>Ga0101944_10005138_pt1 | contig 15257 bp, 14 predicted proteins | sample DewCreD2012metaG_FD_75245 | JGI IMG/M metagenome (GOLD analysis project Ga0101944, IMG submission 75245) | Hot spring sediment bacterial and archeal communities from British Columbia, Canada, to study Microbial Dark Matter (Phase II) - Dewar... ...
GTAGGAAGCTTATGAAAAGATCCATTGCCCTTGCGGTGACAAATGACCTGGCCACTGACCAGAGGTTGCACCGGATTGCGCATACCCTTTCGGAAAATGGGCTCCGGATTACACTGATTGGTCGCTGGCATAAAAATATTCCCAAGGCAGAACTTCCGTTTCGTGTGGTGCATCTGAATCCGTTTTTCCAGAAGGGATTTCTTTTCTATGCGTTTTTTAATATCCGCCTGTTTTTCTATTTGCTATTTCATCGCTTTGATGCTGTAACAGCTAATGACCTCGATACGCTTACAGCTTGTTATCTGGCCTGCCGGATTAAACGTATCCCGTTACTTTACGACAGCCATGAATATTTTACTGGACTTCCGGAACTGGTTGACAGGTCTTTTGTACGAAATGTCTGGAAGCTGATCGAGCGAATGTTCCTCCCCCGGATCCGTTTTTCTTCCACTGTTTGCCGTCCAGTGGCTGAACTGTATTTTCAGCAATATGGCGTCCGCATGGAGGTAATCCGCAATGTTCCATGGTATAGGCCTTCCATGACAGTTGAGAAAGAAAGTAAGTTACGCACCATAATATATCAGGGGAGCATAAATGTTGGGCGCGGCATAGAAAATGTGATAAAGGCACTTCATTTTCTTCCGGAGGTTCGCTTTATCATAGCCGGGGATGGATACCAGCGTCAGAAAATTGAACAACTTGTTCAGGCGGAAGGCCTTACACGGCAGGTGCAGTTTGCGGGAAGGCTTTTGCCGGATGAGTTATACCGGCAAACCCTGCAGGCTGATGTGGGAGTATCGCTTGAGGAGCGCATAGGCGACAATTATTATTTCGCCCTGCCAAATAAACTCTTCGACTACATTCAGGCACGCATACCGGTATTGGTATCTGCATTTCCGGCAATGAAAGAAATTGTTGATACTTATGGAATTGGCGTAACCACAGAATCGCAGGCTCCAGAACATCTGGCTTCGCTGCTTCAGCAAATGTTGTACAATGAAGCATTGCGGCTTGAATGGAAAGTTAACCTGGAAAAGGCTGCTCAGGATCTTTGCTGGGAGAAGGAAAGGGAGAAACTTCTGAATCTTTACAGGCAGGCAAGGTTGATTTAGTTGTTCCTTAGCTGCCTTGCCGGAGCACCCTTAAAACGTGTAAAAGAATGATTAATCGTCTTCCCTGAGATTCCTAAAAATTCCTGATAAAGCTAACCGCATTTTTCTGCCGGCGGCAAGATACAGATGCTGGAACCGTGCAAAAAGCTGATGCGAAGGTTGTAACAACTTGACAATCGTCAGGTACATCAGGGGCCCGAGGATGATCATAACGATAGCCCATGCAATCAGTGCAGCAAGGAAAAATTCTCCTCCCAGGGCTGCGATATCGCTAAAAGAAGAAATCGACATGAAGTTTATACCATTGCCCGAACTATGGATTCCGGTAATGAGTGTGCCGAGCCTGTAAAAAGGCAGATACAAAAGGATCTGGAAGGGAAAAAGGAGGTAATTGATGGTTTGCACCATAATATGGTTGAGCCGCAGAATGAGTGCCAGCACAAATAAAAGAAGCGTATTCGTGAAGGGTATGGGGATAATGGCAAAACAACATGCCAGGGTGATGGCCAGGGCAATGCGCTCCGGTGACAACCCATCCTGAATGAGTTCAACAACCTGGTTCTTCAGTGTTTTATACCTTGTAATCGGAGAATGTTTCATTCTTAACCGGAAAATAAACAAGCAAAAGTAATAATTTTATTTTTTGGTCGGGTAAACTCGAAAATTCATAATTTTTTATGCGTAACTGTCATATAATCAATTAGTATTCATTCGTTTTTCAAAAGTTAGCCCCCCTACATTTCGGAGCATAGCGAATATTGGTATGTTAGTTTGCTCTCTTTCATTATCTCGCAAAAGCTCCCTTCACGATCTTAGAGAAAGGTGCAGATATTGATGTAGTCCATCAATTGCTGGCGTATTACTGAAAACGGATTGGAAAATTCACGGCTACGCTATCATGTAAAAATTAATATTTATATAAGACGTGGATCAAAAACGGGAGAATTAAAGAGCCTTTATGCCTCCTTTTCTTTTCCACTCCATGGGATTACGATCCACGCCCCTTAGTATGGCCTTGAATAACGATTAGGTCGTCGAATGTAGGGTACACAGGCGTTGCATGTCGGTATCGCTGAGTCCGCTGTGCGTTAAAATTCGCACTCTTGCCAATCTCCTAACTTTCAAGTGTGGAAAATAAAAAGTATACACAGAGGTTGGCTGGTCAAAAGGTGCTGCCCGGAAAATTTTTACCGGACAACTGTGTTTCAAAAAAAATGAATATTTGATATAGGTAAGCGGGTTTTTTATGGAAACCATTACCATAAAGCCATTATATCATGAAAACGCAAACTGTTCACGGTTGTATTTTGCATATAATGAAGAGCTGATACGCCTGATTAACACTCTGCCTGATGCCCGCCGGAGCAGAACACACTCCTGCCGGCATATCGCTGATGCAGTGGCTAAAATGAAAACCTTGCGCAAATTGTTGGATAGGAAGACGGCAAGAGACAATTAAATATCCGATGAAAGGAAGCCAGCTTCATCTGTTCATCATCCAGCTTACAAAAGGGAAAAAGACAGGGTGGTTCCGATTTCCGATAAGATGATTGAAATGCTATGCGGGTAGTACAAAATTTACAGACCAAAGGAGTGGTTGTTTGAAGGGTAGAAAGCAGGTGAGCAATATTCGGAAACGAGTTTGCAGGAAGTTCTGAGAATGACATTAATCAGGGCGGAAATAATGAAACTTGTAAGACTGCAGTGGATAAGGCATTCCTATGCAACGCAATTATTGGCATCGGGTACCGATTTACGCTTCATACAGGAACTTACTGGTCATAAAAGCTCAAAAACCCCCGTAATTTTTATCCAAGTAAAAGAAAAAAGTCTTAAAGGAAATAAAATCACCCTTTGATGATTTGTAATTTTTTTGGTAGATTTGTTTCAGGGATGTAAGCAATTCAACTGCTGAAAAAAAAGAAAAAAGTGTATAATATATGCCATTTTGGGTGTATATATGCACTTTTTGGGAGGAGGAAGTGCATATATAAACGAGTTGTGTGCAAGCGTGGCAAGACACAGGAAACTTTAACGTATTACTAATCTAATATTCTTAATTAACTCAAGTTTTATAAACTTTAATTCAGAGGAGGCTACTATGAAAACTATTTTCTTCATTACGATGGTTTTGTTCTTTTTTCCAGGTTATTCCAATCCTGTACCTATACTATTGACTCCTCAGGATCAGGATACTACTAAAAAAGAAATCAGAGAAGCTGTAAAATTAATTTGTCAAAGCCTTGAAAAAATGGATGTTGAAGCTCTCTTCCAATCATTTTCGGACTCCTCTGACTTTTTTACCACAGATGGTTCGATGATAAATTTGCAGGCATTTAAGAATCATAATGATGCATGGTTTAATTCACTTTCCGATCTGAAAGTCACAACCATCAGTGAATATTACAGATTTCTGCCAGGCAACACCGTAATCTGCGGTTGGACGGGTAAGTTCGAGATGACTCTAAAGTCAGGTGAGCAGTTAAAAATTAACAAGTTTGGAATTACGTATATTTTCAGAAAAATCGATAATAAATGGAAGGTGATTCACCAGCATTCATCTGCATTACCGCCATCGCAATGATTCCAAAATTCTAAATGCAATCCCACAAATTAAAACGCCAGCACACAACAGCGTGTATAAGCCATTGCTGGCAGCGGGTTGCGGTGGTTATCACACTTGGTTAAGCCTTGGTAACTCGACAACAATGCGCTTTGAATCACGCAACGGCTCATACACGCGGACGTTATAGCCAATGGTAAGACGACCGAACCGTAACATAAAAACAAACAGACAATGACAATAAAAGAAGCGATTCTAAAAAGCCTTGACGAAATCAACAACTTGGCAACGTATATGGACGTTTACAACCATATCGTCAAAAACAATTACTACGACTTCGGGACAGCTAAAACTCCAGCTTCAACAATATCTGCATTGTTGGGCGAATTTATTCGTAACGGTGACACAAGAGTAAAACGAATAAAACAAGAAGGCGGAACTTACTCCTACTACTTGACAAAAAACGAACAAAATATAGAAATTGAAATTTTAAGCAGTGCGACAGAAACTAAATCAGAAAAAGTTACTAAAGTTGACAAAGCGAAAACATTTGATGAGAGAGATTTGCATAAACTTTTAAGCAGTTATTTGAAAAACACAGGAACTTACTCCAAGACAATTTTTCACGAACACTCTATCGGAAAGGACAACAACCAAATTTGGACACACCCAGATATGGTCGGAATTAAGTTTTTGAACTTGCAGACCAAAGCAAGTCAAAATTTTTTAAAATCAATCAATCGTATAGACACGTTTAAAATCAGTTCGTATGAATTGAAAAAGGAAATCAACAGCGACAGCGAACTTAAAAAAGCTTTCTTTCAGGCAGTTTCAAATTCAAGTTGGGCGAATTACGGTTATTTAGTTGCCTTTGAGTTCAGCGACAGTTTGAACGAAGAAATGGCAAGACTTAACCAATCCTTTGGAATTGGTATAATTGAACTGAACGCTAACCCTTATCAAAGCAAAATTCTTTTTCCTGCCGCATATCGCGACTTGGACTTTAAAACCATTGACAAACTCTGCAAAATCAACAAGGAATTTGAAAAGTTTATTGAGCTAACAGAGAAGCTTATGACAGCGAGTGAAAAATATGTTTCGGGTGCAGAAAAAGAACTTGACGAATTTTGTGACGAGTACTTTGTAAACGACACAGAAGTAGAAAAATATTGCAAAGACAAACACATACCAATAGAATAAGAATGACAAGAACCACCGGCTATAACACGGGTTTTGCGTCAGGCGGGGTGACGTGTCCTGCACCTGCGGGATTCAGTGCTGGTTGATCCCGAAATCTTTCGGGATGCTCCGAAACCCGCCCGAACGTGATACACTGAACTTGATGAAGTGCAAAGCCCGAAAACGTTGGTGGTAATACTTTTGCTGCGGCTAAAAACTGATGGAAAAGAAGAACGATTTTTGCTATATTTGCAAGTATGAAAGAATTATCAAAACATATAGAACAAATAAAAAGACTTTGCTCTCTTTACAAAGTAAAGGCTCTATTTGCTTTTGGTTCCGTAACAACAGACAAATTTCGAACAGACAGTGACATTGACTTAATTGTTGAAATTGAAGAAAAAGACCCTATCTCCTACTCTGAAAGCTACTTTAATTTTAAATTTCAGTTAGAGCAGCTTCTTCAAAGACAAATTGACCTATTGGAACAAAAGGCAATTAAGAATCCTTATTTGAAAGAACAAATTGAAAAAACAAAAGTCTTAATCTATGGAAGTTGAAATTAAGACTTGGCTAGCTGACATTAAACAAGCTATTACTGAAATAAATCTTTTCCTGCCTGACAAAAAAGACTTCTACGCATTTCAACATGACTTGAAGACAAAAAGAGCCATAGAACGAAATATTGAAATAATCGGGGAAGCTGTTAACAGAATTATTAAAGCTAATCCTGAATTTCCAATTACTAATTCTCGAAAAATCATTGACACGAGAAACAGAATAATCCACGGTTATGACAGCGTTTCCGAAGATATTATTTGGGCTATTGTAGTTAAAGAATTAGGGAATTTAGAAAAAGAAGTAGACGACTTATTGAATAAATAAAGCACTACCACCAACAGCGTATACCCGCAAGTGGGGGTCTTGGTACATTTTGTAACTTCATTACTTTCTATTATCTTGACTACTCGGTGGAAAGAAACACTGCAAATCAGCCCCACCTGCGTGTATGCGCAAACCGTTAGCGGTCATTGTAAGAACACTGACAACACGGAAAAATAATTAAATAAATTAACAAGCATACATTATGACCGAAGAACTTTTATATAGCATGCCTCAGTGGATTATCGGGCTTGTTACACTTGTTCTATTAATTCTTGCAGTAGAAATTGGTTACTGGATTGGACGAATAGCCAAAGTTGAAATGACACAGCCGATGAAAAATCAGATTTCAACTATACAGACAGCCATACTGACCATATTTACATTCCTACTCGGTTTTACATTTGCTATGGCACTTTCTCGTTTCGACAACAGAAAACAAATGGTAGTGAAGGAATCAAACGCTATTGGAACTGCTGTATTAAGGTCCAAACTTTTACCCGAAAACCAACGAGCCAAAATGATAGAACTATTCAAGCAATATGTAAATGTGGAATTCAGTATAACGTCAAGAGCAAATGTTCCGCTAAAAGAAAGGAAAGAACAAAATCAGGAAGCAAAAAGACTTCAAACATTAATGTGGGATGAAGCATTTGCAGCTACAGAAAATAACCCACTATCTGTTCCGGCAGGACTATTTGCAACATCCATTAACCAACTTATTGACATAAAAACTGAAAGAGACATTGCCATATCAAATCACGTCCCTGAGATAGTTTTACTTGGACTTCTACTTTTTGCCGCGTTAGCTATTGGCATACTTGGTTACGGTAACGGACTGGCTGCGACCCATGCTCGTTATCCTGCAATAATCTTATGCATAGTAATTACAATTTCATTCATACTTATCATTGACCTTGACAGACCCAATCGTGGACTTACAAAAGTTAGCCAGGAAAGTATGGTTGACTTAATGACAATTATTAATCAGGTAAGTAAATAATGAATTGAAGAATGACACCTGACTATGACAAAAAAGAACAACGAACCGCTAACACGGGTTTTGCGTCAGGCGGGGTGCTGCTTCGACAAGCTCAGCATAACACGTGCAAACTTGGGGCTTTGTGTCCCGCTATGCGGGCCTCAGTGCTGGTTGATCCCTAAATCTTTAGGGATGCTCCGAAACCCACCCGAACGTGATACACTGAACTTGATGAAGTGCAAAGCCCGAAAACGTTAGCGGCAAGTATAGAAGACAAGACAATAACTTAAAATGAGTACAAATGAAAACAGAAGATTTTAAATTTTTGGTTGAACAAGCAATTAAAGCACCATCAGGACATAACACACAACCCTGGAAATTTGAAAATACTGATGATGGTATAATTATTCATCCCGATTTTTCAAGAGCTTTACCTGTGGTTGACAAAGACAATCATGCTTTATACATTAGTTTGGGTTGTGCTATTGAAAATATCATTATTTCCGCTTCGGTAAAAGGTCTTGAAAGCAAAATTTATTATCCTGAGGACGCAAAAGGAAGTATTATGATTTTGTTTAATAGTGCCAATGCGTCAAATGTTAAGACAGATCCATTATTTGAATCCATTACCTCAAGACAAGTAAACAGAAGTAAATATTCAGACAAAATAGTTTCAAACGAAGATTTGCAAATGCTTAATTCATCATTCAAATTTCAAGGAATTTCTCTTCTTCTTTTAAATGGCAAAACGTCCTTTGCTAATGTAATTCCATTAATTATAGAAGGTAACAATCTTCAATTTAACAATAAGCAATTTGTAAACGAACTTACAAGTTGGTTTCGCTATTCAAAAAGCGAAGCTGAAAAAACTAAGGATGGTTTATGGACGGCTGCGATGGGTCTGCCTAATATGGGTAAACTCATTGGCAATATGGTGATGAAAAATTTTGTTCCAGCTAAAAGTGAAGCCAAACGAATACAAGATATTTTAGAGCATACACAAGGGCTTGCCATATTCATTAGCGATAAAGATGATGTTGCTTCATGGATAAATATTGGACGAGCCTTTCAGCGTTTTGGATTAACTGCAACAAAACTGGGAATAAGTCATGCCCATCTTAATATGCCTTGCGAAGAAGTTACAGTAAGGCAAAAACTTGCAAAAGCCTTAGATGTTGAAGGTAGCCACCCTTTACTTTTAATCAGATATGGTTATGCCGAAAAAAAGATGCCCTATTCTTACCGAAGAAATTTTGAAGACGTCGTACTAAATAAATAATCTTATGAAATACGTTTTTATAATTATCATTTTTATACACGGACTAATTCACCTGCTTGGGTTTTTAAAAGGCTTTGGTTTTAAGGAAGTGAAAGAATTAACTCTGCCTATATCAAAACCAATGGGAATTGTTTGGTTGTCAACAACAATACTTTTTTTGGCTTATGGTATTTCTTTCATAGTGAATTCAAAATATTCATGGTTACTTGGGTTCTTAGCTGTGGTAATTTCCCAAATTCTTATCATCCTATTTTGGAAAGATGCAAAATTTGGTACGATTCCCAATATTATCATATTAATTGTATCAGTCATTTCATTTGGTTATTACAATTTTCAAAGACTTGTTCAGCAAGAGACAATTCATTTACTGAGTCAGAATAAAACATCTGAAAAAAGAATTATCACTGAAAACGATATTCAGCATCTACCACTGCCTGTAAGGAATTGGCTCAATCATTCCGGAGTGATTGGAAAACCCTACATTTATTTAGGCAAAGTTTTACAAAAGGCTGAAATGAAAATGAAACCCGAGCAGGAAAATTGGATGAATGCTACAGCTATACAATATACCACTATTGAAATCCCAGCATTTATTTGGACTGTAGATGTGAAAATGAATAGCTTTCTTAAATTTCAAGGAAGAGATAAATTTGAAGACGGCAAAGGGAAAATGCTAATTAAAATACACTCACTAATAAACGTAGTAAATGAAACAGGAGAAAAATTGGATGAAGGATCTATACAAAGGTATTTAGGAGAAATGGTATGGTTTCCATCACTGGCGTTAAGTCCCTACATCAGTTGGGAGCAAATAGATAGCCTAACAGCAAAAGCAACAATGACTTATAAGGGTACTTCGGGTAGCGGAACATTTTATTTTAACCCGGAAGGAGATTTTATAAAATTTTCTGCGATGCGTTATATGGGCAATAACCCTGATGCTAAAAGACACGAATGGCTTCTACTTGTTGAAGAACATAAGTCTTTTGAAGGCATAAAAGTTCCATCTAAAATGACTGCAACATGGAAGCTTGATAGTAAAGATTGGACATGGATAAAATTAGAAATAACAGAAATTAAATACAATGAAAATGTCAACCACTAACACGGGTTTTGCGTCAGGCGGGGTGCTGCTTCGACAAGCTCAGCATAACACGTGCAAACTTGGGGTTTTGTGTCCCGCTATGCGGGATTCAGTGCTGGTTGATCCCGAAATCTTTCGGGATGCTCCGAAACCCGCCCGAACATGATACACTGAACTTGATGAAGTGCAAAGCCCGAAAACGTTGGCTGCAAGTCATTGCAAAATCTAACTGATAGTCTGTTAATCATAAATTAAAAATAAAAACTTAAGCAAATGAAAACAATCTTGACCCTTCTATCATTTATTGTGTTTAGTATGCAATTAAATGCACAGTTTACTCTTTCTCTTAAAGGTAAAGATCCAAAATCAGGACAAACGCTTGAACTAAAAGAAATTAGTAGTAAAGAAGGTTTTGGACAAGCTTTAATTTTGAAGGGTGGCGAACTGAAAAGCGTTGGATTAAATGAAATAAAAAAAATAGATTACGAAATAAATAACCTTAAAGACTTTTGGCAGAATCAAGCCGTAAAAAATGAAGTTTATGAAAACTTATTAAAATATGGGTTTCAATATGATTTAAGGAGAGATTGGGAAGAAGAGGCACTTAAATATTTAAATGAGCTTGAACAAAATAATTTAACATTCGAGGACAGCTACCTAGAAAACTATCTATATTCTTTAACCTATAAGTTATATCCAGGATCCATTAACGATGGAAGGCCTGGAATTTTGAATGTCAAATTAATGATAGATAATGCACCAAATGCGTTCATATTTCCAAGTGGTACAATGATTTTAACGACCGGACTACTTTCTACTATCAACTCTGAAGAAGAGCTTATTGCAATAATGGCACATGAAGTTTCTCATTTTGTTTTAGACCATTCAACCATTAATATTAATAAAGCAATCCAGCGCCAAAAAAATGCTGAATTTTGGGCAGCTTTCGTTACAGGCCTGGCAGCAGCAACAGAACTATATGCCTCCTCAAGAAATGAGTATTATGTCCCTGGAGCATTGACCTACAGCACTGCAATTTTATCCTTTAATTTAGCATCGGCATTTACCGAGAGACTTGGATTAAAATATTCAAGAGATCAAGAAATAGCTGCTGACAAATGTGCTGTTGAACTTTTAAAATACCTAAAAATAGATCCTACAGCCTTATCTTCAGCCCTCGCAAAAATAAAAGATTATTGTATTGTAACTGGAAATTATTACGCATTAACTGGCAATGGCTCCCATCCTAATATATCCGAAAGAATTAGTCTAATTGGGAAACCTAATTTATTCACGTCCTCAACGTATGATAAACTAATATCATTTGTAAACACTACAAATGCAATCAATGAATTTAATAATAAACATTTTATTGCATGTCAAAACTTAGTGAACAGAAATATCAATGCAGGAGTGCCTACTGAAGATGATTATGTCTTAAAAGCAATGACAAATCTATATCTATATGACAATCTTGAAAAAAATTTAGAAAGTCTTGAATTAATCAACAAAGCAAAAAATTTGAATGTCGCACCTACGATCAACATCCATAAACAAGAAGCTTTAGTTTTAATTCGTTTAAATAAAAACACTGAAGCGTTGATTGCTCTGAAAACTTATAGTGATAAATTAGACCAAGCATTAAATGATATAGAAAGTATTAAAAATGAAAATTCTTGGTTCTTAGCCAAGCAGTATTTAGAAGATGAAAAAACCTGGACTTCAAAAATGACCTATAAAGTCAAAACAATGTAATACAGTAGTTAACACAAACGGTAAAATTAATAATCTCGTCATGGTTTTGGCAAGACTTAAACCTTACTCGCAATGACTATAATACTCCATTGAATTAAGACCACTATAATACTCCCCTGAATTAAGACCACTGGTTAAGTTTAAATTTGTTAATTTTAAACCAGTGTATTATAAAATCACAAAGACAAAAACATTATCTTCGCTGAACTCGGACAGTAAGATACTCTCGGTTTAAGTGACTTTAAGGCGAAAGTAGCTATTGAAGCATTACAGGAACGGGAATCCATAAGTGAGCTTTCCCAGAAGTATGGGATCCATCCCAACATGATATCACGCTGGAAGAAGGAGTTTCTGGATCGGGCACCGGAGCTTTTTGACAAACCTGGCCAGGATAAGAAAGGAGAGGTTGATATTGAGAAATTATGTGCAAAGATCATGCAATTACAGATGGAGCGGGAGTTTTAAAAAAAAACGTAAAGAAGTTGGGTTAGTAAGTGAGCGACCTGGTATGGTTAACCGGGACAGGACAGACAGTTTACCTGTCATGAATGGATTGAGTTTCTTGAGAAGGAACAGATAGAGATTAGCATGGATGGCAAAGGTAAAGCCATTGATAACATCTTTATCGAAAGGTTCTGGCGCTCCGTAAGATATGACTATGTTTACATTAAAATTTCTTCCGATGGGCTGGAACTTTATCAAGGTGTAAAAGAGTAACATTGATTATGACAATAACCGGCAATATCATCAGGGTATTGGTCGAAAGTATCCGGCAAGCCTCTGTAAGTCCGTGGCATGATATCAACAGAAATTGAACATGATATCAAAAGAAAAAGCAGGCAAAAAAGAAAATGTGTTAATAACCAGAATAACTCTTCGAGTTATTTCCGGTTATCAACGTGATCATAATAATAAAAAAAATTATATTTTTATAACCTGTGGTTGAAAAATGGGGAGTATTAAAATTCGCACTTTTTGGCAGTAGGGGTGCAAATATTTACAAAACAGAAAACATACTGGAAACAACAAACAATAGGTAAATGGACAGAAATAAACAATTAGAGTATTGCAAAAAATGTACCAAGCGTAAATTTGACCTTAAGCAAGGATTAATTTGCAGCTTGACTAACCAGAAAGCTGATTTTGAAAATGAATGCGAACATTTTGAAATCGATAAAATAAAAATATCAGCTGAGATTGAAAAACAAAAGGCAGTAAGGAAAAGTAAAATTTCATTCGGATTTTCACCAAAACAGATTGATAACCTGCCTGTTACTGAATTAAACAAAAAACAATTATATGTATTGGCATTTGAGACTGCAAAGAAGTTAAACTGGAACATTGGCTTTTTAAGTGAATCGGGATTTGTTGCTTACACAAAAATGTCACTGTTCTCATGGGGTGAAGAAATTCAAATAAAAATTGAAGTTGGAAATATTAATATAAAAAGCGAGTGCACTGGAAGTCAAATCGTAGATTGGGGAAAGAACAGAAAAAACATCGATTTATTTTTGGCATCCTTCCAAAAATCCAGAGAGAATATTGATAACCTGAACATTGAAGAGCAATATTCTGAGTTATCGAAAAAATTTCTTAATGCCGAGGAAGATATTATAAAACCACCTTTAAATAAAAAAGAAAAAGTCTTTGATATTATTTCTCTGATAACTCCGACAAAAGGATTTGTGGTTACACCGATCATTGTAGTTTTAAATATCTTGGTTTTTACCATAATGGCAATAAATGGAGTTAATTTATTAATGCCTTCCAATGAAAGTTTGCTTTTATGGGGTGCAAATTTTAGGCCATTAACTATACAGGGGGAATGGTGGAGATTATTCACAAGTATTTTTCTCCATATCGGAATACTCCATTTATTCATGAATATGTACGCGCTCTTATACATTGGGATGCTGCTCGAACCATATCTTGGCACCGGCCGATTTCTGTTTGCCTATTTGATTACCGGTATTTCAGGAAGTATAGCAAGCATATACTGGAACGATCTGATAATTAGCGCAGGAGCATCAGGGGTAATTTTTGGAATGTATGGGGTATTTCTAGCATTGCTAACAACACGATTTATTGAAGAGTCGGCTAGAAAATCTCTCCTGATTAGTATTGGAATTTTTGTTTTATACAATTTAGCCAATGGATTAAAAGGAGGTATTGACAATGCAGCTCATATAGGAGGCTTGTTAAGTGGTTTAATCATAGGTTATTCATACTATCCGGGCTTAAAAAAGCCGGATAAATTACTGAAACCATTAACAATTGGAATATTGGTATTGGTTTTCTCAATTGGTTCATTTGCCATTGTTAAAAATATCAAAAGTGATGTTGCTGATTATTTTAATGATATGCAATCGTTTGAACAAATGGAACAGAAGGCTCTTGGACTTTACCGATTACCACCAACTTCGACAGATCAGCAGTTTATTCTTGAGGTGGATAATGGGATTAAATACTGGGAAGAATGTCTGAAGATAATCGAAAAAGCAGATTCATATGATTTGCCAGACGATCTTCATTTAAGAAATGCACAAATAAAGGAATATTGCCATTTAAGAATAAGAAGTTATCAAACCATGCGCAAAGCCTTTATTGAGCATACCAATAAATATGACAATGAAATTTTTGACTTAAACAAGGCAATAGAAAAGATAATAAATGCGTTACGAAAGACAAAATAAAGACATTCGCCAGCAAAATGTTGTAGTAATTTAGGTTTCAGAGAGTATTTAAATGTGCTGCTTAGCAATAAGTTTCATTCAGGTTAATAGTGTTCAAGCCAATAATCCTTTACTACTAACAAACTCCACCGTTGGTAAATTAAATAAAGAAATCGATTAAAGACAGATTGAACAACAAAAGCGATAAAATAGAATACAAAAAAGTGGAGACCAGAAACCATATAAAAAAACGGGACATATTCCGAAAAGCCACATGAGTAAGAAGTAAAAAATTGAAAAACATGAAAAAGTATATTGTTAATTTCATGTTGTTTTTAATTGCATATATTATTTATTCAATAATCCATGAGGGAAGCCATGCAATTTTTGCTTCAATCTTTAATGAGTACTCTTCCTTTAAAATTTTACCTTACGGTTTTGAGGTTACATATAAAACCCTTGTTGAAAATAGGTCGGGGGTTAAATGGACCGTTATTTCAGGAATGCCAAATTTAATAACGCTTTTTATAGGTTATACTTTGTACTTAAATAGAAAATTCTTTCTAAATTTTAAAGGCAGAATACAGTATCTTTTATTATATGTTGCAATTTTGTTCATGATTGGCGACCCTTTTAATCTTTCCATAGGTCCCTTTATATGGGGAGGCGATATATTCGGTGTTACCACCGGTTTAGGCATTAATCAGTTTATTATTCAAAGTATTTTTCTTGTTATTTTATTGACTAACAGAGAATTAATTGTACGCAAACTTTTGCCAGAATTTTCAATAAGAACAAAACACTTACTATTAAGAAAATGGATTTAAACATTTTGAAAGGGGATATTTTGTGAATGGGGTTAATAAAATTATGGATGTATTAGTCAGACCAAATGAGCATCTCCAAAATATTTATTTCTATGTATCTGAAAACTCTGAAAAAACTGATCCTGCTTGGGTTCCTTTGCTTTTCCTGTGCTGGAAAAGAAAATACACCGGATAATAACAATCTATTATGGTACAGATATCCAGCAAAATATTGAAATTGCCAGGCCCTGCATTTAGGCAACGGGCATTTTGGCGCTTCTTTTTATGGAGGTATAGAAGAAGAGGTTTTTGCCATCTCGGAAAAGAGTTTCTGGACAGGCGGACCTGCCAATGGAAATTGGACCAAAGCTGGTGTTAATCCGAAAGCAAAAGAATCCCTTCCGCTAATTAGGGCAAAAATCCTTAACGGAGAAACTCGCATAGCTGATAGTTTGGTATCGAACAATTTTTTTGGTTCATCGGAACTTTTCGGTTATTTTACATCGGTTGGCAATTTATCTGTTAAATTTCTGAATCATGAAGCCCGGACAGATTATTATAAAAGAACCCTGGATCTTGAAAATTCCCTGGGCACGGTTGAATATGAAATGAACCAGACCAGATACAAAAGAGAGTATTTCTGCTCATATCCTGACCGTATACTGGCTATGCGTTTATCTGCGAATAGTCCCGAAAAAATCTCCTTTAACCTGAGAATGGATATTCTGCAGGATTCTTCTATCATTGAAATTTCTGATAATACCTATCAGGTAAAAGGGTTTATCAACGACAATCATCGCCCATTCAATGTGCTGATATTTATGAGGAATTATGGAGGGAAGGTTGGGAAAGACGGGGATTTTATAACGGTAAGAGGTTCAGATACAGTTGAGATTTACCTGACTGTTGCAACAGATTATGAGATGAAATATCCCGAATACAC
>Ga0101944_10005140_pt1 | contig 15254 bp, 11 predicted proteins | sample DewCreD2012metaG_FD_75245 | JGI IMG/M metagenome (GOLD analysis project Ga0101944, IMG submission 75245) | Hot spring sediment bacterial and archeal communities from British Columbia, Canada, to study Microbial Dark Matter (Phase II) - Dewar... ...
ATTTCTCAATCATCCGCATCCCATAATACGGCTCTACGCAAGTTGCGGACAGACCTACCTGGCGATGGGCGGGCATTCCAATGCAGCGGGCGAGGTTATTTTCGTGGTGGATTTTGCCAAGCGGGAATTTCTGCCTTATGTGGGAGCAATTAAGGCGCAGTTTGATCAGCTCATGCAGGAGATTGGCATGGCGCCGTTAGGAGTCGGCCGCGACAAGCGCACTTGGACAGAATGTCCTGACCATTTTGCTATGGCTAAAATTATTAAACGGGTTGTTGATCCGCAGGAGGTTTTAGCTCCCGGCGTTGCATTCCCATTGAGTGAATAGACACGACGCACACGGCACAATACTCACAACCAAAACCCCTGTCACAATACCGTAACAGGGGTTTTGTTATTTTCTTTAAATAAAACGAGATTCTGTCATAAACCAGAACCGCTGTTATTTCGTGTTTCCTATAAAGCACAGCACACGAATCGTATGTCCGCCATCATAGGAAACCTATTTTTATACTTACCGGTTTGGCAGCAATTGCGCCATCTGTTGCTTGGCATTGCCCAAAACCGGCGCGCCATGGCCAAGCAGGCAGGTGTCAAAATCAAGTTGTGCAAGGTTTTCAACTGAACGGAGCGCGTCTGTGTAGCTGGCGCAGCCAAAGCGTTTGGGCAAGCCAAACCCACCGGTGCCATTCAGCGCATCCCCGACAAACAGCAGCCGTTTTTCTTTGTGATAAAAGCTCAGACTTCCCGGTGAATGGCCGGGGGTTGCAATTGCTTGTATGCCGCCGCAGCAGTCAATCATCTCTCCACCGCTGCAGGGCATATCAACACGAACCGGCTGGTACCTGAAGAAAAAAGTCTCCACAAAGAAAAGTATGGTTTTAAAAAATAAGCCGCCCACTCCTTCTCTGCCCATCGTCCACGACTTTCGCAAACCTTCAATGTAGGGCACGTCCTTAATGCCGGCAACCACCTGCGCGCCGCTTAATTTTTTTAATTCTGCCAGCGATCCGGTATGATCAAGATGACCGTGGGTGATTAAGAGATAGCGTATTTTTTCCGTGGTATAGCCAAGCACCGCAAGCGCCATTTTTATTTTTTCAGCATCGTCGGGCATGCCGGTATCAATGAGACAGAGCTCATGACCTGCCAGCAAATAGCAGTTTGACCTTCCCGGCGCCAAACGAAACACGCCTTCGGTTATTTTTTCTGGTTCGACCATTGTTTTTTCTCCTCGCGCTTTTTAAAAAGCGGATTACAGCGCCAGTCTTGGGCAAACCCTCTTTGTAATGCCTCATCTTTAGTTCTAAAAATAACGCGTTTGTCAAATTCCATTTGTTTGGCAATGCGGCAGCCAGGTCGGTGAAATTTTCTGGAACCCTTTGAGCCGACGTAATATGGCTCATCACTGGGGTCTTCAAAAGCCCAGATTCCGCGGCGCTGTTTTCGCGCTTCTTTCTGGAGAGCGATAAACAGATCGGCATATTTCTGGTTAGGCGGTTGAATATAGGCCATCGCAAAGCCGTTTTTTAACAACTGCGCGTTAACAAATACGTCCCCTGCATACACATAAGCCAGAAGAATTTTATCATCATCCTTTTTTTTAACATCAAACTCAATGGTGATCTTTTTATTGTTCACCAGCTCTTTATTTGCCTTCTTGCATTCCTCAAAAAAAAATCGCCCCTCGCTGGGAACGTCAAGCCCGATATACTGAATCTTCACTCCTGATTGCGTTTTGATGCGGTTCCCGCTGTATACTTTTTGAACCGTGTACTCATCTCCAAAGCAAAGCCGTGTCGCAAGACACATAATTAATAGTACTATCTTTATTGCCCACTGTCTCATGGCTATCAGACAAAAAGAATGAAATACGTTGCACAGATTTTGTTACATATAAAACACCGGTAAAGAATTGTAAATGAGTTTTTAGAGCCCGTGCCGTATACAAAATAAAAAAGGTGCCTGATTCTCAATCAGGCACCTATACCCACCCGTACTCATGATGCGATCAATAACCGTGTTTCTGCAGATATTGCAGCGTGAACATATCCATGGGGAACTGCTGGCCAAAATCAAACTTGGAAATGGCCATAGTGGAATGTGTGCGCTGAACATCAATCATCTGCCCGGCATTAAAATGCGCAACCGGCACGCCGTTATAGCCGGTTCCCACAAAGCCAATCTGGTCCTGTACCTTCCACAGCCTTCCCTGACGATCATAGCGGTCGGAGTAGAGCATCTGCCATGATTCCGGATCAAGATACCATATCATTTTGGTATAAAGGAAATTAGCCTCCTTGTTGGTTGCCTCTATAACATGCACTTTAACCCGTTCGCGCTGCGTGCCGCTCCACAGGCATTCGCCTGGTTTATGCTCAAGTTTTGCAGGATCATTGTGCCTGCTCATGAGATACTCTTTCATGCCTAAATATTTATAGGAATTAATGCCGACCGGGCCATCCCAGCCAAGGTTATCGTACGCGCAGTAATCGCCGCCGCCTTGCGCATCCTGGCGTTCGGTGGTGGATCGGCGCCGCACCCGCCTGATGGAAGGCATCCAGAACCAGGAATCATAGGGCTTGCTGCGGTCTTTATAGTGAATTTCCATGATGCGCATATTGCGCGTTTCGGGCGGCGCGAGTTGCAGCATGGTAAACGCGCGCCACATTTGTTTGGGATTGTCCGGGTATTCAGGTATCGGCGGCGTGTCGGTCCTGCCAGATATAAAGGACATATTGTTGGTTACAGTTAGGGTCATGTCATATTTCAGTTTCCCGTCAATGATATAGCCGTCATCGCGGTTTTTATACGCATCACCGTAGCTTCTGCATCTGAAATTATGCGCCATTTCCAGACCGTTGTCTTTTGTGTCCGGGAAGGGAACTCCGGCAGTCCAATTCTCAATTTCGTCGCTGGTATTGATTTTTGACTGGCCGTAATATTCTTTGGTTGCCTTTATATAACCCGGCGAATAGGGCACTTCCTCATAAGGAACGATAACAAACCACCACTCGCCCCAGCGCTTGGTATCCTTCATCAGGTTGTAAAAGCTCTCGGGCAGATACTCCTTTACTTCATCAACATTGGCAGCGGTTATTTTTTTACCAGCGTAGGTTTTTTCCCACTCCCGCACTTTTGCCAGTTCAGCGCCCTGGTAACAGGCAACGGGAAAGTTAACATCTGCAGCCAGAATTATATCAGGAGCCAGCATAAAAAGGGTGCACAGCAGAGCGATAAATTTTCTAAAATTTTTGGTATGTAGCATCATGTACCTCCCTTCCTGTTTATTAGAACTCATAGGTTATATCGAACAATACCTGATCAAGATTTTGGGTTGCACCGGTGGTTTCAACATAGTCAAGGTAGCGCACCATGTAGGTCCAGCGGAATGTCGGTTTAAACGCTGCCATGAGGGTGTAATAACACTTTCCCGGCGTGAGCTGGTAGGCGCCATAAAATCCCGCCAGAATCCGGTCGTTCCAGAATCCATAATCAAACGATTGCGTGATGGTCTGCCAGGCATGACGGTCTAAAGAATAGGTGACATACGGATAGACCTGATATGTTTTGTGTTTACCTTTAGTCCATTCCATTGCAAGCTGGGTCGAGGAACTCAAAAGCTTGTTGCGATTCCACGGTGTGAGGCCGGGAATAAAAATCTTGGTATCCCACCCGATGGTTGTGGCATACCGATTGTAGCCGCGCACATCATTAGCAATACCGACTAAATTGGTTGCCTTTTTGCTCAATTCAGCAATGAATTCGGCACGCAGCATATTGCCGCTCATCGCAAAGTTAGTCCCGGGTATGAAGCAAAACTTCTGGTTGATGGGCCGGTTAAACGTGAATCCGACATTGTTATAGCGTTGATACCACTTGTCATCCTCGGCTCTGCCAAAAAAGCGGCGATTCAAAGCGGAAAGTTGCAACGCAAGCCCCCGACCGGTTCTGACCACCGGATCGTTGGCACGTTTGTTGAGATAAAAGAATGTCCAGTCAAATCCCTTGAGAAACCCCCTGATCCTAAAACCCAGATCCGGATTTCCCCATGTGGATGGCTTGTCGCGGTAATCAACCAGAAACAGTTCATTGGGATTCTGAAAAGCATTGAATCCCTTGGGGTGGGTCAAATGATAACCGGCAGGCCAGTTCCGCGTGGGTTCAAAGTCCGGGATAATCAGGGCTTCAAACGTCATATCAAGGGGCATGTCGGCAGGGGTTAGGTAAAATCGGAGCATCCAGAGCCCTCTTTTGATCTCGGCAAAGTCAGGATATCCCGGGTTAAGAAGTCCGCGCGCATCAACGGGATTCACAATATCGGCGGTACGTTCAAATGCCGTTTCTCCCCAGGACACAATTTGTTTACCGGCGCGAATCTGAAACAGCGAGGTGGTATATTCCAGATACAGTTCGCGGCATATGTCTCTGAAGGTATTGTAAGACCGGAGTTCCTTGATGCCGTGATGGCCGCTGAAGTCGTTTACATAACTGTTGAAACCTGAGTCAACATCATGAGCAGCGTCATAAAATTCCTTCCACACCCCATACAGGTTTAGTTCGTAATCAGGACACTGCTGGAGATGAAACATGGTTTCCAGCTTGAGGGTGGTTCTAAAATTGAAAATATCGTAATCATACAACTGGCCCGGCGAGGTATTTTTCGTCCGCAGGGCAAGCTGTTCAGAAAGCTTGCCATGGATGACCATCTTGCCATCTAAAAGGTCAATGGCAGAAACCGATAGCGGATAGGATAGCAATGCTGCGATAAACGCGGTAATAAAAAATAGTCTTTTCATCATACGCCCTCCTTTTGTTAGGTTAAACAGCAACCAAAATTTTATTTTTAAAGCCAATATAATAAAAATAAAAAACCATGTAAAGTATTTTTTTACAATTTTATATAAAAAAGTAAGCCCGAAATTTTCTATGTCTTTTCTATCCGTTGTTATCTAAGAAACTTTGGTTTGAACAGCAGTATCAGTACCGGCACCAGGAACACCGCCCCCAGACAATTCAGAAATAGGATAACCGCCAGCATCAGTCCCATCTGCGCTTGAAATTTAAGCGGGGACAAGGTCCACACCAGCAAGCCGATAACCAGCGTCCCCGCAATGGCAATAATGGATTTTGAATAGCTCTGAATGGTACGCATGAGGGCGGTTTCCATGGATATGCGGGGATCTTTTTGCTTTTCTTCCCGTGCGCGCGCCAGCATATAAATTCCGTAATCTACCCCCATGCCAATGCCGGCTGCAGAGACCGGCAAGGTCGAAACAGAAAGTCCTATATGGTTTAAGGCCATGTATGCAAACGCCATCCAATTGGAAATCAGCAGCGGAATGGTAAGGATTAAACCGGCCTTAAGCGACATAAATTCCATGGTGCAAAAGAAGAACACGCCCAATAGAGCAAGCACGAGCGTCGCAAGCTGCATCTGGGCAACCACTTCATTGATTGCCGCTTCTGTTCCGATGACGCCCCCCGCAAGCCGATAACGAAAGCCTTCCGGGAGCTTTGCGTGTTCTTTAATGTATTTTTTTGCGGTCTCAATTGCGCGTTTTATGGTGGGGCCGGTCTTGTCAGTATAAAATAGAACAATATTGGTTTGCATTATCTTCGGGTCTATGAATTTGTTCATGTCCCCCGGGTCTCCCGACTGCAAGAGGCCGATTAGATAGGCATTGGCCGAAACCGGGTCCTCTGCCATACCCATCCACTTGGGATCATCTTCGTGCAGTTTCTGGGGCATTGCCATTATGGGAGAGATGATGTTTTGAAATCCTGCCGCACCTGAATGTTTCATCATGTAATAGGTAAAATTTTTAACATCAACGAGCGATTGCGGCTGGGTGAGGGAACGCTGCTTATCCCCTTCAAGCATAATGTAAAGCGGATTGATGAGCGGCAGGTTCTGATTAATGCGCACGCTGTCCTGATTATAGCGCGAGCTGGGATACAGCAGATTTGAGCCAACCTGCGCATCGCCGACAATCAGCTTTTCAGACCAGTAAAACGAGAAAACAGTTATCATAACCACTACTGACATCACAACATACCGGCCTGTTCCAACTATCCAGGGGCCGAGCCAGTCGGCAAATTTATTTTCCCACCCGCGGCGCTGTTCATCTTTTAACCGAAGGCTTTGGATATGGTTAAGAAATTTTTTTGAGACCGGTACATAACTTAACAGCACCGGTGTCAGGATAAGTCCTACGATCACCGTCACGATTGACCAAAACGCGCCGGTTATGGCGATGCGCTGCAACACCGGCACGGGGGTAATGGCGACGATCGCAACCCCAAATGCATCCGTGACTATGCTGGTAAGGCCGGGCAGGAACATTTGCTCGATAATCACCCTGATGCCGGACATGGTGTCTCCGGTCTTGATATATTCTTCATAAAAGCGGTTATAGAGCTGATGAGAGTGTCGGAATGCCATAAGAGAAATCAGGAAGGGCAGAACAAAAACCAGTGGATCAAGGTTATACCCCATAATTGCCATAAATCCCAACCCCCAGATTCCGGAGACTATTGCGGCGAGCGGCACCAAAAACACTGCCCAGATAGAACGATAGGCAAGGTAAAGAAGCACCGGTATCACGATGAGCGTGGTTCCCATGATATAATTCATGGTGGAAATGCTATTGGCTACCACCCCCAGATGCATGGGATGGCCGACAATGGAGACCGTGGTATTTTCATCTTCGGTAGCGGCACGCAGGCGCTCCAGTTCTTTAAAGATTTGCGAATAGTCCAGCGCCTCTTCTTCAAAAAAGTCGGCATAAATGAGTGATTTTTTTGAATCCAGCGATACATACGAACCGTAATAGGCCTCATTTGAATAAATTGCCTCTTTAAGCTTTTGAATACCCAATTCGTCTTTCGGCACTTCAGGCCACATGAGCGGGGTGCCCTCAATGCCCCACGAGGTGATACGGGGGTTTTTCAGTTTGCGGGAAGCGATGGAGACAATTTTGTATCTGTCAATGCCCTTAATTGCCTCAAGCTCATTGGTTATATACTGGATTTTTTTAAGGGTCTTCTCATTGAAAATATCTCCCTTTTTTACTGAAACCATAATAACTAAGAAATTAGCACCTCCAAACGTTTTGCGAAAATCATTGTGAAGTTTAATGTATTCATGGGTCTGGGGCAGCAAATCATTAAAGTTGGTAATGATCTTTAACCCGGTCATCTGATACGCAAAAAATACGGTTACCGCCAGTATTACCAGAAGCACCAGCAGCCGCTGCCTGATTACCATGTCGGCAAATTTTTTCATCAGTTTTTCACTCATAATCTTTCTTGCCTGAAGGGGGTAAAATTACCACGCGTTTTATTTATTATTGGCATTAAATCTAACGGGTATGCCGGATAACATGACCCAACTGTTTCCGCCATCCTCCGTTTTAACGATCGTGCCGCGTGAACCAACTGCCCAGCCATGCTGCGAATCTGCAAAATCCATGTCGCGCAGCCAGAATTTGGTGTTCATCTTGTCAGGGAATAGCTCCCAAGTCTTGCCGCCGTTTGCAGAGTGAAGATACATACCTTTCTGGCCGACTACCCAGACATTATTTTCATGCGCAGTTATTTTATACAGTGTTACCTTAAACGCTTCAGCAGGGTTGTTAATTTTCTTCCAGGTAATGCCGCCGTCCTGCGTAGCAATGATGACGCCGTCCATTCCCGAAGCCCAGCCGCGCAGCGCATCAATAAACCAGATACTGTAAAGGGAGGGCGTAGGTGTTTCCCACTGGGTTTCGTCCACAACCGGAATAATGTCTTTGCACTCCTGAAGCAGCCAGGTGTTTCCGCCGTCGGTGGTGCGGTATAAAAGACCGTATTCTCCCGCCACCCAGCCATTGTTTATATCTATGAAAAAGATGTCATTGAAGATCCGGTCTTCTCCGCTTTTCTGTGTCCGCCAGGTTGCACCGCCATCAGTGGTGTGAAGAATGGTGCCAAATTCGCCGGCAGCCCAACCGTGCGTTTCGTCAACAAAGCAGACGGCAAACAAATGTTTATCAACATTACTCTGTTGCCGCTGCCACGATGCGCCTCCGTCAGAGGTGTGAAGAATCGTGCCGCCCCGGCCGGTAATCCAGCCTTTATGCCGGGTAACGAAAGACACATCACACAGGTTGTTTTCCACGCCGCTTTTCTGAATCTGCCAGGTGTTACCGCCGTCCGATGTGCATACTATTACTGAATTGAATCCCACCGCCCATACGTGCAGCGCATCAAAAGCATCCACGGCAAAAAGATTTTCTGTGGTGATTATGGGGAAGGGTGGTTTTTGCGGTGCGGGAGGCTGGACCTCGCTGCACGCAATTATGAAACACAGTAACACTAAAACTAATATGCGTTGCGGGGAAATATAACTTGTTATGACGTGTATGCGATGATTCATGTGATAGAACCCATCCTCAATGAAATGTTGCAATTATGGCGCATAGGTATTTATTAAAACAGTGTGGGCCGCGGCGTCAATTAAGGGAAAATATAATTCTTTTATAAGGGAATCCCCTATGGCAGATCTTCGCGTATCATCCAGTGAATCGCGTGCTGAACAAGTTCTGCAGAACTTTTAAGATTAAGCTTTTCTTTTATATTAGCGCGGTACACCTCTACTGTTTTGATGCTGATGTTGAGTTTTTCTGCGATCTGGCGGGTGCCGAGACCTTTTCCGATAAGCTGAAACACTTCCAGCTCACGATCGCTGAACAATTCCACCGGCGATGAGACCGTGGCGCTCTTTCGGCTAACAAATTGATGGAGCAATTTGTCGCCCATCGCTTCACTGACGTAGAGGCTCCCCTCAAGAACCTTGCGGATCGCGCTAATCACTTTTTCCGGCGCCTCCTTTTTCATAATATATCCGCGGGCTCCGGCCCGCAAAGCACGCTCCGCGTAGAGAGATTCTTCATGCATGGAAAGGACAAGGATGGGAAGGTCGGGGTAGCGAGGTTTGATATTCTTGATAAGATCTATGCCGCTGCTTTGGGCAAGAGAGAGGTCAATGATGGCAATATCCGGGCGTTTTTCTCTGATAGCAGTGAATGCCTGTTGAAGATTCTCCGCCTCGGCACAAACCATCAGATCGGGTTCCTGGTTGATAAGCAGTTTCAGCCCCTGCCGCAAAACCGGATGATCGTCAACCACCAAAACCCGCAATTTTTTAGTTTCTTTTGGTGAGTGCCTGCCTGTTTCCACGAATCATGCTCTTATGGCTTTTTGAAAGCACACGTCACCCTGCCGCCACCGGAGGGATTATTTCCCACCGAAAGGGATGCTCCGATCATTCTGGAACGATAGTTCATGATCCGCAGCCCCATGCCTTTCTTTGCGTCAATATCTTCAGGAAATCCTATACCATCATCTTCAATTGTCAAAAAGTATTTTTCATCGTGATTTGATAAAGAGATCGTAATGTTTTTTGCCGAGCCGTGTTTTATGGCATTATTGACGGCCTCCTGGGCGATGCGGAACAGATGCGTGGCTATAGATGCATCAGAGATTAAAACAGGTGGATTGCAGGAAAACACGCACGCCGTGTTAAAAACGTTTCTTACGGTAGTCGCAAGCTGCTCCAGCGCCAGCATCAGGCCGTCCTCCCCCAGTTCTACCGGCAAGAGGCCGTGGGCCAGGTTGCGCGTCATTTCAATGGCCTGATGAACAAGCTGGGTTAATTCTTTTGCTTGAGAAACCTCAACGGGCGAGCCCACAGAAAGTTTCTGTTCCAGCACTTTGCTCAAAAATGCAATGCCCGTCAGGTGTTGCGACAGGCCGTCATGCAAATCCTGGCCAATCCTGCGCTGTTCCCGGTTGCTTATTTCAAGGATTTCCTGAATGAGCTGGCGATTAAGCGTTGTGTCAATAATTACTGCCATGAGGCCGTATACCACTCCGGATGCATCACGCAATGGCGCGGATGAAATAACAATATCAACAGGAGAGCCGTCTCGCTTGTGGCAACGCATTTCAAAATCCGTGAAAGATTCCCCTGCAAACACCAGTTGTCCGATACGGTCAAATTCATTCTTTTTGTCCTGCGGAATAAACGGCAAGGGGCTTCCCAGGACTTCTGCTGCTTGCCAGCCAAACATGCGTTCTGCCGCTGGATTCCATATGGTTATTTTTTTATCAGCATTTATTGAAATGATTGCCAGCGGGGATGATTCTATAAGTGTTCGCAGGGCAACATTAGATTCTGAGAGCGCGTCCTCGGCGCGTTTGCGATCGTTTACTTCTTTCATCAGTTCAAGTTTCTGGTTAAAAAAGTTCGCAATTAATTGTGCAAGATCGCCGAATTCTGTTCCTGCGTTTTGCAAGGGTTTTATGAGTGCCGGGTCGCCGGCGCGTAGGCTTTTTGACAGCAATTTGAGGGGGCGATTGATCCACACCACCAATGCGGTCGTAATAATCACCAGGATGACGCCTGCAAATATCAGCAACAGGATAAACTGTCGGGTGGTTGAAGTAGTGAATTCTCTTTCAGCACGGGCTGTGCTGGTGATGTTGACACGAATAAGCGGGTTTTTATCAGCGCCACTTAAAAGGCGGGTAAAAGTGAAATATCCTTTTTGCGGATCATATTCATAAAGATATGCCTCCTCGGGCGGTTTTTCTCCCGTTTTGATGGGAAGCAGTTGAATGGTACTTTCCGTTAAATCGGAGAGTTCGTCAATAAATTCTTTGCTCCAGAGCCTGCCGGCAAACAGATATCCCTGGGGCGGTGTTTTTCTTTCCACATCGCTGGTCGGCTGTATGGGCGCAGTTCTTATTTCCATGATTCCCGGGGGAGTATTTATGAAAAAATGGCAAAATTGTCGGATGGTCAGCCACGAAATAATGTTGTCCGCAAGCTCAGTAAATAGTTTTGGCGGGGGCTCCAACAGGCTGGTTTCATATATCAGGGAGAAATTCGGACTAAAGATCCAGACTGCTTGGACGTTGAACGTCAACAGCAACGAATCAATATACTGTTGCACCACTGTTCGATTACCTGTTTTTACAAAATTCACCAAATCATCGCTGCGCGTAACATCAAACGCAAAAACCTCCAGAGAAGCTCCTTCGAGTTTTACTATTTTGTCGAACAGAGTGTTTCTTTCATGTATTCTGTTGCGTATCAATGTTTGCTTGCGGTTTTGTTCTACATACCGCACGGCCAGAAAGCCCGTTAAAAACAGAACAAATATCAAAAAAAGCAACAGCATGATTTTGGTTTGAACTTTCATGGCACGCCACGATGAGGATGCGGTAGTGGGGACACGGTGCTTTCTTCGGGAGCGTAAAAAACAAAACTATTTGAAGGAACATTTGAGGTAATAACGAATGACCGCGCGCACGAAATTGCCTTATTATAAGAAATAAAAGGTGCTGAGCTTGTTACACAGCACCTTTCAATGCAGATCATTTTATTCTCAAAGCCCCGGCCCATAGTGATCGGCCCGCCAGAATCCGTCTATAAAATAGTGGTTGAACGTATCTTCACTGTTAAACAAAAGCAGGCCTAATTTTGCCGCAGCATCCTGTTCTAACAGCGTATTAATAAATACTTCGGTTCCCGCCTTTGTGCCGCTTATCAGCTCAGCATCATCTTCAGGCTGCAATCGGGCAAGAGCGGTCAGGTATGCGTCAACGAACAACTTAAAGGCGGCCAGCGCGGCGTCATGATAGGCTTTAAGCTCTTCTGCCACCGACGTGTCCGGGATTTCAATTTCAATACGATATTTTGATTTATACTGCGTAAGATGCTGGGTGTATTTGCCGCGGTCATCTCCGGTTCGCTGGTATTGTTCGACGAGCTCCAGCCCTTCATTGAGTTTTGCAATCTGGTCGCCAAAAAAGGCATCCACATCGATGAGGCTACTATTTCCTTCTGCGTCATTAGTCACATTATAAAAATCCATGCTGAAAGAAGTTGACATGCCCGCCATACCTTTTAATGCGTCACCGTGCATAAACGGAGCTCTGAGGTTTGCATTGGGCCGTACCACAAACGCTACGTCGGTGAAATTTTCAGAGTCCGGAGGAACTTCAAACTGGCTGATGCAGCCGGTGGCCATATGATCGCTCTCGCCCGGGTAAAGGTGCACCTCAAGCAGGCGATTGCCGAATACTAATCGTGGTATAAGGGTAAGCTTCAGAATATAATCATCAAAATCCCGAGCAATAGCACGCTCATTGAAGCCAGGCATTTCCTGAAACTTTTCCAAAAGATATTGCTGCATGTTTTTATACAGATCGTAGTCTTCTTCCGGCAGCCTTATGCACGATAAGAGGGAAGAAATGCAGAATACGGCACACAGGGGAACAAGAAGGAGCTTTGAAATTTTCATAACGGTTCCTCCAACACGATGAGTAATAGGGTTAAACTATCTTTAAACTATCTTCTAATCCACACCTTAGGGGAGTCATGAAACGATGTCAAGGAGAAAAACAGAATATACCTCGGTATTGAAGCCATCACAGAAGGTTAGAACGGCGGGAAATCAGAAAAATGGCGGGCAGGAAATCCAATGAGTTCCTTGGGTGCATCATCCTTTCAGGAGACGGCTGGCGGGGGAGGGGGGAAACCAACCAGCCATTCTCCTTCGGGATGAAAATTTGTCTGCACAGAGAATTTTATATATAAAATATAGAATATAAACCTAACCTGAAAATGACCTGAAAATTACAAATTGGTAAGGTTTGAAATAACACTGGTAGATCACGAGAAATGAGTATAAACTCATTATAAAATAGAAAGGAGGATTGGTATCCGGCATGAGAGTCCTGGTGGTTGAAGACGATAACAAGATCGCCTCTTTTATTTCCAAAGGGCTGAAAGAAGCGGGTTTTGCCGTTGATGTCGCAGCACATGGCACCGACGGTCTGCATCTGGGACTAACCGAGCAGTATGATGCTGCGGTCATTGACCTTATGCTGCCGGGAATTGACGGCCTTTCGCTCATTGAGCAGTTGCGCGAGAAAAAGATTAATACGCCAGTTTTAATTCTGAGCGCCCGGCGTTCTGTTGATGACCGGATAAAAGGACTGCAGGCCGGCGGCGATGATTATATGATCAAACCATTTTCCTTTTCTGAATTGCTGGCGCGTATTCAGGCGCTCATACGGCGCGCCACGCAGATTATCGAACCATCCACCCTGAGCGTCGGCGAATTAACCATGGATCTATTAACCCGCGAGGTTAAACGGGGCAATATACCGATTAGCCTTCAGGCGCGCGAGTTTGCCCTGCTGGAATACCTGATGCGCAATGCCGGCCGGATTGTCTCAAAGACTTCTATTCTTGAACATGTGTACGATTATAGCTTTGATCCGCAGACCAATGTTGTTGACGTGCTGGTCTGTCGGCTGCGCAATAAAATAGATAAAGATTTTGAACCCAAGCTGCTCCACACCGTCCGGGGAATGGGATATGTCCTCAAAACTGTCTGAACGCATTGGGCTGACATTCAGCCTGAAACTGAGCATTCTTTACGCCGTGTTCTTTATCGTCAGCTCTTTTAGCCTGTTCATTGTTGCCTATTTTTTTATTGATTATCTTCTGGAAACAGGTGAGCGCGAATTAATTGAGGCACGCATGCAGGACTACCGGGCATGGTATGCGGAAGGTGGACTTGACTCACTGAAGGCGCGTTTTGACGAACAGTCAGAAACAGATAAAGCAGCTTTTTTTGTCCGTATTATAGGCCCCCACAACAAGGCTTTTTTTGTAAGTATTCCCCGCGGTGCCAAAGGATTTGACCCTGCGCAACTTGACCGCATACGGCCAAAAGGACCGGAAGCCTGGTTTACCATAAAGGACTTTGGGAAAAAGAATATCTGGACGATCGGCTCCATCCCTCTCCGGTCCGACCTTGTGTTGCAGGTTGGCAAAAGCTCAACGCATATCTGGGAGCTGTTATCCTATTTTCGCTCTGTGTTTATTCGTTTCATCGTTCCCATTCTTCTGCTTGGCGTTGCTGGCGGAGGACTGCTGACGTTTCGCGCCATGCGGCCACTCCGGCACCTCATCAAGACGGTGCGCAACATTCTGGAGACCGGTGAAATGAGCACGCGCGTGCCGGTTGGTTCGGGGCGGGGCGAACTGCACCAACTGGTGACGCTCTTCAACAAGATGCTTGACAAAAACGAGGCCTTGATAGCCGCTATGCATAATTCGCTGGACAATGTTGCGCATGATTTACGGACACCTATGACGCGTTTGCGCAGCGTTGCCGAGTTTGCTCTGCAGAGCCAGCTCACGCCAGAAGCGTATCGTGAAGCATTAGCAGATTGTCTGGAAGAATCCGAACGAGTGTTGACTATGCTGAATACCCTGATGGATGTGGCTGAAGCTGAAACCGGGGTTATGCGGCTGGAAATGGCTGAGATTTCGATCCCCGAAGTGATCCAGGCGGTGGTTGATCTTTATGAAGTCATAGCTGAGGAGAAAAACCTGACCATTCGGGTTGACACTCCTGAGCAATTAATAGTTAAAGCAGATTATGCTCGTCTTCAGCAGGTGATAGCTAATCTGCTTGACAATGCAATAAAATATAGCCCCACCAGCGGCCAGATCACGATAACAGCGCGGCGCGAAAATGCACATGCGCTCATTTCAGTGGCAGATAACGGTATTGGGATTCCCGCTCATGAAATAGATAAAATCTGGGATCGGCTTTACCGAAGTGATCGGAGCCGCTCACAGCGCGGTCTTGGGCTTGGACTAAGCCTAGTGCGGGCGATTGTTCAGGCGCACGGGGGGACGGTCAGCGTTCACAGCGAAGAAAACAACGGATCTACCTTTACGGTTATTCTGCCTATTGATACATGAGACGGTAGTTTTGTTTCATCCCGGCGTTTAAGAAGTGAAGAGTTGTGAAGAAAAAGAGCTTGCCGAATTTATCGGAAAGCTCTTTTTAAATATTCAAATATTCAAGGCGTCATTACCATTCCGAAGATTTTTCTAATTTTGAGCGCTGGTATGATTGCACCGACGCAATGCTGTCCTGCAGCAGCTTCTTCGTGTAGCCAGGATTGTGTATGCCATAGCTGCGGTCATTTACAAAGAGTTTGTAGTTGGTATAGGCATGCTCGAGGATTTTGTCCGGATCATCAAGAAACGGCACCGTGCCGCCCTTGTGGCAGCGCGCGCATTTGCCCGGTTGATTAGCGGGCAAAAAGTCATGGTTGTTCCCCTTCAGCAGTGTGGAGAGCTCCGTAAGCAATCCCTTTACCTCGGTTTGCACGCC
>Ga0101944_10005141_pt1 | contig 15251 bp, 13 predicted proteins | sample DewCreD2012metaG_FD_75245 | JGI IMG/M metagenome (GOLD analysis project Ga0101944, IMG submission 75245) | Hot spring sediment bacterial and archeal communities from British Columbia, Canada, to study Microbial Dark Matter (Phase II) - Dewar... ...
GAAACGAACCTTTGTACGTCAAGTACACGGCGGAGAGAATCGCCCGCTTGCGTCGAACGGAACTGGACAAATTCTCAGAAGCCACGTCAGCCAATGCGAAGCGGCTCTTCAGCCTTCCGGATGGAACATGATTCAAGCCATCAGCAAAGACGCTCCCCTTGTGCTTGCCTCTGCGTCTGCCAGAAGAAAACAGCTTCTCAGGCAGATGGGGATTCCTTTTCGCCCCTTGACCAGCCGCGTCAGGGAAGACCGCCTCTCTTCCGATCTTCGACGGAATGCCCGGCTTCTGGCCGAAGCCAAGGCCCATGCGGTGCTGCAGAAATCCCCCGGCACTTGGATTTTGGGCGCAGACACGATGGTCGTTCTCGGCCGGGCGGTCCTTGGGAAACCCGGAAATGAAAGGGAGGCCTTTTCCATGCTCCGGCAGCTGAGCGGAAAGGAACACCGGGTGATCACCGGTTTTTGCCTGCTGACTCCTGAGGCGAAGACGGCTCACTCTGAAGCGGTCGTGACCAGAGTGACCTTCAAGGTCCTGACCCGCCAGGAAATCCTGGGCTACATCGCCACCGGGGAGCCTTTCGGCAAGGCCGGCAGTTATGCGATTCAGGGGATCGGGGCATTCCTTGTGCAGGGAATCACGGGTTCCTACAGCAATGTCGTGGGCCTGCCCTTGTGCGCCCTCGTCAAGGCCCTCCTTGCCACCGGGGCGATCACCTCGTTTCCCATTTCGTCTTGATCGGCTTGCCCTCCAACCCCCCGCCCTGGTCTCCCCGTTGCCGAAGAATCTCCGAAAGGATCACTCCTCCTGCCACGGAAACATTCAGCGATTCAACCCGTCCGGATCCCGGGATGTGGACCAGGGCGTGGCAACGCTCTCTCACAGAACGGCTGAGGCCTTTGCTCTCACTTCCAAGAGCAAGAACCGCATCCCTTTGCCAGTCGAAATGATGGATGGACTCCCGCGCCTCTCCGGCTGCGCCGATAATCCAAAATCCTTTCTCCGCAAGAAGATCCAAGGCTCTTCCCAGATTGACCACCTGGCAAACAGGCACAGAAATAAAGGCCCCGGAGCTTCTCTTGAGCAGCCTTCCCGAGATCTTGGCGGAGCGGTCCTTGGGCAGAATCAGGCCGTGTACGCCGAAGAAGGCCGCGGTCCGGATCAGGGCGCCCAGGTTGCCTTCGTCGGTGATGTGATCCGCCGCCAGCAGGAGCGCCCACCCCGGGCCCTGTCGCGACGGCTCGATCAGATCTTCGAGTTCGGCGTACCTGAAGGTCTCTGAAAAAGCGACAATACCCTGATGGTTCGTGCCCGGAACGACCGCCTCTATCTCACGAAGATCTTTGAAGTGAACCGGGACGTTCTTTTCCGCTCCGAGCCTGATGATCTCAGAGGCCCTGGCCGTCTTCCTGCTTGAGCCGATCCAAATTTCATGGAGGTTCTCAGGGCGATTGACGAGACTCTCCCTGACCGCATGAAAACCGGGAATGAGGGAGAAACGAGTTTGGTTTTTCGACCGGTCCACCCTGCGCTCCGCGGCCTTCTGTCAATGGGCAGCCAGATTGAAAAGAGTCTCGGCCTTGTAGAGCCTGACCGACTTCCGACAGCGCTCGGCGATCACGATGGATTTCAGCTCCTCCACCGCCTGATCGAGTTCATCGTTGAAGAGAAGGTAGTCATAGGAGACGCAGTGCTTGATTTCCCTTGCCGCCTTCTGCAGTCTCGTGCGAATCGATTCCTCGTCGTCCGTGCCTCTTTGTCTCAGCCGTTTTTCAAGGATGTCCAGGGAAGGGGGAAGCACATAGATGAGGATCGCCTCCTGAAAACGGCTCTTCATATTGCTTGCCCCTTGAACGTCAATGTCCATGATCACATCCACGCCGAGCTGGGTCTGGCTTTTGAGGCTGGACACAGAGGTCCCGTACAGATCCTGATAGACCTCTGCCCACTCCACGAAGTCTCCCCGGTCGATCATTTTCCGGAAGGTTTCCCTGCTGACAAAGTGGTAGTCCACACCGTTTTTTTCTTGGCCCCTGGGCGGCCGGCTGGTGTGGGAAATGCTGTACCCCAGGGCTGGGACTTTTGCTCGCGTTTCCCGGATCAGAGTGGATTTACCGGACCCGGATGGCCCGGAGACGACAAAAATCCGGCCGGTGACGCTCATTCTTCGATGTCTTCCTTGAAAATCTTGCCGTCCGGGCTGAACCGCTGGGCGATGGTTTCCGACTGAATCGCTGAAAGGATCACGTGGTTGCTGTCCGTGACAATGACGGATCGGGTCTTTCTTCCCTGGGTCGCGTCAATGAGCCTTTTTTCATCACGCGCTTCATCCCGAAGACGCCTGATCGGTGCTGCATTGGGCGAGATAATGGCCACCACCCGTCTGGAAACAACTGAATTCCCGAAACCAATGTTGATCAGTTTGTCCCCCATGCTCCTTCCCCCTTACTCCACATTCTGGACCTGTTCCCGCACCTTTTCCAGTTCGGCCTTGATTTCTACGGCCCTGGCCGAGATCATGGAATCCGAAGCCTTTGCGCTCATCGTGGTGATCTCTCGGTTGATCTCCTGCAAAAGGAAATCGAGCCGGCGCCCCACAGCCTCCTCCGGATTGAGATAGGATCGAAACTGCTCCAGGTGGCTCTTGGCGCGGACAAGCTCCTCGGTAATATCGCATCGGTCCGCGAAAACAGCGACCTCCTGGATCAGCCGATTTTCGTCCAGGGGAATCCCCTTGGACACCTGCTCCACCTTTTGTCTCAATCTCCGTCTGTAGTCTTCAACCACGAAACCGGCTCTGCTCCCGACCTCTTTCAAATGCTCCTCGATCAAAGCCAGCCGCTTCACAAATTCTGTCCTCAGAGCTCTTCCCTCCTGTATTCTCATGGAATCACAAGCCTCCAGAGCTTGTCCCAAGGCTTGGCGGAACCCGTCCTTGGCCACTGCCAGGTCAAGCTCTTCCGGCTTGACCAGGACCACGTCCTTCATCTGGCAGAGATCCTCCGCCCTCACCTTTCCTTCGATCCCAAACTCCTCGCTCATTTGCTTGAAAATCCGCAGGTAGGAGCGAACAAGGGGACGATTGAGTTCCAGGTCGAGCTCCAGCTCCACACCCTCCTTTTCCATTTGAAGGGTCGCTTCAACGCGGCCTCTTTGGATCACCGTCGCAATCTGGCTCCGAACCTCCTCCTCGATGGCCTGGAGCGTTCGAGGCAGACGGACAATCAGGTCCCGGTGCCTGTTGTTGACGGTTTTGATCTCCGCACTAAACTTCCTGCCGTTTACAACCGCTTCTCCCCGGCCGAAACCGGTCATGCTCTTAAGCAAGGGAACCCTCTCTCTCATCCCTCCCGCCCCCAGTGCACAGGCACTGGGCATCCGTCCCTACGGGATGTCTTGAGCCGGGGGAGATCAACCGCTTCAAGCTCATCTCTGTGCTCTTCGGCCTCAGTGGCGAATGGCCATGATTTGCCCTGCGCCGTTCAGCCCGCGGAGCTGGCCCTTGTATTGCTCTCTCAATTCGTTGAAGTAGCCGATGATCAGCGGGTCGCCGTAATCTCTGTAGGTCCACGCCAGAGTTCTAAAACTTCCCTGCTGAAAGACCAGAGTCAAGTCCGCGTAAATGCCCTTTGCAAGATAGATGCGGTGGGTGTAATTCTTCCCGGTCGCCAGAACCAGCCTTTCCAGGGTGATGTACCCGGGATCGATATTGATTCTCCGCTTTCCCTCCAGAAGATACCGCTTCTCCAGCTCATTGGTGTCAAGCTTGATCTCCACAAGCGCCTCCGGCCGGATGAGCCTCCTGAAGGAGAGAAACCGACGATGGAGCGGCCAGCCCATCTCCTTTTCATAGTACCTGGTCCGGTCGAAGAAAAGAGGGGGGCTTATCCAGTCCGCCGGGCCCCACCCTGCCTGGAGTTCCCGTATGACCTCTTCGAGGATTCGCTCCTCAGGGGAGAAAAGGCTCACGATGAGCTTGACGTCCTCGGCATCCTTCGGCTCGCTCATGGTCCCTCATGCAAGCTTGGTTTGTCCCTCCCGGCCACCGACCCCATAGCCTGCTCCCCGATATCTCGCAAAGGGGTGCAAGGAACACGGCGCACGGCTCCCGGAAAGAACCTAAAAAGGACCCAGCCGTGGATCTTGCACCGTGCACCTTGTACCGTTCTTATGCTTTCCCCATCCTCTCGTAGATCACTTTCTTGAGCTCTTCGGCTTGCACGGTGGAGGTTCCGACCTCTCCTACCACAATGCCTGCTGCAAAATTCGAAATGATCGCTGCCGATTGCATATCCATTCCCGCGGCCAGTCCCAGGCAGAAGGTGCTGATCACCGTGTCACCGGCCCCTGTCACGTCAAACACCTTTCTCGCCACGGTCGGAATGTGAATGGGCTCTCCCTTTCTCTCGAAGAGGGTCATCCCGTCCTTGCCTTGGGTGATCAGCACCGAGCGGCACTTCAATTCGTGGAGCATCTGCTTTCCCGCGCGAAGCAGCGTTTTCTCATCGACGATCTCGATTCCCGCAAAAGCGCCGGCTTCGTGATGGTTGGGAGTAATGACGTCAATGCCCTTGTAAAGGGCGAAGTTGTTCTTTTTGGGATCCACTCCCAGGACGATGTCCGAGCCCCCCACCCGTTTCCTCAGTCCCTTCATCAGCTGAGGGGAAATCACGCCCTTGGCGTAATCCGAAACCACAACCGCATGGATGTTGTTTCGATTCCTATTCACGAAATCCAGCAACCGCTCGACCGTTTCCGGCCGGATTTCTTTTCGGCTTTCCCGATCAAAGCGCACGACTTGCTGGTGCTGGGCCACGACCCTTGTCTTGATGGTGGTCGGCCTGTTCCGCTCCTGAAGAATTCCATCGGTAGGCACCCCCAGATGGTGGACCATCTTCATCACCTGACGCCCTGTGGAATCATCCCCCACCACTCCGCACAGGATCGCTTCCCCTCCCAAAGAAGCGATATTGCTGATCACATTTCCAGCGCCGCCCAGCATTTTGGTTTCGTGTTTGACATCGACCACCGGGACAGGCGCTTCAGGGGAGATCCGAGACACGTCCCCCCAGATGTATTCATCCATGATGATGTCCCCGATGACCAGGACACGGGTTTTCGGAAATCGGTCGATGTACCCTGCCAGCCTGCCCGGATCCAGATCAAAGCCGATTTGTCTGATCATGTTCAGAGAATCCCGTTCAAGCAAAAAATCCTGTGACTTCTGGGCCGGTACCTTATCAGACTGCCCTGCCCCGTGTCCATTGCTTTTTCATTGGTCTTTTTGATTGAATCCTGCGCTTTTTCTTGTAAAAATACCGGGTTGTCCCCTTTGAACTCCGGGAACTTTGTGCTATAGTGGACGGGAGATTTGCCATCGGACCAGGCGCTTCTCCTCTTCAAGCCGTGGTTTCCACGCAAAGAGGGAGGCAAGGAGTTTTTGTTTTGGCCCTAGCCCAATACGTTCTCAGATATCGACTCGTTCCTCTCTGCTATTATCTCCTGCGCCTGTACCTGTCGTTTCTGAGAATCCGAGTGGTGGGAGAGGAAGCCGCGCACAAGCATTTTCTCCAATACGGCCGGGTGATCGCCGCGGTCTGGCATCAACGGTTTCTCCCCGCTTTGGGGTATGTCAGTAAATTCAGATCGTTCAAACCTCTCGTGATGATCAGCCGGAGCAGTGACGGGGAACTGATCGCTTCTCTTGTTTCCCGGCTCGGGCTTGTCCCTGTGAGAGGCTCGAGCACCCGTGGAGGCCGGGAAGCTCTGATGGACATTCTCAGGGCGATCAAGAAAAACCCCGGCGTCATCCACATTGTGGACGGGCCCACCGGGCCCAAGGGGGTGGTCAAACCGGGACTGATGGCCATGGCCCAAGTGACCGGCGCAGCCATTTTGCCGGTCATCGTGTCCGCGGAGAAAGCGTGGATCATGAAAAGCTGGGACCGGTTCCTGGTGCCCAAGCCTTTCAGCACCGTGATCATCCGGTGGGGGGATCCTTTCCTGGTTCCCCGAGGCACACGCCCGGAGCAACTCGAGGATCTGCGAAGACAAGTGGAGAGCGTCATGAGGGATGCCCACGCGGAGGCGGACCGGGACTCAGGCTGGGCTCAACCGCTGTGAAAGGGAGATTCAGCGGAACAGTAGGCCCTGAGTTCACACCCACTCTCTGTGCCTCTGTGGTGATCATCCAAAAGAAAGGGGATTCTGTATGGCTCAAGCAACACAAGAAGAAGTCTTTGCAAAAGTGAGAAAGGTCGTGGCGGAAGTGTTTAAAGTGGAGGAAAGCCAGATCTCCTTGCAGACGAAATTCATGGATGATCTGAAGGCTGAATCTCTGGATATCATCACCTTGCTCATGGAATTCGAGGAGGCTTTTGACAAAAGGATCCCTGACGAAGATGCGGAAAAACTGCTCAGTGTGCAAGACGCCGTGAAATACATCATGGCCATGGAAGAAACTCCCCCGCAGGCGTAATCTCATGAGAAGACGAGTGGTCATCACGGGGCTGGGGGTCATCTCGGCGATCGGGCAGAATCCCGATGCTTTCTGGAAAAGCTGCCTGGAGGCTAAGACCAGGGTCGAACGGATTCCGGAGCACTGGTTATACTACGGGGATTTCCACTCCCGGATCTGGTCCCCCTTGCCTGCCGTGGATTACGCCGCTTATGGAATCGGCCGCATCGAAGAAAAACAACTGGATCCATCGACTCTGGTCGGCCTCGCCTGCAGTTTTCAAGCCTTGGATTCAGCAGGGTTGCATTACGCCCTGCTGGACCACAAGAGAAACACCTATTCCCTGTCCTCCGTCGATCAGGAGAGGACCGGCGTTTTCATGGGAACCGGCATTGGGGGTTTGGGCACCTTTGCCTCCTGCTACAGTTATCACCTTCTCCTGCGCCAAAAGGAGGCGCTGGCCAAGGCCTACGCCCAACTCAGGGAACATCCCGCGGGAGCAATCCTTAAGCAGGTTCATGAGAAAATGATTGTTCCCCGGCGTTTCAATCCTTTTGGAGTGGCCATGACCATGCCCAATGCATGCTCGGCCAACATAGGCATCAAATTCAATCTTTACGGGAGCAACAATGCCTACTGCGCCGCCTGTGCCTCGGGAACCGTGGCGATCGGTCACGGTTTCAAAGCGGTGCGATCCGGCGAACTGGATGTCGCCCTGGTAGGCGGTGTGGAGCATCTGAGCGACGAGTATGGCGGCCTCTTTGCAGGCTTTGACACGGTAAGAGCCTTGGCGAGTGCCAATGAGGACCCGGACAAAGCCAACCGGCCTTTTGACAGGGATCGGACCGGTTTTCTCTTCAGCGAAGGCGGGGGGGCGGTGTTTGTCATCGAGGACCTGGAGCATGCCCGGAAACGGGGTGCAAGGATTTTTGCGGAGATCCTAGGCTACGGGGAAACCTGCGACGGCTTCAACATCATGATGATGGAAAGCGGCGGCGGGCAAATCACGAGGATGCTCCGGCTCGCCTTTGCCGATGCCGGGGTCTCCGCAGAAGAAATCGACTACATCAATGCCCACGGCACAGGCACCCGCTTGAACGACGAAACAGAGACCGCCGTCATCGAGCAGGTCTTCGGGAAAACGGTTCTCATCAATTCCACGAAATCCCTGATCGGCCACACCCTGGGCGCTTCGGGCGCCCTGGAGGCTCTGGTCACGGTGCTCAGCATTCACCACAAGACCACCCACGTGTGCCGGAATCTCGAGCATCCCATCAGGGATTTGAACTTCGTGACCCAGGTGGACGCCTTCCCCATCCGAACCGGCCTTTCCCAGTCTTTCGGTTTCGGCGGCCACAACGCCGCCCTCATCCTCCGCGAGTATCCATAGTCCAGCAGGCCGAATCCCCTCGTTTTCGTTATCCTCTCGTTTCTCGCTCATTCCGCCTGATTCAGCGTGTTGACAGGCGGCTGTTGGATCTCTATAACACTCGATTGGAGGAGACGCACGACATGAAGATCGCCTTTCCCTGCGGCCATGAAGAAGTCCCTTTGATCCTTCCGGACGAGACGGTCCTGATCGAACCGCGCGCTGTGCCGGTCATCGAAGATCCGGAAAGGTCTGTCACGGCCGCTCTCGAGGCCCCCACAGGAACGCTTCCCCTGGCGCAGCTTGCCAAGGGCCGGAAAAGCGCCTGCGTGGTGATCTCGGACGTCACCCGGCCTGTTCCCAATCGGGTGATTCTCCCCCCTCTTCTCAGGACCCTGGAATCTGCCGGCATTGAGCGAAGCAGGATCACCATTCTCATCGCGACGGGCACCCACCGGCCCAATGTGGGGCAGGAACTGGTAAGCCTCGTGGGTGAAGACATTGCTGCAACGTACCCGGTGGTCAACCATGATTGCCGCGATCGCGCGACACAGCGTTGCATCGGCGAAATCGAGGGCGCTCCCATTGCGATCAATTCCCTGTATCTCGATGCAGACCTGAAGATCCTGACAGGCCTCATCGAACCCCATCCCTATGCAGGGTACTCGGGCGGAGCCAAAAGCATTCTGCCCGGGCTTTCCAGTCTCGAGACCATGAAATTCATGCACTCCTTCAAGATGATCGCCCATCCCCAGGTCACCCACTGTGTGCTGAAGGGAAATCCATTCTATGAAGCCGCGATGGAGGCGGCGCGTCTTGCCGGCGCGGATTTCATGGTCAATGCCCTGATCAACAAGAAAAAAGAGCCGGTAGCCTTCGTTGCAGGAGGGCTGCCGGACGCCCATCTTGCGGGTTGCCGAAGGGTGGAGCAAACCTCGGTCGTTCGCCTGGACAAGCCTGCTGACCTGGTGATCACCTCAGGAGGCGGGGCGCCCATGGATGCCACCTTTTACCAGTGCGGAAAAGGCGTGCTGGGCGCTAAGGCTATCTGTAGGCCGGGCGGCACGGTGATTCTGGTGTGCGGGGGCGCCCTGGGTATAGGAAGCGAGACTTACGCAGAGCTCGTAGCCGGCTGCGGCGGGGCCGAAGAGTTCGCCTGCAAGTATTCCGATCCCAGGAATTTTGTCATGGACCAGTGGGCCGCACAGAGCTACCTCCAGGCCCTGGGACGGATCGGCCGCGTGCTGGTCTATTCTCCTGCACTCACGGACGACCAGCTAAAGCCCTTCGGCGTCCAAAAGATTCACCACCTCCAGGAAGAAGTGGACAGGCTTCTGCTCGATCATCCGCGCGTGGCCGCCGTGCCCCAGGGGCCTTACGTGGTGGGCTTAACCGATTAAGAATCTAAAGATCCTCCCTGGAAAGAAGGGCCGTCTTTCCCCGCCCGAAGGAATCAGACTCTGGGAGTCCACCGGCAGACCCGGAGGTTTACCCATGATTATTACGGACAGCCTCACCCAGTCTTGGCTCAAGGCGGGGCTGAAGTGAGACAGGAGTCCGGGACGCCTCTGATAAAATTGAGAGGCTCGTTACCATTACAATCCCAATTGTCTTGAATTGGCAGACAGGCAGCGATTCACGCATTCCCCTACGACCCCTTTGGGCACGTCAGAAAGGGGGGGTTACGGTTTCGAAGGCTGGCTCCGTTTAGAAGGAAGCGGCTCGCGGATGGTTTTGAAGGGACTCATCCTTCGTTAGTTCAAGCCAGCACCTTGACCATCAGGGGGATGGCGACGAAGGTGCCCAGGGAGGCGCCGAGGTTGGTGAACACCACCACGAGGAGAATCCGGGTGATCTTGTTTCGCCAGAATCCCTTGAAGGAGGCAATGTCGTCCAGAAGGCTCTCGAAATCCTTCACCTTGGGTTTGGCCATGGCCGCTTCCACAAGGCCGGACACCCAGCCGGCGGCGATCAGGGGGTGAAGCGTGGTGAAGGGAGCTGCGGCCGCTGCAGAGAGGATGGTCAGGGGGTGGGCGAACGCCGCTGCCGCGCCCAGAGCCGCTAGGAGAGCCGTGGTCAGGGTCCACCACTTCACCATCTCGGCCGTGGCCGTCATCCCGGCATAGAAAAACCCGAAGACGATGAGGGCCACGATAAAGCCCGGAATTCCCCAGCCGAGGATTTTGCCCACCTTGCCCTTGGGAGGCATCTGCTCCAAGGAGGCCAAATCGACCTCCTGGTTCCAGGAATTCAGAATGCCCGGCACATGCCCTGCTCCGACCACGGCCACGATCCGGTTTCCAGGAGCATGGCGGATTTTGTGGCTGAGATACTGATCCCTCTCATCGATAAGAATCCTCCTCACCTCCGGGAGCACCTCCCCGATTTCGGAGAGAAGCGCATCCAGCACATCCTTCTTTTTCATCTCCTCGACCTGCTCCTGGGTGATCTCCTCCACCTCCCACACAGAGGATAGGATCTCGGTCAGAAGTTTCGTTTTTTTCCAGAAACCCATGAGGCGCCAGGTGCGGGACAGGGTGATCCGAATGTCCCTGTCCGCCAGGTGGACCGCTGCTCCCGCCGCCTCCGCGGATCGAACGGCCTGAAGGATTTCCTCGCCGGGCCTGATTCCGAGCTTCTGGCCGATCTTTCTCTGAAAGCTCGCCAGAAGCAGGTTGGAGAGCAGAAGAAAGGCTTTCTTTTCCTTGATGACCTTCAGGAGATCCGTGTTCTCCCACTTTTTCTTCTGGGTGAGAGCGTCATAGCGGGAGGGGCAGAGCTCCACACACACCGTGTCCGGGTTCCTCTCCTCAATCACCTGACTGACCAGGTCGGTGCTCTCCCTGGAAATGTGGGCCGTGCCGACGAGTGTGATTTCTTTTCCCTCGAAAGTGAGGGGATGCACGTTGGGATGATCCATGATGGCCAACCTACGTTTCCTTTATTTCACCGGTGAATCTCAGCAATTGCCTTTCGTAGTACTCTCTGTTGTCCCTGGCCGCGCTGATGGCTTCCCGGATCGTCTCAACCGCTTCATGAACCAGGCCGTTGGCGTAGAGCGCCTCTGCCAGCGTGTCCAGAAACACAGGGGACCTCTCCAGAGCCACGGCCCGCCGCGCCAGAGCAAGCGCCCTCTTCTTGTCCCGTAACTCCACCTCCCCTGCGGTCACCAGAATCCACGCCAGATTGTTGAGAGCGACAGCTTGATTTTCATCCAGTCGCAGAACCCGTTCATAGAGGGCGATCGTCTGCCTCAGATCTCCCTTCTTGTGATAGACCATGGCCAGCTTCTGAAGCAGCACGACATCCTTGGGGTTTTTCTCAAGGCGTTCAAAAACAGCCTGTTCTTCCCATTCGCTGAAAAGCCTCTCGCGCAGGGGGCTGAAGCTCAAGAAATACCCGAGGCCGATCATGCCCACAAGATAAAGGGAAAAACAAAAGCCGATGAAGCGATTCTGTTTCCTGAGCAAACCCGGGTCGCGGAGAAACTTCAGGAGGCAGTCCACCCTTTGCCGGATGCTGAAGTGGTGCCAGCTCGGCAGATCGCGGATCTTTCCGCTCATGACGGCGATCTTTTCCAGGGAACTGATGGTTTCCGTGGGGCGCCCCATGGTGAGAGCGGAATAAAGATCTGCCTGCCGTTCGAAGTGGCGCATGAAAAAACCGAACAGGACCCTGATGTAAAGGATCATGCTGACCAGGATGGGAAGCGCCACGAGAAGGTGGAAAAAAGTCAGATCCAGGGCGCTGCCCTCTCGGATGATGCGGAACACCCACGGCTGGGTGGAGAAAAAGGCAAAGGAGAAATCCCAGACCCCTGTGACCATCACCAAGAAGCCTATGATGAACACGAAATAAAACAAAAAGTGACGGTACCGGGCGTGGCCCATTTCATGGGCCACCACGGCCTTCAGCTCTTCGATGGAAAGAAGCTCCATGAGGGCTTCGGTAATCAGGATGTATCTGAACCGCGGCACCATCCCCATGATCCCTGCGGTCATGATCCGGCCTTCAAAAAGGGGCCACCGAAGGAGATCCCGGACCTTGAAATTCCGCTCCTCCAGGAAGGCTCTCAAGGCCGCTTCTTTTTCCGAAGGGGGAAAAGGCTTGCAGGACCACCAGGTGCGGATCAGGGCAGGCATGAAAATCATGAGAATGAAGAGGAAGAAGGAAAAGAAAAGCATCTCTCCTTCGGGCCGGTTCATGAAAGACTGAAGGCTCCTCCACGGGCTGAGAAAAATCAGATCATAGATCAAGGAGAGGGTGGCCCAGGGAAACAGGACGGGCACATTGAGCTTCACGTTAGACACGATAAAGGACCGCCGGCTCATGGCCGCCGGAAAGAGGCGCCGATAGGCAGGAAAGGCGAAGGTCCAGATCGTGACCTGGTAAAAGATGAAGACCGCCACCGCCAGGAGCCCCTGGAGGACGGAAAAGGAGCGTATCCCGGGGATCATCTGCAGCCAGGTCTTGAGCTGAAAGAGGTGCACATCCAAGGCGAAAAGGAAAATGGCCAGAACCGAGAGCCGGAACACCAGGGAATGGTACTGTTCGGCGGAAGACGCCGTCCGTTCCAGAGGCTCGGCGAGACGGCGGAGGAGACGCTGGAAGCCCCATCGGCAGTAGGCGGCAAAAATTCCCCAGGTGATGACCAGCATGCTCATCGTATACGCCAGAGGATCTTCAGGGGCTCCTCTGTGCTGGCTGATGCTCAGGATGAAGAGGACAAGGATGAAATAGAGAACGTTGCTGAACATGGCGATTGTGTCCTAAATAGGGCGACCTGTCCGGTTCACCACGGAGGCACGGAGAGCACAGAGATGTTTTCGCCTATCGGGAGATACCGATAGGCGAAAAGACCCTCCACTGAAGTTTCCTTTCCAATTGGTTGATCCTTCTCGATCAGAGCCTTTCTGTTTGTCCCGATAGCGGCGGGACAGACAGAAAATCTTCTCCGCGCTCTCTGTGTCTCTGTGGTGAATCGACTAGGCGGCCGAATCGGCCTGAGAGGGCGCAAATTCGAGCTTCCCTCCCCCTGTCGGCATGAAGGGATCGGCATGGAGGAGAATGGTCACACCGTATCGTTTTTCGATGTCCGCCAGCTCCTTCCTCTTCCGGTTCTGGAGATATCCGGCCACCTCGGCGTTCAGGGTGCCCTCCACCCTGCTCACATTCCCCTTGGACACCCCCATCTGGATGCGGCGGAGGGTGGACACCGCGGCGGATTCCACGGAAATCACGATTCCCCGGCCGTCGCACATGCGGCAGGTCTGATAGCTCTTGGACTCGATGGAGGGTCTCAGCCTCTGGCGGGAAATCTCCATGAGACCGAACTTGGAAATGTGGGACGTGTCCACCTTGGCCCTGTCTTTTTTCAATTCCTCCCGGAGCACCTTTTCGACCTCTCGGATGTGCTTGGATTCCCTCATGTCGATGAAATCGATGACGATCAATCCGCCCAGGTCCCTCAATCTCAGCTGCCGCGCAATCTCCCTCGCCGCCTCCAGATTGGTGTTGAAGATCATGGTCTCCGTGTCGCTCCCCCCCTTGCCGCGGCCGGAGTTCACGTCAATGGCGATCAGCGCCTCGGTCGGGCTGAGCACGATAGACCCGCCGTGTTTCAGATAAACCTTGTTGCCGTAAATGCTCTCGATCTGCTGTTCGATCTCGTACTGGTCAAAGAGGGGCCGCGACTCCTCGTAGAGTTTCACCCGGTCTTGCTCCCTGGGGGAGATGATCTTCATGTACTCCTGGATTTTCTCATAGGTTTCCCGGTCGTCCACCAGGATCTCGTCAATGTCGCTCGTGTAGGAGTCCCGCAGCGTCCGAAAACACAGGTCCTGCTCCTTGTGAAGGAGGGAGCGGGCCGGCGCCGCCTGCACCTTCTCCCGAAGGGTCTTCCACATTCTCACCAGGCGGTTGAGATCTTTGGAAAGCTCCCGCTTGCTCTGGCCTGCAGCCACCGTCCGCACGATATAGCCGAGATCCTCGGGGAGCTTGAGCTGCGTCATGATCGACTTGAGCCGGTCCCGCTCCTCTTCGTCTTCGATCTTTCTGGAGACCCCGTTGATCGTGCGGCCGGGGGTCAGGACCACGTAGCGTCCGGCAAGGGAGATGTAGGTCGTGAGCTGGTCGCCCTTGTGGCCGGGCATTTCCTTGGTCACCTGGACCAACAGCTCCTGACCCTTCTTCAGGGCCTTTTCAATGGGCGGATGGTTCTGGTCCTTCCAGGAGGACAGATCCATTTGATAGTACTCGGGGTGAATGTCCGTCATCCCCAGAAAACCGTTTCGGTCCGAACCGAAATCGACAAAGCAAGACTGAAGCTTCGGTTCGATCCGTTCCACCACCCCTTTGTAAATGTTCCCCACCTTCTGCTCCGCCGTGGAGGTCTCGATCTGAAAGGCTTCCAGCCTCCCGTCCTTGAGAAAGGCGATCCGGTACTCTTCGGGATCCACCGCATTGATCAGCATCTTGGTTTTCATGCGCTTCCGTCTCTTCCATGGCGCTTGAAGTGCTGCTGCGCCTGGTACATAAAGGTTCGAATCGCCGCCTCCCGTCCCGGCTGGAAAGACCCGTCATACGGCGTGTCCAGGTAAGGGACTTTCTTTTGATTCAGGATGGGCCTGATGATGGAAGACGTGATGGTGCTGGGCATGCAGGTGAAGGGATAGACATTGACGACGCCGTTGAATCCCTGGTGGACGTACTCCAAGATTCCCGGAATACTGAGGCAGGCCTCTGTGCCCACATCAAAGGAGTAGATTTTTTCTTTCCCGAGTATCCGGTCCAGGTGGCCGATCCTGTGATCCTCAGCCACATCTAGAAAGGGTTTCACTCTCTCGTAGACCTGATCCTGGCGGTAGTGCTGGTAGGTCAGGTCCAGCCCATAGGAGAGCATCCTCTTGAGGAAGTCCCTGATCTCCTTCACCCGAAGCTGCTTGAGGCTCAGGCGCAACCCGATCTTGGCCTCCCTCATGCGGTCATAGGTGGTATAGTTGACCCATTCCGCAATGGACGCATTGACCACCTCTGCGCCGTGTTTTTCGAGCATCCGGATCACGTCCTGATTGGACTGGACATGGGTCCTGAGATAAATCTCGCCGACGATCCCGATGAGCGGTTTCCGAGGAATGCCGGGGTCGATGAGCGTTTTCCCTTCCCGGATGATGTCTGAGAGCCTGTCGAGGATCCGTTCAAAGTCCTTTCGCGCGCCGTACTGTTCAAACGCATCGGCCATGGCCCGGGTGGCCCTTTCGATGAATGCATCCCCTGTGCCCTTCTGCTTTTCGTAGGGCCTCACCCTCCACAACAACCGGTCGAGCACATCCGCCACGACGACCGAGAAATAGCCGACCTTACGAAACTCCCTGGTTTGTTCTTCGTCGAACATGCCGTCCAGGGCATAAGCGTTTTTCGAAGTGAGG
>Ga0101944_10005142_pt1 | contig 15248 bp, 13 predicted proteins | sample DewCreD2012metaG_FD_75245 | JGI IMG/M metagenome (GOLD analysis project Ga0101944, IMG submission 75245) | Hot spring sediment bacterial and archeal communities from British Columbia, Canada, to study Microbial Dark Matter (Phase II) - Dewar... ...
TTACCTGGTCAATGAAGATGATTATACAGTCATTGGCAGGCGTTTGGGCAGGCGCTTTAGATTGGGCGATTTAGTAAATGTACGCCTTAAAAATGTTGATACTGACCTTATGCGTATTGATTTTGATGTTGTATAGAAGGTACTACTATGCTAACCATACAGGCAAAAAAATTTGATACAATATCTTCATCAGGTACCGTTGCTCTTTTCTGCACTCAGGAACAGATTAACAATAATTCATTTATTCCACAGCAATTATCTGATGTTTTTGCAATTATTAATACTAAAACATTTAAAGCAAAACCCAATACCTACTTTTTTGCAGCGTTAAAAGACAGGCCTTCAATTCTTCTTGTAGGGCTTGGCAACCAAAAAGACATTACACCTGAAACACTTCGCAATGCTGCCAGCGTTATAGTTACAGCGTGTTCTGATAAATCTATCTCGGAAATTTATATTGTTCTTCCTGAGATTAATTCTATTACTGATTCAGCACGGTGCATTGCTGAAGGGGTTTACCTTGCTAACTATGCATTCAATCGCTACAAAACGCAAAAAGAGGAAACAAACTCTTTACTACAAAAAGCAATTCTTTTATGCAATGACCCCCAGCAACTATCGCCCATACTAAAAGAAGTAGAAATTGTATGTAGCAACACGTTGCTTTGCCGCGATTTGGTAAATGAAACTACCGAAAATGCCAATCCAGTAACTATTGCCAAACTTGCAAAAAAAATTGCTGCACAATCAAAAATCAAATGCACAGTGTACAGCAAAAAAGATATTGAAAAGATGAAGATGGGCTTACTGTTAGCTGTTAGCCGCGGCAGCATGTATCCACCACAGCTTATTGTGATGCGCTACACCGGTGCACCTTCAAAAAAAGAATCAATTGCATTTGTGGGTAAAGGTATTACGTTTGACACTGGTGGCATAAATTTAAAGCCATCGGGGCATATTGAAACGATGCGCACGGATATGGCTGGTGCGGCTGCATGCATATATGCAATAAACGCTATTGCTCACATGAAGCTCCCCGTCAACGTGTATGCGGTTATACCTCTTGCCGAGAATATGATTTCACACACTGCTTATAAACCCGGCGATGTGTTTACCGCATATAACGGCAAAACCGTTGAAATAGGCAACACGGATGCCGAGGGTCGCTTGATACTGGCTGACGCTTTAGCCTTCACTGAAAAAACATTGAAGCCAAAAGTAATAGTTGACATTGCCACATTAACGGGTGCATGTATTGTTAGTTTTGGGGAGATAGTGGCTGCATATTTAACCAATGATGAACAGGTATCCACCGTACTATCTAAAGCATCAGAATCAACTGGTGAAAAAATTTGGCGTATGCCGCTATATAAAGAATACAACGAAGAGATTAAATCAGACATAGCTGACATAATCAATGTCCCTGCAGTGCGAAATGCTGGAACAATTATTGGCGCAACATTTTTAAAAAATTTTGTTGAAAATACTCCCTGGGCTCATATTGATATTGCTGGCACATCATGGTATTCAAAAAAACGTGGCTATAATCCAAAAAATGCTACAGGTTTTGGTGTAAGGCTATTATATGAATTTGTTAAGAATATAGCTTTACAATAATTGATTATGCACATACAGCGCATTGTACTTTAGCATTTTCTTGTGTAGTTTTTTTATAACAAAAGAAAGTGCATATAAATATCAATGGAGGAAATCACATGTATTCAACAAAAGAATTAATTGATATAGCTATTGGCATTGAAGAAACCGGAGTCTATTTTTATACAAAATTTAAAGAAAAATTTAAAGATGAATCTTTTAAACAGATTTTTCAATTTTTAGCTGATGAGGAATTGCGCCATAGAGATGTATTTTCAGGCATGCTGAAGAAATTAAATGATAATGAAGGACTATTTACTCAGGAATATTATTCATATCTTAAGGCACTTGGGACTACACGAGTATTTGCAAATAAAGATGATATTGATAAAATTGCGCCATCCCTTCATACTCCTCTTGATATCATAAAAATAGCGATGGATGCTGAGCGTGATTCTATTGTATGGTATTCTGAATTGAAAGAAATATACCGCAATGATATCAAAGCAAAAGATATTCTGGATCAGTTGATTAATGAAGAACGCAAGCATGTATTGATGTTACTTGATTTGAAAGAGAAGTTGAGTATGTAGGGGTGATCAATTACATATCAAAATATAAAATCATCTTTTTGCAACATTGGATAATGCTTCTTATTTAATGTCCATAATTTTAAATTATTTTGTATACAGCATGCTGCAATTAGTGAATCTGAAAGTGTTACATTATGTGATTTTTTATATTGGCGCATATATTCTCCAGCCAACTTACCTGTGTAATAATCTATATTAATACAAGGAAATGAGTCTAAAAAAAGTGTTGTATTAGTTCTTTCTTTTTCCCTAATCCCACAGTATATTTCAGATATCTGAATTGGTGTAATAAACAATTGGATATTATTTAGAATAACCAATTGTGTCATCTTTTCTTTGATATCAACATGACCACGTAAAATCCAAATCAAGATATCAGAATCAACAATAATCATAATTCCCTATCCTTTCGTATATTCCTAATATATTTATAAACATCATCATCTTTGTCAGACCAAATGCCAAATACCATATTCAAATGTTTTATTATCTTACCTGAATTATAAGAATATTTCTCGTGTATTGATTCTCTAATTAATTCAGAAATTGATTTTTTTTTCATCTTACTTTCCCTTTCTAATATAGAGAATATTTCTTCATCAAGATAAATTTGAGTTCGTTTCATCAATCACCTCCATGATGTATATATACATTATATAATAAAGATATAAAAAAGTCAATTAATTTAATGATAAATAAGCAGTATTTATTCCTTAAAAATAATTTAGCATAAATACTTGTACACTCCCGCCGCCGAAGGCGGCGGGAGTGTACATTAATTATATTTTGTACATAATAATACATTTAGGAATTAACAGTGATATCTTTTTGCAAAATGCAGTAAATTATACTTTACAAACCAAGAATTTCTTTTTTTGTAATACTACATATATTTATCATTGACAAATATTTTTAGCAAAATAATTTGGTTGGCGACCAATTTATTTCCCATACATAAAAGTGGCTGGGAGACAACTACACAAATATTATTTTATCCATAGAAAGGGGGATTGGCACTTTATGAGTATGTATCAAAAAATGTATGATGAATCAATTAAAAACCCGGAAAAATTCTGGGGTGAAGCTGCAAAACAAATTCATTGGTATAAACCTTATACCAAAATTCTAGATGATTCACGCAAGCCATTTTACCGGTGGTTTGTGGGTGGACAGCTAAATACGTGCTACAACGCATTGGACCGTCATGTAGAAAGTGGCAGGGGCAATCAGGCTGCTTTAATCTACGACAGCCCTGTCACAGATACTATCGCCACATTTACTTATAAAGAAATGTTAGAAAAAGTTTCAATATTTGCTGGAGCTTTGCAAAAATACGGCATACAGAAAGGTGACAGGGTTATAATTTATATGCCAATGATTCCTGAAGCTCCTGTGGCAATGTTAGCCTGTGCACGAATAGGGGCCATTCATTCTGTAGTATTTGGGGGATTTGCACCAAATGAATTAGCAATACGAATTGATGATGCCAAGCCAAAGCTTATTGTGTCTGCATCGTGCGGAATTGAAGGAAAAAAAACTATAGAATACAAGCCGCTTCTTGACAAAGCAATAGAGATAGCAAATCACAAACCCCAACATTGCATTATTTTCCAACGGCCACAGGTAACAGCACCTTTAATAGCTGGAAGAGATATTGAATGGAACGAAGCTGTAAGTGGTGTGAAGCCTGCAGAATGTGTACCAGTGGAAGCAACTGATCCACTTTATATTCTGTACACATCAGGTACAACTGGAATACCAAAAGGTGTGGTCAGGGATAATGGTGGACATGCTGTTGCACTCAACTGGAGCATGAAATATATTTATGATATTGAGCCGGGTGATGTATGGTGGGCTGCATCAGATGTTGGATGGGTTGTTGGCCATTCGTACATTGTCTATGGGCCGCTTATTCATGGTGCAACGACAATACTTTATGAAGGAAAACCTGTAGGCACACCTGATCCAGGTGCTTTCTGGCGGGTCATATCTCAGCATAAAGTGAAAGCTTTGTTTACAGCACCTACTGCGTTCAGGGCAATTAAAAAAGAAGATTCATCAGGCGAGTATTTTAAAAAATATGATCTTTCTAATTTTAAATATTTATTTTTAGCAGGCGAACGGCTTGACCCTGATACATACTATTGGGCATCTGACTTGCTCAAAAAACCTGTCATTGACCACTGGTGGCAAACTGAAACAGGATGGCCTGTAGCAGCTAACTGTGCAGGTATTGAATTATTGCCCATTAAAGCTGGTTCACCAACTAAACCAGTTCCAGGTTACCAGGTACATATAATTAACGATGAAGGTAAACAGCTTCCCAATGGTACTGAAGGTATTGTTGTAATAAAACTTCCACTTCCCCCCGGGACACTACCAACATTATGGCAGAACGACGATAAGTTCAGAGAATCATATCTGGATATTTATGATGGTTATTACTTCACCGGCGATGGCGGGTACTATGATGAAGATGGTTACCTGTATATTATGGGCAGAATTGATGATGTAATCAACGTTGCTGGTCATCGGCTTTCTACTGGTGCAATGGAAGAAGTTATTTCCAAGCATCCCGATGTAGCAGAGTGTGCTGTTATAGGTGTGGAAGACAGTTTTAAAGGCCAATTGCCCGTTGGATTTGTTGTCTTAAAAGAAGGTGCAAAAAAAAGCCCTGATGAAATACAAACTGAGCTGGCTAATATGGTCAGAGATCAGATAGGTGCTGTTGCTTGTTATAAAACAACACTTATTGTACAACGCTTGCCCAAAACCCGTTCAGGAAAAATTTTGCGTGGCACAATGCGAAAGATAGCTGACAAAAAACCATATACCACTCCATCAACAATTGATGATCCAGCTATTCTGGATGAAATAAAAGATGCACTTTCAAAAATTTCAATCAGTGTATAAAGGTATACAATAATCGCCGGTGTTAACCGGCGATTTTTTTAATTAATTTTGTTTGTCTGTGTCCATATATTCATTTCATCGGCTTTTTTAATTAATTCATCCCTGAAATCGGGATGAGCAATGCTTATTAAAGCCTCAGCTCTTTCCCAGGTTGATTTTCCTTTTAACTGCACTGCGCCATATTCTGTAACGACATATTGCACAATGGATCGAGGAACAGTAACTATTGACCCAGCCGGTAATGTAGGAACTATTCGTGAAACCAAATTTCCGTTTTTATCCTTATAGGTAGATGATAAACAAATAAACCCCTTGCCACCATGTGAACCAAACGCACCAAATATAAAATCTAACTGACCACCTGTACCGGATTTATGCGCCACTCCTACCGATTCAGAGCAAACCTGGCTGAATAAATCCACTGCAATAGCATTATTCACTGCTATAACCTTATCATTAAGCGCAATAATTCGCGGGTCATTTATATAATTAACAGGATACGATGCACAGGTTGGATTGTGATGCAAGAAGTCATATAATTTATTGGTACCCATTGCAAATGTATAGCTCATCTTGTACTTATCAATATTCTTCTTTGCACCCGTAACCCTGCCTGCATGATACAGGTCAACATACGAATCAACAAGCATCTCGGTATGAACTCCCAGATCTTTAAGGTCACTTTCAGCAATCATCTTGCCAACAACATTGGGCAATCCACCAATGCCAAGCTGCAAACATGAACCGTCTTCAATCTGAGCCAAGAGGTGCCTAGCAATCTGCTTATCTATTTCCGTGGGTTCAAGCGCAGGGATTTGTGGTAACGGCAGATTTTTCCCTTCAACGATATGATCAACCCTGGAAATATGAATTGATTCCTGATTGCCCCCCAAACAATAAGGAACATGTTCATTTACTTCAACAACAATCTTTTTGGCTTTAGTTACAACCGCAGATGTTACCGAATTTGCCAACCCATAATTAAAATAACCTCTTGGGTCCATTGGCCCCACAGTTAAAAAAGCCACATCAAAATCTAAATATTTTCTAATGACACGAGGACCCTGATGATATGTTATGGGAATATAATTACAAAGATGCTGATCGTACAATCTTCGTGAGATAGTTCCAAAATGGAAGTCATTCAAAATGAAGTGTTTACGCTCTGGATCTGCCTCAACAATTTTTGGCACACGCATATAACATACGGTTTTCACATCTACGTTGCGTAATTCTTCTACACGTTTTGACAATGCTTCATCAATTGCCTCGGGAAACAAGACAAATTCCCCATAGAACACCCTATCGCCTGATTTCACCAAGTTAGCTGCTTCGTCTGGGGTCAGCTTCTTCTTTTCGTATTCCCATTTTTCAATATCTCCCATTGGTGTTCTCCTTTCTTTTAATTTTTATTATAGATAAAGCTGATCATAGTATAATAAATGGTTAATTTTTATTCAACATTTCATACATGTTATTGACATTACAGATACAACATGTTGAACCCATATTGAATATAGCATATACAATTTTATATATCTAAATTTTTAATTTTTATTTTATATATTTATCAGGAAATGATTATGGTTGGAATACCATCCAGAAGGTTATTTTAATATTTAACAGGAGAGGCAATATTATTACTATCGCAGTGAAGAGATGCACTGTAAAAAATTGAAGGAATATGAAAATTTCTTAAAAAAAGTAGCATAGCCAATTGACTTTTATCATAGACGCAATGACGGTTGGATGCACACAGTCATTCTGAGAATCTCTTTTTATAAGAATAACGACGAGATCCTTCTCCCGACTGCGTCGGGATCAGGATGACATAGAGTGGAAAGGGTATTATCAAATACCCCTCACCTCTTCAAGTCATTAATGGTCTTAAAAACCCTCTTAGTCCGTCATTCATCCAATGTAAATGCATAAAGGGATATTATCCAATATCCCTTACCTCTTCAAATAATTGATAATCTTAAAAACCCTCTTAGTCCGTCATTCATCCAATGTAAATGCATAAAGGGATATTATCCAATATCCCTTACCTCTTCAAATCATTAATAGTCTTAAAAATTCTCTTAGCCCGCCATTCATCCAATGTGAATGCATATGGTGATTTTGAGGATGTGCATAAATATCTGTTGTTTTCAAACTCTTTATGCACTATGAGGCTTATCTCTTCTTTATTTTGTGAACTATCATCTTTAACTGTAACTGTAATTAATGCAACTTTCCCGGTTATTGTTTTTGCATCAATATCAGGAAATGAATATGCCTTCAAAGGATCAAACGTAAAAAGCATTTCTTTAACTTTATCGTTATCTATCTTCAATGCTGGATATTCTTTGCACACCCATTGTTCCTCTTTTTCAATGGGTTCTTCCTTTTCGTCTTTCTTTTTATCTTTTTGTTTATTGTTATCTTCTTCCTTTATCTTTTCAACAACTGTCTTGTTCAATGTCAGCATTGAATTTTTATACCATAGCTTAACCTGTTCAATCTTTGCAATATCAAGCTGAACAATATCCTTATTGCGCAAATCATCAACAGTTTTGTTAAAATACGAATCCAGCGTATCTTCAGCTAAATACACTTTTGGATCGCCTTCAAAACGAATATATGTATGGCGATAGGTACTCCCCTTTTTGCCGATATACACATCCCGCACAATCTGGCCATTGCTTTTTGCCTGAATCCGTATTGCATGGCCGCTATCAAGCTCATAGCGTTCGTAATGCGGTTTGTCGCTGATAAGATCGGTTACTTTCAGGTCTTTTATTATGTTTGTCATATTAGCGATGACATTCTTATCGCCTTCAAATTCATTTACCTTCCAGCTATCGCCCTCTTGTTTTATTAGTATCACCACCTCACCTTTTTTAAGTACCAGCTCTGTAATTGGGCCTTTAATGTCAGGGAGTTTAACTATTGTTTTTGTGGCCAATTTATTAATGATAAGGTATCCTGACAAAACAACTATCACCACAATACTTATAATGATATTTTTCTTCATACGCATACCAACTCCTCTTATACTGAATTATCTCATGCTGGAAAATTGTTCTTCAATTCGTTTTCGGCGAATGTTGCGGCGCCACATATACAAAAGCCCAGCTATAATCACTAAAAGAGGCAATCCAGCAATGTTTATGCCCTTGATAATACTTTTTGCAGTATCAGATGTTTCTTTGATTGGGTTAAACGATAGGCCCTTGCTTCGCATCTGTGGAATAGCATAGTTGCCCTGCATATAATCAATCACATTATGCATAAATACTGCATTGGGCGATTTTCCTTCCTCATCAATAATATTCCTGCCTGTTATCTCAGAAGTGCCTGCAACAAAAAGCTTAACTGGCTTAACGCTTTGTTTTATAACCGACTGCTCAACAATCTGGCTGCCTTTGGCTTTGTTTGTATCCATCTGTGGCATTTTATCGGCAAAGTAGCTTTTCATATTTCCCTGCACAAGGACTGACAAAGTATATTGTTTAAGAGAAGAATCCTGTGGTGGATTGGCTCCCCATGGCATGAAGCTGATATTCCCCTGCTGCAACCAGCTATAGGGTGATGATTTTACAATATACTGTACCGAAGCGTTATGTTCCTTAAGCAATGTTTCATTAACTGAGATTGAAGAAGCTTTTAAAAATACTATCTTCTTTAAATATTTTGTAATTTCGCTATCCTGCGACAGGCCTTCTTCAGAAATCATTGGTGCAAAGTATATTGTTAACTCGCCCAGGCCCCGCTGCTGTGCAATAAAACATTGCTTGTCCATCACGATATCACGGCCAATTGTAATGCCATAATGATTAAGCATCCCTTCCAGACCGGTAAACACCGGAAACGCCTGTGGTGGTCGCTGGAACATCTGCATACCCTGCATCTGCTGTTCCACATAAGAGTCAAGTAGCATGACGGCACTGCCACCACGCATCAGGAACTGGTCAATTTTAAATAATTCATATTCACTATACATGGAACGCGGCCCATTAATGATGATGGTTGCAATATCATCAGGTATTTCGTCTTTTGTAATATCTATGGTTATTAAGTCATACATATCACCAATCATCTTGCGGAATTGCGCTGCACCATTCTGTTCATCATTGATATCACGTTCACCATGCCCAACAATATAACCTACTTTTGGATTAATACTGATAAGGTTATCAATAGCAGCATTCAGCGTATCTTCTAACCGTGTCAAATCCCCAATGGCATATTGCCCAAAGATTGAACGTGTAAGAATCTGAACAGTTTCAAATTTATTATTGTATTCAACTACAATCCCCACCATACCCTGGCCTGGTTCTACACTTTTGCCTTCCATTGTGGTGAAACGTGGCCACTTAAGCATTGGCAGACCATACATTTGCGCTAATGCATTCCCCTGCGGGTTTTGTAATGGATCAATATAACGGTATTGTATTTTATTGTAATTGCGGATATTACACTTCTGCACTTCTGCATATACCCGTTCATTCAAATTCTGCATACCCGGGATTGGCAGGTTACTGCTGGCATATAATGTAACCATAATAGGCTCTTTCAGTTTAAGCAATGAATCTATCTTGCCATTCATCTTTTTTATCAGTGTGGTAATGCGGTACTCCAATCCTTCGGGTTCAGTTATTGAATCAATTTTTTCTATTAAGTCGCCGTGTATAATAGCCAAACCCATATACGCGTTTCTAAATTTTACCTGGTCATTCTTAATCTCACGTATCTGCACTGGATAGATACCAAAATCACCGGCTGCATCCTTTTGCTTTTCTACATTGATAAACTCATAGGAAAAATATTTATTGCCTGCACTATCATATTCAACCATCAAATCCTGTAAATAGCGATACACAGCATTATATGGTGCTGGCAGGTCATCGCTGAAAAATATTTTTATTGTCAGTGGTTCTTCTAAGGAAGACACCACCTCTTTGCTAATCGGTGACAGTGAATACACACTGTTTTTAGTTAAATCTAATCTGAAATAGAGTGTCAAACCAACAAGATTTATTAATACTATAATCACAGCATAGAGTATATACTGTGAATATGATTTCTGGTTTTCATCTTTTGCCCGGTTACTATCGCCACCTAATTTTTGTGATAATTGTATGTATTGGGTTTTGATTGTTTGAATAGAATGTTGTATGCTATTTTTAATTTTTGCTTTATCCATAGTTTATCGTTTCACCTCCAGCTGATATATGCTTGCCATTGAACTAATTGCAATTACTGACGCAAAATATATGATATTGCGCGAATCCACCACACCTCGGGCTATATTCTGGAAATGGTAGTCAGCACTGATATATTCAAATAGTGAAACCAGTTTTGGTGAAATGAAGTATAAAAATTTAGTTATAAGCGATAGCACTATGCAAATGGCAAAGCCAATAATGAAAGCAACAATCTGGTTTTTTGTCATGGATGATGCAAACACGCCAATTGACGCATACGCTGATGCCAGAAGTACTGCACCAAGATAGCCGCCAATAACAGGTCCAATATCAAGCGAACCAACAAACGCAACCGATATTGCGTAGACCAGCGTTGGCGATATCATAATAGCTGCAAATGATGTTGCTGCTAAAATTTTACCGGCAACTACCTCTGATGTTGACAATGGCAATGTCATAAGCATTTCAAATGACCCGGTATTGCGCTCCTCTGCAAAAAGACGCATAGTGATTGCCGGAATCACAAAGGCAAACAAAAGTGGCAGCAGTTCAAAATAAGCCCTGAGTTCAGCCTGCCCATATAGAAAGAATGTTGAAAAAAACAGGAAACCTGCTATAACCAAAAACACAGAAATAACAATATATCCTATTGGCGTTGAAAAATATCCTGCCAGTTCCTTTTTTGCAATGAGTGTTGCTCCTTTTGTTAACTCCTTAAGTTGTTCCATACCATCCTCCCTACATCCCTACCGTAAGTTCGCGGAATACATGTTCTAAGCTTCTGTATTCCCTATTCATTTCGTATAAAATCCATCCATTATCCTTGATGCAGTTGAACACCTGTGGCCTTACATCCACATCAAGACCAGTTACTATCTGAACATGACAGAGCTGCTCTTCATCCTTTATGTGCTGTACATTTTTAACTCCAGCAATTTTTTGCAATGCACTTTGAATGGCATTAAAACTTGCACCGCTAACAACGCAGTTTACACGCACATCTTTACCCTTTGCACTTTTTAAATCACTGGTGGAATCATCAGCTACTATCGCACCTTTATCTATGATGATGACCCGGTTACACGTTGCTTCTACTTCCTGCAATATGTGCGTTGATAATATTACTGTTTTTTCTTTGCCCAACTCTTTTATTAAATCGCGTATTTCAACAATCTGGTTTGGATCAAGGCCATTTGTTGGTTCATCTAAAACCAGGATTTCCGGGTCATGCAATATGGCTTGTGCCAGCCCCACACGCTGCTTATACCCTTTAGAAAGCTCATTAATATTTTTATGCATCACCTCGGTAATGCCACACTGTATAGCAACATCTTTAATTTTTTCCTTATCATAAATCTGCCTGATATCAGCCATAAACTGCAAAAAGTCATACACCATCATATCCGGATACAAAGGTGCTGATTCGGGTAGATACCCAATGCGCTTTTTTATTTCAATTGGGTTTTGGTCAACAAGAAACTCATCAATGCTTACCATACCACTTGTTGGCTTAAGATAACCAGTTATAATACGCAAGGTTGTGGTTTTACCTGCACCGTTTGGGCCCAACAAACCTGTAATCTCGCCTTTTCTGATTGTGAAGGAAATACCATCAACGGCCTTAACTTCGCCATAATGTTTTACCAGATCCCGTACGCTTATCATGCAGGGCTATCCTCCTTAATAAAATAGAGTTGTGATTGTATTGTTACTTTTCATTCTAAAATATTTAAGATAATAAATTTATATAACTGTAACAATTTAATGTATATATATTACATTGTAGTTCCACAATGCATTGTGATGCCACAAAATATTGTGGCCATGCAATACAATAAATATGAAAATCAAATGATGAAAATGTTACACATTATTTATGTACCCTGCCATAATCATCTTCAACGCGCTCTATGTCATCTTCACCAAAGTATTCACCCAGTTGGACCTCAATATATACCAGGTTTACTGTCCCCGTATTTTCAACCCTGTGCAAAACATTAAAATCAATATCTACACTAACACCTGACACAACGGGCACTTCTTTTGCATCTAATGTTACCACACCCTCGCCACTTACAAAAAACCAGTGTTCTTTTCGCTTTTTATGGCGCTGTAAGCTTAATCGTTTTTTTGGATACACAGTTATACGCTTTACCTTATGTGTGTCCGTGTCCGATAGTACCTCATAAAAGCCCCACGGCCTGTGCTCAGAATACACTGCTCTTTCATCCATATATATTATCCATTTTTTTGCATGAAGTATTTCATAAAGTCAACCAAAGCCTCAACACCTTCAACAGGCATTGCATTATATACAGATGCTCTGATTCCACCAACCGAACGATGCCCTTTAAGCCCGCTTAAACCTTCTTTTTCAGCTTCCTTTACAAACTTTTCTTCTAACTGTTCATCTGGCAAGCGCCATACAATATTCATCTTTGAACGGCTGTTTCTATCTACCGGGCAGTTATAAAATCCATTGCTTGCATCAATAGCATTATATAGAAGGTTTGCTTTTGAATCACGTCGCTTTTCTATTTCTGGTATACCACCTATAGATTTCAGCCATCGTAATGTCAACGTAGTCATCCACACGGTAAACGTTGGTGGTGTATTGTATAATGAATTTTCTTTTGCATGCAAATCATAGCGCAGATACGCAGGCAAATCCTTACGCGCCTTTTCCACCAGTTCTTTTTTCACTATCACCAGTGCCATGCCAGCAGGAGCCAGGTTCTTCTGTGTGCCGGCAAAAAGCATACTCACCTTATCCCATTCAACAGGACGCGATAGTACATCTGAAGACATATCAACAATTAGGGCGATAGTTCCTGTGGAAGGCATCTGTTGCCATTGGATTCCACCTATAGTTTCATTAGAACATATATGCACATACTCTGCATCAGGAGTAAATTGCAACTCGTGCTGAGCGGGAATACGATTGTACTTTTCAGATGCTCCGTCCCATATAACATGCGCCTGTCCTACAAGCTTTGCATCCTGATATGCTCGCTGTACCCAAAAGCCGGTTACAATAAAATCAGCAGTTTTGCCAGGTGTAAGAAATGCCAATGGGATCATCCCAAATTGGAGAGTGGCACCACCTTGTATGAACAAAATATAGTAATCATCCGGTACCTGCAAAATCTCTTTGATAAGGGCCATTGCTTCATTATGAACCTCATCATATATTTTGCCGCGGTGGCTCATTTCAATAAGCGACATACCTGTTTGTTTATAATCAACAAGCTCCCTGCTTGCTTCTTCAAGTGCAGGCAATGGCAAAATAGAAGGCCCTGCAGAAAAATTATAGATACGCGCCATGGATTTCTCCTACAATAGTGTCACCCCTGCGGGGTTTACCATATTTTCAGCCTTTATGGATTAGTGAAATTTATAGTTATACGTTTTTTACAGAAATCAAACTATACCATGCATTATAGTTGCTAAAATTGTCATCAGTACGTTACAATGACAAAAAATCAAGCAAATAAATTTTGAAGGACTATTACAATGTCAGGCAAACTCTATATTATTGCAACACCCATCGGTAATCTGGAAGATATTACATTACGGGCTCTTCGTATCCTTAAAGAAGAAACAGATATTGTCTATTGTGAAGATACACGCCAGACAGCAAAACTTTTGCATCATTATGATATACAAGTACCAACACGTTCGCTGCACACCCATTCAAGCAAGGCAAAACTACAGGGTATTATTCATGAACTACAATCCGGTAAAACAATAGCCTACCTTACTGATTCGGGCACACCAGGAATATCGGATCCTGGTGGGCAACTGGTAGAACTGGCACGGGAAAACAATATTCCGGTTATCCCGGTTCCGGGACCTTCTGCAGTTACTGCCATCCTTTCAGTATGCGGATTTCCTGCAACCGAATTTTATTTTGCAGGATTTTTAAGCAAAAAGGAAGGCAGGCGCAAAAATCAATTACAGGAACTATCGAACATAGATGCTATTATTGTTTTGTATGAATCCCCATACCGCATTACAAAATTATTACACGCAATTGCTGAAGTGATGCCACAAGCACAGATTCTTATTGGAAGGGAAATGACCAAACACTTTGAAGAATTCATTTATTGCACATCAAGCCAGATTGAAGAAATTACTGCAAAACTTACCCAAAAAGGTGAATTTGTTGTGGCAGTATATAATCCAAAGTGATGAAATACTTTTTATTTGTTTTTCTTGATTTCATCAAGTTGAGATTTTCTTAATTTTGTTATCTTCAATATGCTTCTTTCATCCATGCCATGTTTCAATAATTTAAGTGCAATATTTATTCTTTCCTGTGTTACCCCTCTAAGCAACCCATCCTTCATTCCTTTTTGAATTCCTTTTTGAATTCCTTTTTGAATTCCTTTTTGAATTCCCTTTTGAATTCCTTTTTGCAATCCCTTTTGTATTCCCTTCTGAATACCTACCTGTACACCCTGGCTAAACCCTTCTTTCCTTAAGTCCTTCTTTATCTTTTCTAATGTCCGTGATAACATTGTTCCTGCCTCCTGTGGCTTGTCTATTGTCTTAAGCAATATGCCTGTTTCTTCCACCATTCCGTGTGACTGCAAATACTGTACCAACCAATACAATAATGTCCTCAGCAACAATGGCTCATTGTCATAAATATGCAATAATTCACGTATCCTGTCAACCGTTTTAAAAAATTCTTCTGTATCCCCTGTCTCAAGCAAAAATACCGTACTTATCACATTCATCATGCTGTGTAATGTTGTTTTGTCTATGGCATTCTCTATAATGGGATAATACTGAAAGTGCGGTATATAAGGCTTACACTGTTTAAGCACAGGCGGTACTTCTATTAACTCCTGTAAACTAACCGGCGCTGTCCACTTTTTGTCACCATTATAAATCAGTATGGGAAATACTACCGGTAAGCTTTTACACTTATGCTTATAGATTAGCTCACGGT
>Ga0101944_10005143_pt1 | contig 15241 bp, 14 predicted proteins | sample DewCreD2012metaG_FD_75245 | JGI IMG/M metagenome (GOLD analysis project Ga0101944, IMG submission 75245) | Hot spring sediment bacterial and archeal communities from British Columbia, Canada, to study Microbial Dark Matter (Phase II) - Dewar... ...
GGGAACCATGCCCCATGCCTTTATCCTGCTTGCCGGTGACACTGTGACTGCAGCACAAATGTTTGATGAGATAATAGATCCAAACATTAAACGAGTTGCCCTTATTGATACGTTCAATGATGAAAAATTTGAAGCAGTGCGCGTTGCTGAAGCCCTTAAAGAGCGCCTCTACGCAATTCGCCTTGATACCCCGGCATCACGTCGCGGTGACTTTTACCGGATCCTTGAAGAAGTCCGCTGGGAGCTTAATCTTAGAGGATATGATAACATAAAAATATTTATTAGTGGCGGCATTGATGAACATGATATTACTGCTCTTAATCCAGTGGTTGATGCCTATGGCGTGGGCACCTGTATCAGCAATGCGCCGGTTATTGATTTTGCCATGGATATTGTTGAAATTGAGGGAACACCGATTGCCAAGCGTGGGAAAATGTCAGGAGCCAAGGATGTTCTGCGCTGTCCTCGGTGTGGAAATGACCGGGTAATACCATTGGGCCGATTGACGGGCAACTGTGACTGTGGCGCAGCGTATATACACCTTTTGGAGCCGCTATATGTCGCGGGCGAGCCAGTGTGCCAGCAACGCACGCCGTCGGAGATCAGAGATTACGTCATTAAACAACTGGAGCGTTGCAGTTTGTAATCGTGTGTTGAGGGCAACCATCTGCCCTCAAGGTTCAAATCAAATCCCCCAGGCGCTGTTTCATCCCCACCAATGAAACATTGTGGGGAACGTCCTGTGTTATTATTTAATGTTGCGCAGCACTTTTTTTTGGGCTAAATGAAATAATAATCGAACCGAAAGTGAATTAACTGAATTATGCTATAGAAAGGAGCTGCTTATGAAAAATGTTACCGTATTCTTGACAATTCTGGTGGTGCTTCTGTTAACACCGATTGGTGAAGCCGCTGAACTAAAACCATCTATTATCCCCGAAGAAGATGAGGGGGCGGTGGGAGAAACAGAGCGCATATCTGATCCCCTTGAAAAATTCAACCGTGCCATGTTTACCTTTAACGATAAAGTATATTATTATGTTCTTAAGCCCACGGCACGGGGCTATAAGGCAATACTTCCCGAACAGGCGCGTATTAGTGTGCGGAGGGTTTTTACGAATGTAGCAATGCCTATTAGGTTCACGAACTGCATGTTACAAGGGAAAATGAAGGGCGCCGGCGTTGAGGTTTCACGCTTTCTCATTAACTCAACTGCGGGTGTTCTGGGACTTTTTGATCCGGCAAAATCCTATTGCAAAATGTATCCCTACGATGAAGATTTCGATCAAACGCTGGGATATTATTGTGTTGATCCGGGGTTCTATATCGTATGGCCGTTGCTTGGTCCTTCCAGCGCGCGCGGCACTATAGGCACCGTAGGCGATTATCTGGTTGATCCGCTTACCTATCTTCTCCCTGAATGGCCGGATTATTTAGGGGTGAGAATTTACCAGGTCGTTAACCAGACGTCTTTATCTCTCGGCGAGTATGAAGACCTGACTAAGGCGGCCATTGACCCCTATGTCGCGATACGAAATGCTTATTTCCAGTACAGAAAAAACAAAGTAAACAGATAAAAAACCAACGCCCTGTTTCAATACATGAGACAGGGCGTTTTAATTGCCGCTATTTCTTATGAGCTATGTACTTCCTTGGGTTTCAGATTTAAGCCTTCTTTTGATTTTAATTTTTTTACCAGCTCCGGATACGATGAACGCGCAAGAATTTCATAAAACTGTGTCCGGTAATTTTTTATCAAGCTTACTCCCTCCACAGAGACATCATAAACCCACCAGATTCCATCCTTATTAATAAGCCAGTAATTTACCGCCACTTCAGTATCATTTTTAGTAAATATTTTTGATTCCAGCAATCCATATTTTTCATCAATGGTTTCTTTCTCATAACTGATTTTCTCTCCAGAGTATTTTTCAATTTTTTCCATATAGGTGCGGTCGAGAAGGTCAGCAAACAATTGGACAAATTCCTTTTTTTCTTCTTGCGTGCGGTCTTTCCAGTGTATGCCCAAAGACCGTTTTGCCATTTCTTCCCAGTCAAAAATTTCATTAGCTATTGCTCTGAGCAACTGCCGCCGTTTGGTTTCCATGCCGGGTGTTTTAAGAGACGGGTCCCCCAGGATTTTTAGCGCGTTGTCAACTTTCTGTTTAACATGGTCAATGAGTGGCCCCGCCCCGGCTTCACCAGCCATCAAACAAAAAATGACAAAAAAAATTATCGCACTGGTAATGTTTCGTTGTTGCATGTTCACAGAGTAACCTCCTTTTACCAAAGCAAAACTATTTTTCTTCTACCTTGCCAAAAGCAAACTTTGAAATCAGATCTTCTATATCCACCGGAGGCAGTGCATCGCGAATCCTGCCATTTGGTTTTATATATTCTTCTGCTGCGCCAGGCAGTACCGCCACATATTTCTCCCCCAGCAGTCCTTTTGTCTTTATGGACACAATGGTATCTTCCTGCAGCTTCACATCCTGATTAATGTCCATAACAACGCGAGCTTTATAATTATGGAGCGAAAGGCTTTTTACCCGCCCTATTTCAACGCCGGCTATCTCTACCAGTGCCCCTTTTTTAAGCCCGCCAATATTAGGGAAATCAGCATATACCTGATAGCCTTTGCTGCCGATAATTTCCATGCGGCCCAATTTAATTGACAAATAGCCGAGTGCCAATATTCCTGCAATAATAAACAATCCGACCATGAGCTCCACATTAGCCTTTTTCATACCTGTTCTCCCTAAATATACTGAACCGGGCCTGTAATGTCGCCCGTGATAAACTGATCAAAAATAGGGTTGTTCTGTTTCTGCAGCTCATCCGGGCTGCCGCAGGCAATGATTTCACCTTGGTGGATCATAGCAACCTGCTGCACTATGTTAAACACCTTGGGGACTTCATGCGTGACAATTACACCGGTAAATTTAATCTTCTGATGGCACTGCTGAATGTAATCAAGGATGGTTTGTCCAATAATTGGGTCAAGCCCGGTGGTAGGCTCATCGAATAACATAATAGAAGGATCCATGACCATAGCACGCGCCAGCGCTGTTCGTTTACGCATTCCGCCACTTAATTCAGCGGGAAACTTATTCCAGTCATTTTTAAGCCCCATTTCTTCAAGTTCATTAAAAACCCGTTCCCGAATCTGCGTTTCGCTCAGTTTTGTCCTTTCTCTCAGAGGAAAGGCAACATTATCATAAACCGTCATGGAGTCAAATAGCGCACCCCCTTGAAAGAGAAAGCCAAATTGTTTTCTTATTTCTATGAGCTGTTTACCCCGTAACCGGTTGATATCAATATTATTAATGAGCACTGTGCCGCTGTCAGGTTGTATAAGCCCGACGATATGCTTGAGCAGCACGCTTTTCCCTATACCGCTTCGGCCAATAAGCGCCAGCAGTTCCCCTTTTTGTATGGCCAGTGAAACACCCCTGAGCACAGGATTTCCATTGAATGACTTATAGAGGTTTACCAGTTGAATCATTGGCATTTAAAAAGAAACCGAGGTAATAAAATAATCCCATATCAGGATAAGCACCGAACATATCACAACTGCCTGCGTCGTGGCTTTACTTACGCCCTTTGCGCCATATTCAGTGTAATACCCTTTATAACAGCATATCCACGCAATAATAAGACCAAAGCTCAGGGATTTGTACAAACCGTGAAACACGTCCTTGCTGTTCAAATAAATGGCCATCTCTCCAAAATAGGTCCCTCCGCTCAAGCCCAGCAATTTGACTCCGACCAGATAACCTCCCCAGATACCGCACACATCAAATAGCGCACCAAGCAAAGGAACGCTTAAAATTGCTGCGACCATGTTTGGCACCACTAAATAACGGAAAGGATTGAGCGCCATGACTTCCAGTGCATCAATCTGCTCGCTGATCCTCATAATGCCAATTTCCGAGGCGAGCGCTGAACCAGCTCGTCCCGTCACCATGAGGGCTGAGATCACCGGTCCAATCTCTCTTACGAGTGACAGTGCAACGGTCGGTCCCAGCATTGATTCGCCGCCAAATTTGCTCAAAGCGTAAAAACCCTGCAAGCCGAGCACCATGCCCGTGAATGCCCCGGTCAGGATGACAATAAGTGTTGATTTTACGCCGATAAAATTAATTTGATCAATAACGCGCGTAAATTTGAGAGGAGACCAGAAAGTCCAAAAGATCGCCGTTACCAGAAACAGACCATAGGTGCCAAGATCACAGAGCCTTTTTAAAACAAATGCGCCTACTTTGCGTATTCCGTTCAATATTATTTCCATAGATATCTGATAATATAGTTAATGCTAAATAAAATGTTATACATATTAAAATAATAGGCTTTTTGTTTCAACAAAAATAAATTTGGCGGCTGTAAAAAAATGAAGGTCAAGACCGTCGCAGTGTTATCTTTACGGTGCCGTTAAAATTTGTCCTTGACTTTTAAAGAGTGAAAAGCTATCAAACTCACCTCATTCGTAATGGAGTTGGCCGTTTAAAAAAGAGCTTTTTCAATTCCTGTATAGCTGCGTACCACTGATCGCTAAACGTCATTTCAGTTTTCGGGCGCGAAACATCTCATTTTTAACACACACAATTATAATGTAATATTTATATGGAGCCGGTTAGAGTAAATGCACATTGTTGAAGTCTTTTATTGTCGGTATAGGATATCTATGTGAATGATCTTTATTACTGGATTGCCCTGCGTTTTGTTTTTGGCATCGGAAACATAAATTATAAGAATTTAATTAACTATTTTGGATCGCCGAAAAGAGTTTTCCAGGCCACGACGGAGGAGCTGGAACAGGTTGAAGGGATAACATCACGTGCAATTAACTCCATTAAACAGTTTAAACCAAGCGCTGAAATTGATCACGAAATAAAGCAGATCCAGCTCCACGCTATTAAAGTGGTCACATTGAAAGATTCTGCATATCCGGTGAATTTAAAAAACATCTATGACCCTCCCCCGTTTCTATATATAAAGGGAGACCTCATAGAAAAAGATGCTAATGCCATTGCCGTGGTCGGTTCGCGCATTGCAAGCGAGTATGGTATTTCGACGACGGAACGAATCAGTCGCGATCTGGCACGCAGCGGTTTCACAATTGTGAGCGGAATGGCGCGGGGGATAGATTCAGCCGCTCATCACGCGGCGCTCTCTGTCAACGGCAGAACCATTGCTGTATTGGGATCGGGTATTGATGTAATCTATCCCCCGGAGAACCGAAAATTATATGAAGCCATTGCGGCACACGGGGCGGTAATTTCAGAGTTTCCCCTGGGTGCTCAGCCGAGCGCCTATAATTTCCCAGCCCGAAATCGCATCATCAGTGGACTGTCGCTTGGCGTTCTGGTTGTTGAAGCAAGCCTCAAAAGCGGCTCGCTCATTACCGCGCGTCTTGCCCTTGAGCAGGGACGGGACGTTTTTGCTGTGCCGGGCAATGTTCATTCATATAAAAGCAAGGGAACCCACCGACTGCTTAAAGAAGGCGCCAAACTCGTGGAAACCGTTCAAGATATACAGGATGAAATATGCGTCAACGTTGCAACGGTCCATGACGCTGAACAACACCCGGCGGTTCATCTTGATATGCCACCGGATTCTCGTTCGGTTTATCAAATTATGGGGGAAGTTCCGACACATATTGATGAACTTATCGCACAAACCGGATTTGCCAGCAGTCATGTTACAGCAATCCTGCTTGACCTTGAACTCAATGGATTTATCAAGCAGTATCCGGGTAAGCGGTTTGCAAAAGTATCGTAATGCCTAACACGTTGTATGATATTCTTCTATATTCAGTATAACTTATTGCATCTTTTGAAGATTGCAAATGTATTATATGATTTGTTGATTGAAATGAGGTAACATTTATTTATGGCAAAAGCTCTTGTTATAGTTGAATCCCCTGCAAAGGCAAAAACTATCAGTCAGTTTCTGGGCAAAGAATTTGAGGTGCATGCTTGTCTTGGACATGTCCGGGCGCTGCCCAGCAAACAAGGATCCGTTGACATTGAAAACGATTTTGAACCGAATTATGAAATTCTCCCCCAGAGCAAAAAGTATCTAAAACAAATTGCCGATTCACTGAAGCGTTGTGACACCGTGTATCTTGCGACCGACCTTGATCGCGAAGGCGAGGCCATTGCCTGGCACCTGCTGGCAGCATTAAAGCTGGAGAATGGCACGTCAGCGCGTGCGACCGGATCGCATGGTAAAAAAATTATGCGCATTACCTTTCATGAAATTACCCGGGAAGCCATTGACGAGGCATTAAAAAATCCTCGGAGCATTTCCCAGAATCTGGTTGATGCCCAGCAGGCACGGGTTGTTTTGGATTATCTGGTTGGTTTCAATTTGAGTCCCTTTCTGTGGAAAAAAATCCGTTACGGCCTTTCTGCCGGGCGCGTTCAGTCAGTTGCGCTGCGCCTCATATGCGAGCGGGAACGGGAAATACAGGGATTTATTGCCGAAGAATACTGGAGTATAAAGGCAAACCTTTCGCCCTCGGATAAAAACCGCGAGGAGGCTTTTTTTGCTCAGCTCATCCAGGCCGAAGGCGAAAAACTTGATAAACTATCAATTCGCACTAAACAGCAGGCGCAAACTTTTTTAGAAAAACTTAAAGGGGCAGACTACCGGGTTGACCGGGTGCAGAAGAAGGAAATAAAAAGGACTCCTGCCCCCCCGTTTACGACCAGCACCCTGCAGCAAGAAGCTGCACGCAAGCTGGGCTTCCATGCCAAACGAACCATGTCAGTTGCGCAGCGCCTTTATGAAGGCGTTGAAACCGCAAAAGGCAGCATGGGGCTTATCACCTATATGAGAACTGACAGTGTTCAGCTTGCAGCAAGCGCTCTCAAAGAAATCCACGATACTATAGTGCATACATACGGCGAGGCATTTGCATTAGAACAGCCACGAACGTTCCAACAAAAATCTAAAAATGTTCAGGAGGCACATGAGGCAATCAGGCCGACCGACTTCTCCTTGCCGCCCGAGAACGTGGAGCCGTTTTTAAAGCCAGATGAGCTCAAGCTATATGAACTTATCTGGAAACGCACGCTGGCCTCCCAGATGGCGCAGGCGATTCTTGATCAGACCTCAGTGGATATTCTGGCAAAAGATAATTTTATATTTAGAGCCTCGGGTTCCACAGTTCGTTTCCCCGGGTTTATGCAAATGTATATTGAAGGTAAAGATGAAGACAACGGCAACGGCGAAGGGGTGCTGCCGGCGCTGGTTGAAGGACAACTGCTTAATCTCTTGGAATTAATTCCCGAACAGCATTTTACCCAGCCGCCGCCGCGCTATACCGAGGCATCGCTGGTAAAAGCTCTTGAGGAATACGGCATCGGACGACCTTCAACCTATGCCTCAATTATCAGCATTCTTCAGGAACGCGAATATGTGCGGCTGGTAAAAAAACGTTTTCATCCTGAAGATATCGGCATTGTTGTCAACGACTTGCTGGTCAATCATTTCCCCACCTATGTAGACTATGAGTTCACCTCTTTTATGGAAGACGAGCTTGATGAGATTGCGCGGGGTGAAATAAGCTGGAAGCCGGTTATAAGAAATTTCTGGGAGCCGTTCATTGAACTCATTCGCCGCAAAGAGGAGGAGATAAAAAAATCTGATGTTACAACAGAAAAAACCGAAGAGGTCTGTCCGACCTGTGGAAAACCACTGGTAATAAAACTGGGCAGATACGGTCGTTTTTTTGCGTGCAGCGGTTTCCCATCGTGCAGGTATGTAAAATCATTAAAAAACAATGGCGACGCCGCACCACCGGAAACCCAGCCGACTGATGAAAAATGTGAGCTGTGCGGGCAGCCGCTGATGGTCAAGCAGGGGCGTTATGGAACATTCTTAGGGTGCTCCGCATACCCGCAATGTAAATACATCCGGCCGCTCATTAAACCGGTGTCGCTCGAAGTAAAATGCCCGCAGTGCGCACAGGGCGTTGTTCAGGAAAAACGGTCGCGACGCGGCAAAGTTTTCTATAGTTGTTCCACATATCCCCAGTGCACATTCGCTTCCTGGGACAAGCCGCTTGCAGAATCATGTCCACTGTGCGGCTCATCCTATCTGGTTGAAAAATTCAGCAAACGCGACGGCCTCATCGTCAAGTGCCCTGACAAGCACTGCAAATATAAAAAACATCTGGAACCCCCGGAAGAAAAATGATCGCTGCGTCTCATCGTATGATCATTTGCATCACTTCGTGCCGTATCCATCAGCTATAATCAATGTCATTGGCGCCGGCCTTGCGGGTTGTGAAGCGGCATGGCAGGCTGCCCGTCGGGGATGCCGAGTGGCGCTGTTCGAAATGAAGCCCCAGCGCTTTTCTCCAGCTCATGGCACGCCCTATCTGGCGGAGCTGGTTTGCAGCAACTCCTTCAAATCGGACAGCAGAGAAAACGCATCCGGCCTGCTCAAGGAGGAGATGCGCGCCCTGCACTCTCTGATACTTGCGGCGGCAGACGCGCACCGAGTTCCTGCCGGCGGCGCACTGGCCGTAGATCGCAATCAATTTTCCCAACATGTGACCGAAATTCTTGAGCGGGAATATAACCTCACCCTGGTGAGACAGGAGATTTCACAACTACCCGAAGAGGGCCTGGTCATAGTTGCTACCGGCCCCCTCACTTCGGCAGCGCTCGCAGCCCATCTCCGGGGAATTATCGGTAGTGATTTTCTCTTTTTTCATGATGCTATTTCACCAATCATAGAGGCTGATTCCATTGACTTCAGCAGGGCATTCAAGGCCTCGCGCTACAACCGGGGCGATGCAGATTATATAAACTGCCCGCTCTCGCGGGACGAATACTACAACTTCGTTCATGAACTGCTCAAGGCTGAAAAAGTCCCGCTGCGAGAATTTGAAACGCTCATACCCTATGAGGGGTGCATGCCCGTAGAAGTTATGGCCGCCCGCGGTATTGAAACCCTTGCTTTCGGACCTATGAAGCCGGTTGGTTTGATTGATCCGCGCACCGGAAAACGGCCGTATGCCGCAGTTCAATTGCGCCAGGAAAACGAGCAGGGAACGCTGTATAATATGGTCGGGTTTCAAACCAGGCTCAAGTGGCCGGAGCAGAAACGGGTTTTTTCAATGATTCCTGGTCTTGAGCATGCAGTGTTTGCCCGTTACGGCAGCCTGCATAGAAACACCTATATTCATTCTCCTTCTCTGCTTTTGAAAACGCTTCAGCTAAAAAATAACCCGCGCATTTTTTTTGCTGGACAGATTGCCGGTGTCGAGGGCTATATAGAATCCGCAGCCATGGGACTGGTAGCAGGAATCCAGGCAAGCCGTATTGCGCAGGGTAAAAATCCTTTGACACCGCCGTCCACCACCATGATCGGCGCGCTGCTTTCTTATATTACCAGTCAGTTTTCTGGCAACTTCCAGCCTATGAACGCCAACTTCGGCATCCTGCCGCCGCTTGATTATCCGGTGCACAAAAGATGTCGCAAACAGGCATATGCAGACCGCGCCCTGGCAGAAATAAAAGAATGGCAGAGACGTCTGGGAGACTAAAATGTTCCGCAACGTCCTGCTGGCGTTTGTTCGTCGTAGCGACGATGGGCAATGTGGGACTAACAACACACTGCCCATTGCGCACGGCGCTCGTCAACGTGTGGCGAAACACTATTCACTTTTTGCAGATAAACCGATGTGCCGATTCCCTTGCTATTTTTTAATCATAATTATAAGATGTTTTTTTAAAAGAATTAGTTGAGGTGCTGTAATGGGAATGTATTCAGGTTTAGCAAGCTATGTGTGTTATAAGGTAAACGGCGATTTGCCAGCCAATTTAAATGAAGCGATTTTGACAAAGCTGAAGGAGTTTTCATTTCAGGAGTCAGACCAGACAATACCCCGAGAGAAATCAATTGGCTGGGTCTCTGCTGAAAACATGGCCTCAATATTCTTTGATGACCTGCATTTTTCTAAGGGGCCCTATCTGGTATTTTCGCTGCGCATTGATACGCGCAAAGTGCCCCCGCTTGCCTTCAAGGCTGCGCTGCTTAAAGAAGAATTGAAATTCAAGGGAGCAACCGGCAAAGAGCGGTTATCAATTAAAGAAAAGGAAAAGCTCAAGGATCAGGTCAAGTCTTCGCTCATGAAACGGTCGCTGCCCGCACCGGCACTTTATGATGTCTGCTGGAATACGGCAACGGGAATGCTAATCTTTTTCTCCACCAGTAAAACTGCTAACGCTGAATTTATGGATTTCTTCTGTGCTTCATTTGAGCTCAGCCTAACCCCGTTGTCTCCGTTTGAAAGAGCACAGATGCTCATTGAAAAGCACGGCGGAAAAATAAAGATTGAAAAGCTGTCAAAACCTGCGGCCGGATTTGACTGGTCTGCGATTAAAAAGGCGGTATAAAAGACTATGAGCGGCGCGACAATAAAAGCAAACAGCGCTCTGGGTAAGGATTTTTTGACGTATCTCTGTTATTTGAGCGATTCCCGGAACGGGGTATTTGAAATTGCAGGAAAGGGAACATTCCAGGTGTGGCTGGGCGATAAAATAGTGCTGCAGGATGAGGCTGATACGCCGCCAAACAGCATTTCCTTTGTCGGACGCGATTTTACTGCTGATGATCTGAAGCAGGCAATAAAATCAGGCAAAAAGGTAACCGAGGCACAGTTTAGAATTGACAAGGACGAAACGAGCTGGTCTTTTACCCTTCGTGCACAGCGCTTTGATATTGCAAGCCTGCGTTTGAACACCCCGCAATTCAAGGCAGACGACAGCGAAGCGCGCTTTTACTCCCGTATGCTTGTCATAGAAGAATTGAATGAAATACTTGATGGTCTATACTATCAATTTTTACATGACGTTACGGAAAAAAACTGGGAGACAGAAGGGTATAAAAAATTCAGGGAATGGATAAATCGGTGAATGAGTAAGTTCCCTTGTTCAGGTTAAGTGCTCGCTGGAACAGGTGGTTATATGTGCCACAGCCATTGCTGGCACCGCCCGTAACTGCTTTCACCACAAGCCAAAAACGATACAAAGATGAGCGCACAATTCTCAGATTTAAACAGGTAAGAATCCAATGACCAATAAAAATACCAATTTACCCATTCACCATCACGTCTTTACCTTTTAAGGATTCATTATGTTAGATGCAAAGTTTATCAGAGAAAATGTTGAGCTGGTTAAACAAAAGTTTAAAGAAAGGGGGGTAACCATTGATCTTGACGAGTTTATAAATCTCGACAAAAAAAGACGAGAAATTCTTCAGGAAATTGAGAGGCTGCGTGCCGTGCGCAATCAGGCCTCTGATCAAATTGCACAGATGAAGAAACAAAAGCAGGCCGTGGCTCCTGATATCTTTGCTTCATTAAAAGAAACAGCACACACTATTAAGGAACTGGAGGAAGAGCTCAAGACAGTCGAGCCCCGCATACACGACAGCTTGCTCATGATCCCCAACCTGCCGCATGATTCCGTCCCTATTGGCCACAGTAGTGATGACAACCTGGAGGTGCGGCGGTGGGGCGAGCCGCCGCAGTTTGCTTTTAAACCCAAACCCCACTGGGAAATTGGCACAGAGCTGAAGATTCTTGATTTTGACCGCGGTGCAAAAATTGCCGGCGCTCGTTTTACCCTTTATTGGGGAGCAGGAGCGCGGCTTGAGAGGGCTTTGATAAATTTTATGCTTGACCTGCACACCACGCAGCACCACTATGTGGAGATTTTGCCCCCTTTTCTGGTTAACCGTCAGACTATGACCGGAACCGGACAGCTTCCCAAATTTGAGGACGATCTGTTCAAAGTGGCGGGGACTGATTACTTTCTTATTCCCACTGCTGAAGTGCCCGTTACCAACATACATCAAAATGAAATTCTCGAGGAAAGCGCTCTCCCGCTTTACTACACTGCTTATACTCCCTGCTTCAGAAAAGAGGCGGGTTCCTATGGGCAGGATACTCGAGGGCTTATACGCCAGCATCAGTTTAATAAAGTTGAGCTGGTTAAATTCTCTACTCCCGAAACTTCCTATGCGGAACTTGAATCATTGCTTAGCAATGCTGAAGAGGTGCTCAAAAGACTGAATATACACTACCGCGTCGTGACGCTTTGCACAGCGGATCTTGGATTTTCCGCCGCAAAAACATACGACATTGAAGTGTGGCTGCCTGGCCAGCAGGTCTACCGGGAAATTTCCTCGTGCAGCAATTTTGAAGCCTTTCAGGCGCGACGAGCAGCCATTCGCTATCGCAAAAAGGAAAATAATAAAATTGAATTTGTCCATACCCTCAACGGGTCTGGACTCGCTGTCGGCAGGACACTGGTGGCAATACTGGAAAATTATCAGAGGGAAGATGGGAGCATTTTGATCCCGGAAGTTCTGCAACCCTACATGGGAGGGCTGGAAATAATCCGGTAAGGAGAAGTTATATTTATAAAGCCTGTCCTCACATTCATCTTTGACCGTTCCGGTTTGTTGAAAGCCAGTATGTACCCCCAATCATCGCTGCTGTCTCAAACTTTATTGCAGGCTGCACATCACCATTATCGTTTTCCCGGCAGCACTACGGTTATCCGGGCGCCTTTGCCGGGTGACGAGGTGAAGGCAAAGGTGCCGCCCAGCGACTCAACCCGCTCCCGCATCCCCTCTATTCCAATCTTGGGCTTCCCTTTGCGCCGCCACAGTTTTGCGGCATCACACCCCCGCCCATCATCGGCAACCTGCAGATGAATGCCGCCGGCATCACTATACAGCCGTATCCCCACCTGCTGCGCCCGCGCGTGCTTCGCGATGTTTGTTAACGCCTCCTGCAGCACCCGGTACACAACAATCGCCCGCTGCTCATCTATGTTCTTTTCCCCCAGTTCATTGCGGAAGATGATTTTCAGCCCGGTCTGCTCCCGGGTGGTATCAACTAACTCGGTGACCGCGGCCGTCAAACCCATAATCTCTAAATTCGGCGGCCGCAGCGACACCGCCAACCGCCGCAAATCCTCAACGGCTCTGCGCAGCGCCGCCTCCGCCTTGTCCAGTTCTGCATGGGCCGCGTCTGGATTGTTTTCTATGCATTCTTCCCGGGCCAGGGTGATGTGCGACGCAACCGCCAGCGCCATGGACCCCAGCTCGTCATGCAGCGCCGTGGAGATGTTCTTCCGCTCCTCTTCCCGCACCGACAGCAGCATCCCGGCAAATTTCTTCAAGTACGCCTGGGATAGCTGCAGTTGCTCATTGGCCGCTGTCAGCTCGGCCGTCCTCTGTTTCACCGCCTCTTCCAACGCGGCATGCGATTGCCGTAATCGTTCCTCCAACTGCTTGCGCCGCGTTATATCCCGCACTATACCACCAAAAAAAATTTCCGCGCCTTCCTTCCAGGAAGATGTAGATGTTTCAGTAAGAAATTTTGTGCCATCTTTTTTTAGCGCCAATCCTTCCACGGTTTTCCCAATATAATATGACGAGCCCGTTGCAAGGAATTGTTCACGATTTGTGCGGTCAACAAGACGTTTTTCCAAAGGACGTAGCAATTCAATAGATTTACCTATAATCTCGCCCGCCGCAAATCCGTAAATTTCCTCGGCCGCCCTATTCCAAAACAGGATGGTGCCGCTGCTGTCTGCAATGATAATGGCATCGGGCGATGATTCTGCAATAGCTCTAAAACGTTCTTCGCTATTACGCAACTGCTGCTCAGCCAGTTTGCGTTTGCCGATATCCCTGAGGCTGGAACGCATGCCCAAAAATGTGCCGTCTTCTTTATACAAGGGCTGGTAGGAAACTGAAACCCATTTTAAATCGCCGTCTTTACACCTGATGCGAAATTCAACATCCTGTGCACTGCGTTGTTTCAGCCCGTTCTTAAAATGCTTTATTATCCGGTCGCGATCTTCGTCGTAAACGATGTGCTGTAACCGACCTGGAAGGTTCAAATATTCTTCACGAGAATATCCGGTTACCTGTTCCACAGCAGCATTCACCCATACAAGTTTTCCATCCGGGTCAACCAGGTTTTCCCAATCGCAACTGTAATTTGCAATAGCTCGAAAAAGTTCTTCGCTTTGTTTGAGACGCGCATTATCATTTTTTAAATGGGATACGGTAGCCTCTAATTCAGCGTTGCGGCGTTTTACTTTTTTTAATTGCTCCAAAAGCTGCGCTTTACTATTACGTGTGTTTTGCATATGTGCTATCTCCCACAGGTTAACCAAAATTGCACAAAATGGGATGATCATCCGCAAAAGAAAAAATGGTATCTTTGTTTTTACGGCGAAACGTTGCGTGCGGTAACAACGTTACTGTTTTCCTGATCTCTCCTCGTAGCGCCAAGACCAAACATGCCTTGACATCTCACGGCACAAATGATACTGTGCCATGTGTAGCGGAGGGATGGCCGAGTGGCTTAAGGCGGCGGTCTTGAAAACCGTTGTCCCGTGATGAGCGGGACCGTGGGTTCAAATCCTACTCCCTCCGCCAAAAATTTAACAATAGTTTTATACATCAAACCGTTTAGCTAATCCAAATACCTTTTTGATATTGTGCAGTTTTTTTGTGGAGAGATGGCCGAGTTGGTCGAAGGCGCTCGCCTGCTAAGCGAGTGTACACTCAAAAGGTGTACCGAGGGTTCGAATCCCTCTCTCTCCGCCAGTTTCTGCATCCGCTCAAGCACAGCTACCTTCCTGTAATAGTGCTTTTCCCAATAATAAAATAGAAAATTATGCCGATAATGAAAACCGTTGCCCCGTAGGGCTGGTATGCCCTCAATACTATTCATTTAATTAATTTTATTGTGGAGAGCCAAAGGTGGATCAAACTAACAAAGCAACTGCAGGGTTTGTAGAAAAAAGAGCGCATGCTCGCGCAATTACAAAAATTGAAATTGAATTTAAACAGGAAATCGATTTTGTTAGAGCCTACTTGCTTAACATCAGCGGTGGCGGTATTTTTGTCAAAACCGACGAACCGTTCATCCTTGACACTATCGTCCAGTTGCGTTTTACTCTTCCCGGAGATTCCCGGTTTATTGAAACCGAGGGAAAAATAGTTTGGTGCAACCCAAAAGGCGGCCGTGGGTATTTCCCAAAAGGGATAGGGATAAAGTTTACTAAATTGAATTCTGACGATGCTGAAAGGATTAAAAATTTTGTGGATAAGCATTACAATGAAATTGCAAGTCACTCTTTTCTTTAAAGGGGATTAATGTGCATGATCAATTTGCTGATACCCGTATTGCTGT
>Ga0101944_10005144_pt1 | contig 15240 bp, 14 predicted proteins | sample DewCreD2012metaG_FD_75245 | JGI IMG/M metagenome (GOLD analysis project Ga0101944, IMG submission 75245) | Hot spring sediment bacterial and archeal communities from British Columbia, Canada, to study Microbial Dark Matter (Phase II) - Dewar... ...
CCGTGTAGGCCGGGCAGTGCGAGCGAAGAGAGGGGCACGATCATGAAGAAGGCGGCGAGGAGCGGGACGGACTTGGATAGGCCGCCGAAGTCCGCGATCATCCGGGTGTGGCGTCGCTCGTAGATCACGCCGACCAGAAGGAAGAGGGCTCCGGTGGACAACCCGTGGTTGACCATCTGCAACAGCGCGCCCTGCATGCCCGCGCTGGTCAGGGCGAAGAGGCCGAGCATGACGAAACCCAGGTGGCTTACGCTGGAGTAGGCGACCAGCTTTTTGATGTCGGGCTGCACCATCGAGACCAAGGCGCCGTAGATGATGCCGATCAGCGCCAGGACCGAGAACAGCGGGGTGAAGTAGGCGGTGGCGACCGGGAAGAGGGGGATGGCGAAACGGAGGAAACCATAGGTCCCCATTTTCAGCAACACCCCGGCCAGGATCACCGATCCAGCGGTCGGGGCCTCGACGTGGGCGTCCGGCAGCCAGGTGTGGAACGGGAACATCGGGACCTTGATGGCGAAGGCCAGGGCAAAGGCGAGGAAGAGCGCGACTTGGAGCTCGGGTTTAAGAGGGGTTTCACTGAGCTTGATGGTCAGGGCGACCAGGTCGAACCCCTGTCCCCGGGGAAGGTAGGAAAGATAGATGATCGCAATCAGCATCAGCACCGACCCGGCCATGGTGAAGAGGAAGAATTTGATGGCGGCGTAAATCCGGCGGGGCCCGCCCCAGACGCCGATCAGGAAATACATGGGAATGAGCATCAGTTCCCAGAAGACGTAAAAGAGGATGAGGTCGAGGGCCATGAAGGCGCCGAGCATCCCGGTCTGTAGGAGCAGGAGGAAGAGGTGGTACTCCTTCACCCGTTCCTTAACCGCTGTCCACGAACTTAGGATGACCACCGGCCCGAGCAGGAGGGTGAGTTCAATCAGCAGGAAGCTGATGCCGTCAATTCCCACGTGGTAATTCACGATGGAGAACCAGTTCCGGCTATACTCGAAATCGAGGGCGGTGATGGTCGAGTTCGGGTCGAACCAAAAGAACAAGACCACGCCCAAGGCCAGGCCGACCGTCATGAACACGAACGAGAGCGCCCGGATCGCCCACTCACGCTCGCGCGGCGTGAGCAGTACGAGGAGCGCCCCCAAGGCCGGCAGAAAAAGGATGATACTCAGAAAAAGTGGTTTGATATTCACGGCTAAATTCCCTGCCTCAGCGGAAGCTGAAGAAGTAGGCGAGGACGGCCAAAAGCCCGAGCGCCATATAGAGCGCATAAGTCTGGGCCACCCCCGTCTGCAAACGCTTGCCGGCCTCCGCCAGCCTCTTGGTCAGGTTCCCGATCCCATTGGCGATCCCGTCCACAATGTTCACGTCCACCACCCGGAAGAGGAAGAACCACGATATCGTCTTGATGGGTTCCACCACCATGGCGCTGTAAATTTCGTCGACCCAGTACTTGTTCAGACTCGCCTGATAGAACCACCCGGCCCGTTCGGCGATTTCCCCGGTCTTGGCCATGTGATTGAGGTAGAGATTTCGGGTGAGGAGGATTGCGGCCAGGGCTACGCCGACCGAAAGGCCCATCAGCCCGTACTCAACCGCCGCGATGCCGTGGTGGGCGGCATGTCCGCTGGTCGAAACCCAGATCGGCGCCAGCCAGCGCTCGAAATGAGCCCCGCCGCCTAGCGCTGCCGGCCAGTTCAAAAATCCGCCAAACACCGAAAGCGTCGCCAGCGCCATCAGCGGGACGGTCATGTTCCAGGGAGACTCATGCACGTGGCGCTCGACCTCGTGGTCGATCCGGCTCGGGGTGAAGAAGGTCAGGTACATCAATCGGGTCATATAGGTCGCGGTCAGAACCGCGGCCGCCAAACCGACGACGTAAACCAGTTTGCCAAACCCGCCCCCGGCCGAGAAGGCTTTCCATAGGATCTCGTCCTTGGACACGAACCCGGCGAAGGGGGCGATGCCGCAGATGGCGATCCAGGCCATGGTCATGGTCCAGAAGGTCTTGGGCATCTTGTCCTTCAGCCCGCCCATCTTCCGCATGTCCTGCTCGCCGCTCATCCCGTGGATGACCGAGCCGGCGCCGAGGAAGAGCAGGGCCTTGAAGAAGGCGTGGGTGACCAGGTGGAAAATGCCGGCCGCAAAGGCTCCCACGCCCATCGCGATGAACATGAACCCGAGCTGGCTTACGGTCGAGTAGGCCAGCACCTTCTTGATGTCGTTCTGGGTGAGGCCGATGGTGGCGGAGAAGAGGGCGGTGGCCACTCCGATCCCGGCGACCACCATCATCGCGGTTGGAGCGTTGATGAAGATGAAGTTGAGCCGACCAATCATGTAGACGCCGGCAGTCACCATGGTGGCGGCGTGGATCAGGGCGGACACGGGGGTCGGGCCGGCCATGGCGTCCGGGAGCCAGACATACAGAGGGATTTGCGCCGACTTGCCAGTGGCGCCGACAAAGAGTGACAGGGCGATGAAGGTGGCTATGGGTATGCCGACGAACGAGTACTTAGCCAGGTCGGCGGCATTAAGGTGGAACCACTCCTGCATCTCGTGAAAGTCCAAGGTATGGGTGAGCCAGAGAATGCCGAAGATGCCGACCAAGAACCCGAAGTCTCCGATCCGGTTGACTACAAAAGCTTTTTTGCCGGCGCTCGCCTTTTCCGGGTCCTCGTACCAGAAACCGATCAGGAGGTAGGAGCAGAGGCCGACGCCTTCCCATCCCACGAATAAAAGGATAATATTACCACCCATCACCAGGGTGAGCATGGCGAAGGTGAAGAGGTTTAAGTAGGCGAAAAAGCGGGCAAACGCCTTGTCATGCGCCATGTAGCCGGTGGAGTAGAGGTGGATGAGCCCGCCCACGCCGGTGACCACCAGGCACATGACCGCGGTCAGGCGGTCAAAAACCAGTTTAAAGGGAGCGATCAGCCCGGACATGCCTTCAAGTTTGGGCGATATATCGATCCAAGTGAAGACGTTCTGGACAAGGTAGGCCCCTTGTTCCAGCCCGGCCAGGTCGAAAAAAGCCTTGACGGAAAGGACGAAACTGCCGGCCACCGTGGCCACGGCGATGGTGTTGACCACCGGCCGTGACCAACGTTCGCGGGCGAAGAGCCAGCCGAGTCCGTTAATGGCAAAGCCGATCAGGGGCAGGAGAGGGATGAGGATCAGATATCCCGTCTCGACCCCGGTCAGTGTCATTGCCGCTTCTGCGCCGTGCGCTGCTGCCTCATGCATGTCACGTCACCACTTCATAAGGTTGAACTCATCTACCTTCACCGTCTTCCGGTTGCGGTAGAGGGTGAGGATGATGGCCAGTCCGGCCGCGGCCTCGCAGGCGGCCACCACCATCACCAGGAAGGCAAAGGTCTGGCCGGTCAAGTCCCAGCGCTGCCAGGCAAAGGCGGCCAGGGCGAGGTTGGCGGAATTGAGCATCAGTTCGATGCTCATGAAAATCACCAGCACGTTCCGGCGGGTCAAAAACCCGGCCATCCCGATGCAGAACATGGCGGCGGAGAGGGCGAGGAAATGTCCGAGCCCGACATTGATGATGGGGTCGGTCAAGGCGTTCATGCCTGGCCTCCTTCGGTGTTCCGCCGGGCAATAAGGAGTACGCCCAAAATGGCCGAAAGCAAGAGCAGTCCGGAGAGCTCGAAGGGCAGGACCCAACGCTTGAAAAGGGACTTGCCCACCGCCTCGGTGGTCCCTAGTTGAGCGTACTGGTTGAGCCGGGCCCAGACCGCCACCCGGACCAAATGGTCCAGATCGCCACTACTGTAGGCCGGATACTTTGGAATAGGGCTGATATTGGTGTAGCTTTTCTGGGCCGCGATGGCTGCCGCCAGAGACTGATAAAGGTCGGGGATCTTTTCCGGGGTAATCTTGCGGTTTAATTCTTGGGGAAGTTCAAGGTAGGGGAGACCGCCGGGGGAGATGATGTAGAGCATCGTCTCTTGGGCTAGGCCGACCTGTTCCTCGTGGGTGACCGACTTCAGAAAATTAGCCGGGACCTTGACCGGGAGGAGGTCTTTGCTTTCCCCCATGCTGATAAGCAGGGCCGCGAGTTTCAACGGGTTTTGGCCGCCGGGGACCCGGGCCGCCCGGCCGTAGCTGAACAGGGCCGCGACCAGCATGACAGCGATGGCAAAGGTTGTCGCCACTCCTAAAGCCTTGCCCAGGGTCGGCTTAGCCTGCTCCTTCGCTTCGTGGCCGAGGTCCAAGAGCATGATGATCATCAGGAACAGGACCAGCACCGCTCCCGCGTAAAGCAGGACCTGGATCACAGCCAGAAAGTGGGCCTGAAGGAGCACGTAGTCCACTGCGACCGCGAAGAAGCAGAGCGCCAGGTAAAGGGCGCTGATCACCGGGTTCCGGTGGGATACTACCATCAGGGCCGAAGCCAGGGCTATCGCCGCGGTGAGGTAGAAAGTTGCCGCAAAAAAGATTCCGCCGCCCATGGGTTAACTCATCAACTCGGTTTTGGTGATGATGAACTTATCAGCCGAGGTCTGGGAAAACTCCATGTCCTGGGTGTCCATCTTAATGGCGTCACACGGACAGGCCTCGACGCACATGCCGCAATAAACACAACGGAAGAGGTCGATGTAGAACTCAACCGGGTATTTTTCCCTCCGGGTCGGGTCCTCCGACTCTCCCGCTACGATGTGAATGCATTCCGACGGGCAGACCGTGGCGCAACACATGCAAGCCACGCACTTTTCCCGGCCCTGTTCGTCCTTGTTCAGCCGGTGACGGCCGCGCCACCGATCCGAGATCTGTTTCTTCTCCTCCGGGTACTGGATGGTCACCACTTCCTGGCCGCCCTTGAGCGGAGGAATCATGAACCCCAGTATGTTCACCCAGAAGTGGCGGAAAATGATGGAAAGACCACGGATGACCTCGAAGAGGTAAACCCTTTCCCACCAACTATATTTCTTTGGGTTAGCCATTCCACCACCCCCGAGCGATCGAGATCACGACCCCGGTGACGATCAGGTTGACTAGGGCGAGGGGCAGTACCATCTTCCAGCCCAGCTTCATCAGCTGGTCGTAACGGAACCGCGGGAAACTCCAGCGGATCATGAAGATGAGGTACACCCAGATCACGGTCTTGGTCGCAAACACCAGCGCCTGAATCAGGGCGACCAGAAGCCCGATCGTATTGGCGCTCAGCGACTCGCCAAACAGCTGGGAGAAGGTCGCCACTGATACTCCCGGCAGGTCGTAACCGCCGAAGAAAATGGTGGTGATCACCGCGGCCAGCAGGATCATCTCGACATATTCGCCGAACATGAACATGGTGAACTTCATGCTGGAATACTCGGTAAAATACCCGGCCACGATTTCCGACTCGCCTTCCGGCAGGTCGAACGGGATGCGCTTGATCTCAGCCATGCCGCAGGTGAGGAAGAGGATGAAGGCCAGCGGCTGGGTGAAGATCCCCCACTTCGGGATATAAAGCGTCCATGAGTCCGATAACCTGACCGTGAGCCAGCTTGCCGCCTGTCCCTCCACCAGACCGGTCAGCGACACCCCGCCGTAGATCATGAACAGCCCGATCGCCGAAAGCCCAAGCCCGACCTCGTAGGAGATCATCTGGTTCGCTCCCCGGACTGCGCCGAGGAAGCTGAACTTGTTGTTGGAACTCCAGCCCGCCAGGATGACGCCGTAGACCGCCAGGGAGGATACCGCGAAGACAAAGAGCATCCCTACGTCGAGGTCAGCGGCGACCAGCTTCAGGGTGTAATCGGAAAGATGGAGGGCGTCGCCGGGGAAGAGGGAACAAAGCGGACAGATGCCGGCGTCCGGCCACAATCGGTGGAGCAGGCAGAGGTCCTCGACCGGAATGTCCTTCCAAGAGATGTGGAGCGGACCCGCCAAGGGGAAGACCACAAAAACGATCAGGGGGATGCCCAGGGAGAGCATTGGAGCCAAGGTGTGCAGCGCCTTGTTGGCTCCCCGGGGCACGAAGTCTTCCTTGAGGAAGAGCTTGGTGGGGTCGGCCAGGATGTGGAAGAGACCCCAAAAGGTGAAGCGTCCCTTGAGGGTGTCTTTCAAACTCGGGAAGATTCCACGGAGAAGTTCCCAAAGGTCAGCGCGGTTCGGGCCGATCCGGTCCTGGATCATGGAAGCCAGCTTGCGCTCGCCCCAAGTCATCAGGGCTGCCAACCCCATGATCCCGCCGAACACAACGAGGATCACCACGCACGATACCAAGAATTGAAAAGCCTGGTCAAGCGTCATTGCCGGCAACCTTTACGCCGCGAGTTTGTATCCGAGCGCGGCCGCGAGCCGCGAAAGGATCTGAAGATAGGGCAGGGCCTGGCCCGGAGGAGGCAAGACCTGCTTGAACTCCTGGGCTTTGCCCTCGAAGTTCACGAAAGTTCCCGAGGTTTCCGCGTAACTGGCGGCGGGCAAAGCTACTTTTGAGGTTTTAACCGCCTCGGAAACCTGCGGGCCGATCACCACCGCTGGCATCATTCCAGCCGGAAGAGACTTGGCCGACAGGGCCTCTAACACCACCACCGTGCCCCCGAGCTGATCGGGAACCTTTTCGGAAATCCCTTGGTCCGTTAGACCTTTGGTGTTGGCATTGGCATCGGCCTTGCGCAGGAACTCGTCCTCCCAGCCGGGCTCCCCGGTATGGAGGAAGAGCTTGGCCCCGAGTTTTTCCTTGAACAGGGAAACCACCGCCCGGCCTTCCTCTTGAGACAGGCTGGCTGAGACCACCACCTTGAGGTCGATCCCGGCGGTTTTGATGATTTCCGCTGCTTTCTTTAGGGCAGCGTCCCAAGTCGCCTCTTTCTGGTTGGCTTCGGTGATCAGGGGGGTGGTCAAGCGGTTGTCATTTATGCAGTGATACGACAGCCGGCCCTCGTCGCACAGCCAGCACTTGTTGATCTCCTCGTTCACCCGCGGCTTCATCCGGTAGACCTCGCCGCGTCGCTTTTCCAGGAAGGTGTTGCACCCGCGGGCGCATCCAGGGCAGATGGAGGGCACGGACTCAAGGAACCACACCCGCTGTTTGAAGCGGAAGTCGGAGCTGGTCCAGGCTCCCACTGGGCAGATGTCGGTAAGGTTCAGGCTATAGGGGTTGTCCACCTGCTTGCCGGGGAACGGAGTAATCTCGGCCACGTCCCGGCGGTTCTTGATGACGAGGCAGTCGTCATTAACCACCTCGGCCATGAACCGCACACACCTGGTGCAGAGGATGCAACGCTCCGAGTCCAGTACCAGGTTTTTGCCCACCCGGCGGCGTTTCTGCTTTTTCACTTTGTCTGCGGGGTCGCCAAGGCGCGAGGCCTCCAAGTCGTACTTCATATAGTAGTCCTGAAGGGTGCATTCGCCGGCCTTGTCGCAGATGGGGCAGTCAACCGGGTGGTTCTTCAGCAGGAACTCCATCACCGCCTTGCGCGCGTTCTTGACCTTGTCGTTCTCGGTGTCGATCTCCATGTTGTCGGCCACAACGGTGTTGCAGGCGATGGAGAGTTTGGGCGGGCCCGGTTTGATGTCAACCAGGCACATCCGGCAGTTGCCGCTGATGCGGAGGAAGGGATGGTAGCAGAAGTGCGGTATGTAGACCCCGTTAGCCAACGCTACCTGGAGCACGGTCTTCCCCGCTTCCACCTCCAGCTCCCGTCCATTCAGTTTGATCTTAGGCATGAGTTATTCCCGTTACCCGCAAATTATTCCTTGGTGAAACCCGCTACAACGGCTGGGTTTTTTCCTAGTTTTTGAACCCGACCGGCCAGGGGCTCGGGTTGCGCTCTTTACGCTCGTTGATGTACTGCTCGAATTCCGCGCGGAACTTGGTGATGAAGCTCTTAACCGGACCAGCCGCCGCGTCGGCCAGCGGGCAGATGGTGTTGCCCGACATGTTATTGGCCAATGAAAGCAGCAGGTCCAAGTCTTCCACCTTGCCCTGGCCCTTGATGATCTTCCCAGTGAGCTGGGCCATCCAGCCAGTGCCTTCCCGACAGGGAGTGCACTGGCCGCAGGACTCATGAGCGTAGAAGTGGGTGAGCACATGCAGGGAGTTGACCAGGCAGGTCCCCTCGCCGATCACGATAACCGCACCGGACCCAAGCATGGACCCGGCCTTGGCGATGGATTCGTAGTCTAAGTTCAAGCCCTGGCACTCAGCCGCAGTCAGGATCGGGGTGGATGAGCCTCCGGGGATGACGGCTTTCAGCCTCATCCCGTTCAACATCCCCTTGCACTCGACGTTGATCAGGTCCATCAGCGGGTAGCCGAGTGGGACCTCGAAGACCCCGGGGTTGTTGACATGGCCCGACACGCTGAAGAGCTTGGTGCCGGCGCTGTCCTTGGTGCCGAACTTTCGATAGGCCTCGGCTCCGTTGGCGATGATAAAGGGGGTCGCCGCGATCGACTCGACGTTGTTGACGGTGGTGGGCTGGTCGAAGACGCCGCGCTGGGGAGGGAAGGGCGGTCGGATGCGGGGGTTGCCCTTCTTGCCTTCGAGACTGTTGATGAGCGCGGTTTCTTCGCCGCAAACATAGGCTCCGGCCCCGCGGTGGACGTAAAGGTCGAGCTTGTAGCCGGAACCGAAGATGCTGTCACCTAAAAATCCTTTGGCGTAGGCTTCATCTATTGCGGCCTGGACCCGGTTGATCGGCTCCACGAACTCGCCGCGGACATAGACGTATCCGGCATTGGCCTGCATGCCCCAGCAGGCGATGATCATGCCCTCGACCAGCATGTGGGGGTCAAACCTCATGATGTCCCTGTCCTTGAAGGTTCCGGGTTCGCCCTCGTCGGCGTTGACCAGGAGGTACCGGGGACGGTCGTCCTTGGGCATGAACATCCATTTGCGGCCGGTGGGAAAACCGGCGCCGCCGCGGCCGCGCAGCCCGGCGTCGAGCACCACCTGGCACACGTCGGCCGGTTTCATGCCGATCGCCTTTCTCGCTGCCTCGTAACCCCCGGAGGCCAAGTAGGTCTCGATCTTGTGGGAATCGGGTTTGCCCCAGTTCCGGCTTAAAATTTTCGCTTCGTCCGCCATGGGCGCCTCTTATGCGTTGGCCAGCCGCGCGAGGATCTCGTCGACCTTCGCGGGGGTAAGGTTTTCGTAGTAGTCGTCATTGACCTGCATCATCGGCGCGCTACCGCAGGCCCCCAGGCACTCGACCTTCATCAGGGTGAACTTGCCGTCCTTGGTGGTCTCGCCGTTCTTGACGCCGAGTTTCTTCGAGATGTAGTTGAACATCTCCTCGGCCCCCCGCAGGCAGCAGGGCAGGTTCATGCAGACCTGGACCAGGTACTTGCCCACCGCTTCCTTATTGAACATAGTGTAGAAGGTGGCTACACCCAGCACTCGGGCCGGGCTCAGGCCCAGCAGGCTGCCGACGTACTCCATCGCCTCCAGGCTAACGTGCCCGAACTCGCGCTGGGCAATGTAGAGCGCCGGCAAAAGCGCCGCCTGCGCGACCGGGTACTTGGCCCGGATCGCCTCCAGTTCCGTCTTTGCTTCCGCCGAAAATTCCAACGCCATTTTATCTGTCCATTTCTCCGCCGATCATATTGACCGACCCGAAGATGGGGATGATGTCCGCCAGCATGTGACCCGTGATGATCCCGCCCAACGCTGCCATGATCGGGAAGCAGGGCGGACGGCAACGACACTTGACCGGCTTGTTGCCGCCGTCGGACACCAGATAGAAACCAAGCTCGCCGTTGCCGCCCTCGACCGCGGCGTAGACCTCGCCCTTGGGAGGGTGGATGTCGTCGAAGATCAGCTTGAAGTGGTTGATCGTGCCCTCGATGGTGGTGTAGACCGCCTGTTTGTCGGGCAGCGTATATTTCGGGTCTTTAACCGAAATCGGGCCACCGGGGATTTTGGGCAAGGCCTGCTCCAAGATCCGTAAGCTCTGTTCCATCTCCGCCATCCGGACCCGGTAGCGGTCAAAGCAGTCGCCGTTCTCTCCTACCGGGATGTCGAACTCGAACCGGTCGTAAACCGCATAGGGGTGGGCCTTGCGCACGTCATAGGCCACGCCGGTCGAGCGCAGGAAGGGGCCGGTGATTCCGTAGGAAATGGCATCGGACTGGCTGATCACACCGACGTTGACCACTCGGTCGAGGAAGATGCGGTTCTTGGTGAAGAGGCCGTCTATCTCTTTGAGAATGCGGCGGGTTTCCGGGATCGCCTTCTTGGCCTGTTCGACAAACCCGTCCGGGATGTCCCAACGGGCGCCACCGATCCGGAGCCAGGAGTAAGTCAGTCGGGCCCCGGTAACGCTCTCCAGCAAATCATAATAAAGTTCACGGGCTTTGACGAAATAAAGGAAGGCGGTGAAGGCGCCGAGTTCCATCACCACCGCAGCCAGGCAGGTAAGATGGTCGGTGATCCGGCACATCTCGGAGAGGATCACCCGGAGGTACTGGCAACGTTCGGGAACCTCGAGTCCGCACAGCTTTTCCGCCGCCATGGCGAAGGCCACGTTGTTGATGATCGGCGAAACATAGTTGAGGCGGTCGGTGTAGGGGAAGATCTGGTTCCAACGATGGTCCTCGCACTCCTTCTCGAACCCGCGGTGGAGATAGCCCGGCTCGACGTCGCAGAAGGCCACCCGCTCGCCATCTAGCTTCACCTTCATCTGGATGGTCCCGTGCATGGCCGGGTGGGAGGGACCGAGGGTGATCTCAAGGAGATCGTTTTCAAGTTCCTGTTCCATTTCCATTGTGTTCATAATATGGTTAGCGTTCATGCCTAAACCTTTTTCTCAGACATTTTTCTTTTCTGCGGCCAGATGGCCGTGGGGGGTGTCGTCCGGTGCCTTGGAATAGCGGCGAACCTCGGATCCCAGCAGCGGAACCCGAGGCTGGCGCTGGTCAATCGGGTAGTCCTTCCGGAGCGGAAAGCCCTTGAACTCAGGGTAAAGCAGGAGTGGCCGAAGGTCGGGCGAGCCTTTAAAGACGATTCCGTACATCTCGTGGCACTCGCGCTCCATCCAGTTGGCTCCCTTGTAAACTCCGGACAGGGTGTCGATGCTGGGGGAGGGGCCGGCCAAGCGGGCCTTGACCCGGATGCGGGCGCCATCTTTCATCCGACGGAGGTGAACCACCACCTCAAATCGAGGCAGACCTTCCTCCCGTCCGAGATAGTCGGCGGCGGTCAGGTCGATCCACTGGTCGAAACCGGCTTCTTCCTTGAGGAAACCGAAGACCTGGAGCCAACTGTCCGGTTTCACCCGGACGGTGGCGTCACCGCGGTGGTTGTGGGTTTCCTCCACCACATCCGGGTACTTAGCCTGAAATTGCTCAATAATTTCCATGCTCATGGCAGCATCCGATATCTTTTTTCGGCGGAGTGTTCGTCGAGCTTTTCCGCCTGGATTTTCGCCTGGAGCTTCATGAAGCCGTCCAGAACCATTTCCGGGCGCGGGGGGCAGCCGGGGATGAAGACATCGACCGGGATGACCTTGTCCACGCCCTGCACGGTGGCGTAATTATCATAGAAGCCGCCCGAGCTGGCGCAGGCCCCGAAAGCGATCACCCACTTGGGCACGCACATCTGCTGGTAAACCCGGCGGAGGATCGGGGCCTGCTTATGACTGATGGTCCCGACCACGATCAGGAAGTCGGCCTGGCGGGGGGTGAATCTGGGGAACTCGGCTCCGAAGCGGGCGAGGTCGAAGTGGGAGCACATGGTGCTCATGAATTCCATCCCGCAGCACGCGGTGACGAAGGGGTATTGAAACAAAGACCACTTGCGCGCCCAGTTGATGAAAAATTCAGCTTTGGTCGCGATATAGCTGACTCCTGAGAGTTTTTGCTCTAGTCCCATTCCAGGCCTCCCTTGACCCAGACATAGGCGAAGACCAAGATGAGCATGGCCAGGAAGATCGCCATCTCAATCAGGGCGAAAAGCCCCAGACTGCCGAAACTCACCGCCCAAGGGTAGAGGAAAACCGCCTCGATGTCGAACAGCAGGAAGAGGATGGCAATGGCGTAGAACTTGACGGCGAAGCGTTTTTGCGGGTTGCCCTGGCTGGGATGGCCGCACTCGAAAGGCTCCAGCTTGATCTTGGTGATGAGTTTCGGACCCAGTAGCACACTTCCCAAGTAGAAGAAGACTACTAGGAAGCCGGCCAGCCCCATCATAACTAATATTGGGGCGTAATCTACGGTCTGCATCGGTGCATTCCCCCGAGGTTTGTCACGAAACCTCTTGATTTTGAATGAATCTTTGTGATTTAACCGGATGATAAACGCGGGAAATTATAGCGTCAACCTCCGGGCATGTCAACAGAAAAATAATAATAAGCCCTATCTAATCTACTGCTAATCCACATTATTCATAACCTTAAGACTCACGATTGAACTCTTTGTCTCTGAATAATAAACGATAAAACCATCTGTCGAATGACCATGCCCCCCCGCCTTGCAAAATTAAAATCACCGCCAGTAATAAAAAGGAAAGGTCTTGGACTAAAAGCGGCCACCCTATCTGGCTGCCTTCCTCGGAAAAACAACCGCACCCCATGACCTTGTCACGGAAGATGTTGATCCCCACCGCCGCAATGAAGGAAACCAGCATCAAGGCCTGAACCCCGGACGCCGGGCGGGTGAAGAGACCAATCACCAGCAGACCCGAGCTCACCATCATCGCCCAAGGTAGGACCATCGCAAATGGTTCGACCAGGCGGGCCGGCAACACCTCGTACTCCGAGACCTTGATGACAAAGGCAAGCGGATCCCGCAGATGATGAACCGCCGACCAGAAAAATGTGCCAGCCAGACCAAACCGCATCAAAAGCAGGAGGAAATTTTTCGTTTTTGACAGAAAGAACTTCATATCCGGTTCAAACGGCAGTATAGGTTCCTTTCTCCGTGTGTGCAACCCTCCCCCAAAAAACGACCGCCGAATTCCTTTGACGGCCGATCCCCTCGTTTAATCCTATGGCTTGTCCAGAATAATTCTTGGTTAAACTTTGATCGTGTTACACAAAAGTCAAATCATCAATAATCCCGCCCCCGACCAATCGAATGAGGTCAAAAAGTTGAGAGGCGATAGAATAAGTGGGAAATGCGTAGGTGTTGATAGCAATGAATTCTCGGTTCCCATGACCGATTAGAATCTTCTGGCCTGCTCCTCCATCTCGGTGTAGCGGAAGAGACGTGAATAGTCGGCCAAGCCGGCCAACGCCCGGCTCTGGAGCTTGATCCCCTGTTCCTCCAGGATCGCCGCCGGGTTTAGCCCCCCGATCACGATCGCCCCGGTCCTGCCCTCCGAGACCGGGATCTCGAGTAAGGGCTGACCCGGCCAGCCGATGGTAAGGAAAGCTCCCAGCCCCGCTTCCTTCAGCCGCTCGGCCAGTTCGATTACCCGGTCACGCGCGCCCGCGGGGACCTCGCGGAACCCGACCCCGATCCGGCCGTTGCCGTTCGCCACCGCGCCGGTGTAATCCGTCATCCCGCTCCGGATGAACACCTCCAGCGGGTCGATGCTGGTCCCCTCATAGGTGATGATCTCGACGAACCTCGATGGCTTGCCGTCAGCCAGTTCCAGCAGCCCGCCGAACCGCGAGTGGGTCGGTATCCCCTGCGCCAGGAGCACCCCGTTTAAGGTGATCGAGCACACTGTTCCGACCCCCACCATGCCCTCCGGAACCGTGATCGAGCCCACCCGCTCGCCCGGATGGTAAAAGGTGAGCAGTTCGCCCATGGCAAAACCACCGGCGAAGACCTTGGTCATCAACGGGATGGCCAAAGGAAGATCGCGCCGCTCGATCACGCTCATGTTGACCACCACCGAGCCGGTGCGGCGGGTGAGGTCGAAGGTCATGCGGTAGGTCATTTGGTCGATCTTGGCGTTCAAGAACCCGACTTTTTCGAAGGCGCGGGCGGTCTCCAACTCGCGGAGGCCAAGCTCGGTGATGCGCCGGCCGCGCTTGCCCAAGTTCTCGGTCAGCCCCTCTTGGTCCAGGCCTTGGAGATAGAAACGGATGGTCCGTTCGCTGACGTCGTGCCCCATGGCGACAAGCTGCTCGGTGATGAGCGAACTTCCAACCGGAGCGTCGGCTTCCTTAAGAATCCGGAGCACTGCCAACCTTTTTTTTTCGGTTTTGTCGTTCATGGTTCGAATTGTATCCTTGCCGGATGGCCAAGTCAAGCGCCCAAAGCGGCAATTTTGCCGGATAAGTATTGCGGTTTCCGGCAACTCACCAAGAAATAACCTCCCATTATTGAGGCAAAAAACGACAAGGATTACCTGTCCAATCGAAGCGATAAATTTCCTGTTATCTGGCAAAAGCAATCACTCGATTTGGCAATTTTGCCACATAAGCTCGGTTTGCAAAGATTTTAATAAAATTATATTAACTCGCCGTAAATATATTATATTTTTCTGTTGACAGAGTATTGAATGCGTGCTAGTTTAGGCAAACTATTGCCGGAAAATCGGGAAGGAAGGTAAGGCAGAATGTACTAAAGTCCTCTTTCCAGCCCAGCCAAAATCCCCTTCTTTCCAGCATGTCAAAACCCAAGTTCCGGCAACTAGCAGCCGGATCAACGCCAGAGGAGGCAAGAAACATGAACCTGTCCCGCCCCAATTCCAACGAAGCCCTGCAAACCAACAACCGGTCCCGCAACGTCGCCCCCAGCTCCGGACTCTGCTCCCGCTGCGTCGACGGATGCCGCGGCAACTGCGACCTCTTCAACGCCACCTTCCGCGGCCGCGAACTCCTATACCCCGGCCCCTTCGGCGAAGTCACCGCCGGCGCCGACAAGGACTACCCGGTCGATTACTCGCACCTCAACATCATGGGCTACGCCCTCGGCGCCGAAGGCGCCCAGGCCGACCCCGACCACGCCACCTTCCCCACCGTCAGCACCGAGACCACCTACGGCGGGACCAACAAGGTCAAAATGAAAGCCCCCGTCTTCACCGGCGCCCTCGGCTCCACCGAGATCGCCCGCAAGAACTGGGAGCACTTCGCCGTCGGCGCCGCCATCTCCGGCATCTCCCTGGTCTGCGGCGAGAACGTCTGCGGCATCGACCCCCAGCTTCAGCTCGATTCCAAGGGTAAGATCGTCGAGGCCCCCGACATGCGCCGCCGCGTCGAGGCCTACCGCAAGTACCATGAAGGCTACGGCGACATCCTCGTCCAGATGAACGTCGAGGACACCCGCTTCGGCGTCGCCGAGTACGTGGTCGGCAAGCTCGGCGTCGAGACCGTCGAGCTCAAGTGGGGCCAGGGCGCCAAGTGCATCGGC
>Ga0101944_10005146_pt1 | contig 15237 bp, 11 predicted proteins | sample DewCreD2012metaG_FD_75245 | JGI IMG/M metagenome (GOLD analysis project Ga0101944, IMG submission 75245) | Hot spring sediment bacterial and archeal communities from British Columbia, Canada, to study Microbial Dark Matter (Phase II) - Dewar... ...
CGACACCAGAAAATGCCAGAAAATTATATGACCAGTTACAACCTCTGGTAAATCAGGATGATTTATTTCTTCTGCCTGATCCGGATATTCTGCCCTACCAGAGAGCGATTATCGAACATTCTGTTGAACAGGAGAGAATTCAGATATTATTTTCTATATTAACACGGGATCAAAATAAGCCGTCTCTGGTAATTTGTTCAGCATATTCTTTAATGCAGCCAGTCCTCAGCAAAGACGAGTTTTTCTCCGCTTGTCATGTTCTGGAAATCGGGATGGAGATTGATCCATTGAAATTATTCAGCAGATGGGAGGGACTTGGTTACAAGTTCGAAAATCTTGTCGAGCTCCCTGGAGCAATCAGCAGGCGTGGTAATATTCTTGATATTTATCCCTCATCATCCGAATTGCCAGTAAGGATGGAATTTTTTGGCGATACCATAGAGAGTATCAGATTGTTTGATCCTTCAACACAGAGGTCACAAAAAATTATTACACGGGTTACAATATGCCCGGCTAATGAAACATTTAATATTTTTGAAAAAATAGAGACAAATCAGGAAATATTGGACGGTCTTGATTTCTCAAATTGCTCGATGGAGATCAGAGAGCAATTTGAGAAAGAGATTGAATTGCTCAGGATGCGCAACAGAATTCCAGGGGTCTCATTCTATGCTCCTTTATTTTATTCTGGAAATCTTCTGGATTATTTTGAGAATAAATCTCTGGTGATACTTGACGATAGCAGATTTATTCAGGATGAAATTGAAAATCTGGATAAAAAGGCAAACCATATACGCGAAGAAAAAATTGCCTCAGGTGAATTACCGGCTAACTACCCTGTCCCCTATTTCGACTGGATTAACGTTAAATCCCGATTAGAGCTACCAATAAAGTTATTCCTTGAATCTTGGAAGTCAGACGAATCAACCGATATTATTGAATTTCACTTTGATCCACCTCCGAATTATGCAGGGCAGTTGCAGGGATTTTTAGACAAAATAACAGATTATGTAAACCAGGGTGCAAGGCTGATTTTAGTGAGCAATCAGGCAAGTAGAATTGCCGAACTATTGGAAGGAGACTTCCTCTATTGTTCACCAGTCGCAGAATTGAAATCTTTGCCTCTTCCAGGCACGGTCACATTGGTACAGGGATCTTTGAATGAAGGTTGGACTCTCGATAATACCCTATTATTGACCGATAAGGAAATATTCGGCTTTGTAAAGGAAAGGCGTCTATTAAAGAAACGCCCGGTTAAGAGAAATCATTTGATGGTGAATATTAAACCGGGTGATTATGTCGTGCATGTTGAACATGGAATAGGATATTTGTCTGGTGTCGTGAGCATGAATAATGGAGACACCCGGAAGGAATATCTTGTAATCCAGTATGCTGGTGAAGATAAACTGTATGTGCCTACTGATCAAATAGACCGGGTGGCTCGTTACATTGGGGCGGGAGAAAAACCTCCTGCGTTAAGCAGGCTTGGAACACAGGAATGGAATCGGACACGGCAAAGGGTTAAAGAATCGGTAGCGGAGATTGCTCATGACCTGTTGCAGCTATATGCCGCACGCGAAATCCTGCCAGGGTTTGCTTTTTCTCCAGATACAGTCTGGCAGAAGGAGCTTGAGGCTTCCTTCCCGTACATTGAGACTCCGGATCAAGTCAAAGTCCAGGAAGAAGTTAAAGCGGATATGGAAAGAGCCAGACCGATGGATCGTCTGGTAGTGGGAGATGTAGGATATGGAAAAACCGAAATTGCTATCAGGGCAGCTTTTAAGGCTGTTATGGACAACAAGCAGGTGGCTGTGCTGGTACCTACAACCATATTAGCTGAACAACATTTTATAACTTTCAAACAAAGAATGGCAGCATTTCCAGTAATGATTGATATATTGAGCAGGTTTCGGAAACCAGCAGAACAAAAAAAGGTTCTGGAAGGAATTGCCAATGGAAGCATTGATATTTGCATTGGGACACACAGGTTATTGCAGAAAGATGTTGTGTTTAAGGACCTCGGACTGCTGATAATAGATGAAGAACAGCGATTTGGTGTAGCCCATAAAGAATATTTGAAGAAAATGCAACAAAAGGTTGATGTTTTAACCTTAAGTGCTACACCAATTCCTCGCACTCTCCATATGTCCCTGATCGGCGTCAGGGATATGAGTGTCATTGAAACTCCCCCTGAAAACCGATTACCGGTTAAAACCTATGTCGCTGAATACAGTGATCAGATTGTAAAGGATGCAATTTTAAGAGAAATTGAACGTGGCGGACAGGTGTTTTTTGTGCATAATCGAGTTCAGGGAATTGCTGCGATTGCCACACGTTTGCAAAATCTTCTTCCTGAGGTAAAGATTGATGTTGCTCATGGGCAACTGCCGGAAGACAAACTTGAGCAGGTTATGCTCAGGTTTCAAAACGGTGAAACCAATGTGCTGGTTTGTACAACGATTATTGAATCAGGATTGGATATGCCCAATGTTAATACTTTAATAGTGAATCAAGCTGATAGATTTGGATTAACGCAATTGTATCAACTCAGGGGTAGAATCGGTAGAGGCAGCAATTCAGCGTATGCGTACTTCCTTTATAATAAAAACAAAAAGTTGACGGATGCTGCAAGAAAGAGGCTACAGACGATCTTTGAAGCAACCGAACTTGGTGCGGGCTTTGGAATAGCTTTGAAGGATCTTGAAATCAGGGGTGCTGGTGTTCTGCTGGGAACACAACAAAGCGGAAATATCAGTGCAGTAGGCTTTAACCTTTATACCCAATTGTTGGCGGAAGCTATTGAAGAGCAAAGGTCAAAATTATCAGGTGAAGAAAAGTCTTCCAGAAAGGTCATTCTGTCTCCACCCTCTATTGATCTACCGCTAAAAGCTTATATTCCGGATTCCTATATACCAGATTTGGAGATGCGACTGCATCTTTATCAGAAATTAGCTCAGGTGAGTTCTCTGGAAGGTATAAAAGAATTAAAATCGGAACTAGAAGATCGCTTCGGATTGATCCCTCCAGAGGTTGATAGTTTGTTGTATGTTTTGAAACTTAAAGCCCTGGGATCAAAAGCCAGAGTTGAGTCAATATCTACCAGAGATAGTGTCATCACTCTGCGGTTGCATCAGGGAGAGCAATTCAGCCGGAGAATGATCAATGCCATTTCTGCATTGGGAGTTAAAGCTGGCATCTCCCAGGTGATAATTAATCTGAATTCTACTCGTGAGAACTGGCAAAAATTACTGGAAAGAGTACTCTATCTCGCTGGTAAGTAATAAGGATAAGGGATTCGCTGGAATAAGTTAATTGTATCTATCTTTAATAGAAAGTGTTAGAATATTGATAATACCTTTATACTGAATAATGCAACGGAGTAGAAATGAAAATATTACTTGTGTATCCTCAATATCCTGATACTTTCTGGAGTTTTAAACATGCATTAAGATTTATCCTGAAAAAAGCTGCTTTTCCTCCTCTTGGTATTCTCACTGTTGCCAGTATGCTTCCTTCTGACTGGGAAAAACGATTAGTGGATATGAATGTAACCAGCCTAACCGATACCGACTTAAAATGGGCTGATTACCTATTCTTAAGTGCCATGGCTGTTCAGCGGCAATCAGCTCAGGAAGTGATTCAGAGGGCCAAAAGGATCGGGGTCAAAATTGTAGCTGGTGGTCCGCTCTTTACAACCGAGCCAGAGAATTTCAGTATGGTCGATCACCTTGTATTGAATGAAGCTGAAATTACATTACCTCAATTCTTAGCAGACCTTGCCCGGGGCAATCCAAAGCAAATTTATACTACATCGGAACATCCGGATATCACTTCGACCCCCGTTCCAGACTGGTCCTTAATAAAGATGAAAAAATATTCATCAATGAGCCTTCAATACTCCCGTGGATGTCCTTTTAATTGTGAATTTTGTGACATCACATTTCTGGATGGGCATGTTCCCAGGACTAAAAGCAGATCTCAGATCCTGGCAGAGCTGGATGCTCTTTATAATCACGGGTGGAGGGGCAGTGTTTTTATAGTAGATGATAATTTTATAGGAAATAAAAAGAAATTAAAATCGGAGACTTTGCCAGCGATCATTGATTGGCAGAAAAGAAAGAAATATCCGTTTTCGCTTTTTACTGAAGTCTCAATTAATCTGGCAGATGATGAAGAGCTAATGCATTTAATGGTGGAGGCGGGATTCAACCGAGTATTTATTGGGATTGAAACGCCGAATGAAGCCAGCCTGACTGAGTGTAGTAAAAATCAAAATACCAGCCGAGATCTGGCAGCATGTGTGAAAATTATTCAAAATAATGGATTTGAGGTTATGGGGGGGTTCATTGTCGGTTTTGACAGTGATCCGGTCACTATCTTTAAAAGTCAGATTAATTTCATACAAAAGAGTGGTATCGTTACCGCAATGGTTGGTCTCTTAAATGCTCCAAAGGGTACCAGACTTTATCAACGTTTGAAAAAGGAAAATCGGTTATTAAAGGATAGTTTCTCTGGTGATAACATGGATTCATCGTTGAACTTCATTCCTAAAATGAATCGCGAGACGTTGATAAATGGGTATCGGCATGTTTTGAATACCATTTATTCTCCCAAGCATTATTATGAAAGAATGAAGGTGCTGCTCAGAGAATACAAGCCCAGGGCTAAAGCCAGCCTTTCACAGATCAACTGGAGCTACTTCCTGGGTTTCATCAACACATTGTGGTTTTTAGGGGTATGGGAAAAGGGGAGATGGTATTTCTGGCGGCTTTTTGTCTTAACATTACTCAAGCGACCCCGCTCTATACCGCTATTTGTGATATTATCGGCTTATGGTTATCATTTTCGTAAAGTAATCAGGAAATATACCAGCACGCCTGTGAAGGAAAACATATAAAACATATACAAAGCGCTCAAATAATACGATATGTTAACATTAAGCCTGTTATCCGACAATAAAGGAATAACAGGCTTTCGCTTAATTAGTTCAATGCTTAGTATTTAACTGTCTTTCACTCCCAATTTTTTAATATAATCTATGGCATCCTGTACGGTAACTATTTTTTCCGCATCAGTATCGGGTATTTCAATCTTCAATTCGGGTGTACTGAACTGCTCTTCTATAGCCATTATGAGTTCGACGAGATCGAGAGAATCTGCGCCCAGGTCTTCAGCGAATTTCGCGCTGGGTGTGACTTCTGACTCTTCTACACCAAGTTGATCCACGATAATTTTCTTTAACCTATCAAAAATTGTTGCCACTTTCAACAACCTCCCTTAAGTCTTTTTATTGGTTACCAGGTTGCTGACTGAGCCTAACACCCCGTTAACAAATCTGGATGAATTGTCACTTCCAAATGTTTTTGCCAGTTCAACAGCTTCGTTGATCGCAACCTTAACTGGAATCTTATTATCATGTAAAATCTCAAATATTGCAAGTCTAAGAATATTCCGGTCGATAATGGATATTTGCTCGACAGGCCAGGCGGGTGCAAACTCCTGAATGTGCTGGTCAAGTTCCTGTTTGTGTTTTATCACACCTGCAACCAGTTCTCTGGCAAAAGCGGCAGTTTCCTCGGAAACCCGGGTTCTATCCATGATATGCTCCAATGAATCCTCTGGATTATGTCCTACAGAATCGACTTCATAAAGTACCTGTAAGGCTATTTCTCTTGCTTTATGTCGCGCGCCTTTCATATGCTCTCACCAGATTGATATTATAACACCGTTGAGAGGTCTCTTCATTTTTTCCTACCAGGCGGAAACCATTCCTCCATCAACACAAAGCACCTGACCGGTGATATACCTGGCTTCTTCAGATGCGAGAAAGGCTACTGCTTCAGCCACATCGCGGGGTGTACCGAAATAGCCTGCTGGAATACGTTTGGCAAATTCTTCTTTCAACTTTTCAGGCAGCCTGTCAGTCATATCTGTTTCGATAAACCCGGGTGCAACAGCGTTAACCGTGATCCGTCTCGAAGCCATTTCTTTGGCGACTGTCCTGGTTATGCCGATGATACCAGCTTTTGCGGCACAATAGTTAACCTGTCCGGCATTTCCCACGATACCGGAAATACTGCTAATATTGATAATGCGTCCCCATCGCTGCTTAATCATATATTTAAGGGCTGCTCGTGTGCAAAGGAAGACACCCTTTAAATTAACAGATAAAACCGCGTCCCAATCGTCATCTGACATCCGGATAGTAAGCTGATCACGGGTTATCCCGGCATTATTAACCAGTATATCAAGCCTGCCAGATTTTTCGATAATTGTATATACCATCCGGTTAACTTCAGCCGAAGAAGTAATATCAGCTTTAATAAAGTAACTCTGATGCCCACTATTCTGGATTTCCCTGCTGGTTTCCTCCCCGGCTTCGGTAACGTCATTAATCACAACAGTTGCGCCAGATTCAGCAAGTCTGAGGGCAATTGCTTTCCCGATCCCTCTGGCACTGCCGGTGATTAGAGCAACCTTATCTTTTAATTCCATCGTTTCCCCCTCATAGTCCGGTAATTGCTTTTAGTTCGCCTATCTCTCCGATCCCGATAGTCTTGACATTTTTGTTTATGCGTTTTATCAACCCTGAGAGCACTTTGCCCGGACCAATCTCAATAAAAGTGTTGACGCCCTGTCCGATCATATATTCAACGGACTGTTGCCATTTAACGCCGCTGGTTAGTTGTGAGATTAACTCTTTTTTAATGGATTGAACGGTGTTTAATGGTAATGCAGATACGTTGCCTATTACCGGAATTAATGGTTCACAGAAAGTGAGTTTATTGATAATCGATTCGAGACCTTGAGAAGCGGGTTGCATCAAGGGAGAATGAAAAGCTCCACTAACCTGCAGGGCTAGTGCTCGTATGGCTCCTTTAGAGATTGCCAGAGCAATTGCTTTTTCAATACTGGTTTTGTCTCCACTGATAACGATTTGACCCGGACAATTGAAATTAGCCATCCATGTGCCAGTTTCTTTGCAAATAGAATCCACAGTGTTTTCATCCAGCCCCAAGATAGCTGCCATTCCTCCCGGATTTTTCTCGCCAGCTTCCTGCATCAGACGTCCCCTCTCACGGGCAAGGTATATTGCGGAACTGTAATCTAAAACTCCAGAGATAGCGAGTGCTGTGTATTCTCCCAAACTGTGCCCGGCGAGGAATACTGGTGCTGGAACATTTTCTTTCCCGCATAATTCAATTGCTGCTTGATAGCAGGCGAGGCTTACGGTAACCAGAGCAGGTTGAGTATTGAAGGTTTGCTTCAACTCGTTTTCAGGTCCTTCGAAACATAATCTGGACAAAGAAAATCCCAGAGTCTCGTCAGCCTGGATGAAGACTTCCCGGGCGGATTTAAAGGAATCGAACAGGTCATGACCCATGCCTACTTTCTGTGATCCCTGGCCAGGAAACACATAGGCGATCTTACCCGCATCTACCATATGATTCCTCCGTGAAATAAGACGGATTCAGATACTTATCAGTGGTTAAAAACCGGATTGGGCAGGTAAAGATACTCCTGTATGCCGAATCCGGTTGTGAAAAATTAATGGATTTCATCGGTCAAATATTAATCACACGGTCATAAAACTGTGTTGAGCGTGAAAATTAATGTATCCCGGGTAATGTTAGCAGAATCTTTTGACCTTCGCCCGGGATTATATTAATGTTACTTGCCGGATTTTTTGGAAGTTTCTACGGATACTACTTCTCTACCATGGTAATATCCACAGGAAGGACAAACATGATGAGATAACTTCATGTTATGGCATTGTGGACATTCAACCATAGGAGGAGCAGGGATTTTCATATGACCGCGTCTTTCTCTCTGTCGCGATTTTGCATATTTTCTTTTAGTTAATGGTGCCATAGAGCTTGTTCACTTCCTTCTGGATTTTTTTGTTTTATTTGAAACAAGATCGACCAGTTTTGCCCACCTCGGATCCATGGGTGCTTCTTCACACTCACATTTCCCCTGATTCAGATCTTTTCCGCACGTATAGCATAAACCCGCGCAGTCTTTACGACACAGCGGTTTCATCGGGATTGCCAGTATAGCATTTTGACGTATTGCTTCATTTAAGTCAAGTATATGATGTTCATCAATCGTAAAGCTGTCTGTGTCCTCAGGTATTTCAACAGGAGTTCCAAGGTTAACATCAATAACAGGGAAAAATTCCTCTTCTATTTCAAATAGAAGGGGATAGTCAAACTCTTTTAGACATCTGCTACATTCAATAGAGATTATAGTGAATAACTTTCCCTGAACCAGGATACCTCTGTTTGTCCTCGTAAAAATGACGTTTCCTTTAACGAGTGATTTTAAACCAGTCTCCAGTATATCAGCATCCTCGGATATATCATATTCTCGGATTGTACCGGTAGGTGCTTTCAATAACTGGGACACGTTAATTTCCAAATGTCCCTCCATAATGCTGCTTTCATATTATACTTTTAATAAAGTATGAAGCGCAAGGAGACCTGGGCGATAATTTGTTAGGCAAAGCGTATATGAATTTGTAAAACAAACAATGGTTGTTTATAATTGTGTCTATAATTTAGTCAGGATAGAATTTTAATATTAGTGGTAATCGGGCGAGCCTCATCGTAAAGTTATGGTGAATTTCCGGAGCATTTCTAATCAGTGTTTAATTCTGATTAGCACCAAGTTAATCAAAATTTGAGTTATGAAATTATTCCCCGTTTTTGGATTTAAAAGTGAAAATTGCATCTATAGAATTTTAAAAATTAAGACAATATTTAATGATAGAAACCTTAAGTTACGTATAAGAAATCCAAAATTCCAAAAAAATAAAAAACATTTTTACAGGGTATTGTGTTTGAACTTAGCAAAGTATAAAATAATAATACATTAAATGTATATAATTTATATAAAGGTAATTTTTTCAAGACTCTGAGATTTATAAAAACGGATTTTTGTAAATATGAAGATCGCTGTCAGTGGAAAAGGCGGGGTTGGTAAAACTCTGTTGTCTGCTCTTCTGGCGCTGGAATTTGCCAGAAATGGTTATTCTGTTCTTGCCATCGATGCCGATCCAGATACTAATTTGGCAGCCACACTAGGGTTTCCTGCACCTGAGGAGATTATACCAGTTTCTGAGATGGCAGATTTAATTGAAGAAAGAACCGGAGCTAAACCTGGTCAGCCCGGTACGCTATTTAAATTGAATCCAAAAGTGGATGATATTCCGGAAAAATATGCCAGAGAATATCAAGGTATACGCATTATGGCTATGGGGCGTCTGAAAAGAGGAGGAAGTGGGTGTTACTGTCCAGAAAATGCATTATTACAGGCGCTGATTTCACACCTGCTGCTGAGGAAAAATGAAGTTGTAATACTGGATATGGCTGCTGGTATTGAGCATCTTGGAAGAGCCACTGCCAGAGCGGTAAATGTTTTTATTGTAGTAGTGGAACCGGGTAGAAAGAGTATTGATACTGCAATCAGAATCAAGAAATTGGCTGCAGACATAGGTGTAGCTAATATTGTGGCGACTGGTAATAAAATCAGGTCTCAGGCGGATCGTGAGTTCCTGAAAACGAATCTACCCAATATTACGTTTCTGGGATTTATACCTTATGATCAGTCTATAATAGATGCGGATATCAGTGGCAGAGACGTAGTCAATCATCTCAGTAAGCCTGTTAAAGACGAAATTACAATGATCTTCAACAAATTGGTTGATATTATTTCAGAAACAATTTCAGCAAAATAAAAATTTTATGGGAAGGAGAAATATGGCATACGATGCAACCAAGTTAAAAGAATGGCAAATTGCTGAACTGGCAGAGGCGCATATGCCCACTCCCGAGGAATGGCGCGAAAAGCTGAATTTGCAGAAAGATGAAGTCATTCCTTATGGTAGAATCTGCAAACTTGATTTCCTGAAAATAATGGAGCGGTTAAAAAACAGACCAGATGGGAAATATATAGAAGTCACAGCGATCACGCCTACACCCTTTGGCGAGGGAAAAAGCACAACTTCGCTTGGTTTGATTGAGGGATTAGGTAAGAGGGGAAAAAACGTTGGTGGTTGTTTGAGACAGCCTTCAGGTGGTCCGACCATGAATATCAAAGGCTCGGCTGCTGGTGGGGGGAACGCTCTGTTAATTCCCATGACAGAGTTCTCCATGGGACTTACCGGCGATATTAATGACATTATGAATGCCCACAACCTTGCAATGGTAGCTCTTACTGCCAGAATGCAGCACGAGCGCAATTATACTGACGAACAATTGGAAAGACTCAGCCATATGCGCAGGCTGGATGTTGATCCCACACGTGTGGAATTTGGTTGGGTTATTGATTTCTGCGCTCAGAGCCTCCGCAAGATTATCATAGGACTTGGCGGGCGGATGGATGGTTACTTAATGGAGTCGAAGTTTGGTATCGCGGTTAGCTCGGAATTAATGGCAATCCTGGCAATAGTGAACGATCTGGCAGACCTGCGCAAGAGAATTGGCGAGATCACTCTTGCTTATGATAAAAGGGGCAATCCAGTCACCACGGCTGATCTGGAAGTGGATGGAGCCATGGCAGCCTTTATGCGCAATACTATTAACCCGACTCTCTGTTGCACAGTAGAGTATCAGCCCTGTATGGTGCATGCTGGACCCTTTGCAAACATCGCAGTTGGTCAGTCCTCAATTATCGCAGACCGTATGGGTCTGAAGATGTTCGATTACCACGTTACCGAGAGCGGTTTCGCCGCTGATATCGGATTTGAAAAGTTCTGGAACGTAAAATGTCGCTACAGCGGGCTAAAGCCACATGTATCAGTTCTCACTACGACTGTTAGAGCTTTGAAGATGCATGGCGGTGGTCCAAAAGTAACCCCAGGAATGCCGCTCCCCGATGCATATGCGAAAGAAAACCTGACCCTTCTGGAAAAAGGTCTGGAAAACATGCTCCATCATATCAAAGTTATTAAAACAGCAGGTATCAATCCTGTTGTATGCATCAATCGTTTCGCCACTGATACAGATGCTGAAATCAAACTGGTCAAGCGGGCGGCTGAGGCAGCCGGAGCCAGAGCAGCCGAATCAAATCATTGGGCTAAAGGCGGTGAAGGCGCACTGGAATTGACGGATGCTGTACTGGACGCCTGCAACGAGGAAAATGATTTTAAATTCCTTTATCCCATGGAAATGAAGCTGAGAGAGAGAGTTGAGCGCATTGCTAAAGTGGTTTATGGAGCAGATGGAGTAAGCTGGAGCCCAGAGGCGCTGGCTAAAGCCAAAGCCTTCGAAGCTGATCCAAAATATGATGAATACGCAACCATGATGGTAAAAACTCATTTGTCATTGTCCCATGATCCGAACTTGAAAGGTGTTCCTAAAGGGTGGGTTTTACCGATTAATGACATATTGATATATTCTGGTGCCAAATTCCTGTGTCCAATGGCTGGCACCATTAGCCTGATGCCGGGTACATCTTCTAATCCTGCATTCAGGAAGATTGATATTGATGTCAAGACCGGGAAGGTTACTGGCTTGCATGAGGTAGATTAAAATTGGAGCATTGAATGCTCGAAATCCTTGGTAATAATAAATGCAGGGTACGTTTTATCCCTGATAACGTTGAAGTTGTAGTTGATAAGGGGACTAACCTGCTGGATGCAGCAGTTGCAGGAGGCGTTCGCCTGAACGCCTCCTGTGGTGGTTTTGGTGTTTGTGGAACATGCAAGGTGAGAATCGAAAGCGGTCTCGTTGAGAGCATTCGTTCACAGGTAATTTCTGAGGAAGAATATGCCAGAAATATCAGGCAGGCGTGCCAGAGTACGATTCTATCAGATTTAACAGTATCTATTCTCGAAGATTCGAGACTGGATAAAGCCATCCAGATACGTGAAAGAGAGAAACATTCAGGTGTTTCACCAGCAGGATGGAAATTCGATCCCCCTCTGAAAAAATATTATCTCGAACTTCCATCACCAACGTTGCAGGACAATATCAGTGATTTATCCAGAATAACCCGTGGGTTAAGACAAAAATATAATCTACACGACCTCGATGTCGATTTTGATATCCTGAAATCATTACCGTGGGTTCTCAGAGAGAATGACTGGAAGGTGACCGTAACCACCCTGCGTGAACCAATCAAACCGGAGATGAAAAATACACCTAATCCAAGAATCATCCGGGTTGAACCAGGTGATACACGCGAAAAAAACTACGCATTGGCAATTGATCTGGGTACTACCACCATCTGTGGTCAGTTATTGGATCTGAACCGGGGTACTGTTATTGCTCAGAGTATTTCGTTTAACAAGCAAATAAGTTATGGAGTTGATGTAATTGCACGCATTGCTTTTATTCAGAAACCCGGAATATCGGGCTTAAAAAAGCTTCAGGCTGCTGCCGTTTCTTCCATTAATGAAATAATCGATGAGTTAATAAATCAGAGCCATATTGCAAGAAAAGATATTAGCCATATTACTCTGGCTGGTAATACTACTATGACGCAGATTTTGCTTGGCTTGGATCCCAAGTACATCCGTCTTTCACCCTATGTCCCGGTAGCAAAATATATACCTCCTGTGAAAGCTTATACTCTGGGTATCAGGGTCACTGAACACGTGTATTTGTATACTTTTCCTTCTATCTCCAGCTATATTGGAGGAGATATTGTATCCGGTATAATCGCAGCAGGGGTTTACCAGACAGATAAATTGACCTTTTTCATGGATATCGGGACTAATGGAGAGATTGTCATAGGGAATTCTGAATGGTTGATCACTGCATCATGCTCAGCCGGGCCTGCTTTTGAAGGTGGTGGAATTAAGTACGGTATGGTGGCTATTAATGGTGCGATCCAGGATTTTGAGATAAATCCTGAAACACTCGAGCCTGAAATCAGTGTTATTGGCGGGGTAAAACCGAAGGGGATCTGCGGATCTGGCTTGATTAATGTAATTGCAGGGCTACTTGAAATAGGCATTATCGGACAAAATGGAAAGTTCAACACGGGACTTCATTCTCCAAGGGTGCGTGAGGGGCCGGATGGTTATGAATATGTACTGGCCTGGGCACCGGAAACGCAAATTGGACAGGATATAGTACTTACAGAGGCTGATATAGATAATCTGGTTCGTTCAAAAGCTGCTATGTATGCCGGTTGTCATACCCTGAGCAAGTATGTGAATATCACCTGCTCAGATTTTGACCAGGTGATTCTGGCTGGCAATTTTGGGAGCAGCCTGAATGTTGAAAAGGCGATTACAATCGGACTGTTACCCGATATTCCCCGGGAGAGATTTACTTTCATTGGTAACAGCTCTCTCTCCGGAGCACGATTGGTATCATTTTCTTCTGAGCTGCTCGATGCTTCCATCAAAATTGCTCAGATGATGACCAATATAGAGTTGAGTGAGAACACATACTTTAATGATAGTTATATTGCTGCGCTTTTCCTGCCACACACCGATGAAAGTGCTTTTCCTTCGGTAATGGAGAGATTGCGCAAGAATAGAACTTACGGGAGATAATTAGATTGGGCTTTACGATTGCAGTAGCTGGAAAAGGGGGAAGTGGTAAGACTTCTATTGCGACTTTGATAATACGTTATTTGATAAAGCATGAACTTGAACCTGTGCTGGCAGTGGATGCTGATCCAAATGCCAATTTAGGAGAAAGTCTGGGGCTGAAAGTGAATGATACTGTTGGTGCAATGCTGGATAGATTCCAGAAGTCCAAGATAGATATTCCGGCAGGTATGACTAAAGAGGCTTATCTTGAATACCAGCTTAACAGCTTACTATCGGAGGCACATGGTCTCGATTTAATTACGATGGGAAGAGGCGAAGGACAGGATTGTTACTGTTATCCCAATCTGATTCTTAGAAAATTTATTGACCAGTTATCCGGTAATTACAGGTTTATCGTGATGGATAATGAAGCTGGAATGGAACATCTTAGCCGCGGTACTACCAGGAACATAGATGAGTTACTCATAGTTTCCAATCACTCTGTAAAAGGAGTCAGAACTATCGCCAGAATTAAAGAGCTAGTAAATGAGTTGGATCTAAAGGTTAAGAATCAGAGGGTAATAGTAAATATGGCTCCTGATGAGGTGGATCCGGTTGTAGCTGATGAAATGAGAAAATTGAATCTGAATCTTGATATATTAATCCCTGAGGATGAGATGATTTATAGATACGATTTAAAACTTAAACCACTCTCAGAATTACCAGATTCATCAAAAGCCGTGAAAGCGATAGATCGGCTTATGGAAATAATTTTAAATTAAAAATCAACAGGAGTAGAGGAGAACATTAAATGACAGCACAGATTATTAATGGTAATGAAATTGCCAAACAGATTCGAGAAGAATTAAAGAAAGACATTCAGGAACTCAAAGCAAAATATAACCTGGTACCTGGTCTGGCTACTGTTCTTGTGGGTGATGATCCTGCTTCAAAGGTTTACGTAGGACAAAAGGAAAAAGCCTGTCATGAGTTGGGTCTCTATTCAGATCGTCGGGATCTGCCGGGAAATACTACTGAAGAGCAGTTGCTTGATTTGATCAATAACCTCAATAATGATCCTAAAATCCATGGTATTCTGGTTCAGATGCCTTTGCCCAAACACATTAACGAAACCAGGGTTCTCTATGCGATCAATCCTAAGAAGGATGTAGATGGATTTCACCCCGTTAACCTGGGCAAACTGATGATTGGTGAACCTGATTTTATTCCCTGCACTCCACATGGTATCCAACAACTCCTGATCCGTTCCGGAATCAACACTGAAGGTGCTGAAGTTGTAGTAGTTGGCAGAAGTAACATTGTTGGTAAACCTATTGCGAATATTCTACTTCAAAAACAAAAAGGAGCCAATGCAACTGTTACTATTTGCCATACCGCAACCAGAGATATCGCTTCACATACCAGACGAGCAGATATTATCATTGCTGCAGCCGGTAAGCCCAAGGCAATTACTGCTGATATGGTTAAAGATGGAGTAGTTGTGATTGATGTTGGAGTGAACGAAATTGGAAAAACTCCGGAAGGGAAACGTATCCTGGTGGGTGATGTGGATTTTGAAACGATCAAAGAGAAAGCCAGAGCAATTACTCCCGTACCTGGCGGTGTAGGACCGATGACAATCACGATGTTGATGCTTAATACGGTGAAAGCTGGTAAAATGTCAATAGGATTATAAGATTGTCTATAAAGAGGTAAAAGCGATGAGACAGGAAGTCTTAAGAAAACCT
>Ga0101944_10005148_pt1 | contig 15229 bp, 16 predicted proteins | sample DewCreD2012metaG_FD_75245 | JGI IMG/M metagenome (GOLD analysis project Ga0101944, IMG submission 75245) | Hot spring sediment bacterial and archeal communities from British Columbia, Canada, to study Microbial Dark Matter (Phase II) - Dewar... ...
CCATTCTTCTCTTCCTTTCCTCAGGCTATTATAAGCCTGCTTTCCACCTAGGCCAAGACTAAAAACTACAAACTAAAAATAACCCCTTTGTGTCCACTGGTTGCTGAAGATGCACATTAATTTTTAGCAAAAAAAATCTTTTACATAAGAAAAAAATTATTTTTTTACTAATAAGCTATTCAGTATTTTTGTTTCTAAGCTCTTTTATACCTGATAGCGGCTCTTTCGACCCTTCCCATGTCATCATCCTCCTTCCAATCTTTCAAATTATCCAGGGGTTATCATTCCATTTAATTGCCGCATATATAAACAATAAGGTGTTGGCGTACGTAATCATATCCTCGTTATTCTTCCTATACGTATCCGGCGAATCACAAACCATGCTCAAGGTCTTCCGGGAACTTCAACCAGAGGACAGCAGTGTAGGTATATCTCTGACCTCTGAACTGACAACGTATCTAAAAAAAGAGAATATCAATGAGGTCCTCTGTTTTGAGAACCGCCTTCTGGCTGTTATAGATTTCTTGTCTAACCTCAAAATCCTCACATGGGGATTCAATGTAAATGAGAAAGATTACTGGAACAATCCCTCCCACGCCTTTAACCTACCCGATGGCGTACCGCTAAGCGTAGAATCAGTTTATGAATATCAATTAAAAACAATAGACCAATTTTATCTTATCCGAAATAGGAGTAATTCTTTTTCTGAAGATTGCTTCTGGCGCCTTAAGAAACTTATCGAGCGGGATAATAAAGAGTTAGTATTTATACGCGAATTCAAAAAAAACTTACCCGACATGCACCTAGAACTCTACCGTGTGCAAAGCCCCACCCCAGCCTTCCTGGAACACCCCGATGAAACTTGCCCTCCGTAATGCCCTGCTTATTCCTATAAGCCTTGTTGTGGCCTTAGCGGTCGTAGAGCTGGCCTTGTTTTTTTCAGGAAAGCTCTATCATGCGTACCGACTTGAAAACGACACCCAAGGACCAAAACATAAAGGCGTGATCAAGATCCTATGCATCGGAGACTCTTTCACTTTCGGTAGCGGCGCAGAAAAAGGATATTCGTATCCGGAACAAATGGAGGCGCTCCTGAACAATAGGAGCACGGAGAAGAAATTCATCGTATTCAATGCTGGGGTCTGTGGAGCGACATCATCTCTGTTGTTAGAAAATCTTGACAGGAACCTCCAGAGATACAAACCGGATATACTTGTTATTTTAATCGGGTGCAACGAAACAATTGACATGTTTTTACCGCGCACTAATTATTTCGAAATCAAAAAACACAAAATGCATCGTGCAGCTTTACTGGAAGGTTTCTTTCTTAGTCTAAAACTCGCTAAATTAGCCAAAATGGGGATAGACGGTTTGGCTGTCAAGGTATGGAAATATCGGCTTGCCGCTCAATGCCAGAAACTCTCAAGAAAAAAGCAGACCGCTCAAATACAAACTCCGGAAATCAACCAAGACCGCAAAGAAGAGTTTTACCGTCATTTACAAAACGGGGCGCATTATCTAAACCAACGCAATTCTTTTGTGAGCCTTGCTGTTCAAGAATACGTAAAAGCGATAGAAATCATGCCTTATAGCGAAAACGGATATTTAGCTTTAGTAGAGGCGTATCTCCACATGAACAATTTGGATGCCGCGCTTGCAGAACTTAAAGAGGCGGAAAAAATTAATCCGTACAACAAAGAGGTATTTGCATCCTTATGGAGAATTTATTATCGAATGGGTAAAACAAAGTTAGCGAGAGATGCCTTAGAAAAATACCTGTGTTTATCTCCGGTTGATATAGGTAAATACCTTCTCTTGCTTAAGAATGGCTTTCCTCCTATTAACGACAAAGAAACGTTTGAGAGCATGCTTTGGCATAACTTAGAAAAAATTACCGGAACCGCCATGCATGGCGGCATAAAGGTCATTCTTATGAATTACCCGGGCACAAACTGGCCGATTTTACAAGAATTCGCAGTTAAGCACAATATTCCCTTCGTGAATAACCGGCTTGTATTCAAGAAACTCCAAGCTCAAGAAAACTATGCGGAGGGCGACTATTTTGCCGAAGATGGACATTGCAAGAATAAAGGGTATGCTATTATGGCAGAAAATGCTTGTTCTTTGATACTTCAGCAATTAAACCTAAAGACGTATAGGGAAGTTGCGAACAAATGAATTGTCGGCAAAAATAAAAAATTTTTTTAATTGCGCGAGTTATCAACATCAGGTTGGTACGGTCATATAAAAGCGTAAATCACAATCCGTACCAGTAATTAACCAGGGGCCTTTGATCGGGGGAGGTATCGATAAGGACATTCTGAAGCTGACAGTATTCATAAAACCCTTCCCTGCCCAGCTCTTTGCCGAAACCGCTCTGTTTGAAGCCTCCGTAAGGGAGTTCATTGTGGAAGATCCCGTAGGTATTGATCCAGACCGTGCCGGCATTAACCTTGCGTGCGAAAGCCTCTGCCTCAGGAATATTCCTGCTCCAAAGGGAAGCTGCCAGGCCGAAGTCCGAACGGTTAGCCAGATCAAGCGCCTCTTGAGGCGAGCTGAACGCGCCGATATAAGCCACTGGTCCGAAGGCCTCTTCGTTTAAAAGAGGCGAATCCGCCGGAATGCCGGTAAGTACCGCTGGCTCCATAAAATACCCCTTCTGCAAATCAGGGGAGTCCGGAGCTACACCGCCACAGAGCAGCTTTGCGCCTGCCTTTTGCGCTTTTTTCAAGTACGCAAAAACTTCTTCCCTGCGGGAAGCGCTGATCAAAGGGCCCATTTGAGTCTGGTAATCCATGCCAATGCCTAATGCGATGCGTTTTGTCTTTGAGACAAAAGCTTCAATAAAGTCATCAAATATATCCTGGTGCACAAAAATGCGAGACATCGCAGTGCACATCTGCCCCTGGTTCAGGAAAATAGAACACAGGAGGCTGTTAACGCTTGTTTCAAGGTCTGCATCCTGAAATACCAGGCCTGCGGATTTACCTCCCAGCTCCATAATGAGCTTTTTGACGCTACTGCTGCAATAACCCAGGATTTGCTTTCCAGCGGCATTGCTTCCGGTAAAAGAAATCATGTCAACCCGGGGATCGCGGCATAGGTATTCGCCGATCTCGCTTGCTGAGCCGTTAAGGACATTGAACGTTCCTTCTGGCAGGCCTGCCTCATGCACTATGCCAGCCAAGCCAAGCGCGGTCAGGGGGGTGAGACTTGAAGGTTTAAGTATAACCGTATTGCCGGCTGCCAATGCCTGCGCTATTTTCCAGGAAGCGATCAATAAAGGATAATTCCAGGGCACAATCGCCAGCACTACGCCATGAGGCCTCCTGATGAGCCGGCTGCGTCCGTTTTCCACAAGGCGCTCTTCTTCTTTCAGGTACTCCGTAAGATGCTCGGCAAAATACCTGAATACCTGCGCGCTTGAAGGAATATCCATGAAGGTTGATTCCTTGATAGGCTTACCGGTATTTCTTGTCTCTAACCGGGCAAGCTCGGCTGCCTTCTCCAGTATCCCGTCTGCGATCCTCAGCAGGGCTGCTTTGCGTTTTTCTAACGGCAGACCCGGCCACTCCCCTTTGTCAAACGCATCTCTGGCAGCGACGAGCGCGCTTTCAGCTTCCTTGCGGGAAGCAAGCGCAACGCGGCAGAACGATTCCCCCAGAGAAGGATCAACTACTTCCTGTGTCCGGCCCGGGTCGACGAATTCGTTATTAATATAAAGATTGAGGTTCATTTGAAAGGCACCTGTTTGAACAGTTCAAAAAGGCGGCTGAAAGGCACATACCATCTGGAGAGCTGGCCCAATTGGCCGGTAAGCTTCATCTTCCCTTGCGTCACTGCCACAAACGGATCTAACTTTCCTGAAAAAACCTGCTCCCATGCCGCCGAGGGAGCGGAAATAACAAAGGGGGCCTGAGCGTCCCTCTCCACGCTGGCGATACGCCCCTTCTCGAAATTAAACCGGTAGGCCTTATCCGTTCCGTCAAGCTTTACCGCCAGTTGCAAGGTCAAATCCAGCTCTTTGCCTTTTGCTGCAATAAACTCATCGCTGTTGACGAGATCCACTATCCCCTGTATGTGCTCGGGTGAGAACATCGGGAAGGCAGGCGACTCCTGGCGAAACTCTTCCTTCAAGGCCTTATCGATAGTATCGAGGATATCTTTTTTGAACAGGCGCGCCACGCACACAGTCTTTACCGCCTCCTCAAGTGTTTCGATAAGATGAAAGGCATTGGTAAAGGAATCGGCCATGGCTACTACTCCGTGGTTGCGGATAACCGCCAGGTTATTGCTCTTAAGTGCCTCGATTACAAGCTCGGGCCTGGTAATGCTGGGTGTATCCTGCTCCACAACCTGAATATCACCCAGGAAGATCTTGGACTCCAGAGTCAGAGTCTTAAGCTGGGGGCTAACCGCAAAATAGGCGTTGGTCATGGGAGGATGGCAATGTATGACCGCAGCAACATTCTTGAAATTCCTGTAAATACGGCTGTGCACGCCGAATTCAGAAGTCAAACGCTGCTCCTCAGGGTTTAGGGGAGCGCTGAGGTCTACGGTAATAATATCCCCGTCGCATAAATTTCCAAGACTGGTGCCTGTTGCCGTAATAAAAATGGTTTCATCCTGAACGCGGCAGCTCAAATTTCCGGAGCGCGCCACAACCAAACGCCTCTCGTAAAGCTTCTTCCCTGTTTCAATTAATTCTTTTTTAAGTGCTTCCTGGCTGGCGGTATTCATCGGGAGACCTCAAGGTGTATGTGTTTTGTTATCAGCTGGGCCGGTGTAATGTCGAACGCAGGGTAATAGCCAACTGCCTCTTTAGGGGCAAGGCGTTCTCCCTTGAATACAAGGAGCTCCTCCTGCGGCCTTATTTCAATGGGTATGTCTTTGCCTGAGGAGACCTGCGAAGCAGGAGGGCAAAGCACATAGAACGGTATCTTAAACTGGCGGGCCAAAAGCGCGATCTGATAGGTTCCGATTTTGTTTGCGATATCGCCATTTTGAGCCAGATGGTCTGCTCCGACAATCACCTTATTGACCTTTCCTTCATGCATGACCTGCGCCACCGTATTATCGGCGATGACCGTTACCTTAAACCCCTGCCGCGTAAGTTCCCAGGCGCTCAGGCGGGCCCCCTGCAGATAAGGCCTGGTCTCGGTAACCAGAAAATCGATGCGTTTTCCTGCGCCTCTGGCAAATGAAGCGATTAAAGGCATAAGACCGCTGACATTGCAGTGGGTGAGCACCGTATCTTTATCTTTAAGCAGCCTGCTTGCCGCTTGCGCCTGGCCTATGCGTTTTTGCCTGAGCAACGCCAGGAATTTTTCGATATCTTTTTCAAATGCCTCCGGAGTCTGCCATGCCCACCCTAAAACCATATCCGTCAGATAACGGAAGGCCAGTGTCGGCCTGGTAGCTACCAGGCCCTCGGCCACCTTCCTTAAAAAGGGCATCATATTTTTTGCCCCTTTCTTTTGATGCGCAACCAGAAGAAAGGTATAAAAAACAAGTATAACCTGGCCAACGGCGCGTGTCTTCATTTCTTTGATAACACGGCAGGCCTGGCGGTAATCGGTAACGCGTATGTAGGAGGTCTTTGCGGGCAGGAGCGTCTCATCAAGCACCAGAAGATGATCGCGCTTGAAAATAACAGGCCAGAAAAGCGGAGAGAATTCCGGTTTCATGGACGTCTTATCCGTTCAGTTTTTTCACGGTTTCAAGGCCGATCTCGATGAGCTTGCTCTCGGCCATATAATACAGCGGGTTCATAAAGCCCATTTCCCCGGTTACCACATTGTCGCTTACCGCCAGAATCGAACCTGCCCTGACCCCGTAGGTCTGGGCAATGGTCAAGAGACTCGAAGAGACCATATCCACTGCTATAGCCCCTTCCTTACGCCTGGCTTCCACCAGCTCCCTGGTCTCGCGTAAAAGCGCATCCGTTGTCCAGACCGTACCCCGGTGCACGCTAACTCCCATACTGCGCGCAACCTCAAGAAGCGCGTCGCTCACCTTTTTATCGGCGCGGGTTTCAAAACCGCTTTCGACATAGTAGGGGGTAACGCCGTCTCCGCGGATTACGGAATCCGCAATCACCAGATCTCCTATCTTGATCTTCTCATCCAGCGCTCCGCAGGTTCCGATGCGGATGATGGTTGAGATCTTGGCATTACACATTACCTCAGTGGTGATGGAAGTGTCCGTGGAAAACCTTCCTCCGTTAATGGCGGTAACCCTGATCCCCTGGTATGTGCCGGTATACATGGTGTATTCCATAAAGGAAAAATTCCTCACCGGGTTCTCAAGTTTCTTGATGAGTGCCTCCAGCCTGTCGCGGGGGCCGGGGACGATGGCAAAACTCCCCACATCCTGAGGCCTCAATTGCACCATTTGAGTCAAATCGCTTCCTGTTAAATGAACGTCTTTTTGCATCTGCATAGGCCTTATGCTCCTTGTAGTATTCGCGCGGCATTATTTCCCAGGATATCCGCTTTCTCTTTTTCTCCGATACGTAAATCGCGCACCGCCTGGATGGAAGCAGTGCAATCCTGTTTGGCTGGCCAGTCGCTTCCCCAGAGGATATGGTCGTGGCCGAGGAGCTCAAGCGCCGCAAGGAAATTCGTTTCCCCGGCATCTCCGCTTGTATCGACGTAAATATGCTTAAGACACTCCGAAGGCAGCGCCGCCAGGTCCTTGACGAAATTGATCGAGCGCAACATGGTATAGGTGGCGTCAAGGCGGTTCTTCAAATGGCAAATCACTCCTCCGAAATAAGAAAACACGAAATGCACATCAGGGTATTCGCTTAAGGAGCCGCTCATAAGGAGCTTGCCGATGCACATGGTCGTATCAAATATGTATTCGATGACAGGGGTCAAGAGCGGGTCCTGGACGCGCTCATGGCCTATCGGGCTGATAATCTGGGAGTGGACGAATATGGGTAAGCTGTCTTTCTGCGCTTCTTTATACAAAGGGATGAAGGCCTCATCATCCAGGTAGCGGCCCGCATAGCTGGAGGCCAGGGAAAGGGCCTTAAAACCCAGGTCCTGAGTTGCGCGCTTTAATTCTTCTATCATGGCATTTGCGTTTTCCACCGGCAGCACTGCCGCTCCTATGAATTTGTCCGGATAACGCCTGAGGATGGCGCCGACATTATCGTTATAGATGCGCGCGACTTCTTCTGTCCCCAGTTTCAGGTGTGCATCAGAAGTAGGGTAGGAAAGCACCGCCTTATCGATGCCAAAACGGTCCATCAAGGCAAGGTGCTTTTCAACATCCCCCCATGCTTTCGAATAAAAGCGCGCCGAGGAAATTATTTCTTCCGGAAGCCAGTGCGAATGGCTGTCGATAATCATCCCTGTCAATGCTCCGTGCTTCTTAAAATGCGCTCTGACATCTGGCGTTCATAAAGCGCCTTGATCTGCCTTAAGCCGGATTTCCCCAGCACCCTGACTATTGTCTTCTCAACCGCCTTAAGCTTTACCTCAAGAAAATAATATTCCGGAAGAAGCGCAGAGGCTTTTCCATATTTAAGTTTAACGCCCTCATCCTGCTTTGCGCGCATATAAGCCTGATAATCGGAAATAAACCGGGTGGCCAGCTTCTTTTTATCCAGCGCCTTCATCTCGGCAAGCAGGATCCTGTCGATCTCAAGCTGCGTGAACTTACGCTCAATTTTATCGAACTCCTCCTTCACGCTCTTATAAAGCCAGAGGAGGTAGCGTTTCTTCAGGTTTTTTCTGTCTGTTGCGTCCATATCCTTAATTTATTTCGCCCTCAGTTCTACCGTGTCGAAATACAGCGTGCCTTTTGTTATGGGGCGCGGCTCAAATTGAAAACTTTTAACCGGGAAATTCAATACCTCATTCTTGTCCGCGTTATCCGGCTGCCAGTCCCCGCGCGCAAAGAACTCGCTGAAAGGGCAGATGATCTGCTTCCATCCCGTAAAATTATCCTCTACCATGAAACGCCAGAGCTCGTTCCCGCTATCCTTGATATCAAAGGCAACCTTGGCCTTAGAGCCGCTTCCGTACATATAGAAGGCAAAGGCATCGTATTTTTTCCACTTGATATCCTGCGGCTTAACCAGCCAGTCGGCATTCTTCGAATCCAGGCCAAAACCCCTGGCGATCCACATATAGCCGCCGGAGACCGCATCAAAAATTATCTTGAGGGACTGAGCCCCGGAATTCTTGATCTGCGTATCGGCGGCGATCTCAACGCTTGAACCGGCTCCTGCGCCGTAATCAAAGGTCCCCTCAGGCCCTCCGGAGATTTTCCCCTCGAAATCATCAAGCAAAAGGTTCTGTTTCTGGCCGGCGCATCCTGCCGTCAGAAATAAGAGCGCCAACAAAATACCGCATACCCTTTTCATGCCATCTCTCCTTTTTCTACGCTCTGTACTCCGTACTCTATACTCAATACCAATCATCATTTTTTATTTCGGATGCGCTTGCTTATACGGAATTACCGGCTGAGTCCAGGGTGTCCGCTGATTTATGACCGCTATTTCCAGGGGGCAGACATTCTGCGGCACGGTGAGCGCAAAACGAAGGGCATTTTCAATTGCCTCGGTAGTCATCAGGCGCCCCTCCTCACTGGTAATATCCTTGAGTTTACCGGTAAGGTCGGTATCGGTAACACCGGGGAGTATCGAAGTTACCTTGATGCCGTGGTCGCGCAACTCCCAGAACAACCCCTTGGAAAAGGCGCGCAAGCCCACCTTTAACGAGCTGTAAACGATGAAATTCCGCGGGACAGGGTCGCAGAGCGTTGAGCCGGAAACCATATTGATGATCGCCCCGGATTTATTCTTTATCATATCATTTATCACCAGGCGAATCAACCGCACATACCCCAGGTAATTGGTAAGGCTGAGTCTTTCGAAATCCTCGATCGGCTGCTCCTGAAAAGGGTATTGGCTGGAAACGCCGGCGTTGTTGATAAGGATATCAACCCTGCCGAACTTTTCTTTGGTCCTGGCAACCAGGTTTTCAAGGTCCCTGAGGCTGGTCACATCGCAGACAACGCCTTGCGCCTCTACGTTGTATTTCTGCGCGATCTCCCGGGCGGTTTCCATAAGCGGCCCTTCCTGGCGTGCGGCAATGCTCAGATTGATACCCAGGCTTGCGGCGGTGCATGCCAGGGCCTTGCCGATACCTCGGCTTGCGCCAGTCACAATTGCAACTTTGCCTTTCAGTCCGCTCTCCATCTTTCCTCCCTCACGTTATGAAAAATAAAAAACCGGTTTACGCTCAAAAGCGCAAGCAGGCCTGAGCCGAATACGCTCAGCCCGAACACAAAGTTCTTCTGCATCAGCATCCCGGCAACAGCCACTCCCAGGCCTCCGGCTAAAAAACGCACCCCGCTGTTCAGGCTGGCAGCTTCATTCAGGAAACCTTCAGGTAAATCGGTGAGTATGGTAGAAAGCCCTGCGTGGTTAAACGTCCAACCCAGCCCCCAGGCAATCATCAATACGGCCAGGAGTAGCGGCGGCAGGCCAGCCAAAAGCAAAAAGACGCTTGCCGCCATAAGGGAAATACCGATGTTGACCGTATGGGGCCTGCCGATAATATCGCAGAGATAGCCTCCTATCGCCTCACCGAAGATGCCGCTGAGGCTGGTAAGGGTAATCAGCATGCTGATCAAAAACTGCGGCAGGCTAAAACGCACGGAAAAGTAAACCGCCAGCCACTGCTGCACGCCGTGATAGAGCAGGCTGATGAGAAAAATATAAATGAAGATGCGCAAGACCCGCCTGTCTTTCAAGGCGCTCACATACATAAAGCGCAACTTTCCTTTTTCAGTCTCAAAATCAGGCAGGAAAAAATACATAGCCGAAAGCACCGGCAGCCCGGCGAAGGCCGGAATCAGATATATAAGACGCCAGTTGAGCACTCCACTCAAAACAAGGCCGGCAAGAGAAGCGGCAAAGGTAGCGCTGAAAAATATTCCTACCAGTTTTCCGCGCCGCTCTTGGCTAGCGCCTCTTGCGATTATGATCAGGACCAGCGGGATGACTGATGCTCCGAATACCCCCATACAGAAACGGGCAGCGCACAGCATACCTACGCCAGTGCTCAACCCCGCCAAAAGATTTGCCAGAGAGAAAAGAAAAAAACAGACGAGCTCAATCGTACGCGCATTAAAGGTGCGCACGAGCGGCCCGTAAAGAAGTGCGGCCACGCCGTAAGGGACCATATACAGCCAGATGAGGGCGCCGAGGGTAAAAGGGGAAGCCCCGAGATCGTCTGCGATCGCTGGTATCAGAGCGGCGGTTGCGGCGACATTGAAGGAAAGAACGGCGCCTTCAAAACAAAGAATGAGAAACGTCGTCCTCTTCACCGCCCGGCTTCTTTTTCTATCGTATTTTTAAAGATCAGCAGGTTGTCCTTGGAGTGCTTGTTGATGAACCCCTCGACATCCTGGTCGGAGAATTTGGCCTTTTCGTCCATCTGGAAGTGCTGAATCCAGGTCAGTTCCACCCCCTCCGGTCTTTGGGTATACAGCCAGACGATCTTCATGAACTTGAAGGGGAATTTCGGGTCTTCTCTCTCGGCATAGGCAAAGCCATGCTCTTTAAAGAGTAGCCTGAAGGACTGCCAGGAACGGTCTTCGTCATCGGTCAGGCGAAAGGTTATCTTGTTGCCTTCCCTGTTGATGACTTCGGCTTTCTTGTACTCGCTGCCGAAGAGCTCTGTCCAGCGGGGTATATCGTTTGAAATCTCAAAGACCTTATCGTAAGGAGCGTTAATAAGAATGGAATTACATGTATGTCCCATGACAAAATCCTTTCTGCTAGGGGTTGATGATCGCTACCGCCCTGGTCCAGGCGGCTCCCGTATTCCTGATCCTTACCGGAAAACATGCGATCTTAAAGCCGAAGGCGGGCAGCTTATCAAGATTTGCCAGGCGTTCAAGGTGCGCGTATTCCCTTTTTCTTCCGAAAAAATGTGCCGGCCACAGGAAAGAGGCGTCTTTGGTGCGCAGAAAATCGCTCATCATGAACTTGTACGGCCGGTCAAACCCCAGGGTGTCCACGCCGATAATCCTGGTTCCCGCATCAAGCAGGAATGCTATCGCCTCCGGGGCAACGCCCGGATAATTAGTGAGGTAATCCCTGGAACCAAAGAACCTGTCTGCTCCCGTACGCAACAGCACTATATCACCCGGCCTGAGCGCGTATTCGATCTTCCGGAGGGCTGCGACAATGTCTTTTTCACCAATGGTCTCCCCTGGTTTCTTGTGGGTAAAATCAAGCACAACGCCGTCGGCAAAACACCATTCCAACGGAAGCTCATCGATGAATTTCGAAGAACGTCCCTCTGCGGAAGAGCCGTAATGAAAAGAGTAGTCCATGTGCGTGCCGATATGCACAGGGCAATGGACGGTTTCAAGAGAGAGGAATTCCTCATCAGGGAGGTCCTGCGGCCGGATGATGCGCTTGCCGAAAAGAAAGGCCAGCTTTCCGCGCAGGGTCCTTTTCATCATCACCCAATTAAGGTGCCGGACGCCTGCTTTATGGCCCAGGCGCTCGATGCCGAACGGGTGCACTTCGGGTGCACGCTCGTCGATCGGGAGGCTTAAATCAACGATCTTCATAGGTACGATTAATTACTCGCTACCTTTGCCTGAAGGATCTTCTCGATATCGCTGATAGTGGAAAACTTGGTGATTTCCTTGGGGCTGAGCTTGGTGCCGAACGCCTTTTCCAGAGCGATGACCACCTCGACCATTTCCGTCGAGTCAACACCGATCCCTTCATAAAGCTTGATGTCGTCTTTGAGTTCTTCGGGCTTCACCTTCAACTGTTTAACAAGAACTTCCCTGATCTTTTCCTTCATCGTCATGCTCTCCCTGTATATGTTAAACGTGTACTTCGCCCTTGGTTGCTCCTGCCTCCCACTTTCCTACGCCTGCCATAACATCCTGGAAGCAGAGCTTAGCGAGCATATCGAAATTACTCTCCATAATCCTGTTGATCCTGCCGGGCTTTGAATAAAACTCCCGCATACACCATGAGCCCAGCCTCCCCAGGTCCTCGATAGAGAGGTGGTCGGTCGGTATGACCGGATGGAGGAAATCCCACTGGCTGAAATCGACTTTTTGAGGATCGACCCAGCCCTTTTTGAGCGCGATCCTCCACATGGGGGAATTGGGCGCCGGGGTCACATAACCGATCCAGAGGATGTCCGGGTCGACTTCGTCGGTGAATTCGTAGCGCTGCTTGACGATCTGTTCATTGTCGTAGTCAAAGCCCATCATGATATCGGCAACCACCGCGATATCGTTCTTGCGCAAGATCTCGATGGTTTTCTTGATCTGTTCGATGGTGATGCCTTTGGCAATCTTTTTGAGCTCTTCGGGTGTCGTGACCTCGATGCCGAATACCCCGATAAAAAGACCGGTCTTTTTCATCAACGGCAGGATCTCCTCGCAATTTACCCAGTCAATCGCCCTGCCAAGGGATACCCATTTGATAGGTATCTGTTTTTCCTCCTTAAGTTCGCAGAACCTTTTGACGCGCGCAGGATCGACGTTAAAATTATCGTCCTGTATGACCACGACCTTCACCCCGTATTTTTTGTGCAGTAGCTCCATCTCCTCAATGACACGCTCCGGGGATTTTGCCCGCCATTTCAGGAAATCGGAGGGGGACCGAGGGTCATACTGGTCCCATTCATAACAGAAGGTGCACGCAGAAGGGCAGCCGCGCGAAGTGACCATGTCCACAAATGGCTTCCAGTGTGTGTGCCCGACGTACTTATCCATGGGGAAAAGGTCGTATGCCGGCAAAGGCAGGGAATCAAGGTCGGCCAGCAACGCCTTATGCGGCCCCATGACGATCTGGCCGTCAATGCGGCTGGTGACTCCCGCAATATCGCGGAGGTTTTTCTTCTTGTCCAGCGCAACGATCAGGTCATAGAATGACTCCTCTTCCCCCATCACGACAAAATCAACCGCCGGGTTCTCCTCGAGTGTCTGCACGGGCATTGCCGAATACCATAAGCCTCCGAAGACGATCTTTGCCTGAGGTAAGGCCTTCTTGATCTTTTCGGCTGCTTCTTTGAAATGCCTCAAAACCCCGTAACCGCCATAAGAGTGCAACTGCTCACCCAGAACCACCACATCGGGATCCTTGGCCTTGACCTGCTCAATAAGCTCCGGCATGGGGATCTCAAGGGCCTTGCCGTCGATAACCTGCACGTCCGCATACCCTTTTTCGCGTACGTAGGCAGCCCAGTGGGCGTATAGTTGGTTAGGCGCAACGTGCTTTCCATGGGTCGCCCACGAGCCCACCTTTGGCATTACAAAAAGTATCTTCATGTCTTTTCCTTTCTTTATCCTTTCTCTACCACCAAAACCGAATTAATCCCTCCGCGCCCTCTGGAGATAATCAGCGCCCTGTTTATTTCGTGCGGCCGGGCAGAGCCCCTCACATAATCCAGTCCCTGCGGGTCGGGAGCTTCAATATTGAGCGTCGGAGGCACCAAGCCGTGCTCCATCGCCAGCACCGTAGCGACGAGGTCAACTGCGCCCGAGGCGCCCAGGAGATTGCCGAACATAGTTTTAGGGCAGCTAACCGGTATCAAAGAAGCGCGGCTGCCGAACACCTCTTTGATAGCCGCCGCTTCTGTCCTGTCCCAGATATCCACCGCCATTCCGTCAAGGCTGATATAATCGATCTTCTCGGCTGTTACCCCGGCATCGCCGAGCGCCATGCGTATTGCGCGGGCCAGTTGGGCGTGGTTATAGTCAGGCAAGATCCTGTCGTGGCCGTCGCAGGTAGAGGCATAGCCGGAAATATACGCCTGGACAGGCGCTTGGCGGCTGCGGGCGCGCTCAATGGTCTCCATCACAACTATCCCCGCCCCTTCGCCGATGACAAAACCGCTGCGTCCTTTGTCAAAAGGCCGGTAGGCGGTCTCAGGGTGCTCATTATCCTGAGATAAGCCTCCGTAGGTATTACAACAGAGGAGCGCATACGGAGTCACCGGCGCTTCCATCCCCCCTGCCAGGATTAAATTAAGCTTGCCTTTTGCGAGGGTCTTGCGCGCATAACCGATGGCCTGAAGCGAACTTGCCCTGTCAGCCACAACGGTCTTACTGAATCCTTTAATGCCGTAATAAATGGATACCTGGCCCTGGGGTGCGGCGGGAAACCATGCCGAAGCCATATAAGGAGAAACTCCTTCCCGCCCTTCTATGTAGAGGTCGCGCAGCTCGGTCTCCGCATACAGCCATCCGCCGATGGCATTGCCCAGGAATATCCCCACCAGATTAGGGTCTTCTTTGGAAATATCCAGCGAGGCGTCTTTAAGCGCCAGCTCAGCGGCAATAAGCGCCATATGAGAAAAGGCGTCGATCTTTTTAAGCAGCCGTTCAGAGACATGCGTGTACTTCTCCAGGTCTTCAATCTGGCCGGCGATGTGCGAAGGATACCTCGAAGAATCAAAACGGGTTATCTGCTTTATGAAACTCCTGCCGGCTTTCAGGTTGGCCCAGAATTGCTTCCGGCCGATGCCTGAGGGGCTGACGATCCCCAAACCGGTAACCGCGATCTTTTCCATTAAACCTCCGGGCGTTTAAGGACCAGGGAAGAATGGATCCCTGAGAACCCGCTGCTGGTCTTAAGGATCGTATTGACTTTCTTCTGGCGCGCTTCATTGGGAACATAATCCAGGTCGCAGAGCGGATCACGCTCCTGCTGGTTGATCGTGGGAGGAATAAGATTATGCTCAAAGATCAACGCGCAGATGACGAGCTCTATTGCGTTTGCCGCAGCCAAAGGGTGGCCTATCATCGATTTGAGGGAACTGGCAGGCACCTTGTATGCGTAGTCGCCGAAAGCCATCTTGTAAGCGGAAGTCTCAAATATATCGTTCATGCGCGTGGATGAGCCGTGGGCATTGATATAGTCGATGTCGGCAGGCCTTACGCCGGCATCCTTAAGCGCAAGCGTTATGCAATTAGCCATGGCTGTCCCGTCTGCCGGAAGATCGGTCATGTGAAAAGCGTTACAGCTGGTACCAAAACCCAGCACTTCGGCATAAATGTGCGCATTACGCCTAAGCGCGTGATCCAGTTCTTCCAATATGAGGATACCCGCGCCTTCAGAGAGGACAAAGCCGTCGCGGCCTTTATCAAAGGGGCGGCTGGCTGCCTCAGGCGTATCATTGCGCGCGGAGAGCACGTTTACCACGTCGAAAGCGCCGAAGGTAATAGG
>Ga0101944_10005150_pt1 | contig 15218 bp, 13 predicted proteins | sample DewCreD2012metaG_FD_75245 | JGI IMG/M metagenome (GOLD analysis project Ga0101944, IMG submission 75245) | Hot spring sediment bacterial and archeal communities from British Columbia, Canada, to study Microbial Dark Matter (Phase II) - Dewar... ...
GCCCAACCGACGTCCTCCCGGATAAGTCCTAGCCACCCAAAGAAAACACCCGTGAAAATGCCGTAATGCGCTGCATCACTTTTTATGGGAAGAAACTCTTGAAGAAAAAAGGAAAGGTCCCCGCGCGACCTCTGGTTCGGATCGCACTTGCTCTCCGAACTGAGCAAGACGGTGGCCAAGTCCATCCGGCAGCAGGGCGGCCATCTGGTCTTCCCTGCGCCGCAAGACGCGGAAAACGAGGCCTCCGCCGTCGCCAACATCATCCTCGCCGAACTGCCCGCGGAAATCAGCCCAGAAAAGGTGGCGGACCAGGCGAAGGCGGAAGCGCACCGCCATTGGGAGCGCCTCTCGCAGCAAGCCAGGGAAAAGGCAGGGCATTTGATCCGGGAAGACGTATGGAAGGAACAAAACCGCCCCGAAGACATCGTTGAATTCTATGCCGCCTGGGTGCCTCTCGGTTCGGGCTACGCCATCGCGCGAAGGAGGCTGATGCGTCTGCTGGGCGGCCGCAAAAACGCTCGCGACTTCCTGCCCGCCCAGGGAAGGGCCGGTTTGCCCAAGTCCTCTCTGGACGGCCGTCGGGAGACGGTCTTGCAGAAAAACGTCAAAAACAGCCGGAAACTGCGCTTGGCGGAGGGGGAACAACTGGACGTTGTCGGCGTCGTCAAGCGCTGCGCCGGAGAGAACCGCCCGTACCCTTCGGTTGCGCGAATCGCCGCCGATCCCTGGCTTCGCGGAGTCGCCGGGTCGGCGTCTGAAAACCGCGAAATCCGGGAAGCCTTCGAAATGCTGAAAAAGGCCTGCCAGGCCACTGACGGCATCCATCGTCTCGATGCCAGCGCCTTTCCGCAATTCGGCGCCTTCCCCTTCGAGGGCACGGCGGTCTACGAGACGCGCTACCGTGAATTGGCCAACGAAACGGAGACGAACGAAGAGGTATTCGCCCCATTGCGCCAAGCCCTGCACCGCTTGACCAAGGGCAAAACGTCGGGCGGGTTGGGGCTTGGAGATCCTCAGCCCTATCTGGCAATGCTGGTTGCCGACGGGGACCGCATGGGCGCGGTCATCTCGCAACTGGCCTCTGCCGATCGAAACCGTGCCCTCTCAGCCAAGTTGGCCGAGTTCGGTCGCCGTGCAGGCGGGCGCATCGCCGAGCACAACGGCGTCTGCGTATACGCTGGCGGCGACGATGTCCTTGCGTTGTGTCCGGTCGATCGGGCCCTCGACTGCGCCCGGCTACTGCACGACGATTTCGCTCGGTTCTTGAGAGACTTCAAGGATGGCTCAGGACGCAGCCCTACCCTTTCGGTCGGAATCGCCATCGGTCATTTCATGGAGCCGCTGGAGGATCTGCTGGATCACGGACGACGGGCTGAACGGATGGCGAAAGAAGCCACGGCGGGTGCCAAGGGCGATCCGTTCGGCGAACGGCACGGACTGGCGCTCCTCGTCTGCCCGCGCAGCGGGGTCAATTTCGGAGTCCGTGAACAATGGCAGGATGGCGATTCCTCGCTGGATCGACGTCTCGCTCATTGGAGCCGGCTCTTCACGGATCGCGCCCTTCCCAACAAGTTGCCGTACGAGCTCCGCCTGCTGGCCGATCAGCTACGCAACTGGCCGGATCCCCAAGCAGCCGCAACATCAGCTTCCGCTCCGGCTGATGCCGTGCAAGCCGAAGCGTTCCTGCTGCTCAAACGCAAGCAGGTCAAGAAGGAGATGCGCCAGCAACTGGCAGACAAAGTCGCGGCCCTTTCTTCCAGCGCCGACTTGGCTCGACTTGCCGGCGAGATGCTGGTTGCCCAGTGGATTGCAAACGCCCAGCAGCAGGCTCACCGAAAGCTGTTAAAGGAGGCCCAAGCATGACCTGTCACCTCCTGGTCACTCCGCGTGACCCTTTGATCGCACGAGATGGTCGGCCGTTCGGCGCCAATGCAGGGAATCGGATGCGCTCCCTCGATTGGCTGTATCCTTCGGTCGTCGCGGGTTCGCTGCGGACCCTGCTCGGCAAACAGGCCGGTTTGTCCTTCGAACAACAGGACGTCGATGCGCTCAAGGGCCTCTCCATTGCCGGTCCGCTGCCTTTCTGGCAACAGACGCTTTTCCTCCCCCGCCCGCTCGACGCCGTTGTCCGCGAAGGAAAAGAAGACCGGGCGTGCCTGTCGGCCCGGCCTGCCGCCGTGGGTGCCGGCGAAGGGTGCAACTTGCCCAACGGCCTCCGGCCAGTCCTGCTTCCCGATGACAGCGAGGATTTCAAGCCTGCGCGTCAACCGGCCTTCTGGAGCCTTCAGCGCGTTTCCGAATGGCTTGGCAGCTCGACCGGCACCGGTGCCAAGATTCCGCCCACGTCGGGAGCGGGAGAGAACGGTTTCCTGTCCGGCCCCCCTCTCGAGACGCGGACGCACGTCAAGATGAACGCGCTAAGCGGAGCCGGCGAGGAAGGGCAGCTTTTCTCCACCGCGGCGCTCGATTTCTCCTCCCCAAAGTCCGGCGAGACGATCCTGTTGGCCATTCGTGTTGACGAGGAAGATCGATGGGCCGCGGCGCTTTCGAAGCTGAATGCCCTTCACCCCCTGGGAGGCGAACGGCGCCTGGCTCATTGGGCCATTCCCAACGACAACAAACGTCTCGCCGAAACCTGGAAGTGTCCTTCCGAGGTCGTCGCCGCATTCGCCAAAAATCCTCTCCGGGTGCGAATGGTGCTGGCCACCCCTGCGATCTTCTCGGGCGGATGGAAACCCGGCTGGCTCGACGGAGGCGAGCATGGCCTGACAGGGTCGCCGCCGGGCGTCTCGGTGAAGCTGAGACTGACTGGATTCGTCTCCGACCGCTGGCGCCCCCTCTCCGGATGGTCGCTCGAAAATCCCGTCGGCCCGAAGCCGGTCCGGCGGCTCGTCCCTGCGGGCAGCGTCTACTTTTTCGAAGTCTGCGAAGGCGATCCGAGCCAACTGACCCGCCGCTGGCTCGAATCGGTCTGCGATACTGTACAGGATCGGCGCGATGGCTTCGGCCTCGCGCTCTGGGGCCTTTGGGATGAACATTCCCTGTCCAGCAAAGGAGTCTGAACCCATGTCCAATGCACGCTTGTACTGGCTGCACGCACTGTCGTCCCTCCACGTTGGCGCGGGCCGCGGCGTCGGCTACATCGACCTGCCGATCATGCGCGAAAAGGTCACAAACTGGCCTCTCGTCCCAGGCTCGGCGGTAAAGGGCGTTTTGCGCGACCATTACGCGAACACCCCCCACGTCAATCCTGCCTTTGGTAAGAGCGGAGACGAAAATGCGAATTCCGGCTCGCTGGTCTTCAGCGATGCCCGTATCGCCTGCCTCCCTGTAAGGAGCCTTTACGGCACCTTCGCCTGGTGCACATCCCCCGGCGTGCTGCGGCGGCTCAGCCGTGACCTGGCGGCGGCCGGACTGACAGGCGCGCCTCAGCCTGCCGCCTTGTCCCCGGCCGAGGAACGGACGTGGATGCCTCAAGGAACCCAGCTCAAGGCCCCTAACGGGAAAGTCTACCTCGAGGACCTCGACTTGACCGCCGTCGAGCGCGAAGAGGCAAAGGGCTGGGCCAACTGGTTCTCCAGACATCTGGGGCTTGACGAAACATGGAAAGCCGCCTTTCTGGCCCGCTTCGCCATCGTGCCGGACAACGTCTTCGACTTCCTTTCCGAAACGGGCACGGAGGTGGTCGCCCGCGTGCGGATCGAAGACGATAAAAAGACGGTCGCTTCCGGGGCGCTCTGGTACGAAGAGTCCCTGCCGGCGGAAACCATCCTTGGCGGCCTGGTCTGGTGCGATCGAATCTATGGCGGCAATGGATTGAAGCCGGAGCAGCTGTTGAGCGAATACTGCAAGAATGTCCACCTCCAGATGGGCGGCAAGGCCACCGTCGGGCATGGCCGCGTCCACTGCATTTTCGCTAATGGAGGGAACTGACCATGCCGGAGACCCTGCAGATCGTTACCCGTTCCCAGCGCTTTGCCCAACAAGCCTATCACCGCGTACATACCCGCGCCGGCAAACGAGGAAACAACGAGGAATACGCCCGCTTCGCCAAGCGTTTCCCGGCCCTCGTTCATTCCTGCGGCCTCGCCCAGGCCATCGCCTTCGCCCAAGCGAAGGATTTCCAAGATTACTTGCAGGACTTGGAGCATGTCCTGGGTTGCACCGATCTGGCTCAAAAGAGCCGGGAAGCCCCATTCTCGGAATACCTTCGACTCTCTCGCGAAGCCCTGGCCGCCGCCGGCTGGCTCAAACGCTACGCGGAGGCCTTGCTCGAAACGGACAACGCTTGAACGGAGGATGCCCTATCATGTCCGCCTGCCGAACCCAGCTGAGAAATCTCCCGCTCGATGGAGCGTCGCATGCGGGATTGCTGCTGAGCCGCTACCTCGAGGAACCCGTCGGCACCAAGGGACACATCGACGATGACAAAAAACCGGGCGCTCGCAGCAGACTTTATCGGGCGGCCATCTCGGCCTCCTCGGCCGCCGCCCCCCTCTATCGCCTCGCCTATGAGCGGTGGAAGGCTTCGCTTTCCGGATCTCAAAGAATCCTCCATGCGCACGGCCGTCTCATCGTCGGGTTGGGCGGCGAGAACGTTCTCGAAACCGGCCTGACCCTCCATCGCACCTACGGCGTTCCGTACATCCCAGGCTCTGCCCTAAAGGGCCTGGCGGCGCACTACGCCGACCAAGTATGGGGTGCCGATGCCACGGGCGACCCCAGGTGGAGAAAGGGGACGGGCGAATACCACAGAATCGTGTTTGGCACTCAGGACGACGCCGGCCATATCGTCTTCGAAGATGCCTGGATCACGCCCGACTCTCTGAAGGGCGACGGCACATCCGGCCTCGTGCCGGACGTCATGACCCCACACCATCCCGATTACAACATCGGCAAATCGTACCTGGACGGACCGAAGAAAGGCCAATTGATTCCTCCCACCGACTTCGACGACCCCAACCCGGTAACCTATCTCTCCGTGACAGGTTCCTTCCTGGTCTGCGTTTCCTCGGACTCGCCGGGCGAACAGGGGAAAAAGTGGGCCGATCTGGCTTTGCAGATTCTTTGCGAAGCACTTCAAAACTGGGGCGTCGGCGGAAAGACCAGCAGCGGGTATGGAAGGCTGCGCGACAAACCTGCCCAGATCGCTCAACCCACTTCGCCATCCTTTCAGACAGGACGCGTCAAACGACCGCAGGGGCAATCTGTCCCCGTAAAGTTTCTTGGCCCGCGCGAGGGCGGAAAGAAGGGCTTCAAAGCACAGGAGGAAGGTCAAGATCCCGGCATCATCGTTGATCTTCCTGCGTATCCACCGCCGGATCCTCTACCTGCGGTCGATTCGATCACGCAAGTCGAGATTCAGGACGACGACCCCAAGAACCGACAGTACAGGTGGCCTGCCGCAAAGAAGCAGCATAGAGAAAAAAATCGGGGAATTCGCAAATGAACGTCCTCCTCAGCTTCCTCGGCCGCGGCAAACTTCTCCCCGGCCAGGCCGCCGGTCGGCCGCAGTACGAAAAGGCCGCCTACCGCTTCCAGAACGGACGCGAGTACCAAACCAGCTTTTTCGGCCTCGCCCTCTGGAAACACCTCGCCGAAACCGGACGCCGCCCCCACCGCTGGGTCATCCTCGGCACCCCCGGCTCCATCTGGGGCGCCCTCGGCGAATGCCTGGACTCCAACGCCTACGAACAGTGCCTCGACTGGATCGACCGCCTGGAAAAACAGTCCGCCGCCAACGCCACCACCGACGCCGACATCCTCGCTCGCCCCAACGCCCTCGCCGAAGGTCTCGGCCTCGCCCCAAAGGCCCTCTCCCTCCGGCTCATCCCCGAAGGGGCCACCACCCACGACCAGGCCCGCTTCGCCAATGTACTCGCCGAGGAACTTGCCAGCGAAGACCGCGTCTCCCTCGACCTCACCCACGGCTTCCGTCACCTGCCCGTCATCGCCGCCTTCACCCTCTCCGCCCTCCAGTGGCTGCGCAACGTCCGGCTGGAAGGCTTCTACTACGGCGCGCTCGAGATGGCCCCGCGCGACCAGCCCAAACCCGTCATCGAGATTCCCGTCTGCGCGCAACTGGCCCACATCGCCGCCGCCTCCGCCACCTTCCGGCTGACCGGCAGCTACCGCGAACTGGCCGAACAGCGCGGCCCGGCCGAACGACCGCTCCTTGACTCCGCCGACTTCTTCGAAAGCCTCAACCGCCTCGATCTGGCCGCAGGCCCCGCTCGAAACGCCTTGGCTCAACTAAACGCCGAAACCGGCGCCCAACTCCTCTCGACCCCCGTCGCAGACGAACTCAAAACCGCCTTCGACTGGGTCGCGGGCAACCGCTCGCCGGCCCTGCGGATGATGGACAAGTCGGAACTCTACTTCCAACGCGGCGAATACATGAAATGCGTCACGCTTGCGCTGGAAGCCGTCATTCTCCATGCGGCCAGCCGCATGGGATGCCCGCTGCAGCCCGGCAAGTACGACGAAACCACCCGCAAAGCGGCATGGAAATGGGTCCAGGACAACCTCTCCAACAGGTTCATCTTCAACGATCTGCATGCCCTGCGGAATGCCATCGCCCACGGCACGGCCCCTTCCTATCCAAGTGTCCGGGTGGCGATGCAGAAACGCGAGTCGCTCGAACGCCTGCTCGAGGAATGCCTCACGGCCGCCCGCGCCTTCGTCGAGGACAAATGACATGCCCGCGATCGTCTTCTACCCCATCGGCGTGAGCCAGCCCATCACCCCGGCCGAACCGCTGCCGCCGCCCCCCGAAATCCCCCGCGGCTCCGTCGTCGTTCTCGAGGGCCGCGCGCCCATCTGGCGTTACGCCATCGCCCTCCACCGCCTCCACGGCTCCCCCGCCGCCGCCCTCGCCGTGTACGACCCCAAACTCGGCGCCGTCATCGTCGCCTCCCACCACCCCGACTTCCGCGAAGGACAGATCCTGGAGGTCGCGCCGCCGGCGTAAGGCCGGAGAGCAGAACGGCAGAGCAGCAGAAAATCGGAGGTCTGCCAGCCGCGGGCACCCCGCCACTCCGCCCTCGCCCCCGCACGGGAGAGGGCCGCGACGAGCGGCGCGAGTCCGATGAAAGGGATCCGCAGCCTGAAACTCCCCAAGCGGCCGGGACGGCCGCGCTCCACGAACCCCGACCATCCTGCCCGCACCAAGACAGCTTTCCGCCGATCTCATGACCGGCAACCCATAACGAACACTATACGATCGCAAGCAGCCAGCTCCCCGAAGCCACCCGCCCCTGTCAGACTTCCCTCCCCTCGCACGTAAGTATCCCGATGAGCAACCGACGACGACATCCCCTTCGCCCCTTCAGGCTCCACCCCGCGCCCGGCGACCTCGCCGAAGGCCTGCACGCCATCCGCGAGGAAGCCGGGGTGGCCTTCATGCAGGGCTTCGAGATCGCCGAGCGGGAGCCTGGCTCCAAGGGATGGCCGGCACGCACGCCCCTCCTCCGTCACATGGGCGGCCGCCTCGCCCATCGCCTCCAGCGCCCGCGTCATCGCCAGCGCAAACAACTCGTCCCGATCCAGGTCCGCACGCGTACGTCCAGCCGAGAGCCGCTGCACCTTCCACGCATGCTCCAACATGTGCCGGAACCGGTCGGCATCGTCCATCTTCGCCATACAGCTTCTCCGCCTCGGCGAGCACGCGGATCCGCAATCTCGGCCCGAAGCATTCGGGGGTACACAGATCCACCCGGCGCCCCAACAAACCCGACAACTCGTCCTGCAGCCCGAAGAACGCCAGACCGGGAATGCGGCCCGGCTCGAACTCCACCAACACGTCCACGTCGCTCTCCGGCCGGAAATCGTCCCGCAGAACCGAACCGAACAGCGACAGCCGCCGGATCCCGTGCCGCCGGCAGAATGCCGCAATCGCCTGGGGGTCAACCGCCACATGAGCACTCATGGCGAATATCATAGCGATGACGGCCCGTCCGTTGAACCTGTCGACGGCCCCCATCCCACGCTCGATGGACCGGGAACTGTGTGCCCGTCCACGGAAACGGTAGAAGCCAACGGGCAGCGCTCGGCAGACGGTTCCGGCACAACGGCGGCGGGCGAAGATGCCTGCGGTCCAGATCCGCTCATCCCCGCCCGCATGCTCAACGAGTTCGCCTACTGCCCGCGCCTGGCTTATCTCGAATGGGTCCAGGGCGAATTCGCCCACACCGCCGACACCCTGGACGGCCAGTTCCAGCATCGCCGCGTCGACAAGCCCGGCGGCGATCTGCCCGACGCCGACGAACCGCGGGCATCCTGCCCGTCCGGCCTTCGCCCCGCCGCGGGAGAGGGCCGCGAGGAGCGGAGCGAGTCCGGGGTGAGGGATTCGCAGCTCGAAAGCGGCCAGGATGGCCGCGCTCCAGTGCCGACCATCCACGCCCGCTCCGTCTATCTCTCAGCCATCAACGAAGGCCTGACGGCCATCATCGATCTCATCGAAGACGATCCTGCCCCTCCCCCGGCCGCCAACCCCCTGTCCCCTGCCGTTCCGCCGCGGGCCGTTCAGCCCGTCGACTACAAACGCGGCTCCGTCCCCGACCGCCCCGAACGCATCCAGCTCTGCGCGCAGGGCCTGATCCTCCGCGAAAACGGTTACCGTTGCGAGGAGGGCGTCATCTACTACGCCGCCTCCAAGACCCGCGTCACCATCCGCTTCGACGAGACGCTCTGCGCGCGCACGCGGGAACTCGCGAGCCAGTTCCGCGCTTCCGTCGCACGCGGCCAGCTCCCGTCCCCCTTGCAGGACAGCCCCAAGTGCCCCCGCTGCAGCCTCGTCGGCATCTGCCTCCCCGACGAGACGAATCTGCTGCGCCACGGACCGCGGGCTTCCAGCCCGCCCGTAGTTCAGGCTTTCCAGCCTGACCTGGCGACGCGGCACAATCCTCCGGATTGTGTCGCACAGGCCGGAGGCATGCGCCACGCCGAACAGGCCGGCCCCTTCGACTCCGCTCAGGACCAGCAGCCCGACGTTCCCGTCCGCCCCCTCGTCCCCGCCCGCGACGACGCCCGCCCGCTCTACGTCCAGGACCAGGGCGGCTACGTCGGGAAAAAGGGCGACTGCATCACCGTCTCCTGCCGCCAAGGCACGTCGTCCGACGGGCGCGGCACCACCGTCGCGGAAATCCGCCTCGCCGAACTCGCCCACGTCGCCCTCTTCGGCAATGTCCAGATCTCCGCCCAAGCCCTCGCCAGCCTCCTCGACGCGCAGATCCCCGTCACGCACTTCTCCCACGGCGGCTGGTTCCGCGGCGCCACCCTCGGCCTGCCCTCCAGGAACATCGACCTCCGCCGCCGCCAGTTCGAACGCGCCGCCAACCCCTCGGACGCCTTGTCACTGGCCCGCCGCTTCGTCGCCGCCAAGATCGAGAACCAGCGCACGCTGCTGCGCCGCAACGGGAACCCTCCCCCATCCGCGCTGGACGAAATGAAGACGCTGGCCGGACGCGCCACAACGTGCGAAAGCCTCGCGTCCCTCCTCGGCCTCGAAGGCAACGCCGCCCGGCTCTACTTCCAGCACTTCGCCACCATGCTACGCCCGCCCGCCAACGGACCGCGGGCATCCCTGCCCGCCCTTGGGCCAGACGATTCGGCCAAAAGCGGCCAAGATGGCCGCGCTCCTGGACCGCGGGCAGCTTGCCCGGCGAAGCTTTGCGAAGACGGGTTTCGCCCGCCCACGCAGCCCGAAACCCAGGAAGCCCTTGAATCGGCCGCCATGCAATCCGCTTTCTCCTTCAGTTTCCAAAAACGTAACCGCCGCCCGCCCGCCGACCCCGTGAACGCCCTCCTCTCCTACGCCTACGCGATCCTGACCAAGGATTTCACGATCGCCTGCTGGGTCGCCGGGTTGGATCCTTTTCAGGGCTTCTACCACCAGCCCCGCTTCGGCCGCCCGGCGCTCGCCTTGGACCTCATGGAGGAGTTCCGACCCATCATCGCCGATTCCGTCGTGCTCACCGCGATCAATACCGGGATGGTGCGCCCCGACGATTTTCTCCGTCGCGGCGGTGCCGTCTCGCTCAAGCCCGAAGGACGCAGACGTTTCCTGCAGGCTTACGAGCGGCGGATGGACAGCCTGGTCACGCACCCGGTCTTCGAATACCAGATCAGCTACCGACGCGTGCTGGAGGTCCAGGCGCGGCTGCTGGGCCGCTGGTTGCTCGGCGAGATCGCCGAATACCCGTCGTTTCTGGTCAGATGAAGGAGACGGGGCATGCTGCACCTCTACCTGGTGACTTACGACATCCGCGACGAGAAGCGTCTGCGCAGAGTCTACAAGAAGATGCGCGGCTTCGGCGACCACCTGCAGTACTCGGTCTTCCGGTGCGAGCTGTCCGAAGCGAATCTGGTGCGGATGAAGATGGCCTTGAACGAACTGATCGACCATGATGCGGACCAGGTTTTGATCTTCCGTTTGGGCCCGCTGGATGGTATATATACTCTGCAGGTGGAAGCGTTGGGCACGGCCTATATCCCTTCGGACCATGAGGCAGTGGTGGTCTGACGCGAAGGAGCAGGGGTTGGGACCTGTTTCGGGGCTCTGTGACAACTGAATAAGGCTATGCGTTGGAGTGTTCTTTCGAGCGGGGAGGTGATGCAGGGCTTCCCTTGGGCCGCTCGAAGGTGTTAAGGTGAGACGAGGAAAGGGATTGTGAGATCGTTGGTTTTTCAGGCGACCCGAAGAGGCCCCTTTTTGGGAGGGTGCTCGAAAAGCCCCTCGGAAGTCTTTTCAAGCAAGCGGGTTAGAGAGTGTGCTGTTTCCGCGGTCAGACGACCGCGGCCCCATTGAAGCAGCAGCTGCAGTCCGGGGACACGCTGGACGCTGCTGTGTTTCCGCGGTCAGACGACCGCGGCCCCATTGAAGCCCGACATGCACTGCGGACATCGATGCGGCCTGACGCGTTTCCGCGGTCAGACGACCGCGGCCCCATTGAAGCTTGAGAAGGCCCCGTCGAAGACGGATGATATTCCTGGTTTCCGCGGTCAGACGACCGCGGCCCCATTGAAGCGCGACAGAACCGAAGTCGGTCACGTCGAACATCTCACGTTTCCGCGGTCAGACGACCGCGGCCCCATTGAAGCGAGAGCGACCTGTGCTTTGGCAGCAAGCCACGTCAACGTTTCCGCGGTCAGACGACCGCGGCCCCATTGAAGCATAGGATTAGGATCTCCTCTCTGTGCCGCACCCCATGTGGTTTCCGCGGTCAGACGACCGCGGCCCCATTGAAGCGTCTCCTCGCCCCGGGGACCATGCCCCGGCGCCAGGTTTCCGCGGTCAGACGACCGCGGCCCCATTGAAGCTCGACGTCCGTTACGTTCTTTCCAAACTGTTTGAGCGGTTTCCGCGGTCAGACGACCGCGGCCCCATTGAAGCGAATGGACCCTTGCCAAACCATTTTCCAACGCGACGTTCTCCCCCTTCCCTCATTCAGCGAAGGGGGCCGGGGGGGTAGGACAACCGGCGCCTTCCCACATTCTCTTTTTCCCTTTCCCCCAGGCGCGCGTTCAGGCGCCGCAGGGGGCCAGGGGGAAACGGGCCTTGCTTCCCCTCCCCCGCCCCTCCCCATTCGCGCTCCGCGCGAACGGGGAGGGGAGAAGATCTATTTTGTGAGCTCCCTGGTCCTATCCCCCCTGCCCCCCTTTCCCTCGGGGAAAGGGGGGGAGCCGAAAGAGGTGGGTCATGCGGAGCCCACATAGGGAAAGGGGGGAAGAAAGATGTGGGTAATGCGAAGCCCGCCGTGAAAGGGGGGAGTCCGCCAGGGCTTTCCGCTGTGCCGCCGACTTTGTGGGTCATGCGAAGCCCTGCGTGGGAGGGCCGAGACGAACGCGAGCGGCTCCCGGGGAGCGGGCGTTTGCCAGGTGCCCGCCCCAAGCACCCTCCATCGCCGCCACCACCTCGATCCCATGGGCGGTCAACGGTCGCGAAACTTCTTACTGGCGTGTCAGAGCCTCCCTCTCTCGTTCGTATTGCAGATGTGAACGGAAACGTTGGAGAACCGGACATGACGCGATTCCTGGCATTGGACTTCGAGACTGCTGATCAGGGACGGGATAGTGCGTGCGCCGTCGGACTGGTGCGGGTGGAGAACGGCCGTGAAGTCGATGCCGCGTCCTTCCTCATCCGTCCGCCGCGCAGGCGCTTCATTTTCACCCACATCCACGGCATCACCTGGAACGATGTTCGCGACGAACCGACTTTTGACAGGCTGTGGCCCAGGATCAGGCGTTTCTTCCGGGGCGTGGACTTTGTGGCTGCCCACAATGCCGCCTTTGACCGAAGCGTTCTCGAGGCCACTGCCGATGGCAACGGCGTACGGGTTCCAAGGCTGACTTTCGTCTGCTCCATGGCTGTCGCGCGGCGGACCTGGGGCATCTTCCCAACTCGACTTCAGGACGTCTGCGACCGGTTGGGCATCAAGCTTCGCCACCACGATGCACTGTCCGATGCGCGCGCCTGCGCAAAGATCATTTGTCGCGCTCTGCGCGCGGGGGCGTGGATTTCATGAGTTCTCTGCAAGACCGAAGAGGTCGAAGGCGTAGGAAGGAAAGAATAGGACGCGCAAGACGGGCAGGTGGATCAAAGGTTGGAGGATTTCGAACGATGAGCGCGGGCCAGCACGTTCGAGTCAAGCGGTTGGGGTACTTCCATCACGGAATTGACTGCGGTGATGGCTATGTGATCCATTACTCCGGCCAAGTCAAGTCTCAACAAGGCGCCTGTGTACAGCGCACCTCGATGAAGGAGTTTTCGGAGGGCGGCAGCATTGAAGTTGTGAGCTACTCGAATTGCAGACCACCGGCCGAGGTTGTTGAGCGGGCGTGTTCGCGCCTCGGCGAGGCAAAGTACGACCTGGTTTTCAACAACTGTGAGCATTTCGCCCGCTGGTGCAAAACCGGCCAGCACTCGAGCGAGCAGGTTCGCGATACGGTCGCGACTACCGGAGGGGCGGCGGGCGCGGCAGCGGCAACTGCGGGCGCTATCGGCAGCGTTGCGGCCGGCGGCGCAGTGGCCGGACTCAGCGGCGCCGGAACGATGTCCGGTTTGGCGGCCGCGGGCGGCGTGGTGGGTGGCGGAGCCGTGGCGGGCCTGGCCCTGCTTGGCGTTGCCCCAGCGGCCGCGTCGGTGATCGCCATGCGTGAAGTATTGAAGGATGACCCCTGCTTGAGCCAAGGCGAGCGCGATGCGCGGGCCATTGGACGCGCGGGCACAGTTGCCGGTGCCGCTGTTGGAACCGCCGGCGCGATCGGTGCAGTCTCGGCTGCCGGTTCGGTCGCGGGCCTCAGCGGGGCCGGGATCACTTCCGGGCTGGCCGCAATCGGTGGTACGGTCGGAGGCGGCATGGTTGCCGGCACAGTATTGACGATCGCCTTTCCCGCAGTTGCGGCCGCCGGCATCGGATATCTGGCCTACCGGTGCTTCAGGTGTTTGGTTTGATTGGAGAAGCCAGACAGGGCTTTCTGCAAGTGCGAACACCCCAATGGATAGCTCCAGAGAAACATCGTAGACCTAAGTACGGCGCCGCAGAAGTTCCAGACCCCTGGCGCAGCGCCTGCGGGCCCGGCTCTTCCTTGCCCGCTCGTCACCGATCTCCTCCGGATAGGCTCCTCGCTCGCGCCTCGATCCGGACCCGCATCCGCGGCGCACGGGGTCAGGAACTTCTGCGCAGGTCAGCTCTTCTTCGGGCGATAAAGGGCGATCCAGAAAGGCAACGCCATACAGCAGAAGTCCCCCATCAGGATCAGGACGGCCAGCACCACCCAGTTGCCGCCCCAACTCCGCCAACCGAGTGGCGCAGCGCTGGCCGGCACACAACAGCCAGGGCAAGGCGCAGGCCACCACGTAGGGCCAAGAACGCTGGGAAAATCCGCAGCGAGCGGGAAAGACAATCCCAAGAAACGACGATGAAATTTGTGGCGAAGTACGGCCCGGCCTCCAATCCAACCTCAACACTGGATTTATCGGCGTTCCGGACCGTTTGCTTTTGTTCGCAACCTCACCCCGTCAAACCTTGAAAACCTTCGAAAGTCCTGTTCATAAACAATATGAAAGTAATCATGTTAAGACGATTTTGTTGCCTGTGAGAATCCATTCCTGAACAGGCCGCAACCCTGCTTGAAGGACAGTGTATTCGATAGCTGTGAGCCAAAAGTGATCAATGATCTTTATGGCTCAAAAACGGATCGAGAGAGCATGAATGGATCGATCGGTATTGCGCTGCAGAGGTTCCTGGACCCGTGCGCCGTGGATGCGGATCCGGATCGAGGCGCGAGCGAGGAGCCTGTCTGGAGGAGATTGGTGACGAGCGAGCATCGAAGAGCTGGACCTGCAGGCGCAAGCAATGGGTCAGGAACTTCTGCGGCGCGGGACTCGGCCGTCCAGAACAAAACGCCCCGCGCGAAGGCCATCCGGACGCTGCGCGACTGGATCGGCCAAGGGGTGCTCAAGCGCGGCGAGCCGCTCCCGTCGGAGCATGCCCTCGCCGTACGCCTGGATGTCGGCCGCGCCACGGTGGGGCGGGCGCTGCGCGTCCTGGAGGCGGAAGGCCTGGTGCGGTACGTCTCGCCGCATACGCGCGTGGTCTGCGAGCCGAACGCGTCCGGCGACCGGCTCGTCGGCCAGTCCGTCGTCGTCCTCTGGTCTTCCGTCGATCTCGACACCCGTCCGGCGACGGGCGGGTGGAGCGAGGCGATCGTCAAGGGGTTGTTGAGCGGCATACGCGAGGCAGGGCTCCACTCGCTGGCGCTGAATCCCGCGACGCTGCGCGAGGCGGACATCGAACAGCTCGTCCGCGAACGTCCCTTCGCCGTCACCGTGCCGGACATCCTTTCCGGACCGCTCGCCGACGCGGCGACCGCCGGACGCTTTCTGGACCGGCTTCGCGCCGCGCGCATCCCCGTGGTCGGCTACGGCGATGCGCCGGCCTTGCGCGGTTTCGACCGCGTCACCTCCGATCACGAAGCCGGCAGTTACGCGTTGACCCGGCTGCTCGTCCAGCGCGGCTGCGCACGCATCCTCATGTTCTGGGACGCGCCGCTGGCGCTCTACTGGTGCCAGGACCGCCGCCGCGGCTACGAGCGCGCGCTGCGGGAGGCCGGCTTGAGCCCGCTGCCCTTCGTCGAGATGCCGCCGTACGAGCCGGGCATCCACGGCGACGAGGCGCGTTTCAAGGCCTTCGCCCGCCACTACGCGGGCCACCTCG
>Ga0101944_10005153_pt1 | contig 15213 bp, 12 predicted proteins | sample DewCreD2012metaG_FD_75245 | JGI IMG/M metagenome (GOLD analysis project Ga0101944, IMG submission 75245) | Hot spring sediment bacterial and archeal communities from British Columbia, Canada, to study Microbial Dark Matter (Phase II) - Dewar... ...
CGGCGCAGCGATCGTGGAGGGTCACCCCGTCCGAATAGGCGCGCTCACGATAGTCGAGGAAGCCTCCGAGCCAGGGACGGGATTCCATCAGCACCACGCGCAGCCCATGCTCCGCCGCCGCCAGGGCCGCCGACAGGCCCGCGGGGCCGCCGCCGACGACGCACACATCGGTTTTGAGATACACCTCGTCGAAGCGCCCCGGCATGCTGAAGTCGGGCTTCAGGGTCCCCAGCCCGGCGGTCTTGCGCAGAAACGGGATCAAGCGGGGCCACAGGGAGGCGGGCTTGTGGAACATGCGATAGTAGAATCCCGCCGGCATGGCCCAGCTCAGCCGGTCCATGAAGCCCATGAGGTCCCACTCGGGAGTGCCCTTCACGTTCTGGGGCTCCACCCGCATGCCGTCGCGAACCGGCGTGAGCTCCGCCGTCACGTTGGGCACGCCGTCAGCGGCCATGAGTGTGTTGCCGCTCTCCCCGTCGAGGCTGTAGAGCCCGCGAGGACGGTGGTATTTCAGGCTCCTCGAGAAAACCCTCACTCCGCCCGCATACAGGGCAGTCGCCACGGTGTCGCCCTCGAAACCTTCGTAAGTCCTGCCCCCGTAGCAGAGTGTCCTGGGGGCAAAGGGATCGATCTTCAGAGTCCTGAGGTGGAGAAGTCGGTTCATTCGCCACCCTCCTCGCGCCTGTCCGAGGCAGGCTCTCTGACCTGCATGTTGCGCCGTGTGTCCCGGTCGATGCGGAACCAGAGGCCGCAACCCTCCCGGTGCACCCACCACTCGCGCTGCACCCCGGCGACGCTGCGGTTCAGGTGAACGTACCGGCACCAGGCTTCCGGAGTGAGGGTGGACTCATGGGGCCGGGGCCCGCGATCCTCGCCGCCGTATCGGAATTCGTATCCGTTGCGGACGCCGCAGATCGGACACGTGATGTTCAGACTCATTGCAACGTCTCCTTGATGGAAATGGAGTGGGTCGACGCCTGCCGTCAGTTGTTGGCCGAGTATTCCATGAGGGCCGCGGTCTCCCCCATGAGCCGGTGGCGCTCGAAGCGGCGCAGACCAAACGGCTCAAGGATGGGCGGACATTCCCCCGTGGCCATGAATTCCGCCATGTATTTGCCGGCAACCGTTGATGACTTGAAGCCGAAGTAGCCCCACCCGCAGTTCACGTAGTAGCCTTGCACGGGATCGTTGCCGTCCAGGATGGGGGCCATGTCGGGCGTCATGTCCGCGAGGCCGGCCCACGTTCGCATGAACTTGAGGCCCTTGAGGCAGGGCATGAGTTCCGTCACGGCCTCGGCCTGGTGCTTGATGTAACGGGCCGAGGTTCCGGTCGTGTAGTTGGGCCAGGGATCCATGTGGGCCCCCGTTGCAATCTCGCCCTTCAGGGTCTGGTTCGCATAGACGTGGTAAGCCCCCGATGAGACGACATGGTCCAGGAGGGGTTTGAGGGGCTGAGTCACCATGGCCTGAATGGTGAGCACGCTGATGGGAAGTGGAAAATCCATGAAGCGGCTCGACAGGTCCGCCGAGTACCCACCGGCCGCATTGAGGACCCGGGGCGTGTGGATTTTGCCTTTGTCGGTCTGCACCGATGCGATCCTGCCTTCCCTGACTTCAATTCCCGTCACCTCCGTCCCCTGGTGAATATGCACGCCGAGCTTTGAAGCCCCCCTGGCCAAGCCCCAGACCACAGCGTCGTGGCGGACGATGCCTCCCGGAGGGTGGAACATCCCGCCGGCAATGGGGTAGCGTGGGCGATCAGAAATATCCAGGAGCGGCACCAGCCTCTTGCACTCGACGGCGTCCACCAGGTGAATGTCGATGCCGTGATACTGGGCCGAGGCCACCTGGATCCGCATGGCTTTGAGCGCCGCCTCGCTGTGGGCCAGGTTGAGGTTTCCACATTTGTGGAACATGAGGTTGAAATCCAGCTCACGGGTCAGGACGGGCCAGAGGTCCAGGGCCTCCTTGTAAAGGGGGAGGTTCTCCTGGGTCCGCTGATTGGCCCGAACGATGGCCGTGTTCCGGCCGGAGCCGCCAAAGCCGACGTAGCGCTTCTCGATGACCGCCACACTGCTCATCCCGTGCCGGGAGGCCAGAAAGTAGGCAGCGGCCAGCCCGTGCAGTCCACCTCCAATGATCACGGCGTCGTAACTCGATTGGAGATTCGGCGCCTTCCACAGCCGCTTGCTTCTTCCGAACATGCTGTCTCCTTGAAGTCCTTCCGTTCATCCCAAACTTTCGAGGAAAGCGTAAGGGCAACCTTCATACCACCGGACATGATGCAGCATCGGAGAGGGGCTATGAATCTGGAATCAAAGGAATAAAAAATTACTGGCGAGAAAATCCAAGTGTAAGGGATCAGGAATACCAGGATTTCTGAAGCAACAATTCCGTGCCGTGATTTGGAGTGACCACTTCGACGGGAACGATTTTGTTCCAGATCCAGCCGGAATCACCCGGAAGGATTTCGATGCAGGTATTGGCCGAGGGCCATGAGCGGGAAGCAGTTGCGGTAATTGTGGTACCGGATGTAGAAATGGTTTGGGAACCCGGTCCCCGTGAAATAGGGCTCTTCCCAGGTGCCGTCGAGCTGCTGCGTGCGGACGAGGTACTGGATGCCGCGCTCCACCGCTTCGCTGTCCGACTCTCCACCAGCCATCAAACCCATCACGGCCCAGGCCGTCTGGGATGCCGTGCTGGGCCCCTGGCCGCAGAAAGCCGGATCGCGATAGGAATCGCAGGTCTCCCCCCATCCTCCGTCGTCGTTCTGATGGGCCTTGAGCCAATGGATGGCCGCCTGGACGTACGGGGCACTCAAATCCTCCCCGATGGCCTTGAGACCTCGCAGGACCGACCAGGTTCCGTAGATGTAGTTGACGCCCCAGCGCCCCCACCAGGAACCGTCAGCCTCCTGGAGTCCCCGAAGGAACTCGATGCCGCGCCGTGCCGCCGGATGGGTCATGGGATATCCCATGGTTCCCATGGCCTCGATCACCCGGGCGCTCACATCAGCCGTCGGGTAGTCCAGCATCGCCTCGTTGTCGGCAAAGGGGATCCGGTTCAGGACCATCATGGTGTTTTCCTTGTCGAAGGCCGCCCATCCGCCATTCTGGCACTGCATGCTGAGGCACCACTCCAGCCCGCGGGAGAGGGATCTCTCCGCCAGGTCACAGGGCAAGGAAGGCTTGAGCCGCTCCAGAGCCACCAGCACCACTGCGGAATCATCCACATCGGGGTACTTGTTGTTGACGAACTCGAAGGCCCAGCCGCCCGGTGGACAGCAGTTCTTGACCTGCCAGTCTCCTCCCGTCAGCACCTGCTTTTCAATCAACCACTCCCCGGCCTTCCTCAGGGCGGGGTGCTCCGGCTTCACGCCGCAGTCCAGAAGCGCCAAAGCCGTCAGGGCCGTGTCCCAGACCGGGGAAATGCAGGACTGCATGCGAAGTCCCTGTTCGTCCTCAAGACAGAAATCCTCCATGGCCCGAAGCCCCTTGGCGAGAGCTGGATACTCCAACGAATGCCCCAGGTAATGCAGGGCCAGTATCGAGTAGACCATGGGCGGCTGAATTCCGGCCCAGTCCCCGGAAGCCTCCTGGTGGTCCAGGACCCAGTCCCTCGCCGCTTCAATGGCCCGCCGGCGAAGCCAGACGATGGGCCTGCGCTCGTACTGTTTCACAACCCGGTCGATGAGGCGAAACAGGCGATGCGTGGGAGAAAGCGGCTTGCGATTTCGGAGGTGAGGCTCATGGCTGACGAAAAGCTCGGGAATCTGCAGATGCTTCGGCAGCCTCTTCTTAGGCTTGAGGGCCATCACGATGGAGAGTGGCACGATGGTTCCCCGGGCCCAACTCGAAAATTCGTAGATGTTGAACACGAAATCCTCGGGCAGCAGTATGATCTCGACCGGCATTGTGGGGATCTTCTTCCACGGATACTGACCGAAGAGCGCCAGCCATATCTTGGTGAAAACGCGGGACGCCTCGATGCCGCCTTTCTCGAGAACAAAAGTCCTCGCCCTGCTCATATGCTCCGAGCCTGGGTCCTCTCCAGCCAGCTTCAGGGCAAAATAGGTTTCCACCGTAGTGCTGAGATCGCCGCCGTCATCATAGTACAATCCCCAGGACCCGTTGGAGCGCTGCTGGTTCAGAAGATACCTCACCATGGCTGCCTTTCGATTCGGGTCGAGACACCCGAGAATCGTGTGCAGCATGATGTACTCGCTGGTGATGGTGGTGTTGGACTCGAGCTCCGCCCACCAGTAGCCTTCCTGATCCTGAATCTTCAGGAAGTACCGGACGGTTCTTTCAATGGCTGATCGAACGGATTCGGTCAGGAGCTCCCGAGGCTCCATGGAAGAGGGGACCGCGCGCAGGTGGGCTTCGCCGGCTCCTGTCGGATGCCTCCACGTCCTTCTCGCATGGGGCGTGGTGAGCTCCTTCTGAAAGACACCATCCTCCCGCACGGAGTAAGGCGCGGTGTCTTCCATCTCCTCGCTTTCGAGCCGATCAGCACTCAGCTCCCTTTTACCGGACACGAAAATCATACTTATGCCGAGCCCCTTTAAAGTACATCCGCAGTGAGCTTGAAATTTGAGTTATTTACACCGGTTGCGAAACGATCTCAAGCATTCCCGAAAGCAGGCGTAAACTTTCCTTGTGGCGTATCCCTCCCTGAGCGAAATCACCCGGCTCGGCGGCTCAGTCTTTCACCGGCTCACCGACCACGAGCCGCGCATCCACGCACCAGCACCCGGCAGCACTTGCCAGAACCGGGTTGAGGTCCATTTCCCGGATTTCAGGATAATCCAGGGCCAAACGGGAAAGAGACACGAGAAGGTTCTCGACGGCGGCCAAGTCCACTCCCTCCTGCCCTCGAATTCCCGATAGAATCGGAAAGCATTTGAGGGACTGAAGCATTTTCCGCGCTTCCGATGGACTGACCGGCGCCACGCTTCTGGCCACATCCCGAAAGACCTCCGTGTAGATTCCGCCCATACCGGCCACAAGGACAGGCCCCAGCTGCGGGTCCTGCTTCAAGCCGACCAGGAGCTCGAACCCCGACGCCTGTTTCTGAATCAGAATCCCGTCCAGGGCGGCCGATGGGGTTTTGGCTCGGAAACGACCCACCAGTTCGTCGTAGGCATTCCGCAGCTCCCCTTCATTCCGAAGGTTCAGGCGAATGCCTCCCTCATCGGACTTATGGACCCATGCCCCTGAGATGATCTTGAGCACCACGGGATAGCCTGCGGTCCGGGCGAAGTCCGCGGCGGCATCCACATTCGCGGTGAGCTCGGCGGGCACTATCGGGATACCGTAGCAATTGAAAAGCCGGCGGGCCTCGTCTCCCAGGATCACGGCCCCATAAGGCAATTCCACGGGCCGGAAGGCGGGAGGCGACAGAGGCGGAAAGCGCTCTCCGCCGCCATGGGGCTCCCTGCGGAAACCTTCTTGACGCCAGAGTGCCGAGAGCCCCATGACGGCCTCGTCGATGGAATCGAAACAGCATACATCGGCCTCGTCTTCGAGGGCGGCCGACCGGCCGGCCTGGTCTCCCCCGTAAAGCCAGAGAGCCAAGGGTTTGCGCCGCGGGTTGTCCCGCTTGATTTCCTTGGCCGCAGCCACCAGGTCCAGATCCTGGTGCAAAGGAGAAGCCATGGCCGGAGCGATGCCGAGAACTGCATCCACGTTTTCGTCGGCCAGGAGCCCTTTGACGGCCTCCTTGAAGACACCGGTGAAAGACCCGGTAACCATGCCGAGGGGCCAGATGTCCACGGGATTCCGCAACTTGTGCCAGGCAATGCGGCTGTTTTCGAGACGATCCCGGATGGCCTCGGGAAAAGGCGCCAGCTCCAGTCCATAATCCTCGCAAGCGTCAGCCGTCATGATTCCGCAAGCCCCTGTGGCGGTCACCACGCCGATCCGCGGCCCCGCGATGCCGCTGAAGCTGAGAAAGGAGCGACACACGGCCTTGAGCTCGATCATATTCCGAACGCGGATCAGGCCGGCATCGCGAAAAGCCCCGTCGATCACCGCATCCTCGCCCACCATGGACCCGGTATGCGACAGGGCGGCTTCAGCGCCGGCCTCGCTCCGACCGGTCTTCAGAATGATGATGGGCTTGGAGCGGGCCAACCGAGCGGCAACGCTGAGAAACTCGCGGCCCCGCTTCAATCCCTCCATGTGGATGAAAATGATTCGGGTTTCCGGGTCTCTTTCCAGGTATTCGAGCACATCCACGAAATCGATGTCACAGCCGTTGCCCACATCGATGGCTTTCCCGACGCGATGGGTGAAACTCTCGTAGCCCACCTGGAAAACCCCGGACTGGGCCACCATGGTGAGGGGAGGGGGGCTGGGATCCCTGGCGATATCCACGAAGCCCGTGCTGAAGCTCGAGAACCCGTTCAACACCCCCATGGTGTTGGGTCCCAGCACGCGAACTCCGTGCTCTCGGGCCATGGCCGTCAACCGGTCCTGCAGCACCGCACCCGCTTCGTCGGCATCCGCAAAGCCCTGGCTGATCACGATGACGTTGCGAATGCCCTTTGCGGCGCATTCCCCGAAAACCGGGAGAACACGGTCCCGTCCCACCGAAATGACGGCCAGCTCCGGGACCTCGGGGAGATCCCCGACTCGGGGATGGGTCCGGTGTCCAAGGATCTCCGGCACCTTGGGGTGGACGAGGTGAAGTGTCCCACCGTACCCGTAGCGCAGCATCATCTCGAGGTTATTGTAAGCCCCGGGTCCGCTCTGTCGCGAAACACCGATGAGGACTACCGATCGTGGATTCAAAAACGCTTCCATTGGGCATGCTCCATAACGCCTCCAGCAGGCGTCGCCGACTAAACAAACATGTCGTTGATTCGAGGACCGAACGAATGTCACTCATTATTTCAACAAGGATGAAAAAACAAGCGAATGTCACTCGAAAGGAGTATCAAAGGCGCCGCAATACCGACGGCTGGTCGACACAGAGCTTCTCCAACTGCTGCTTGAGCAGGTCGACTGCCGGAGCGGCCTGGGTGAAGACCTTCTCGACTTTCCCGAAATCCAGCATGCGCACGCCACGAATTTCGGTCTGAAGGTACAGGTCCGGCTTCTGATGCTTGATTTTCTGAGAGAGGGCGGCCTGCTGCATGATGTCGAACGTGCCGAGCACCGCTTCCAGGGCATTGGGGATCTCCCGACTCGATGGGCTGCGCGCCCGGCGTACATCCACCGCAATGGTGAAATCCGCCAGTCCAAGCACGTGATCATAAGGCACCTGGTTGGTGATGCCTCCATCGATCAGAACCCGACCGTCGATCAGAACGGGAGTAAAGATGCCCGGCACGGCCACCGAGGCCTGCAGAGCCGGCAGCAAGTCGCCCTTTGCAAGGACGACTTCCCTGGCGGACCAGTAATCGGTTGCCGTCACGATGAGAGGAATATCGAGCTCTTCAAACGTGGACCTGGTAATACCGGCAAAGAGGTGCTTCAGAAACCTCTCGACTCGCATGAGGCCGCCGCGGGAAAACCCCGGGGAGAAAGCCTTGAGCCACTTGAGCAGATCCGCCCGCTTTCCGAGAACGTCGCTCCAGGTGTCCTCCTTCAGGATGTGATGCCTGCGAATGCCGTCCTTGATCTCGCTTCCCGTGGCCCCGGATGCGTAGATGGCGCCGACGAGTGCCCCCATGCTGGTTCCGGCGATGACGCTCGGCTTGAGCCCGAGCTCATCGAGAGCCTCCAGAACCGAGGCGTGCGCCAGTCCTCGAACCCCACCGCCACCAAGCGCCAGGCCTATTCTCATCGGTCCTCGCTCCTCGTTGCCGACTTCTCCACTCCCCCCTCCTAATGGCTATTTTATATGTTTGACGAAGGACTTGTGGAAAAAATGAGATCCTTCGCTCTCTCCGCGAACCGGAGATCATTGTCTTGCCTCAACGCTCCTTTCCGAATACAAAGACGCCTGGCGTACCATCTCCGCCACTGTTGCCTGGAATACCCGGCAATCGCAATGAATCCCAAGCCGGTGTTGCCCATGAAAAGACCGAACGCCAGGACGACTCGGAGCCTTCAAAGGAAGCTCCTGAACTGGTTTGACGACCATCAGCGGGATCTTCCCTGGCGAATCCATTACCGGCCCTACGAAGTCTGGATCTCGGAGGTAATGCTTCAGCAAACTCAGGTCAGGACGATGCTGCCCTACTACGAGCGATGGATGGCCCGTTTTCCCGACATCCGTTCCATCACCGAAGCACACGAGAACACCGTCCTGAAACATTGGGAGGGGCTCGGCTATTACAGCAGAGCCCGCAACATCCAACGAACGGCGGGGATCATCACCCGCGAATTCCACGGGGAGGTCCCGAGAGACTACAGAATGTTGCGAAGCCTCCCCGGAATCGGCCCCTACACGGCCTCGGCCATCCTGAGCATCGCCTTCAACGAGGACCAGCCGGTGGTCGACGGCAACGTGAAGCGCGTATTTTCAAGGCTCTTCAACATATCAACGGACCTGACCGCTCCCGAAAGCCTCCGCTTCATTGAAAAGATCGCCCGCGCCATCCTGCCCCCTGGAAAAGCCCGAAACTTCAACCAGGCCCTCATGGAGCTCGGGGCCCTGGTCTGCACCCCCCGATCTCCACGCTGTATCGACTGCTCCATCCATGAAGAGTGTGTCAGCCAGCTCCTTGGACTTGTGGGTCAACGTCCTGTTCCGACTCCGACGAAGGCGTTGACCTCCATTGAGGTGGCCGTGGGTGTCCTGGTGTCCAACGGCAGGATCTTCATTCAGAAACGTCCCCCCGGTGGTCTCATGCCGCTCCTCTGGGAGTTTCCGGGAGCCAAGGTGGAAGAGGGGGAACCCCCCGAGGCAGCCCTCCTGCGGGAGGTCCACGAGGAGTTGGAAACGGAAATCCAGATCCTCGGGAAGATTGGAGTGATTCTGCACAGTTACACCACCTTTCGAGTAGTTCTCCACGCGTTCACCTGCCGACTCCGGGATGAAGCCCGGCCCCCCGTCCTTCGCTCCGCCACGGAGTCCAAATGGGTCAACCTTGAGGAGATCGCCGACTTCCCTTTTCCCGCAGCCAATCGGAAGCTGATCCGAATGCTTCAGGCGCCACTCCTTTCAAAATAACCTGCGGCTCCCCACCGGGCCTCCCTTTTTCGCCCTCCGGAGCCCTCGCGATGACAGGACGCTCCATCGTTCTTGCGGAGGCTCTTGTGTCCGGAGCGACGGCATATTAATTTATTATAATCATTCAAGCATGGAGGAGCCCCCCTGATGATTCAGCGCAAAGCTGCTTTTTTCTTGCTCAGCGCGATGGCCCTGGCCATGTCGGGTTGCGCCACGCTGCCCTCGCGGGAGTCCACGACTGCCAAATGGACAGCCCGACACTACCTGCTGGACCAGATCGTCGACACCCGCACCGGTGCCGTCATCCCGTTCGAGACGCTCATCAGCGAGCTTTCAAAAGCGCAGGTGGTCTACCTGGGTGAGACCCACACCAGCATCGAGGACCACCGAATCCAGTTGAAAATCGTCGAGGCACTCCACAGGTCATCTCCCGGCCTGATGCTGGCCATGGAGATGTTCCCGAGGGAATCCCAAGAGATTTTGAACCGTTACAGCCGGGGACAACTGAGCGAGGAGGACTTCCTCAGAGAAGTGGAATGGGAGAAGGTTTGGGGATTTCCATTTCCTCTTTACAGGTCCATCCTCAACTGGGCCGCCGAAAAGAGGGTCCCCCTCGTGGGCCTCAACGCCTCCCAGGATGTCGTGAAAACCATTTCACGCCGGGGACTCACCGCACTTTCACCCAAAGACCGGGCCCGCGTGGCCGAGGATTTCAACCTGACTGACGCCGAGCATCGACGTTACGTCGAAGAACAGTACGAGCAGCACGTGAAGGGCGGCATCCGGGATGTGAACAGCTTCTACGAGGCTCAGCTGGCCTGGGAGGAAACGATGGCTGAAACGCTGGCCCGCATCCTGGCTCAAGGGGGCAAGGAAACCCGCATCGCGGTTCTCATCGGCCGGGGCCACGCCATCCATCGCTTCGGGGTCCCCCTGCGGGCGGCCCGCCGGTACGACCATGAATTCAAGATTGTGCTGCCCATGCCCATCAATTACCGCGGATCGGTGGCCAACCCTGGCATGGCCGACTATGTCTGGATCACGCAACCGCCGAGACAGCCGGGACGCGGTAGACTGGGAGTGATGGTTCGCGCTCTGGAGAAGGGAAAGGGCCTCGAGGTGCTGGCCGTGGCGCCCGAAAGCCCCGCCGAGGTCTCGGGGATCCAGTCCGGCGACGTGATCCTCATGGTCAACGGGGTTGAAATCAAAACCATCGAGGATCTTCAGGGCCTCACCGCCGAAAGGCGGATTCAGCACGAGATCATCCTGCGCAGGGGGCGGCAGCAGCTGAAACTGGAGGTTTCCATCCCCGAGGAGTGAGAACAGGGCTCAGATGTCGACAATTACGAAAGCTTCCCACCCTTCAGGGGTCTGCTCGACACGGTAGCGGTGAAAGGTGACGGCCTTCACATCCACGATGAGATCGTGCCTGTCGGAGTCGATCGTCTCGCCGGAGGCTTCCGCCCTGAGGCTGAAATGGTCATTGCGGACCCGAATGTCCACGCGGCTCATTCGAAGCAGGAGTCGATCCGCATCCTTGTAAAAGATGATCTCCTGCAACAATTCGAAAAGGAGCATGTCCATGGCCTCGGCCTCGAGTGCCATGCTGCGCCGTTCCCGGGGCTCGATGCTGTCGAGCCTCTCCACCATGACATTCACCAGGGCGTCGGATGCCGCGATGAAGAGTTCCTCAGCCGTGGCCCCCCAGGCTCTGAAAGCGACATCGGCCGTGGCGATGTCATCCACGTACTCAAAGGGCATGAGAGACCTCGCAGCTTCTGAGCTGCCTCAGAATGGGATCCCGGTCGCGCTCCAGTTCCCGGCCGATGAAAACCAGCTGGGTCTTTTCCGCCGGAAACGACTCGAAGTCCGCTCGTCCCACCACGTAGTTGAAGAGATAACTGTCCGTGTCGAAGCAGACAAAACCCTTGGCCCGGAACACGGATGCCGGAAGTGAGGGAAGCAGCTGCCGAAACATCCGTTCGTCCAGGGGAGATTCGGTGGCGAAGCTGAACGACTGGAAACAGGGCTCCCCCCTGCAGCTCTGGATCACGGGTCGTTTGTCCACATCCGGGCTGAAGAGCAGCTCAAGGTCGATGTCGCACCCGACAGTCTTGAAGAAAAAGGCGGTGCTGTTCCAGCGGCGGATTTGATCCTCGACGGCCCTCACCTCCTGAGTGGTGACCAGATCGACCTTGTTTACCAGAACGATGTCAGCCGACTGGAGCTGGGTCCGCGCCGCATAGCCCACATAGGGATGCCTCGAGCTCAGGTAAGCGTCCACCACGCACACCACGCTGTCAAGCCGTACCTCGGGCAGCGCATCCTCCACCTCGAAAACGAGAGCGTCGGTCTCGGCAACCCCCGTCGCCTCCACAATAATGAAGTCGGGATGCACTTTTTCCAGGATTTCCCTCACCGCCGCCTCGAACTCGCCGGTGAGGGAACAGCAGACGCAGCCGCCTGTAATCTCGATGATCCGAACACTGCTTCCTTCGATAACGCGACTGTCGATGGTCATCTCACCGAATTCATTCATGAGAACGGCCAGGCGCCTGCGGGACCCGCCGAGAATCCTTCTCAGCAGGGTCGTCTTGCCGCTGCCCAGCCCTCCCGTCACCAGCATGATGGGCGTCCTCAATTCCATTCCCCCCTCCCAGGCTCCATTTCAACCTTTCACGTTGCCGATGGGAATGAACCGCGCCACGCGCCGGCTGATGCCTGCGTCCTCCGTTGCCGAAACGACATCGTCGATTTCCTTGTAGGCCGGCCCAGCCTCCTCGGCCAATCCGGCATAGGACGCCGTGCGCACGTAAATGCCCCTGACCTCCATATCGTGCTGGAGCTTCTTGCCCTGGAACTGCTTCTTGGCCTGGCGGCGGCTCATGGTTCTTCCACTTCCGTGGGCGGTGGAGCAAAAGGTCTGGGACCCGCTTTCGACGCCCGCCAACAGATATGACCCCGTCTCCATGCTGCCGCCGACAATGACCGGTTGACCCGTCTCGCGATAGACCTCGGGCAATCCTTCCCGGCCCGGGCCGAACGCCCGGGTGGCCCCCTTCCGATGGACCAGAAGCTCCCGCCAGGCCCCATCCACATAATGCTTCTCCAGCTTGGCGGTGTTGTGAGCCACGTCGTAGACCTGGTGCAAACCCAGATCCAAGGGGTCCCTGTGGAACACCTCCGAGAAGACCTCGCGCACCCGGTGAAGAATCACCTGGCGGTTGGCGAAGGACATGTTGATGGCGCACTTCATTCCCGCAAAATAGTCCTGCCCCTCGGGTGATTGAAAGGGCGCGCTGGCGAGCTCTCGGTCCAGTATCCTGATCCCGTACTTCTTCTCCATGACCTTGAGAAACAGCTGCAGGTAATCCGTGGCCACCTGGTGCCCGAATCCGCGGCTTCCGCAGTGGAACATCACCACCACCTGGTTCGGCAGCGTGATGCCGTAGGCCCGGGCCAGCTCGGCATCGTGGACGTTCTCGGGCCGGGCCACCTGGATCTCAAGGTAGTGGTTTCCCGAGCCCAGGGTTCCAATCTGTTTGAAGCCCCGCTCCACGGCCTTGTCACTGATCTTGCGGGCGTCGGCGCCGCCGATGCATCCGAATTCCTCGGTCCTCTCCAGATCCTCCTTCCATCCGTAGCCGTTGTCTACGCACCAGCGGGCACCCAGCTCGACGGCACGCCTGAATTCGTCGCGGGAAATCCGAACGAACCCGCTGCTCCCCACGCCCGCCGGGACTCTCTCGAAAAGCCTGTCCACCAGTTCACGCAGGTGCGGCTTCACCTCCTCCTCGGTCAGGTTCGTCAGCACCAGACGCATGCCGCAGTTGACATCGAAGCCGATTCCGCCCGGAGAGATCACGCCGGACCGCGTGTCCATGGCGGCCACGCCGCCGATGGGGAAGCCATAACCCCAGTGGCCGTCCGGCATGCAGAACGAGTACCCGACGATTCCGGGGAGAGTCGCCACGTTGGTCACCTGTTCGATGACCCCTTCGTCCATGTCCCGCAGCAGCTTTTCCGTGGCATAGATGCGTGCGGGGACCCGCATGCCTTCCTTGTAGGTCACGGGAATCTCCCAAACGGCATCAGAAATGCGAATGATATCTTTCACGACTGCCATGCCGACCTCACCTTCCACAGGGAAAACCCTGTATTCTCATCGATAAGGGTGGTGAGCTGGTGATTTCCGAGAATTGTACCGCTTGAATAGTCCCCAGGCCCTCAGGATGTATGTCACAGCGGTTACTGTAACAAATATACCGACGAATCGGCCGAATGTCTAGCGGGGGGAATGGACCGCTCGACCCGGCAATCCTTCGGCGGGTGGAGGGTCATGATCCAGCCGGCTGCTGGGGTCAATGTCTTTTAATCAGCGTAGCCCCGGCGAAAGCCGGGGCCGGCAAGCGGGGTAAAGCCTGGATTCCGGCTTTCGTCGGAATGACGCCGGCGGCTTGACTCAACAGCATTGGCTGCGTGGCCTGACGGCGGAATAGCTTGCTCGATGGAACCGATTGTAATAATAAACAGGCTGAATAACTCGTATAATAGTGCCACTGCTTGGAACTCCATTGCGCCGGGGAGGCAGCGATGACCATGGATCTCGACACGGACAGGATGAAGGCGCGGCTGAACCGGTTGATTCTCGAACATGCTTTTCAGTACTCCGAGACTGCGACCTTCAGGCTGGTCAGCGGGGGAATGAGCCAATTCTATTTCAACTGCAAGAAGGTCACCCTGGATCCCGAAGGCCAATACCTGATCGGGAACCTGTTCTTTGACGCCATTCAAGACCTCGATGCCCAAGCCATCGGCGGCCTGACCCTGGGAGCCGATCCCATCGCCAACGCCGTGGCCTACACGTCCTGGGTTCAGCGGCGGCCCATCCAGTCCTTCGTGGTGCGCAAGAAACAGAAGGAGCACGGAACGGCCAGCCTCATCGAGGGCAAGGTGCATCCGGGGGACCGGGTGGTGGTGGTGGACGATGTGGTCACCACCGGCGGATCAACACTCCAGGCCATCGCCGCATGCAGGCAGGCCCGCCTGGAGGTGGCCAGGGTCGTGGTTCTGGTGGACCGCCAGGAAATGAGCGGCCGGGAGAACATTGTGAGAGAGGTCCCCGACCTCATGGCCCTGGTCACTCGCGACGAAATCATGTCTCTCTATCAAAAGCCGGAACAACCGGCATGAAATGCCACCCCAGAGGAGACTGCCGTGGACCGGAATGAAACGCCGCCTTTGGAGATCGAACCTTCTGCGGAACTCGAGGAAGCTCGCGCAATCCGGGCTTTGGAGCTCTACAATCAGGCATGCCAGGACTCTGGAGTGAGGGTCAGGGCCTGGGACGAATTCGATGCATGGAATAAGTATGTGGACGGGGAAATCGACGGCGCTCAACTGAGCGAGGAGGCGCGCCGGGAAATTGAGCACCTTTCCAGCAGCTTCGGAAAGTACCTGGTCATCGAGAAGGACGACTCAGGCGAACGCCAGCCCGACGAAGAAAAGAAGGAGCGGGCTGCGCGGGCGAGCCGTATCTACCGCAAAGCCTGCCGGGATGCCGGAGTCACGGTCCACTTTTTCAACGACTTCTCGACCTGGAGCGACTTCGTCAATGGCAGAATTGGCGAGACCGAGCTCTACGATCGGGCCATGGAAGAGCTCAGGGAGATGGCGAAAAGGCATTAGGGGTTCAGCGGGGCAAGCGCCCTGAGTTTTAATCAGAGCGCAGCCCTGAGCTCTCCTAGAGCTTCACGGAGAGGCTTCGGCTGAAATCCGAGGCGACGGGCCTTGGAGCTGTCGAGTGAGACATCGGGCGGGCGTGGGGCGGCAGTCGAAACATCGTCCTGGCGGCTGGGAATGAGCACCGCCTCGCCGATGGAGAATACGTCCGCGATCAGGCGCCCCAAATCGTAGCGGGAGATGCGCTCGGCCCCTCCAAGATGAAGAAGGCCCGATGCGCGCTCAAGTGCCAGAGCCAGGCCCATGGCAGCATCCCGTCCACCGAGGGGCGTCCGCACCTCGTCCACGAAGAGCTTCAGCGCCTTTCCCTCTCGCATGGATCGGACCATGGGCTGGAGGAAGCTTGCG
>Ga0101944_10005158_pt1 | contig 15187 bp, 4 predicted proteins | sample DewCreD2012metaG_FD_75245 | JGI IMG/M metagenome (GOLD analysis project Ga0101944, IMG submission 75245) | Hot spring sediment bacterial and archeal communities from British Columbia, Canada, to study Microbial Dark Matter (Phase II) - Dewar... ...
CGCCCGAGGGTCGCGGGACCGTGCGTCCCTTCGGCAACGACTCGAACGTACCGCCCACGAAAACGGGCAGTACGGGGACCTCCAGTTCGACGGCCAGAATGCCGATGCCCGGCTTGAACGGGCGCAGCTTGCCCGTCACCGTCCGTCCACCCTCGGGGAAAATCAGCAGCGCCTTCCCGTTCTGCAGCACCTCGCGGCACAGCCCCAGCCCTTCCAGCGTGTGTTCCTCGCGCTCGAAGGGCAGCGCGCTGAAGACCGTCGAAAAGAACCAGCTCTTCAACCGCGTGTCGAAGAAGTAGTCCTTCGCTCCCATCACGTGAAAGTCGCCCGCCCGGCGGCCCAGAACGGCACGGACGGCGGCAGTGTCCAGATGGCTCGAATGGTTCGACGCCATGACGAAGGATCCGGACGCGGGGATGTGCTCCAGCCCGTGCGCCTCGATGCTGAGGTAGGTGTTGAAGAAGACTTTTTCGGTCGTCTGCATGACTCCGCGCAGGAGGGATTGCGGGAGGGACGGCTTCAACACCCCGCTGGTCTTGAATTCGCCGGACTTCCAGACGCGATCCTGCAGGCCGGCGCGGCGTTCGGACTTGCGCGACTTGCCGCGCACCGCATGCACCAGATCGACCAGATCGCCGACGGTGCGCATCCGCGCCAGCGCGTCGTCGGGCAGCGAGACGCTCAAGCGCAGTTCCAGCTTGCCCACCAGGTCCAGCCGGCCGATGGAGTCGAGCCCCAGATCGAGCTGCAGGCGCTGCTCGCGCGCCACCTCGCCGGCGCTCACGTTGGCCGTCTCGGCGATGGCTTTGGCCACTTCGGTCAGGACCTCGTCGTCGGATCGGGCGGCGCGCGCGGCCGGACCCGTATCGCCCGGCTTGATCGTCGCGCCGCCGGTCAGTTGCGCACGGAGCTTGCCGCGCTGGACCTTCAGCGTCGTCGTCTTGGGCAGGTCGCCTTCCATGAACTCGATGCGCGCGATCTGCTGGTGACTGGGCAGGTCCTGGTTGACACGCTCGATCGCCGCGCGCAGCTTCTCGCGGTCGGTACCCGGTTCGGGCACCGCCACGACCGCGACCTCCTCGCCGTGCGACTGCCGCGCCGGCAGCCCGAGCACGCAGCACTCGCGCAAGCCGGGCACGTCGCGCAGCCGCCATTCGATCTCGATGGGAAAGACCTTCTTGCCCGCCGCCGTGACGATCACGTCCTTCACGCGGCCGGTGACGTACAGGTAACCGTCGCCGTCGAAACGCCCCAGGTCGCCGGTGCGGAACCAGCCCTGCTCGAAGGTCTTCTCCGTCGCCTCGGGATCCTTCCAATAGCCCTGCATGACATTGGGGCCGCGCACAAGGATCTCGCCGATGCCCTGCACATCCGGCTGATGCAGGCGGATCTCGACGCCCGGCAGGGGAATGCCGACGCTCCCCGGACGCGGCGCGGCCAGCGGATTCACGGTCACCACCGGTCCCGTCTCGGTCAGTCCGTAACCTTCCACCAGCGGGATCGCGAAACGGCCGAAAAAGCGGACCAGATCGGGATTCAACTCGGCGCCGCCGGAGACGAAGAGCCGGATCTTGCCGCCGAACGCCTGGTGCACCTTCGCGAAGAGCTTCTTCCGCGCCCGCTCGTTGCCGAAGAGCTCCGCCGCGCCGGCCATCGAATCGGCCAGGTTCACCGTCAGTTGCGCGCCGATCCCCGCCGCCTTGACGCGCTGCCGGATGTTGTCGGCGAAGACCTGGAAGAGGCGCGGCACCGCCAACACCACCGTGATGCCGGCGCGCTTCATCGTCTCGGAAAGCTCCTGCGGGCGCAGCGTCTCCAGGTAATGGATCGACGCGCCGCCGAAAAGCGGCACCAGGAAACCGCCGGTGAATTCGAAGGCATGGTGCAACGGCAGGACCGACATGAAGCGATCCGTGTCGTGCGGCACCAGGATCTCGGCCACGGCCAGCGCGTCCGAAATCAGGTTGGCATGCGTCAGCATGACGCCCTTGGGCGACAACGTCGTGCCGCTGGTGAAGAGGATGGACGCGAGCGCTTCCGGCGCGGGTTCCCAGCGGCACTCCGCCTCGACGTTCGCGGAATCGACCGGCCAGGCGTACCCGCCGTGCGGCTCGAGTTCGCGGTACGGATTCAGGAGCGGAAGGGCATTGCCGGCCAGCCCTTCGCGGTGCCGTTCCAACAGCGCGGGCGAAATGACGATGGCCTTGGCGCCCGTGAACTCCGCGATGCGAAGCGCCTCGTCGAGGGGCATCTGGCGATCCAGCGGCACGGCCGTGCAGGCGGCGCGCACGATCGAAAGATAAGCCAGCGGCCACTCGGGCGCATTCTCGCCCCACAGCACCACCCGGTCTCCGGTGTGAAGCCCCAGCTTCGCGCGCAACTTGCAGGCCAGCCGACCCGCGCCTTCATACAGTTCCCGGAAGGTCAGGCGGACGGACCTCCCTTCGCGCACCATCTCCAGGAAGACGCGGTCGTGGTGCAGGTCGGCGCCGCGGGCTGCGAGATCGACGATCGTGCGCGGAACGCCGCGCACGGTCGTGGCGCGCCGGCGGACCTGCGCGGTCTCTTCGTCCAGCAGCTTGCCTTCGCCGGCTCCGGCGCGCGGCGGTTCGTCCATGCGCAGGATGTTGCGCTTCAGGCCCGGGATGTGCACGTCCTGCAGATAATGCCGCCAGTGGATTTGCTTGGGATCGTAGCCGAAGACCTCGCGTTCCTCCGGGTCCATGGCCTCGTTGATCGCCCGCGCGCGCTGCGTGTCGAAGCGGCACTTGAGATTCGTGTACGGGCTGTAGATATCGACGTAGTAGAGCAACTGCTCGAGGGTCGTGTTCAGGAGCCGCAGCCGCGTGCGCAGCTTGCGCGTACCGGGCACGGCGATCGGACCGTCGATGACGGCACTCACCAGCTTCATCGGCCGCAGATAGCGGTTCTTGATGCGTCCACGGAAGCGGTCCACGGAAGGAAACTTCCATTTCGGCACGCGCACCGGCCGGCCGGCGCGGTCCAGCATCGGATTCTTCTGGAAGTAGTCGCGCACCGACGAGTAGAGATGCTCGAAGATCAACGGGTTCTCGGACGAGCTGGCCACGTGAACGACGTCGAAGGCGCCGGGCCGGTCGGAATTATGCGCCGCGGCGGCCAGGATCGCATTGACGACCATGTCGGCCGGGATGATGTCGAGCGTCATCTGCGGATCGGCGGGGAAATCGTCCAGGCGCCCCTTGCCGAAACCGACGATCAGCGGATCGGCCATCCGCAGGCCGTCCAGCCAGCCGGGCTCGGGATCGCGCAGACTGGATTCGATGATCGATGAACGCACGATCACCGCGGGAACCTCGCCGTGGTCCAGCTTCAGCAGATGCTCGCCCAGGAACTTCGTGTACGTGTAGGTGTCATTCCAGCCCAGGCTGCGCGCGCGCGTCATGCCGGCGCCGACCAGCGCCCGGCGCAACGCGCCCCTGGCCTCTTCGCTGTCCTCGGCCCAGCCGTTCCTGGCGATCTGTGCCTCGGCTTCGGCCTTCACCGAACGGCACAATTCCTCGAGGCGTGCCACTTCCTGCCGCACGTCGAAACTCTGCGGCCGCGGCGCGTCCGGCGCGAGCTGCTGGTCGATGGCGACCAGCGGCTCCTCGACCCGCTCGGCGATCAACCCGCGACGGGTGCCGCTGACGTAGGCGGTCGAAACGTGCACCAGCGGCGCGCGCGCCCTGCGCGCCAGCGCCAGCAACCGGCCGGGGCTCAGCGTGTTGATCTGCAGCGCCAGGTCCAGGCGTTCGTCAAAAACGACCGTCGCGGCCGAATGGATGATGACCTGGATCCCTTTCGCCAGGTCGTCCAGCGCGGCATCGTCGAGTCCCAGGTTCGGCAGCGTCAAATCGCCCGGCACGCAGACGATGCGCTCCTGACAGTAAGCTTCGAACTTCTCGCCGTGCCGTTCGCGCAGGCGGGAAAAAGCCGAGTTGCGCAGGATCTCGTCACTCACGCGCTGGCGCGGATCGACCAGCGAGCCGTCGGGCCGCGCTCGCGGACGAATCAACAGAAAAACCCTGCCGGCCTCGGGCAGGTCGTGAAGGATCTTTTCCAGCACCGCTTTGGCCAGAAAACCGGTGGAGCCGGTCAGAAAGATGTTCTTGCCGGCGAAAAACTTGCGAATGGAGTAGGTCGTCGATGTCTCAGCCATGGTTCCAAGCCATCCAATCGAAGGAAGATAAACTACCGAGTCCGGAAGGGAATGCCAGCGCGGCAAGCGATGGACCCTTCCCGATCGGAGAACACTGCCATCAAGACTCCACCATCGGCCATCAGCCGGCTATCGGCAACCGATCAATCATCCACCCCAGAAAGCACTTGGCGTGCCAGATTCATAACCCATGACGAGCACTGATTTTCGGCGATTCGAGAATTGACCGGTGTACTGGATAGTGCCGTTTCATAATCATGAATAAACGGCGAAGCGATCGAATGGCACAGAGGAGGCCCGCGATGAACGAACTACCTCGATCCCCGTTCGGCTGGATGGCGCTGCTGCTGCTTCCTCTCATGGCCGGGTCCGTCGGATTGCGTGCGGCCGAGGACACCAGACCGGGCCTCGAACTCTTCGTCAGCCCCAAGGGCGCCGATACGCTGAACGGGCGCGCGGCCGAACGCGACGAGGCCAGGCAGGACGCCGCCAGGAAGCGCATCGAGACGCTGCTGGCTCGCGAGAAGGAGATCGAGGCCGAACTGCCCAACGCCGCCGACGACGAGGCGCGGAAGAAACTCGAAAAAGAGAGGAACGACGCCATCGCGGAACGCCGCGCGCTGGAACCGGTCTTCGCCGCCGGCCCGTTCGCGACGCTGGAGCGCGCGCGGGACGAGGTGCGCAAGCTCAAGGCCGCCGGCCTGCCCGCGGGCGGAGTGACGGTATGGGTCGCCGAAGGAACGTACGAACTCAAACAGACGCTGACCTTCGGCGCCGAAGATGGCGGCAGCGCGGAAGCGCCGGTCACCTACCGCGCCCGGAAGAACGGCACCGCGCGTTTTCAAGGCGGCGCGACGCTGGCGCCGGAGGCCTTCAAGCCGGTCGCGGACGAAGCGGTGCTCTCGCGGCTCGACCCGGCCGCGCGCGGCAAGGTGCTCGTCTGCGACGTGTCGGCGCAGGGCGGGTTCCCCGCGTTCAAGACCTCCTACAACGCGGCACCCGTCGAGCCCTGGCTGTACGTGGACGCCCAGCCGATGACGTTGGCCCGCTGGCCGAACCTCGACGCGCCGGATGGCGGCTGGGCGACCTTCACCAAGGCGGTCGATAACGGCCTGCCCAAGGCCGACGCCACCGACCCGGCGCTGAAGAAAGCGCATCCCGGCTCGTTCGTCTTCGACGACCCGCGCCCGGCGCGCTGGAACGTGGAGCAGGGCGTCTGGCTTTTCGGCTACTGGACGCACGACTGGAGCGACGAGGTCATCCGCATCGCCTCGTACGACAAGGAAAAGAAGGTCATCGCGCTGGCGGCGCCCCACACATACGGGATCAACGCCGGCACCTGGGGCGCGGCCAAACGACGCTTCTTTGCGCTGAACCTGCTGGACGAACTCGACGCGCCGGGCGAATGGTACCTGGACCGCGCCCACCGGCGGCTCTACCTCTATCCGCCCAAACCACTCGCGAACTCGCAGATCGTACTGGCCACGCTGGCTCAGCCGCTGGTGAAGATAAGTGGGACCCGGCATCTCAGGCTCGTCGGACTGCGCTTCGAGTTCGGCCACGCGAACGGACTGGTCCTGCAGAACACCGAGCACGTGGAGATCGCGGGCTGCACGGTGGCCAACCTCGCCGGCCAGGGCCTCTCGGTGAGCGGCAAGGCCAACACCGTCCGTTCGTGCGATCTCTTCCATCTCGGCACAGCCGGCATCTCCCTCGACGGCGGCGACCGGAAGACGCTGGAGCCGGCGAAGAATTTGGCGGTCAACAACCACGTCCACCATTACGGTCTTTTCAAGCGAACCTATGCGGCGGGGATCAACGCGAACGGCTGCGGCCAGATCGTGCGCAACAACCGTATTCACGACGCGCCGCACAACGCGGTGCTTTACGGCGGCAACGAACAACTCCTGGAACTGAACGATGTCTACCGCGTCGTGATGGAGACCGGCGACGCCGGTGCGTTCTATACCGGCCGCGACTGGACCAGCCAGGGCAACGTGGTGCGCCACAATTTCATACACGACCTTGGCGGCGGCGACGCCAAGCATGTCAACACCATGGGCGTGTATCTGGACGACTGCGACTGTGGCGACACGATCCAGGGCAACGTCTTCCTGCGCGCAGGCCGCGCCATCATGGTCGGCGGGGGCCGCGACAATCCGATCCTGAACAACCTGGTCGTCGACTGCCCGATCGGGCTCCACATCGACTCGCGCGGAATGACCTGGAAGCAGTGGAACAACCCGTCGGATTCCAGCTGGTGCCTGGAGGAGAAGGCCAAGCGGCTGAACTACAAGCAGCCCCCGTGGAGCGACAAGTACCCGCGGCTGGCCGCGATCATGAACGAGAACCCGCGGGAACCGCTCAACAATCCGGTCCGGCGCAATGTCTTCGTGGACTGCGGCAAACAGGTCTGCGATTTCGACGGCAACGTAAAGAAGCTGCTCGACAAGCTCGAGATCGCGGACAACCTGGCCGTGAACACGACGGGCGCGAAGACGATCGCCGCGGCGCCGACCTTCAAAGGTTTCACCGCCCTGTCCGGCTCCCCAGAGCAACCGGTCGTGCTCGGTTTCAAGGATGCGAAAAATGGCGACTTCACGCTTGTCAATGACGCGCCGTTGCTCAAGGCGTTGCCCTCGTTCGAGCCGATCCCGTTCGATAAGATCGGGTTGTATCGGGACGAATACCGCACCGAGCTGCCGGCGCGGTAGGGGCGGCATTCCTCCCGGCCGCCCATCGAACGGGCTTTTCAAGCCGTCGATCCGCCGGTCCCGTTTTCCGCACAGGCCTTCTGCTCGTTATGGTGGCGGATATCGAGGTAGAGATTGTAGGCGGCCACGCTGGAAGGGAAGAGATTGGAGAGCACGCCCACCGAATCGTTCTTGCCGAAAACGAAATACGCCAGGATCAGCAGACTGCCGGTAAGGCTCATCAGCCAGAAGGTCCGGTTCATGACCGGCTTGCGCGCCTTGCGCGAGGCGTGCAGCTGAACGAACCAACGTCCGGCGAAGATGGCCGTGCCCAGGTAGCCGACGATCTTCCAGATGCTGACGTGCAGACCGAACAGCGTGAAGATCTTGCGGTGCATGAAATCGCCTGAATCGGATGCCTCCTCGAGATTCCCTTCCACCGAGTACACGTTTTCGCGGTACGTCATCTCGCCCTTCAACCGGTTGTTTTCGAACGTGACATCCATCTCGACCTGGCAGGTCCCATCGGCGTTCCGGTAGGTGCCCTTCAGCGTCTCGGCGCTCAGGACGCGGGAACTCAGACCAGCCAAGATCACCAGACAGGCGCCGTAACGGATGAGCATGGGATGACTCCTTGACACGTGGCTGCGCGCAACCTGCCGGGACCGATCTTGCGCTTGCGAAGAATGCAGGCTGAAGCCCAGACCAGGGACTTTCTGGTTTCGAGGCTAAAGCTCCTCGGCCCGGTAAAGCAGGTAGCGGCTCTTCATCCAACGTACGGCAAAGGCATCGCGGAGCGCCGTGAAGGTCCGTCCGAGCCCCTGGCCGTATTTGGGTTTTCCGCGCGGGCGCGGACGATGGTTCACGTCCATCTCGACGACCGTGCCGCCTTCCATGCGCACCAGGGTCGTCAGGAAACGGTGCATCCCGCGAAAGAACTTCACGCGCTTGATCGTCTCGGCGCGGAAGAGTTTGAGGCTGCAACCGGTGTCCCGTATCGGATCGCCAGTCAACCAGATGCGGACCGCGTTGGCGATCTTCGAGGAGATCCTTCTGACGAAGTTGTCCTGGCGTTTGGCCCGCCGGCCGGCGACGCAGGTGGGTCGATCGGGTTGCTCGATGCGTTCGACCATGGCGGCGATGTCGGCGGGATCGTTCTGAAGGTCGGCGTCGATCAGGGCGATGATTTCGCCGCGGGCGAACTGGATTCCCGCCTGGAAGGCGGCCGACTGGCCGCTGTTCCGGTCGAGGGCAACGACGCGCAGCGCTCTGAACTGCGACTTGAGATTGAGAAGAATATCGCGCGAACCGTCTTTGGATCCGTCGTCGACGCAGACGATTTCGTAGGTGCGGCCGATTTGGGCGAGCGCCGCATCGGCTTCCTTGACGAACTCCTCGATGCATTCGCGCTCGTTGTAGACGGGGGCGACGAGGGAGAGGTAGGGTTTGAGGTCTTCAGGCATGTGCTCTTCCAAGCGTTCGCGGACTCCATATGCATGCGCATCTGGATGAAGGATGGACGTAGTATGAGGGGGCTGGCTTCGAAATTCAATGTCACACGAAAAAGCCCCGTTCCGAGAATGCTCGGAACGGGGCTGGTAAAAAAACCCGGCGACGACCTACTTTCCCGCTGGTCTGCAGTATCATCGGCGCGGACGGGCTTAACGGCCGTGTTCGGAATGGGAACGGGTGTGGCCCCGCCGCTATGGTCACCGGAATCTGGGCTCAGCGGGGAGGGCTCTGAAAGACCCGGTACCGAAGTATCGGATACGACCGGACCTCCCGGCTGAAGAGAACCGAAGAAGATGGATGAAGGACGACGTGGTGCCGGCCAAACGTATTCCGTTTGCTGGCGAATGCTTCACCGAAGCCCGATCAGGGCATCGGATGAAAGCGGGCAAGTCAATGGGCTGATTAGTACCGGTCAGCTCACTCCTTACGGAGCTTACACACCCGGCCTATCGACGTTGTGGTCTACAACGAGCCTCGTGGGGATCCCTAGTCTTGGAGCTGGCTTCACGCTTAGATGCTTTCAGCGTTTATCCTATCGGCACATAGCTACCCAGCGGTGGCCTTAGCAGGCCAACTGGAACACCAGGGGTGCCTCCGTCTCAATCCTCTCGTACTAGAGACGAATCTCCTCAAGGATCCTACGCCCACGGCAGATAGGGACCGACCTGACTCACGTCGGTCTGAACCCAACTCACGTACCGCTTTAATCGGCGAACAGCCGAACCCTTGGAACCGACTGCAGCTCCAGGATGCGATGAGTCGACATCGAGGTGCCAAACCTCCCCGTCGCTATGGACGCTTGGGGGAGATCAGCCTGTTATCCCCGGGGTACCTTTTATCAGTTGAGCGACGGCCCTTCCACGAGGAACCGCCGGATCACTAGGTCCTGCTTTCGCACCTGCTTGAGGTTTTTCTCTCGCAGTTAAGCGCGTTTGTGCCCTTGCACTCGACGCACGATTGCCAACCGTGCTGAACGCACCTTTGAGCCCCTCCGTTACCTTTTGGGAGGGGACCGCCCCAGTCAAACTGCCCGTCTACCACGGTTCCGAGCCCGGATTACGGGTCCCGGTTAGAATCTTCGTACTCGAAGGGTGGTATTTCACCGGCGACTCCACACCGTCCGAGAACGGTGCTTCGAAGTCTCCCACCTATCCTACGCAACAAGCACAAAGACCCAATAGTAGAGTACAGTAAAGGTCCACAGGGTCTTTCCGTCTAGCCGCGGGTAAGTGGCATCTTCACCACTGCTACAGTTTCGCCGAGCCTCTCGTGGAGACAGTACCCCTGTTATTACGCCATTCATGCAGGTCGGAACTTACCCGACAAGGTATTTCGCTACCTTAGGACCGTCATAGTTACGGCCGCCGTTAACCGGGGCTTCGGTTCGTTGCTTTGGGGGCGAACCCCCTGACAACTTCCCTTAACCTTCCGGCACAGAGCAGGCGTCAGACTGCATACGTCGTCTTTGCGACTTTGCGCAGTCCTGTGTTTTTGGTAAACAGTTCCAGGGACCGTTTCGCTGCGGCCTCTCGGGGCTTTGACACCCCTACCAGGCGCTCCTTCTCCCGAAGTTACGGAGCCAATTTGCCGAGTTCCTTCACGAGAGTTATCTCGAGCCCCTGAGGCTACTCGCCTCGCCTACCTGTGTCGGTTTACGGTACGGGCACTATGGGCCTTCCCACGACGCTTTTCTTGGCAGTATAGCTGTGACCGCTTCGGCGGTGTCACCCGCCTTGCACTCGGACTTCGGGCTCAGCTCCCGGGTTTTCCTGGAAGCTTCAACGCCGTTTGCCCTTGGAACACCCAGCTAACGGGTTGTCCGGCCATGGCTACCTGCGTCACGCCTTGGGTAATAACGGTTTCTAGTGGGACCGGAATATTAACCGGTTTTCCATCGGCTACGCCTCTCGGCCTCGCCTTAGGACCCGCCTAACCCTGGGAGGAGTGACCTAGCCCAGGAAACCTTAGGCTTACGGGGAGGGGGATTCTCGCCCCCTTAATCGCTACTCGTGTCCGCATAATCACCTGCACGGGCCGCCACGAAGGCTCTCGCCTCCGCTTGTATCTCCCGTACAGCGCTCCTCTACCCAACCACGCGCGCGCAGGCGCGCGGATGATACGGCTTCGGCGTTCACCTTATTCCCGGTAATTTTCGGCGCGAGAATGCTCGACCAGTAAGCTATTACGCACTTTTTAAATGGTGGCTGCTTCTAAGCCAACATCCTGGCTGTCTTCGCACTCCCACCTCCTTATTAACTGAGGTGAACTTTGGGGCCTTAGCCGGTATTCTGGGCTGTTTCCCTCTCGTCCCTGAAGCTTATCCCCCAGGGACCGACTGCCGGGTTACCACAGATGGTATTCGGAGTTGGATTGGGTTTGGTAGTTCGGTAGAACCCCTAGCCCATTCAGTCCTCTACCCCCATCTGCTATCTTATCCGACGCTAGCCCTAAGGCTATTTCGAGGAGAACCAGATATCACCGGGCTTGATTAGCCTATCACTCCTAACCACAGGTCATCGCACCGTTTTTCAACACAGAAGCGTTCGGACCTCGATGCGGTTTTACCCGCACTTCATCCTGCCCATGGTTAGATCGCCACGGCTTCGGGTATAGTGAGTACGACTGAGCGCCCTATTCGGACTCGGTTTCCCTGCGGCTTCGCCCCTGAAGGGCTTAACCTGGCCGCACCCACTAAGTCGCGGACTCATTCTTCAACAGGCACGCTGTCACCGTGCAAGCACGGCTCCAACCGCTGTGTAGGTGTATGGTTTCAGGGTCTTTTAACTCCGGTTCTTCCGGTGCTTTTCATCGTTCGCTCGCGCTACTGATTCGTTATCGGTCGCTGAGTAGTATTTAGCCTTGGAGGGTGGTCCCCCCAGATTCGCACCAGGTTTCCCGTGCCCAGTGTTACTCGGGATCCCGCCGGACTCGAATTGACTGAACTACAGGGCTGTCACCTTCTGTGGCATGCCTTTCCAGGCACTTTATCCAGTCGCTTCTCGTCGTTATGCGGTCCCACGACCCCGGAGACACTCGCGTGCCGCCGGTTTAGGCTCTTCCGATTTCGCTCGCCGCTACTTTCGGAATCTCGGTTGATTTCTTTTCCTGTGGGTACTGAGATGTGTCACTTCCCCACGTTCGCTTGACCTCTCCCTATGGATTCAGGAGAGGAAAATCCTGGTTGCCCAGGACTGGGTTGTCCCATTCGGGTATCCCCGGATAAACTTGTGTGCAGCACCCCGGGGCTTATCGCAGCTTACCACGCCCTTCATCGCCTCTCAGCGCCAAGACATCCCCCATACACCCTTAGTAACTTGCCCGCCCTCATCCGATTCCCCGAAGAAACGCCTTCAGTGAACCTGGATGCGCGGCGCCATCGCGGCGACGCATCGGGTCGGGCCAGAAACAGAACTCATTTGGCATCCACATCCAACATCGACATCAGCTCGGACGTGAAGACACCACGTCTGTCCTTGATCTCATCCATCTTCAATTGTCAAAGAGCGCACTGCAAAGCGCATCGGCTCCCGCCCTGAGGCGGAAAAAGCAAACTGGACGTTTGGTAGCGGGGGCAGGATTTGAACCTGCGACCTCCGGGTTATGAGCCCGACGAGCTACCAGGCTGCTCCACCCCGCGACCACCCCGGACGAACCGCGGTGATCGCGGAACCCGGGTCAACAGTCGAATCGAATCAGGTCGTTCAACGCCTTCTTCACTCTCCGTTGCCCGATCCGCTCACGCCCCAAGTCCAGGAAGCGGTCCTCGGGTCGCGTAAATGGAGACGACCGGGCTCGAACCGGCAACCTCGTGGTTGCAAACCACGTGCTCTCCCAATTGAGCTACGTCCCCGAAAGATGGTGGGCCCGGACCGATTCGAACGGTCGACCTCGTCCTTATCAGGGACGCGCTCTAACCAACTGAGCTACGAGCCCAACTAGAGACACTCCACGGATCGGGCTTAAGGCCCACAAACAAGGCACCAGTTCCGTGGCTCGCTCGAGTGAGCCCGCCGCTTGGGAGCCGAGATCTTCGGCACTTGCCAAAGACCCTCTAAAATGAGTTATAGGCAGTCAGTACGCTGGCAAATTCGGTGTGCCAAGTGTTACTCATCAGGCAAGCTGATGAGTCTAAGTTTATCCCCTTAGAAAGGAGGTGATCCAGCCGCAGGTTCCCCTACGGCTACCTTGTTACGACTTAGTCCCAATCACCGGTTTTACCGTGGGCCCTTTTGAGGGGGACTTCAGGTACTCCCGGCTTTCGTGGCTTGACGGGCGGTGTGTACAAGGCTCAGGAACATATTCACCGGGGCATAGCTGATCCCCGATTACTAGCGATTCCAGCTTCATGGGGGCGGGTTGCAGCCTCCCAATCTGAACTGAGGCCGGTTTTAAGCGATTTGCTCCCCCTCGCGGGTTTGCGTCGCGCTGTACCGGCCATTGTAGCACGTTTGCCGCCCCGGACGTAAGGGCCATGATGACTTGACGTCGTCCCCACCTTCCTCCGGCTTAACACCGGCAGTCTCTCTAGAGTTCCCGGCATGACCCGTTGGCAACTAGAGACAGGGGTTTCGCTCGTTAGAGGACTTAACCCGACATCTCACGACACGAGCTGACGACAGCCATGCAACACCTACGCACGCTCCACTCTTGCGAGTTACACCTGCTTTCACAGGCTTAATTCGTGCGCTTCGAGCCCGGGTAAGGTTCTTCGCGTTGCATCGAATTGAGCAACATGCTCCACCGCTTGTGTGAGCCCCCGTCAATTCCTTTGAGTTTCAGCCTTGCGACCATACTCCCCAGGCGGGATGCTTAACGTTTTCACTGCAGCAGGGAAAGTCTTGGCCTCCCCCCGCCTAGCATCCATGGTTTAGGGCGTGGACTACCAGGGTATCTAATCCTGTTTGCTCCCCACGCTTTCGTGCCTCAGCGTCAGGTACCACCCAGTTGGACGCCTTCGCTACCGGCCTTCCCCCAGATATCTACGCATTTCACCGCTACACCTGGAGTTCCTCCAACCCCTGTGGCCCTCAAGCCGTGCAGTTTAAGGCGCAGTTCCCCGGGTAAGCCGAGGGCTTTCACACCTTACTTGCACAGCCGCCTACGCACCCTTTAAGCCCAGTGACACCGAACAACGTTCGCCCCTCACGTATTACCGCCGCTGCTGGCACGTGATTAGCGGGGGCTTCCTCCCAGGCTATGCTCAACGGCTCGAGGTGTTAACTCGAACCGATTTGTTCACCCGTGACAGAAGTTTACAACCCAGAGGGCCTTCATCCTCCACGCGGCGTCGCTGGGTCAGGCTTGCGCCCATTGCCCAATATTCCGAACTGCAGCCACCCGTAGGTGTCCGGCCAGTGTCTCAGTGCCGATGTGCCCGGTCAGCCTCTTAGCCCGGGTACCCGTCGTCGCCTTGGTGGGCCATTACCCCGCCAACTAGCTGGTAGGGAGTAGACCGATCCCAGAGCGCGAGGCTCCGAAGAGTCCCCCGCCTTTGACCCCAGATGCGCACATCCGTGGTCTTATCGGGTATTAGCGGTCCTTTCGAACCGTTATCCCCATCTCCAAGGTACGTCATCTACCCATTACTCACCCTTTCGCCGGTTTACTAGACGAGTTGCCCCGTCATTCTCCCGCGACTTGCATGCCTCAACCACGCCGCCAACGTTCGTTCTGAGCCAGGATCAAACCCTTCAATTGATGTGATCTCTTAAAGGTCTGATCGAAAGCACACGAACATTGACTACTTCCTTGTCACGTTCTCGTGCTCGGTTGTCTTACTACTTTGGTCGCTCGCCAAATGCTCGCACCTAAGTGCGCTCATCGGCGGGCACCCACACCGAACTTAACGCAGTCGTACTGACTGCCTATGAACTTGTCAAAGAGCTTACTACCTACTCGAAGACGACAAGAGAACCGCACACTTCCTTTCTGCCCTGATCCCAACTGCCACAAACGAGATCAAGCAGTCAAGAAAGGAGTGCCGGCTGTTACTCCACCAGCTTGTCACTCCGCGCCATGTCGGGCGCAGGAATCTATATACCCGCACATCAGGATCGTGTCAAGACAATCACACTCTCTTTTTTCGATTTTTCATGATTGCGTAACGTCCAGTCAACACTAAACTTGCATGGCTCTGGCAAGATTGTTCTTTCCGCAACCCGCGATTTCCCACCCATTCCACTGCACCGTGCATCCCCCTCCAAACCTCATTCCTTGACGCCGCTCCCTTTCTTGGGTAGAGTTTCCTCAGGAATTCGATGCGCTTTCAACATCGCCTCGAATCTGTCCTAAGTTATTTTCAGGAAAGGATGTAAGAAGCGGTCCGCCTTTCAGGAGATAGCGCCATGGCTACCCGTCGTTTCGTCGGCACCAACGAGTTCCAACAAAAACCATCCTCCCTCCTCAAAGAAGTCACCTCCTCCGGCGAAACCTGCTTCATCACCCAAGACGGAAAAGCCACCGCCGTCTTACTCGACATCAATCGCTACAACGCTCTCATGGACCTCGTCGAAGAAAGCGAATCGCCATCCGGAAAAAGTCAAGATATAGGAGACGAAACGAGACAACATGTAAGCATCAAAGGAATTCTCCGCCATACTCGCGTCATGCGCCGCAAACGCTAACGCCCCGACCGTTTCCTTCCTGCCTTGGCAACCCTTCGAAAAAAACCTCTCCCTACCCTCTACCACAAAGGGAAGATGTTAAACAGATGTTAAACAAAGGCCCCGGGGACCTTTCCTTTTTTCTTCGGGTGTAATCCCGAAAGATGGACTTTCCCTATGAAGAGCCAAGCGAGATTTGC
>Ga0101944_10005159_pt1 | contig 15185 bp, 11 predicted proteins | sample DewCreD2012metaG_FD_75245 | JGI IMG/M metagenome (GOLD analysis project Ga0101944, IMG submission 75245) | Hot spring sediment bacterial and archeal communities from British Columbia, Canada, to study Microbial Dark Matter (Phase II) - Dewar... ...
TACACCCTTGCTCCCATCATAATTTATAATTATTAATTAAAGCAAAGTTTTATATATTTGAATGTTGGCTTTTATAAAATTGTTGATAAGTTTACTCATATTCTCATTCTTTTTTTCGGCCAAATCGACAAAAAATTGTTGAATATCGTCCTCCAAGTATATAGGAAGTCTTAATTGAACATTTTCTACATAAAATTTACCACGCTCACCGTTAGTAAAATCATATTCTTTTTTCATACATGCTCACCTCTTTCTTCGTGGCTTTGCGGGCGGAAATGAGGCGCAGCGCCTCACCCCGATAGGTATAGACCACCACAATAATGCGGCCCAGGAAATCCATGCCGATGGAGACAAACCGTTGCTCTCCTTCGGGGTCCGGGTCTTCGAGGGTGATGGCCCGGGGGTCTTCAAAGACCCCCACCGCATCAGCAAACTCCACCCGGTGTTTCTTGACGTTGGCCCGGGCCTTCTCCGGATCCCATTGGTACTTCATATGCACCAATTGTATGCACAACAATCTAATTTGTCAAACAAGAAAGGGTTCTTTGTCGTCTCCCGGCCAGGACGAGAGATTAAGTGAACCCGCCGCGACAAGGAAGACCGACTTGCCCGAGGAGGCTTCGTCATGAGCGACATCAAGCTGTTCCAGATAAACGGTCCAGAGGTGCGGGAATTGGCTGGCCAATCCGTAGCCGTGGAAAAATCCCTGCAAAACCTCATCGAAAAGCATCTGGAAGCCTTCTTCGGGGTGCGCTTCCTGGCCTCGGAGTATCCCACCGGCAAGACGCATGGGGGTCGCATCGACACCCTGGGTTTGGATGAAAACGGCTGTCCGGTGATCATCGAATACAAGCGAGCCCTGAACGAGAATGTCATTAACCAAGGACTCTTTTATCTGGATTGGCTTTTGGATCACAAAGGCGAGTTTACTCTGCTGGTGCTCAAGCGGATCGGCCCAGAAGCCGCCGACGGCATCGAATGGTCCAGTCCCCGTTTGATGTGCATCGCCGGGGATTTTACCCGCTATGACGAACATGCGGTCCAGCAGATCAACCGGAACATCGAGTTGATCCGCTACCGGCGTTACGGCGACTCTCTGGTGCTCTTCGAGCTGATCAACGCCACCACCGCCCAACCCCCCGACGTCATTGGCACCCCTACGGACAAAGGCAAGGTGTATAAAACGGTAAGCGACTATCTGGCGCAGGCCAAAGAAGACTTAAGAGACCGATTCGAAGCCCTGAAGGCTTTTCTCCTGGCCTTGGGCGACGATGTTCAGATGAAAACCCTGAAATTCTATTTCGCCTTCAAGCGCATCAAGAACTTCGCCTGCGTTGAAATCAGACCCCAGACCGGAACCCTTCTCGTTTATGTGAAAATTAATCCAGACACCGTGACACTGGCAGAGGGATTCTTGAGGGATGTTCGCCACATCGGGCACTTCGGTACGGGGGATTTGGAGATCACCATTGACTCGGATGAGGCTTTGGAGAGGGCCAAACCCTTTTTAGTGCAGAGCTACGAGGCCAGTTAAATGGACATTTCGGAAAAAAACTTTGAGGCTGCCATTGAGGAAGGGCTGATCGCCCGGGGCTATCGGAAACGCCGCCCGGAGGACTTTGACCGCACCTTGTGCCTGGACCCGGAGGCGGTGCTGGACTTCATCTATGCCACCCAACCGAAAGAGTGGGAGAAGCTCAAGAAACAACACGGGGCGGAGGTGAAGGAGCGCTTCCTGCAGCGCCTGTCCAAAGAAGTGGCGCGCCGAGGCACCCTGGACGTGCTGCGCAAGGGCATCAAGGATTCGGGCTGCACGTTCAAAATGGCCTATTTCCAGCCCGTAAGCGGTCTTAACCCCGACTTGCAGAAGCTCTACCAGGCGAACCAGTTCACCTTGATTCGGCAACTGCGGTTTAGCGAGAAGACGGAACAGAGCCTGGACCTGGGGTTGTTTTTGAACGGTTTGCCCATCTTTACCGCCGAGTTGAAAAACCCTCTCACGGGCCAAAATGTCCAGGATGCCATCCGGCAGTACCGGTTTGAGCGCAATCCCAAAGAGCCCTTTTTTGCCTTGGGCCGCTGCCTGGCCCACTTCGCGGTGGACCCGGACCTGGTGTACCTCACCACCAGGTTGGAAGGCCCCAAGACCCGCTTTTTGCCCTTTAACCAGGGACGGAATGGCGGGGCCGGGAACCCCCCTTCCTGGCAGGGCTTTGCCACCGCCTACCTGTGGGAGGACATCTGGAGCCGGGACAGCGTGTTGAATCTCATCCAACACTTCGTTCATATCGTGGAAGTGGAGGACGATAAGGGGAGGAAGACCGGGGAAAGACGGGTGATTTTCCCCCGATACCACCAATTGGAATCTGTGCGGCGTCTGGTAGCCGCGGCCAGACAGGAGGGCGCAGGGCACCATTACCTTATCCAACATAGCGCCGGAAGCGGCAAGAGCAACTCCATTGCCTGGCTGGCCCATCAGTTATCGGTACTCCATGATGACCAAGACAAAAGGGTCTTTGATTCCATTATCGTCATCACCGACCGACGGGTGCTGGATCGCCAAATTCAGCGCACGGTCAGGCAGTTCGAGCTGACCCCGGGAGTGGTGGAGAACATTGACAAGACTTCCCGGCAGCTTAAAGAGGCCTTGGAGAGCGGCAAGACCATCATTGTCACCACCCTGCAAAAGTTTCCCGTCATCGCTGACCAGATGGGGGCCCTTCCTGGGAAGCGGTTCGCCGTCATCGTGGACGAAGCCCACTCCTCCCAGACCGGGGAGAGCACCAAAAGTTTAAAGGCAGTATTAGCGGTGGGTAGCCTGGAGGAGGCGGAACAGGAGGAGGGGGGCGAACCGGAGGACCTGGAAGACCTCATTGCCGCGGAGATGAAAAAGCGGGGGAGGCTGCCTAATGTGAGCACTTTCGCCTTTACCGCCACGCCCAAGCCCAAGACCCTGGAACTCTTCGGCACCCGTCGGGAAGACGGCAAGTTCGAGCCCTTCAGCCTTTATTCCATGCGTCAAGCCATTGAAGAGAACTTCATCATGGATGTTCTCCAGAACTATACGACCTACAAGGCCTATTGGAACCTTCTCAAAAAGATCAAGGATGACCCCCACTACGACCGGAGAAAAGCCACCTACCTCCTCAAGGCCTTTGTGGACCTTCATGAGCACACCATTGCCAAGAAAGTGGAAATTATGATGTACCACTTCGCCGGACAGGTGGCCTCCCGGATTGGCGGCCGGGCCAAGGCCATGATTGTGACCAGGTCAAGGCTTCATGCCGTGCGCTACAAACTTGAAGTGGATAAGTACCTCAAGGAGAGAGGCTTGCCTTACAAGGCGTTGGTGGCCTTCTCCGGTACCGTGCGGGACGGCGGGCAGGATTACACCGAAGCCGGCATGAATGGTTTTCCTGACACCCAGACCGCCAAGACTTTTGAGCGGCCCGAGTATCGTTTTTTAATCGTGGCAGAGAAGTTCCAGACGGGGTTCGACCAGCCGCTCCTGCACACCATGTATGTGGACCGCAAGCTGGCAGGAGTACACGCCGTACAAACCCTTTCCCGGCTGAATCGGGTTCGCCCCGGCAAAGAGGAAACCGTGGTCTTGGATTTTGCCAATGAGGCCGAGGCCATCAAAGAAGCTTTTGAACCTTATTATGACCGCATCCTGCTCTCGGAAGCGACGGACCCCAACCTCTTATATGATCTTCAGACCCGCCTGGCGAATTTTCAATTTTATACCCAAGCGGAAATCGACCGTTTTGCCCAGATTTATTTCAATCCCAAGGCCACCCAGGACAAGCTCCATGCCGCTCTTGCCCCTGCCGTTGACCGCTTCCATGACGCCACTAAAGAGGAGCAGGTGGATTTTCGGGGTCAGCTTAACGATTATGTGCGGCTTTATGCCTTCCTCTCCCAGGTGATTACCTTTTTTGACCCGGACCTCGAAAAGCTTTATGTGTTTGGACGCTTTCTATTGCGAAAGTGTGTGATTGAAGGGGAACCACTCCCAAAGGAAGTGCTGCAAGCCATTGACATGGAATCTTACCGGCTGGCACAGACTCGTAAAGGCAAGATCAAATTGGAGCGGGGCACGACGGAGGTCGAACCCATCGGCCCCAAAGCTCACCAGCCGGCGCCGAATGAAAAAGAAGCCCTATCCAGGATTATTCAAGAGCTTAATGAGCGGTTCGGCACCGACTTTAGCGAAGAAGACAGGGTTTTCATTCAACAACTGGAGGAGAGGCTGGCAGCCGACCCAGGACTTGAAGCCAGCGTCAAGGTAAATCCGCCTGAGAATGCCCGCCTCACTTTCGATCATGTCCTCAATGATCGCGTTCAAGAAATGATCGACGCCAATTTCAAATTCTATAAGCAGATTAATGATGATCCCGAATTCGGCAAATTCTTCTCGGACTGGTTATTTGATAGGTACCTTAGGTCTAAAAAGGCTAATGCTCCATAACAGTTCCTTATATATGATTATGGTGTTTGCATCCTATTATATAAGCTATGATAGCTGTATTAGTTTTTTAGTATTTAAGCATGAGGGTTAAAATTATGGAAAGCATCATAGCAGAGTTGTTTAAAAACCTTTCTGAAGCTTTAAGCACTTTTCTTGGTGAAATGCTTCCAATAATATCCCGTAATTGGTGGAGTGAGCTTGTATTGAATGCTCTGACTCCTCAACAGCGACGACACATTGCACAAAAAAACTTGTCTTCCCTTACATCTTTGGATTTGGCGGCGCTTATCCGTATTTTCGACCAGAACTGGCATCTAATAGCCCCTAAAAAGAACTTTTCTTCAGAACAAAGGCATTTCGTCAAGGAAATGCAGACGGTGCGTAACCGCTGGGCGCATGCCGGGTCGGAAAGCTTTCCCTATGACCTGGTTTATCGAGACCTTGACACCATTCAGCGTTTTGCCTCCATGATAGAATCTCCTGGCGATATGATTTCAAAAATAACCGAACTAAAGCAATATATTCTGGGAAAATCCGGAATATCAAAGGCAAGAGAAACTGGGCAGAAATCAGAAAACTCCATAACTGGAAGTTCTCAAATGTCGGAATTTGCGTTGGGACAAATAGTTTGCTTAAAATCCAACCCATCATTAAGAGGAGCGGTCATTAACATAATTCCAAATGAGCCTGAAAACCGTTATTCAGTTTTTATAAATGGCTCTGTTCAGATGTTCTATGCCTCCCAACTTAAAATTGTAGAACCTGTTCGTCCTGGTTTGCAGTGGAAAGCTCTACCTCTTTTTCATTCTTATCTAACCGCATTACATCTTCGTCATCCGAGTCTCTCCGCGTTGTATTCCTTAAATGCAGGCAGGATAGACTTCATTCCTTACCAATTCCGGCCGGTATTAAAATTCATCCGATCTGACCGGCCTCGCCTCCTCATAGCCGATAGCGTAGGAATAGGAAAAACCATCGAAGCTGGGTTGATATTGCGTGAACTTCAAGCCAGACGAGACATTAAATCCGTATTGATCATCTGTCCCCGTCCCTTGGTGACCGAACGCAAGTGGGAACTGGAAATGAAGCGGTTTGACGAACGTTTTATTCATGTGGATGGAAGCATCCTAAGATATTGTCTCAGGGAAATGGACTTGGAAGGAGTATGGCCAGACCAATATGAAAAGGTCATTATTCCCTATTCACTCTTTGATAGTGCCCTGTTATATGGGTCTGCCTCACAACACGGAAGACGCCGCAAAGGATTATTAGACCTTGATCCTCCGCCTCGATTTGATTTGGTGATCGTGGATGAAGCGCATCATATTCGCAATCCCAATACCTTTGCTCATGAAGCCGTGCGATTCTTCTGCAATCACGCTGAAGCGGTTCTCTTAATTACCGCCACGCCCATTCAACTGGGCAGCGATGACCTTTATATCCTTTTACAAGTGCTCCGGCCTGACCTGATTATCGACCGGGAAAGTTTTGAACACATGGCAGCCCCCAATCCATATATCAATCAGGCTGTCTCTCTGGCCAGGGCGCAGCCGCCGGGATGGCAGAAACAAGCTGCTGAAGCCTTGAGGGAGGCTGCGGCAACTTCCTGGGGGCAGGCCATTCTCCAGAAGGACCCTGTTTTTCAGCAAAGTTGTCACCTTTTGGGCGAAAGACCACTTACCCAGGAAGAACGCATTGCCTTAATCAACGATCTGGAGCAATTGCACACCTTCTCCGGCATCATCAGTCGTACCAGACGGCGGGATATCGGCGATTTCACTATTCGAAAGCCAGAAACTGTGACAGTTCCCTTCACTCCAGAACAAAAACAACTCCATGATGAACTTCTAAAAATACAGGCTGAAATATTGACCCGTTTACATGGCAATGTGAACGTCAAATTTTTAATGACCACCTTGAGGCGTCAGGCTGCCAGTTGCATTTATGGCTTGGCCCCGCTTATCCAGGATATTTTGACCCGCCGATTGAATGAAGTTATATGGGATGAAATAGATAACTCTATAGATCCCCCAGAGGTTAATGGATTTGAAGACATTAAATCTCAGGTTAATAGAGTCCTGGAACAAGCCGCCAACATTAAACCATATGATCCAAAACTTGAGACGTTGCGTAAGATTATTTGGGATAAACAGAAATTGCCCAATAACAAAGTTATGTTGTTCAGCAGTTTTAGACATACACTATCCTATATTTATCATCATCTTTCAACTGACGGCTTCCGAGTGGGGTTAGTACATGGGGACACAGTGGATGAGGATCGTCGGGAGATTCGCAAAAGATTTCAGCTACCAAAAGAAGATCCGGAGGCCTTCGATATTCTGCTTTTCTCTGAAGTAGGCTGCGAAGGTCTGGATTACCAGTTCTGCGATTGTATTATTAATTATGACCTGCCCTGGAACCCCATGCGGGTGGACCAGCGCATCGGCCGCATTGACCGCCATGGACAACGCAGCCCCACCGTGGCCATTTTCAATCTGATTACCCCGGGCACAGTTGACGCCGATATTTATGAGCGTTGTTTATGGAGGATAGGCGTCTTCCATCAAGCCTTGGGGGAATGCGAGGAAATCCTGGGGGAAATTACCCGTGAGATTCGGGACATCGCTGAGAATTTTTCTCTTACCGAAGCTCAACGGCAGGAGAAACTACAGCAGTTAGCCGATAACAAAATCCGGCTTATCCGGGAACAAGCAGAGTTAGAAGAAAGGCAAAAAGAGTTTTTCGGCCTCAGACTGCCCTTGGAACAAGCAGAAAAAGATATCGGCGCGGCATCAAGCTATTGGCTGTCGCCCAAGTCTTTGCAAAACCTGGTCACCCATTATCTCCAAATAACCCTTGGTAAGGAAAAGGAATACCTTTTGGGGGAAAAGCCGTTAAAAACCTTAAGGTTGTCCCATGAGGCACGCACCCGGGTGTTACAAGACTTCCGCCAACTCCCCCGCCATACCTCTCCGGTCTATCGGGATTGGGAAAGATGGTTGCAAGGAGCCACCCCCCATCTTTCCCTCACTTTCGAAGCGGAATGCGCTTCCCAAAACTCCGACGCTACTTTTATCACACCCATTCACCCCTTGGTGCGCCAGGCGGCCGCGGCTTTAGACCTTGAAAAGCACATCGTCACTGCCTTACTATGTGAAGATGAAGCAATTCCTCCAGGCGAATACCCCTTTGCCATTTACCAATGGGAGTTTTATGGCATCAGGGAGGACCTGAAGTTGGTTCCGGTTTCCCAGGTAGAGATTATCACGAAACGTCTCATCGAGCTTTTGGAAAAGGGACAACCCCTGGATTTAGACCCTAACTATCTGACAGACCTGGATATCTGGAATCGTCTGGATTCTCATCATTATAAGCTCTGGTCTGAAGCCCTCCAGCACCATAAAGAGCAGACCCAGGAATTGGCCAAATACCGTCGGGAAAGCCTGACCACCAGCCACCGCGCCCGCCTGGCCCTTCTAAACGAGCAACTTTCGCAAGCCACTGATGACCGCATCCGCCGGATGCGGGCCAGCCAGATCGCCAGCGCTGAGGCTGATTTTGCCAGGAGAATGCAGGAAATTGATCTGGGGGTGGAACGGGCCGACATTATCGCCCAAGCCGTGGCTTTTGGAATATTAACCATAAAGCGGAGTGACTCCCATGGCCAGTAACTACCAGAGAATCTTAAGAGACAACCTCCGTGAGTATGGGGAAGGGACGCGTCATTTGGAGTTTTTCGGCCGTCTCTATAGCGATAAGACTCACTTCATCTATGAGCTTCTCCAAAATGCTGAAGATGCCGGGGCTACCCGGGTTAGTTTTTTTCTTAGTTCCGGAGACCTCAAAATGAAGCATGATGGCCGCCTTTTTAATGAACAGGATGTCCGGGGGGTCTGTGGCGTTGGCGAGGGAACCAAGGCGGAGGATTTGACCCAGATCGGCAAATTCGGTATCGGCTTCAAATCGGTCTATGCCTATACCTTAACTCCTGAAATCCACTCCGGAGACGAGCATTTTCGAATTGAACACTATGTCCGTCCCTTTGCCGCTGATCCTTTGGAACCTGGAAGCAACTGGACTACCCTTTTTATACTCCCTTTTGACCGAAATGATAGCGGCGCTGAAGAGGCTTTTAAGGATATTGCCGCACGTCTGATAAATCTCGGTGTCAGGACCCTGCTCTTCCTGAGAAATATTAAGCAGATCGAATGGGCCATTTCAGGAGGCCCAACTGGATGTTATCTGAGAGAGACCCAGCCTATTGCTGAGAAATCCCGTCGGGTCACGGTCATCGGTCAGAAAAATCACGAGGAAGAGGAAGAGGAGTGGCTGATTTTTGACCAGCCCTTAAGACTTCCTGATGGCGATGGCGAGGTAAGGGTCGAGATCGCCTTCCGGCTGTTTCCAACAGAAGAAGGTAATGGGAAGACAATCAAAAAAATCAAGGACTCCCCCCTGGTGGTTTTTTTCCCCACCGAAAAGGAAACCCGCCTCGGTTTTTTGCTCCAGGGCCCATTCCGCACCACTCTGGCCCGGGACAACATCCCCAAGGAAGATGACTGGAACCAGAAATTGCTACAAACAGCCGCCGACTTGTTGTCCCATACTTTGCCTTGCCTCCGAGACCTGGGGTATCTCACAGTCAGTCTCCTGGAGGCCTTGCCCATAAAACCCGATGATTTCCCCGATGGGGGCATGTTTTTCCCTCTCGCTGCAGCGGTCCGCCAAACTTTAAGGGAGCAACCGTTGCTCCCCGCAGCTGACGGCACCTTTGTCTCGGCCAGTCAGGCCAAACTGGCCGGGAGCGCCGACCTACGGGAGTTAGTGGGCCACAAGCAACTACAAAGGCTCCTTGACGCCGACCAGCCGATCCGTTGGCTTTCAGGAGAAATTACCGAGAGAGGGACGCCGGAGCTGTGGAAATACCTTCGGAATGCATTGGACATCGAAGAGATTGACGCGGAGTATTTTGCCCGCCGGTTGAACGAAGGTTTTCTGCAAAAACAGGGCGATAAGTGGCTGATCCGGTTTTATGCTTTCCTTGCCAACCAACGGGCCCTTTGGCGTCCGCCTCGAGCAAACCAGGCCCCTGGGATCTTAAGAAACAAACCGATAATCAGGCTCAGCGATAATCGCCAGGTTATCCCCTTCCAACTCGTCGGCGATAAGGAACAGCCCAACGCCTATCTCCCTACTGCGGCTGATTCCGAAATAGAATCTGAATTCCCCTTGGTCAAGGAAAGTATCGTCAGGGATGAAGCGGCCCGGGAATTTCTTCAGGAACTGGGCCTCCCTCAGGCCGATCTGGTCTCCGAGGTTATAGACAAGATTCTCCCCCAATATAAAGAAGCGAAGGGGCGAGTCATATCACCAAAGGAGCATAATCGCCATATCGACAAAATTCTCAGGGCCTGGGCTGTCACTTCTGAAGACAACCGTAAGCCAGACCGGGAAAGACTAGTCGCAGCTTTAAAGGAAACTCCTTTTCTAAACGCGGTCAATAATGTGACCGGCAGTGAGGCTTATAAAAAGCCGGAGGAGATTTATTTCCGCTCTCCGGAACTTGAGCTTTATTTCCAGGGTTATCAAGATGCCTGGTTCATTAATGAAAACAAAGGGGAGACGGTATGGGAAAAGCTACGTGTTGCAAATATTCCTCGTTTTTTAGAATTTGATCCCCAATTATCCTGGCAACAAAAATCTGCTTTGAGGAGAGACTATGGTTGTACTCGTGATTGGCCAGCAAATGATTATCGTGTGGATGGATTGGAAAATTTTCTTGATAACCTATCTAATTTTAATGAGGAACAACAAAAGTCACGCTCAAAACAATTATGGTCCTTTCTTGTTGATTTTTTCAAAGATATGTCTGACTGGGATAAGAATAGTTTTTTCCATGGTACCTATAAATGGTTTTATTATTCCAAGCATTACGCATATTTTAATGCGCATTGGCTGAAGCTTCTCCAGGGAAATCCTTGGCTGCCTTCTCCCGCAGGAGGGCTTTGCAAACCGGCTGAAATAACATTTGATCAGCTTCCCCCTGAATTTCCGCGGGATGATTATCTCATCAAAAAACTCGGCTTCAAGCCGGATGAAGGAGAGGAAATAAGGGAGTTAGCCCAAAAAACCGGGGTTCCCGAAGATATTCTTGTAATCTTGAAAAGCCGCCCCGAGTTAATGCCGGAACTGAGAAGATTAGCCTCCCAGCCAATTTTCCCCTCAAGAAGCAGTGCTGAGGGCTCGGAGGAGCGCTACTGGGAAGGGATAGAACATGCTCCCCCAGTTGAATTTAATCAGAGAGTGCGCAATATTCGCATCTCTCGAGGCAAGATTGATCCTCAGACCTGGCTAAGATCGCAGTATACCAATCAAGATGACGAAATGGTCTGCCAATTATGTAAACAAGTCATGCCCTTTAAAAAACTTGACGGGAACTACTATTTTGAAGCAGTGGAAATTATAAAGGGCATAAAAGAAGAATTAGAAGAGAAATATTTGGCTCTCTGTCCGGTCTGTGCAGCAAAATACAAATATTATGTAAAAGGAGCCCAAGGCGGCAGAAACAATATGAATGAAATAAAATTCTATATCTTAGAGAATGACGCCTTGGAAATCCCTGTCAAATTGGAAAATGAGGAGGAAACCATAAAATTTACCCAACTCCATTACAAACGCCTCAAATTGATATGTCAAAAACAATAACAACCATGATGTTACACGTTTAATGTGAAAAATAATATATTCATTATTACTCAGTTTCCCCAATAAAAAACCTCGAACTCAAAGTTATTTTACACGAAACAGACCGAAGGCCCAACTATAGTCACCGTCGCCTTGCTCGTCGATATGGGAGCCCACGAGTGTGCAGTCAAGACCTGCTTCCCAGTTTTTTAGGCGGTTTTTTAACGTTTGGACCCGCCTTATCCCCTTTGCCTGAGTATAAGCCAGGAGATAACATGATCTTACGTATTTTTTCTATTTAATATATTTGGCTATCTTCTCTCGATCACTTTTGAGCCCTGCTATGTCCCAGGCCTGCTTAATCTCAAGCACTGCCCTTATGTTATCACTCAACTTCGCCCATATCACCAAATCAAACTTTTGCTTGAAGTTCCCTGAAGGGTGCCCCTTTGGTCGTTCACCTCTTTCTTCCATAATCTTTTTGGGGGAAGCCTCAGGATAAACCAAGAACTTTTCTTCCTTTAATTTCATGGCAACGGTATAGCTGATAAAATATTCTGGCCCATGCCATAGCCAATATCCTCCCGTCATGTCAACATATTCTTTCTGGGCAGTCTTGGCTCCTTCAAGTATCGCCTCCTCCAATTTGGTCATGATAAATTCTCCATTTCAAACCATTGGTTCAATCGAGAAGCTTAAGCCTCCCATTTGACGTGGCCTCAAGCATCTGACAAGGCATTATTAATCTCGAAAGCACACCGGGCCGGCATACGGCTTCTGCATTCTGCCGCCGCACCTGGGGCAGGGTCGGAATCTGGGCCAGGGGATTACCTGGCGGCCACGGCAGCTGGGGCAGCGGCCTAAGATGTGAGTATCGCTAACGAGGGAACGGGGATGTGATTCCCCCATCACCACATCCACCACTTCCTTGCAGTCGAGGCAGGTCATGGTTTGGGTGAGGATAAGCCAACCCGCCTCCCCCCCGCCGGAGACCTCGGCCCGGTAGCCGCACTGTCCGCAGCCGAATTCAAAAAGCCGGCCCAAGGTCTTAACCTCTCTGAGAAGGTTTCTGCCATGTTATCGGCTTTTGACCAGGTTTTTTAAATCTTTGAGATGTTCCCCCGCTTTCCAAATGTCCGGCCAGCCCAGGTCAGGCGCCGCCGGGCTTATGTGGTGGCAGGAATAATTTTCTTGCGCCACTTCACAGCAACCCTCTGGAAGCCAAAACCTCTCGCTGCGGCGGGTTCTGGCTTCGGGTAAGGGTTTAACCCGGGCCCTGGAATTCTCATCCACTCGGGGGAACACCCAGCGACCATCGAGATGCTTCCCCATGCTTCTCTGACCGCCTTGGGCCCACTTCAGGGGGTGGAATTGATGGGCATGGGAACGATTTCCCCGAACCCCCCCGAAGAATTTTTAGAAAATTTCCGTGACCATCATATTGACCCGGGGGCCGGGACTCCGATCCCCGGTTTTCGGTTTCAGGCCGGGCAAAGGGGGACAGAGGTAGGGAGGGCGGGCGGCCTCCGGGGAGCGGGAGGGGAGATGAGCCTCTCCACCAGGAGCACGTCAGGCGTGGGGGCCATAGAGGTATCGGATGCAGCCCGCAGTGCACCATGGCAAACGACCGGTGGGGGCAGGCTACCGCTACGAGGCGGCCCGGATCGGCAGGAGGTTGAGACCGCAGTGATCAAAGGCAGGGAGACTTTGAGTGCGGGAATAGGGAGCGGTGCCCCAAGGTACAAAGCCTATACCCCTAAGATGATCCCGGCAGTGCTCCTGAAGCTAGGTGGGGGGGGCCTGTCCACATTCTGAGGCTGGGGTTCAGGGTCCTCTTTCCGTCGTTTCTTTCTCTCCTTGACTTCTCCCCTGCATTTTCCCACATCGGCCGTTTTGGGGTTTGTGGGGGGGGTTTTGAGGTATCAGGACCCGTTGAGACTGCCCTGGCGACTGGGGTCGCCCAACCGCTAAGGCCATAAGGCCATTGTGGGGTAATGGTGAAGCGCGCCGGTTGCCGTCATGAGATCGCCGGTGCGCCCCTCACCATACTTCCATGGCGGGTCGGCAAAAATGATGCGGTATGTCCCTTCCGGCAGGGCGCAGGTTTTGGCCTTGACCTTATCCCTTTTCATCTGGCGATAAGCTTCGGCCGGTTTCATTAACCCCAACCTCACCATATCGGCCAAGTCGGGCCGCTCCTTGGCCAACTTGTCCCCCCGGGCCACAGCGCCGGGGTTGGTTTTCGAGGCCGCGGCTTTGGCTTTGGCTTCGGGGTGTTTGCTGATAGCGGGTGCGGAAACAGAGTGTTGCCGCACCGGCTGAAAAAGCCCTGTTTCCGTCCTGGGCTGTTCTTTCGCCGCCTCGCTCCGCCAGGTCGGGCCGCTCCTTGGCCAACTTGTCCCCCCGGGCCACGGCGCCCTTGTTTGTCTTTGAGGCCGCAGCCTTGGCTTTGCGCCCGGGGTCTTCCGAGGTGCGCGCACACTCTGTGCCCGCACCTGGTTTCTCCGCAAACCCCGTTTCCGTCCTCGGCTGTTCTTTCGCCGCCTCACTCCGCTTCCGGTTGGCCTCTTCTCTGATCCGGCGCTGCTCGGCCTGCCAGCTTTGAGGCCGCGACCTTAGACTTGCGCTCTTTTGCTTCTTTTGGTGGATGCACACATTGTGCATCTCCCATAACTGGCTTATGCTCCCCGGCTGTTGGCTTAATTACTTCGTTCTGCGCCTTGTCACAAGAGGCCGGTCCAGGTCGATGCACCCCATGACCTTCCGGGGCACCTTGTAAAGGGCCTTGCGACAGACCAGCAGAACCGCTCCAGCCTTCCAAGCTCATCTAGTGTTTCCGGACCCTTGCATCACCTGTGCCCTTACTCTCAGGATGCCTTCAGCGGGGTATTGCACAGTTGCGCTCCTTACCGGCGGGTTATTACCCTTGATGCCGCTCGGTTGTGAACCTGAAGGCTAACCGATTAGGCTCATGGGTGGAATTACGAGATCAAGGGGAAATTTCGGCAGCAATTGCCGTCAAAAAGACTTGGCTTGATTACTCTGGAAGATTTTTTTAAAAATTTCCGGGGCCAGCATATTGACCAGGGGGGGCAGGAGTCCCGTCCCCCGGTTTCCGGTTTCGGGGTCTGGAAGGGCGGCTGACAACGGATTAGGGATGAGGGGTGGAAAAGTGGGCAGGGGGACAGGAACGGTAACGGTGAGGTGTCCTTGGGGGGAAGGAGTGAGCCGTCGGGTGGGAGAATGAAGGGAAGGGGGGAAAATTTTTGCTAAAAAATGCCGAACTTCTCGAGGGGCGAGTCTCAGGGCAGGAAGGATTGACCTTCTAAGTGTCCGGGGACCATTCTGGTGAAGGCCATGCCTTCGGGCCCACCTGGCGAAGAAAAATTAGCAGGTTTAGCAAGATTAGCAGGGAGGTGGAGGCCAATTTCCGGCCACCGGGCACCCTTGACCAGGGGAGTCTCCTGGGACCGTTTTACCGCTCCTTCCTAAAATCTTGTGGGGAATAGTGTGGGGAATGAATTTTTAAGGGAATGAAAAAGGGCCTGAGGATTTCCTCAGACCCTTGATTTTCCTTGGTAGCGGGGGGTGGATTTGAACCACCGACCTTCGGGTTATGAGCCCGACGAGCTTCCAGGCTGCTCCACCCCGCGTCGCAGTCGTATTATTGCGCATTGTGGCGGTTATGTCAACCCATGAATTGCCGTGAAATGCGATCAAGGTGTCACACAGAGTATCCATTCGCGGCCATTCCCCTGCGATGTATGGCAGGTCGGGAACAATATCTGGAGGCGTAGAACGTTGACACGTGTCCGCCTACCATCGATGTCGGTAGGTCGGCTACCACCAAAAAGAACGTGGAGGGTCGAAGATCAGTGCATAACTGAGCAAGGCGGCGCGGGCTGCGAGGGTGATCTCGGCAGGCGATGTCGCCAACCGCTTGCAGACGGCGGCGCGTATTCGCGGATCGTCCAACGCGCCAATGGACGGCAGCGCTTGCAGGGCCGCCGCCTGCACGGGAATGGCCTCT
>Ga0101944_10005160_pt1 | contig 15181 bp, 13 predicted proteins | sample DewCreD2012metaG_FD_75245 | JGI IMG/M metagenome (GOLD analysis project Ga0101944, IMG submission 75245) | Hot spring sediment bacterial and archeal communities from British Columbia, Canada, to study Microbial Dark Matter (Phase II) - Dewar... ...
GGCCCCGATGGGATTTTCACAGTAAATGTCCATGGGAAACAAGTCCCATCGCGGAAAGGGCAGGGAGTCGAGGTCCATGATTGGTGAGCGCGGGGCCGTGGCGCGGGGCTTGCCCGAGGCGTCGCGGTACCAGATGCCGGGAACGGTTTCCAGGTCCCGTCCCTGCGCCAGGGCGTCGAGCAGTTCGCTCGTGGTGTTTTCGCCCTCGCCGATGCACAGGATGTCCACGGCGGTTTTGTCCATCATCACATGCGGCACGCTTGTGGCGCAGCTGCCGCCCGCGATGATGGTTTTGTCCGGATGAAGCCTGCGCACGGTCTGGATCAGATCCTTGATGATCCTGTATATTGTTACCAGGCCCCCGATGCCGAATACATCCGCATCGGACGCGGCGATGGCGCGCTCGAGTTCTTCGCGCGAAGGGCGCAACGCGTTGATGTCGTACACTTCGATATCCCAGTCCGGATTGCGTTCCCCGATCACGGCGGCTAGATACCCCAGGCCGGAGGGATACACATTCGGCAGAGACCATTCACGAATAGGCGGGTTCAGAAGTAATAGTTTCATAATTAACAATATCGGCGCGGCAGGCGGCGCACTTGACTTGTTTATACAAATTCTGCGCCATGGAATGTATACAGGACAAGTCAAATTTGGGGATGACTTGTTTTGATTTGTTGAAATTGTGAATAATTAAGGGAAGGGTAAAGCCATGAATCCGCTCTGCATCCGGGATTGTAAACGGGCCTGGGCGGTTCAAAACAGCATATTGCTTGGGCCGGTGTTGTGCCGCGGCTTGGCGCGGGATACGCCAGAGCCATTTTTCCGGTGAATGAACTTGAACGGGCCGGAGCGTGTTTCACCTTATGAACACGCATACGGGAGTTCGGGTATGTCTCAAGCAATGGCAAGCACAGCAGTCATGAAGCAAGAAAGCGACAACCAGTCAGTCATCGCCAGTGCACAGGCATGGGAAATGCCTGTGCGTTCGCGGGCCATGGACATTGTGTTCCACTCATTTCAAATCCTGTTGAGCGCGGCCGGGCTGATTGTGTTCTCGCCGTTGTTCCTCGTGGTTGCGATCCTGGTGAAAATCAATTCCCCCGGCCCGGTGTTCTACAGGGGGCCGCGCATCGGCAAAGGCAACACGCTGTACAAACTTGTCAAGTTCCGGACTCTGCCTGTGCAGTACGAGCAATCCGTTGGGGACCGCGTGCTCACGCAGAAAGAGCGCATCAACGGCTTGTTTGCGGCCATCGTGGTACGCAGCAAGCTCGACGAACTGCCGCAACTCATCAATGTTATCAAAGGCGACATGAATTTCGTGGGGCCACGGCCCGTGCGTCCCATCATTTATTCCAAATATTCAAAAACCATCCCCGGATACAACCGCAAATTCGCCGTCAAACCCGGCATCACAGGCCTTGCCCAGATCATCGGCGGTTATTACATGGACCCACTCAAAAAGCATAAATATGATATGCTTTACTTGGAGCGCAGGTCTCTGCTTCTGGATCTGAAACTCATTGCGCTCACTTTTCTGACTCTGGTGTTGAGCCGCCGGATCATGAAACTTAAAATTACGGAACGGTTTCTGGGATTTGAACTTGGAGTGGACGAAGACGAACTCGAGCCCTCGGCCGATGACTACAAAAATGTAACGGGAACCTGAATGAACCCGGCAAAACCGACCATGCAAAGAATCGTTGTCTCCGTTTTCGTCTTGTTGCTTGCCGCCTGGCCTGCGGCGCGTTGCGCCCTGGCGCAGGACATTCCGCCACAGGCCTATCTGATCCAGCCCGAGGATGTTATCGAGATAACGGTCTGGCCGGACGACAAAATGTCCCTCAAGACAACGGTGCGGCCCGATGGAACCATTTCGTATCCGTTTCTGGGCCAGCTCAAGGTTGAAGGCATGACTGTGGCCGATCTGACCATGCGCATCGAGGAATCGCTGCTCGGTTATCTGAACAATCCCAAGGTTGCGGTCAATGTGACCAATTTCCGCCGCATGCGCGCGTTCGTGCTGGGCGCTGTCTTGAAACCGGGAGTCTACGACATTCGCAAGGGCGACACGGTCATGGATCTGATTGCAGAGGCCAGCGGGTTTACGGACAAAGCCAAAAAAAGCGAGGTCGCGCTCATTCGCCCGCCAAAGGAACGCCCCCTGCAGATGCAGGAAATAGCTTCCATTCCGGATGCCGCGGGCGCGCCGGGCGGCGACGCCATGAAATATATCAGCATCATCAATATGGCCGAAGTGATCGGCAAGGGCGAGTTCCCCGTTCAAGATCAGTATTTTCTGCAAGACGGCGACATTGTTTTCGTGCCAACGGGCAAAAAGGTTGACTGGGAGAAAATTTATAAGGTTGTCACTACGGCGTATTTCGCATTCAGCGTTGACAAATTAATCGGCGATTGATGGGGCTGTTGAAAAACTCGATAAGCTGCACCAAAAGCGCAAACGCAGTAAAAAAACAGGGACTGGGAACGCGGCAGTTTTCCGCGTGCCTGTACCTGTTTTTTACGGTCGCCGGGCTTTTTCAACAGCCCCATTGATCCCGTTTTATTTTTCAGCAGCGCGCCATGTCCGGCGTTCGCCGCGGGCATTTCTTGTGTTTGGTTTTATCTCCGCGCGCCCCTATAATTCCATTTGAAAACGCAGAGGCGCGCCACGCGCGCCCGGAGCAGCGATGATTATCGGCATTGTGGGCGTTCCGCCCTGGGACATGATGCAAACCTATCTGCGCGCCGGGCATTCCATTATTGATCTCGACGAACCCGTGCCGGATCTGCCCGTGCAGGATGTGTTTCTGCCCAACGCCTATTGCTCGATCCTCAAGCGCGTGGTGAGCAACATCTTCGGCCTGCGCGAGCGCGGCGGGCTGGACCTGGTTCTGGCCACGGTGGGCGAATGCAAGTGCGACGGCATGCGCAACATCGCGCGCTGGCTTGAAACCGCCACGGACATCCCGGTAAAGCAGGTGCGTAACGGCAACATGAAGGGTGCCGGACATCCCATCTGCGACAGCGGCCTGCCGCTGCCGGAAAAGTTCGAGCGCATTGTGAGCAGCGTGTTCGAGCCTGTGCCCGCGGCCCTTGCTCCGCGCCTGGCGCCGGTCGAGCCGGTCTGCGGTTTTTGGGGCGTGCCCCCTTATGATTTCGACATCGCACACCTGTTTCCGGACCGCACGCGCATCTTCGGCTGGACCCGGTGCATGGAGAACAGGACCCCCGCGGATCTGGACCTCGAATGCTTCGTGCAACCGGGCTTGCCAACCGTGTTTTTCACGCAGTCATTCTGCCAGAAAGCCGCGCTCGCGTTCAATCTGGCCAAGGCGCATAACGGGCTGTTCGTGGAAGTTGACAAACGGCTCACCCGCTCCACGGCCGCAAAAATCCAGGCGTTTATAGAATTCAATGTGCGGCAGGAAAAACCCGGACGCCGCAGGACACGGCCACACGCATAAACGGGTCGCGCATTCCATGACTATGCCATCGCGATCAAAACACACAATTCTTCTGGACTGCGGCACAAGCTACGCCAAAGTGCATTACTGCGGCACGGGCCGGCGGCGCATCATCCCGGCGCGCGACATCATGCGCCATCCGGACCGCTATACCGTGGCAGCGGCCACGGGGCACAACGCCGGAGTCAGAGCGCAGACGCGCGTGAACGAGCTTGTCGCTCTGGCGCACGGCGGCCTGGCTTTGATTCCGGACAAAAACTTTACGCTCCTGGATTGCGGCGCTCGCGATGTGAAATTCGTGAAAGTCCGCAACCGGAAGGTGCGCGGCATGGACTGGAACACCGAGTGCGGCGCGTTCACCGGGCAGGTCATCGAGCTGCTGGCGCGCTACTTTGACATGGATGCCTCTGCGCCCCCAGCGTCCACGGGCCGCCTGCCCGTGGTGTGCGGCGTGCTCGGCATGACCGCCATGTTCGACCGCATCGCACAGGGCGCGCCCCATGAAGTCGCGTTCAGCGAATTCCTGCGCGGCATCGCCTTCAACTGCCAGACCCTGGTGGGCCGCCCAGATGTGCTCTACCTCTCCGGCGGTCTTTGCATGAACAACACCTTCGTCAACAGCTTTTCCTGCGAAGTGCGGCCCCTGGGCCGCTTTGTGCTCCTGGACGGATTGCTCCGCGCCACGGATCCCGCTCAAGACCATTAATCCTCATGCGGCAGCCCCATCACGCTGTTGCATACCCGTCGGAAATCAAAAGCATAGTTCCGACCTCGGCGTTGCGCGATTGCCGCGTATCGGGTTATTATCGCCACAGTGGCTCCGGCGCGGCGGCAGCAGCAAACAGTTACTCCAATCTGGAAACGGTGGTGCGTTGATGGTTGATCCCACGATGAACGCTATGCGCATGATGCAGATTGCCAATGGCATGAAACCGGATCAGGTGCCGGTGTTCCTGCCCATCGAGAGCGGATTCATGGCCGAGTTCGGAGGCGCGCCGCAGAAGCAGTACCACCACGATCCGGGCATTATGCTGGAGTGCCAGGCGAAGGTCAGCGAACGGTTCGGAGGCCTCACTCCCCTGTACACGGATTTTGGCGTGGTGACCGAGGCTGCTGCGTTCTGCGAGATTTTCTGGCCCGAGGACGATTCGCCCTGGGCGCACCCGGCCATGGAGACCGCAGCGGATGTGGCGCAGCTCAAAGTTCCGGATGTGGAAAAGGACGGCCTGTTCCCGCAAATCATCGAGTATTTCGAGACCATGAACAATCTAGCGCTCAAGCGGGGCGTGCGGTCGCTGGTTCCGAATCCGCGCGGCCCCGTGGGTTTCGGAAGTCTGCGCGGCCCCGTGGTCCTGGCGTCCATGATCCGCGGCATCAACGAATTCCTGATGGATCTAATCCTCGCGCCAAAAGAAATGCACGCGCTCATGGAAATCGCCACACAGACCCTGCTGGCGTATCTGGACTTGCAGAAAAATCATCTGGGCGGGTTGAGCGCCATTTTCATGTGCGATGATGTGTGCGGGCTGTTGTCACCGCAACTGTTCGAAGAATTCTTCATTCCCTACGCAAAGCGGATTTTTGATGCGCATAAGGATGTCATCACAATTTTCCACTGTGATTCGGACATGGCCAAAACCGTGCTTATGGCGCCGCTCACGGGAGCCAAGGCGTTCCACATGGGATACATGCACGACCTGGCGCATCTCAAGGCGGAGATCGGGGGCCGCATGTGTTTGCTGGGAAATGTGCCGCCGGTGCATGTGATGCTGCGGCGGCCCAGGGCGGATGTTGTGGAAGCGGCCCGGGTGTGCATTGATAAGGCCGCGCCCGGAGGCGGATTCGGCCTGTCCTGCGGAGGCGTGATTGATCGCGGCACCCCGCCGGAAAACATTGACGCGCTCATCGAGGCAACGGAACTGTTCGGGAAAATTGAAATGCAGATCACGAATTTACACGAATACAAGAAGAATCAACACCAAGACAACATGCATTCAACCCATTCGTGACGATTGTTATTCAATTCGTGTGAATTTGTGATCCGGTTTCACTCGGTTACAGAAACGGGCCGAAGCTGATGGCCTCGACGATTTTATCCACATCTTTCCAGGGCCAGAGGCGGCCGCGGCCGATGCCGGGGCACAGGCCGCGCAGGTTTTCCCAAGACCGGGCGTTGCGCACATGATCCGGCCAGAAAGGGAATGTACTGCACTGCATGGGCCGCACCTCGTAGATGGCGCACCCGTTTTCCGTGAGAAATTTGCACGGCTTGTCGTCGGGCATGTTGATTTCATACACATCGCCGTAGTGCGGCCGCAGGTGGCGCTCGATGAACGCCATGAGGTCCATGCCGAAAAATTCCGCCATGGTCGGCGCTTCCCATGCGCCCACATACACCACGCCGGGGATGGCGCAGCATTTTGTGCATCCGTACTGGCACTGAAACTTCAGCCCGTCCGGGTATTTGATGCGCAGGGAGTTTTTTCTCACGGTTCTGTTCTCGTGCATACGGTACAAGTATAGCATGACACACGCAAGGAACAATCATAGTGTTCTGGCATTTGATTGAGCCGCGCAAGATCACGGCCGGGACAATCGTGGAAATTATGTTAATGAATTTGTTTTGCCATGACATTTATCGGGTAAAATACACTAAAGTGCATGCCGGAACAACGAAAATTTGTTGTCGTGAGGACATGACGGGAACACAGCACACAGGGGAACGCATCGTCGCCGGGTTGGATCTGGGCGGCACCAAGCTGGCGGCGGCCGTGTTCGCCGCGGATGCCAGGGGCGAGTCCGTGTCCTTTGTGTCTTCACTCGAAAACATAAAATACCACGCCATGCTCGACGATGAAGCGCAACGGGGCCTGACCGTGGAAGGGCGGTCCAAGCTCATCGAAAGGGCCATGGTGGGCGCGGTGCGTGAACTGCTCAAGGAAGCGGGCGCGGAATGCGTTGATGCCGTGGGCGTGGCCTCGGCCGGGTTTGTGGAAGACGGCCGCGTGATTGAAGCGCTCAACACGGGGATGAAAAACTATCCGCTCAAGGAACGCCTGGAAAAGGAACTCAAGACGCAGGTGTTTTTATATAAAGATTCATGGACGCCCATATACGCGCTGCCCCCGGGCAACGGTGACAGCATCGTTTTCAGCCTTGGCACGGGTTTCGGCGGGGTTTCCTCCCGCGGCGGAGGGCGAGTGAGTCTGCGAAGCCGCACCGCGCGCAACAAGCCCGTGTGGATTCCCAATCTGGCCATGAACGACGACCCCGGATTCGCCGCCACCTTTTCATCCGCGGATTTGCACACCCTGCTGCTGCTGGGAATCGAACGGTACGAAGATTCCGGCGCGGAAAAGCCAGGCGCGGAGGTTCGGAAAATCCTGGACACGCTGCCCGGCGCAATCCGCCAGCACGCCAGGGACAAGAAAAAAATGTCGCCGGGCAAGCTCGAGATGTTCATGGCGCGCGCTCTGGCCCCGCGCGCCGCAAGCCGCATCCGCTCGGACCAGGTTTTCGCGGACCTTACGGGGGCCGCGGATTTCCCGGCGTTTCTTTATGAAAAATTCACGGGCTTGGAAATAATGCCGCAGGAGCTTGATCGCAGGCTCGGGGGCGGCGACTCCGTGGCTGCGCTGTGCTTTTTCATTCAGGCGGAATTCATCGGCCGAGTTCTTGCCCTGATGCAGAAAGAAAGGCTGGAAAACGGTTTGCCCCCGGCCACGCGCATCTATGGTACCGGGTCCGGATACAACGCCGTGACATCAAAGATTTTAGGCCCGGCCTTGTGTGCGGCTCTGTCGGATCATGCGCGCGTCATGAAAATCGGCCTGGCTCCGGACGCGCTGCCGCGCAATGCGGAACTCCTGGTGTGTTCACAGGGCGCCACAACCCTGCCATGCCTGGGCGCAGCCCTGGGCGCCTCCCGCGGCATTGTCCAGAACTGACTCTTTCCACATACTAAAATATGCTGAAACAGGCGCATGTGAATAGGGTTTTCCGATGGGTCCTGCTTCCCGGTTTGAAATCATGGGTTGGGTTTTAATAATAATATATGCGAGAATAGAGAGACCGAAGATACAGATATCCCGATGGAACCGAATCGCAACGCGGAAAAGCAAACAAAAGGGTAAATCTGAAAAATGAACAGAAGACGATTTTTGATGCTGGCGGGAGCGGGAGCAGCGGGCGCAGCCGCAGCCGGAGCGGGTTTGTACACCTGGCGCCGCAACCGCAGCACGCCGCCTCTGCGCAGTTCTTCCCGTAATCCGGACCACCCGCGGCTGGTGCTCTATTATGTGCCGTGCACCGTTCCCGCGTGGGCCATCAATCCCTTCAACAAGGACATCGGGTTCACACCGAATCTTGCGCGTTTTGCGGAGAAAAGCGCGGTGTTCATGAACAACAGCGTGGAAATTGGCGCCTCGGGCATTTCATACGCCTCCCTGTTTACGGGCGCTCATGCGGATCAGCACGGCGTTTTTTCACAGCCGGAAATTCTGCAATCTCCTTTGCCTCAAATTTCACAGGTCTTCGCGAACAACGGATATGACACCTTTTATTTTGATGCGCACGCCATGGCCAAGTTTGGCATGAACTATGGCGCTGGATCGCGGCATGTCGCGGACTATCTGCTCACTCCCGGCCACTGGCTGTTTGAAATGCTTCTGGACAAGCTGTCCTCGGACCGGAACTACCGGGCTTTTGTAATGACATCATTTACCATTACGCATTCCGTGTATCCGTTCCAGCCCACGCTGCGGAATCGCATTCAGGACTACGGGCTGACGCCTGCATATCGTGTAAAAGATCTCCCGGCGGAACGAAAGGCCGCGGGCCTGTCGCTCGAAGAGGTCGAACAGTTTCATGACATATACCAGAACAGCGGCCGTGACGCCCTGCAATTGCAATGGGACTTCCCCAGCCATGTGCGCGAATTGAATTTCCCGCCCGCCAAACTCGAAAAGTATCTCTCCGCAATCACCTATCTGTTCAAGCTCAATGTGGCGCGGCTCGACGCCCTGTTCGGAAAAACCGTGGAACGGATAAGCGAGCGCGGCCTTATGGACGAGAGCGTGATTGCGTTCACTGCGGACCACGGGGAAATCATGCACCGGGACAACGCATTCTTTAAATTCACGCATGGCAACCAGCAGGCCCCCGAGGTGCTGCGCACGCCGTTCCTGATATATGGACCGTGCGCGGGCGTGAAGCCGGGGCTGCATCAGTATGTCACGCGGTCTGTGGATGCGTTTCCCACACTGGCGGGATTGTGCGCCCAGGCCATGCCCGATGGAGCCGCGCCCCAGGGCGTGGACCTGTCCGCAACATTGCGCGGAAGCGCCGCGCCTCCGGACCTCGAAGCGTTTTCGCATGAAGTCGTGCCGGATCCCGAAAACTACGAGCGTCTCAAGGAATTCAAAACCCTCATGAAAGTTCATCCCCCGGACGGAGGCGCCGATGCCATGTGGGCCTCGGTGCGAAACCCGGATCATATTGTGAAATTTGTGAAAACGGATATCGGCGATCCCGCGCCCCGGCTCGTGGCGTTTCATGTCCCGTCCGATCCCGAGGAGCGGCGCGATATTTACGATCCCGCGGATCCCGTGCTCTCTGGCATGGCCTCACGATTGGAAGAGTATCGCAAGCGCCTGGCGCTGGCTCACAGCCAGTGGAAACGCCGCCGCACGCAGTCGCTCACCGATAGCCAGAAGACCAGGAAACTCAAAGACATGGGATATATCAAATGATGAAGTATAGACGCGGAGCGCTCCAACGCAACGGTTCTCCCGCCGCATGCGCAATGCTCTGCCGGGGTTTGACTAAAACCCCAGTTTTGACAGGTCCACATTATCCCGGAACAATTGCAGTGCGCGGTCCACTTTCTCCTGTTCGCGCATGCGCGGCCGGCCCACGAGTTCCTCGATTTTGCCGACCACGGACATCGTGTCCTCGCTGACCACGATTACGGGCACGCCCAGCTCTTCGGCTTTGGCCGTGATCATGGGGTGTGGCGAGATGCCGCCGGTGAGGATCAGCAGGTTCGTGGAGGTTTCGAGCGCGGCAACCTGAAGGTCCACGCGGTCTCCGCCCGTGATCACGGCCTTGTTCTGCCGCTTGCGGAACCGCCGGTGCGCCTGCTCCACATTCATGGCGCCCACCACGAAATTGTGCACCAGCATGTCGCCAGCGTGCTGCGCGCTCAACTGTTCTCCGCCCAATGCGGTGCACAGTGCGCTAACGCTCACCGCGGACAATGTCGTGTCGTTCGGAATAAGCCCCACCACTTCAATGTCCTGTTTGGCCAGGAACGGAACGATGAGTTTTTCCACATAATTGCGGTTGTGATCTTCGAGGCGGTTGAGAATCAGCCCCTTCATGCGATCTTTGAGGATGTTCTTGTAAGCCAGGAGGATGTCTATGCTGACTTTGTTGTAGAAGCGGTCCACGACCAGGCACGGCCAGTCGTATTCCTTGATAAGCTCGGTGGAGGGCACGCCAAGGGCGCGTCCTTCGCTGATGGTGCGGCCGCCGCCGATGAGCACGATATCTTTGCCCTTGCAGATTCGCTCATAAGCCGATGCGATAGCCTGCTTCTGGCCCGTGAGTTCGCCCTTGTACACTTTCATCATCAGGTCATGGGTCAGAACCAGCGGACTGATGTCGGCCACGGGGTCGTCGAGATTAAGGATGCGTTTGATATTCACGGCGTCCTCGTCGGCCACGGCGTCGCACTCCATGCAGGGCGCGGTGCCGAACGGTTTGAAGAACCCCACTTTGAGCCCTTTTTCCTGCAAGATTTTACCCAGGCAGATGGCCGTGAGGCTTTTGCCTGAAAATCCTGAAGCCGACCCGATGAACAGTGATTTCATTGTGAATTCCTCCCGTTGATGCGATGCGCGTCAGCGCCGCTGGAGCGTGAATCGTGCGTCCACCGCGACCACGCCCTGTCCCCGATCCATGACCATGAGCGGGTTGATGTCCATTTCCAATATGCTGTCAAAATCCAGTGAAAGTCTGGCGATGAGGCGCAGAACCTGTTTGACGGCGGGCAGGTCCTTGGGTTTTTCGCCGCGCGCGCCGGTGAGCATTTTCACGCTACGGATTTCGTGGATCATGTCTTCGAGTTCGGATTCGGTGAAGGGCGCGATGCGCATGGCCACATCCTTGAGAATTTCCACATAAATGCCGCCGAGGCCGAACATCACGAGCGGCCCGAATTGCGGATCGCGGGTCATGCCGATGATGAGTTCCTTGCCGCCAGTAATCATTTCGTGCACTTCCACGCCTTGAATGATGGCCGAGGGCGCGGCGCGCTGGCAGTTGATCATGATTTCGCGGTAGGCGCGCTCAAGCTCCTTGTCGTCCGCGATTCCCACTTTGACGCCGCCCACATCGCTCTTGTGCGAGATGTCGGGCGAAGCCACTTTCAGAACCACGGGGTATCCGAATTTCTTTGCGATTCTTGCGGCTTCGGCCGCGTCTTCGCCGGTCTCGTATTTGGGGATGCGGATGCCGAGGCGGCTGATGAGCTGCAGCGCCTGCTCGCCGCCGATCTCGGTCTTGCCGCCAGATTCCACCGCGGACACGAATTCGCCGACGCGGTCTTTGTTGTATCGGGCAGTTGCGGGTTTTTCCGCGGGCTTGCGCTTCCAGTCCGCGTATTCCGAGAGCCGTGCGAACACGCGCACGGCGCGTTCCGGGAACCCGTAGACCGGGATGCGGCTTTTCTGGAGCTGGTGAACGCCGCTGCTCACGCTTTCCTCGCCCATGAACGCGCCCATGATGGGCTTGTTGCTGACAAGCGACGCATAAGCCATGGCTTTGGCGGTTTCCTCGACCTGCGTCATGCCCTGGGGGGTGAGGATCACGGCCACGCCGTGCACGCCCGGGTCCTGGAGCAGAATTTCCAGCCCGTTGGCGTAGCGCTGCGCATCCGCGTCGCCAATGACATCCACGGGGTTGTTGAAGCCAGCGGCCGGGGGCAGTTTTTCCTTGAGCTTCTCGATGGTTTCTTTTGAAAGGCGCGCGATTTCCACGCGGGAATCTCCCACGGCGTCCGCGGCCATGATGCCGGGTCCGCCCGCGTTGGTCAGGATGGCGATCTTGTTTCCCTGCGGAAGCGGCTGCGAGGAGAACGCCGCGGCGTAGTCGAAAAGATCCTGCACGGAATAGGCGCGGATGATGCCGGACTGCTTGAACGCGGCGTCGAACGCGGCCTCGGAACCGGCGATGCTGCCGGTGTGGCTGGACGCGGCGCGCGCGCCGGCCTCGCTCGTGCCGCTCTTGATGAGAATTACGGGTTTCTTTTTGGTGATTTTCAGAACCGTGTCCATGAATTCGCGGCCGCGGTTCGTGCCTTCAATATAGCCCACAATCACTTCTGTGGACTTGTCCTTGCCCATGGCTTCGAGCATGTCCACTTCGTCAATGTCGCATTTGTTGCCCAGGGACACGAATCTGGAGAAGCCGACATTGCTTGCGTAGGACCAGTCGAGGATGGCGGTGCCGAGCGCGCCGCTCTGGGAAATGAAGCCGATGTTTCCCTCCGGGGGCATGCCCGCGGAGAACGAGGCGTTGAGACGCGCGGCGGTGTTGATGGCGCCCAGGCAGTTCGGCCCCAGGATGCGCATTCCATGCCGCGCGGCCACTTCGAGCATGGCGCGCTCCATGGCCGCGCCCTCGGCGCCGACTTCCTTGAACCCGGCCGAGATCACGATGGCCGTGTCGCAACCGCGCTTGCCGAGGTCTTCCATGACGCCGGGAATGAATTTCGGGGGGATCATGAACACCGCGAGATCCAGGGGGCCGTCAATGTCTTTGACATCGGTGTAACACTTGTATCCGAAAAGCTGGTTGTAATTCTTGTTGACGGGATAGAGGCGGCCGGGGAATTTGCCGTTGATGAGGTTGCGCATCACATCGAAGCCGACCTTGCCGGGCGTGCTGGACGCGCCGATCACCGCCACCCCGCGCGGATTGAATAGATGTTCGAACATTTCGTGCCGGATCCTCCAGCGAGCGGTTATTTCCTGATCGTGGCTCAAATCAAAACACAAAGAAGTGGAACAGCGGACTCTGAAAGAGAGTTTCCACAATAACGATTATTATATTGAAATCCGTTGATATACGCCAAATCTTTAGCTTCAAATGCTGTTGACAGCGTTAATATCATGCCTATAATAACAATGCGCAAACGGCGCAACATTCTTTTTTAGGAGGTGTGCAATGGGTAATCCCGATGACAGTAGTCAGTCTCCCGGGCCATGGGACTACTCCGAAGCAGTTATCAAAACTGAAAATCGTAGCGAAACGGCGCTTGAGACACCGAGTGAGTTTGTGACTTTCCCCTGACAAAATTTGGTTCGCCTCAAGCCGCTGAATCGCTTGCGGCCCTATCTGGAGGTGAGCCATGAAAACTTTTCTTTTCACGGCAAAATTAAGAGAATATCTGGCGGAGGGCAACCGCAAGGCGTTGAGGGAATTTTGCGCGTCAGCGCCCCCAGCCCTGGTTGCGGAGCATCTGTCGGCGCTTCACGCCGATGAAATTCACAGAATCATCGAAAATGCGCAGCCATTGACAAGGGCCGAAATATTCAGTCATCTGGACAATCTTATCCAGGTGAAAATAACGGAATTGATGAGCCGTGAAGAGCTTGCGCAGCTTGTCACGGACATGGCTCCGGACGACAGGGTGGATCTTCTCAAGCAATTGTCCGATGAGGATCGCGAAGCCCTTTTGCGGGAAGTTGCGCGCGCGGAACGCGAAGACATCCGCCGTCTTTCTCTTTACCCCGAAGGCACTTCGGGCGCGGCCATGACTTCGGATTACGCGGTTCTCATGCCGGGCATCACCGCCCGGGAAGCCATTGAACGGTTGCGGTACGAAGCCCCCGACAAGGAAACGATCTATTATGCTTACATTGTTGACGACCAAAGAAAATTGATTGGATTTGTGTCTCTAAAGGATTTAATCCTTGCAAAACCCGACAAGCTGGTTTCGGAAATCATGAACCGGAACATCATTATGGCGCAAGCCATGGATGATCAGGAGGACGCCGCCCATAAAATCCGAAAGTACGACCTGATTGCGCTTCCCGTGGTGAATGAAGAAGGCGCGCTTCTCGGAATCATTACGCACGACGACGCCATTGACATCATTACGCAGGAACATACGGAAGACATGGAAAAGTTAATGGCGATTGCCGGAAGCCATGAAGCGGGGGTATATCTGAAGACGCCCGCTCTTGTCCATTTCAAGAACAGGGCGTGGTGGATCGTGGGTCTTGCCGCGCTCGGTCTCGTGTCCGGACTCATAATTCACAGTTTTGAGAATACGCTCATGCACATGATGATTCTTGCGCTTTACATGCCTATGGTTGCGGACACCGGAGGAAATACCGGAAGTCAATCGGCGACGGTTATTGTGCGCGCTCTCGCGCTTAAAGAGATTTCCTTTGGAGACATTTTCCGGATTCTTCTTAAGGAGCTGAAAATTTCCATGATGCTGGCGGTCGTGCTTGGCGTGATCGCCTGGGGCAAGGTGATGTTCCTGTCGCGCGGGTCCGAGATTCCTTCCGGATTCTCGCTGTCGATGATAGGCCTCACGATAGCCGCCGCTCTCGGCATGCAAGTCGTCACGGCGACGCTCATCGGGGCTTTGCTGCCGCTTTGCGCGTCCAGACTGAAGCTGGATCCGGCGGTTGTCGCCAGCCCGGCGCTCACCACGGTCGTTGATATTACCGGTTTGTTGATTTATTTTTCCATGGCGAAGGCGTTGCTCGGCATCTGAAACCGGCGTTTCTCAATGCGGGGCGCGGCGCAGTTCGCGTTCCTTGAGCATGTCGAAGATGACCGGGTACAGGAGCAGCTCGATGAGCACGGCTGTGATCAACCCGCCGATCATGGGCGCGGCGATGCGCTTCATGACTTCCGCGCCCGTGCCGTGCGAGAACATGATGGGAAGCAGGCCCATGAGCGTGGTGGAAACGGTCATGAGCTTGGGCCGCACGCGCAGCGCCGCGCCTTCCATGATGGATTCTCGCAGGTCTTCTGGCGTGTTCATGTTTCCGGAATCCATGCGGTTTTGCCAGGCATGTTTGAGATACACGAGCATGACCACGCCGGTTTCCGCGTCCAGGCCCGCCAGGGCGATGAATCCCACCCACACGGCTACGCTGGTGTTGTAGCCCAGTATGTAGAGCAGCCAGTAGCCCCCGACCAGCGAGAACGGAACGGCGAGGAGCACGATGGCGGTTTCCGTGAAATTTCCGAAATGAAAATAAAGAAGCAGCACAATGATGAGCAGGGTGAGGGGGATGGCGATTTTCAGAATGGCGGCGGCCCGCTGCATGTGCTCGTATTGGCCGCTCCACACGATGCTGTAGCCGGGCGGCAGTTTTACCTGTGCAGCCACGGCCTGCTTGGCTCGATTCACGAAAGTGCCGATGTCTGCGCCCTTGACATCCACATAGACCCAGGCCGTGCGGCGAGCGTTTTCGCTCTTGATGCCCGCTGGCCCTTTTTTGACGGTGATGTCCACAAGTTCGCCCAGAGGCACGCGCGCGCCGGACGGCGCCAGGATCAGCACGCGCTCGAGTGCGGGCAGGGTGTCGCGCAGCTCACGCTGATAGCGAAGCGCAACAGGATAGCGCTCCAGCCCCTCCACTGTCTGTGTCACGCTCATGCCTGCGAGCGAGCTTGCGATCACA
>Ga0101944_10005161_pt1 | contig 15178 bp, 13 predicted proteins | sample DewCreD2012metaG_FD_75245 | JGI IMG/M metagenome (GOLD analysis project Ga0101944, IMG submission 75245) | Hot spring sediment bacterial and archeal communities from British Columbia, Canada, to study Microbial Dark Matter (Phase II) - Dewar... ...
ATGATCGTCGACAACGCCTGCATGCAACTGGTGCTCGACCCGCAGCAGTTCGAGGTCATCGTCACCACCAATCTGTTCGGCGACATCCTCTCCGATCTGTGCGCCGGTCTGGTCGGCGGCTTAGGCATGGCGCCCAGCGCCAATATCGGCGATAACTGTGCAATTTTTGAAGCGGTTCATGGTTCAGCACCCAAATATGCGGGAAAAAATGAGATGAACCCCTGCGCCTTGATTCTTGCAGGAGTCATGATGCTCAGGCATTTAGGCGAATTCCCTGCCGCTGAAAGGCTGCAGGCTGCAGTTGAAAAAGTAGTGCGGGAAGGTCAATATGTTACCAAGGACCTGAACCCCCGTCAGCCGGTCGGAACCAGAGAAATGGCAGAACGCATAGTGCATTTTTTATAGGAGGAGCGAAAACTATGAACACACATAAAATTTATATTCTTGATGTAACCAACCGCGACGGCGTGCAGACATCGCGGCTGGGACTTGCAAAACTCGAAAAAACCATTCTGAATATGATGCTCAATGAAATGGGCGTGTTTCAGTCAGAGATTGGATTTCCCAATACCCGGCATGAAATCAACTACATCAACGCCAATCTTGAGCTTGCGGAAATGGGCGTGCTCGCCCCGATGCGGCTCGCCGGCTGGACGCGGGCAACGGTTGCCGACATTAAAGAAGCCCTGGAACTGGTGCCCAAACTCAAACACATCAATATCTCCATTTCTACTTCTGACCAGATGATTCAGGGGAAATTCGGCGGCAAGAAAAGCCGCAAGGATATTATTGACATGATGATAGACGCGCTTAAATGCGCCAGGGACCTGGGATTGGAAACCGTGGGCGTCAACGCCGAAGATGCCTCGCGGACTGACATTTCCTATTTAATCGAGTTTTCCCAGCGCGCCCGGGAAAACGGCGCAGACCGTATTCGTTATTGCGACACCCTGGGCTATGACGATCCCTTTACTGTGTATGAAAGAATAAAGTCAATCGTTGAACAGTGCCGTATCCCGTGCGAGCTGCATTGCCACAATGATCTGGGTATGGCGGTGGCCTGTTCGGTGGCGGCTGCAAAGGGCTGCATTGACGGCGGTCAGGACGCCTACATCAATACCACGGTCAACGGCGTGGGCGAGCGGGCCGGCAATGCGGATATGCTGTCGGTAATACTGGCGCTGACCAAATCAAGCGGCTTTGAAAAAAACTATGGCGGGTGTCTGGCAAAAATTGACCTGACTAAATCCTACAAGCTTGCCAAGTATGCCGCGTATTCATTTGGCTTGCCGATACCGGTATTTCAGGTGGGCGTGGGTGACAATGCATTTGCCCATGAATCGGGTATTCATGCTGACGGTGCATTAAAGGATCGGCGTAATTATGAGTTGTATGACTGTGAGGAACTGGGCCGCGGGCAGCTTGAATTTCTGGAAACCGGCAGAAAGATAACCACCGGCGAATATGGCGGCATTAAAGGCTTTCAGCATGTCTTTGGCAAGCTGGATATTGTATTTAAAGACGAAAAGGAGGCGCGGGAGATTTTGGACCTGGTGCGGTTTGCGAATGTGCACACGCAAAAGCCCCTTACCGAAGAGGAGCTGAAATTCATCGCTAAGTATCCCGCAATCGCAAAAAAGATTATGACCGTGAACCCTTAAGACGTTACCCTCATTTCACTGCCGCACGCCGTGCGACGAAAAGTTTTTTGCCTCAACATAATAGGTGTAGTCCTGTTCCTGCGCAAACACTACCTGCCGGTTATTGCCTCGCTGAATTATAAGAGGGGGTTGATTGGCAATGACAACTCGCGCACCTCTGGACATATAACTTCCATATCAAGCACCCCCTAAATGCAATTAAAATAAATCTGTCTCTTTTACCGGGCATAAAAAAAGGTCGGTTTCACAACCGGCCTTTTTTTACGTTTCCAATGAGCGCGTTACTTTTTCATTCTCTTTTTGAAAATCTGCTCGCACTTGTCAGCCATCGCCTCGGCTTTATTTGCCATTTCCTCTGCTTTGGCGGCGGACTTCTCGGCTCTCATAGCCGCATCATCAGCTTTGGCTGCAGCAGCTTCGCATTTGCTGAGCACCTGTTTGCTCTCATCCTGCAATTTGCGGACTTCTTTCAGTGAGCAACATGCACTCAGGCTGAATACAAAGGCCACAACACAAATAACTGCTAAAACTTTTTTCATCTCTGGTTCCTCCTTTGATTAGTTGATAGATGGTTTGGTTGGTTAATAATATAACATGATGCCTTAGCTTTATATGCAATGGTAACCCGCTCGCTCACCTCCCGTCTTCCCGTAATTATGCTTTACATTGAAATTTCTTTACTTTTTTCTTTTGCAGGTAAAGTATAATCATTCTTGGTCAAAAATCAAGTTATTTTTTAGCATTTTTTTAACAAAAAAGCAAATTCTTTTACTGATTTTCTTGCGGAAATGTAATAAAAACTTGAAAATTTATATAGTTATAAAATAGCAGGTTGACCGCTACCAGGATTAAGACACATCGTTAGTATCTTACTGCAACATTGAATTCAATATCGTGCGTTCAGCATAGTCCCCCAAGGGCGCACGGGTAATTTCGGTGGGAATGCCATTCTGTAAAAAAATTGCAAGCTGAAACCGTTTCATATCTACCTTGTCCGCAAATGGCGTTTGTTTTAGTTTATCCATGGCATAGCGCTGATAATTAGGAATGCGCAGATAAATGTCCGGGTGCGCCTCAACAAAAATGCAATTATTGCGCACACCAATCTTTACCGGTTCGTACATAATTTCAAGTTTTGTCCCAATCTTTACCTGCGGATAAAGAACCTTTACGTCCTCCGGATACATACGAATACAGCCATGACTGACCAGTCCGCCAACTCCCCACGGGATATTTGTCCCGTGAATGCCATAGGCCCCTGCAGAAAATTTCATCATATAGTCCCCTAACGGGTTGTCAGGTCCCGGTGGCATGACCTTCATGCCGTATTTTGCCTGGAGCGACTCGGGTATATACCAAGACGGGTTCGGCCGCTTTTCCTGTATATGAAAAACACCTATCGGGGTTTCCCATCCTTCATCCCCTATGCCAATGGGATAGGTCTGGACTGTGCCTGCCGCCTTATTGAAGAAGTAAAGGCGCTGCTCCGGAAGGTTTATGACCAGTTGTTCGTGTTTGGTCGGCGGCACAATCCAGATGGTGGGCATAGCAAGGTGCCTTCCAACCGGGGGAATCCATTCATCAATGTGCGGATAGATAAACTCAAGCTCGTTATAGTAGCTCAAATCAAAACGGCGCGCAACGTCAAGCAGGGTATCCTTGTGTTTAATCTCCGCCCATGTGGGTGAGCCGATGACCGAGGTATGGTAAAGATTATAGGGATATTGCTTTAATTCCCTGATGAAGTCTTCGGCAACAGCATTACCGCGCCACAAAAAAAGCACGACATACAGCATAACAGCGATGCTTCGTATTACTGATTTTATGTTTTTCTTCTTCATGTTTTCAGATGCCTGCGTCATGATGCAATCTGGTTCAAATTTTGAAGGTGCAGTATAGGAAAAGCCCTTTGCTGAGTCAAGAAGGAAAAAAACACAGCGCCAGTTTAAAATAGAAAAAAAATGACGAATGTGATAGACATTACAAAACAGGACATCGACTACCATTGCATAATTTAAAGACACCGACCTTTTCCTTGTTGCAGCTCAAAGTATGAAGCACGCTGAATTTGTTCACCTTCACCTGCACACCCAATACAGTTTGCTGGATGGCGCCATACGGCTTGACGACCTGTTTCGTAAAGCAAACGAATACCGCATGCCGGCTCTTGCCATGACTGACCACGGCAACATGTTCGGAACCATTGAGTTTTATGAAATGGCGCTCCAGCATGGCATCAAGCCCATAATAGGCTGCGAAATGTATGTGGCAACGGGCAGCAGATTTGACAAGGAGGCCCACAGCGCCAAAGAAACATCCCACCACCTGTTGTTGCTGGCAAAAAATAAAACCGGTTATCAGAATTTAATCAAGCTCGTTACCGCCGGATATTTTGAGGGCTTTTACTATCGCCCGCGTATTGATAAAGAACTGCTGAGCAGGTATCATGACGGGTTGATTGCCCTTACCAGTTGCCTGCACGGCGAAATCCCACACGCCATCATTGCCAACAATATGCAGCAGGCATATGCTGCGGCCGATGAATACCGCAGTATTTTCGGGGAAGGCAATTTCTACCTGGAATTACAGGAAAATAACCTTGAGGAGCAAAAGAAAGTCAATCAGGGACTGCTGGAGATATCGCGCAAACTATCGCTGCCAATCGTGGCATCAAACGATTGCCATTATCTGAATCAACAGGACGCAAAAGCCCATGAAATTCTGCTCTGCATCCAAACCGGCAAGACCATTAATTCTTCAGACCGCATGCGCTTTTCCACCGATCAGTTTTACTTCAAATCGCCGGCGGAAATGCAACGCGCTTTTTCATATGCGCCTGAAGCGTTGAAAAACACCATCGTCATCGCCGAGCAGTGCAATCTTGAATTCTCCTTCTATGACTACAAATTCCCTCCCTTCACACCGCCTCCGGGAACAACCATTGATCAGTATTTTGAAACAGTAGCACGCACCGGGCTTGAAGAACGACTGGCTGAGTTGCGGACGAGATCGCCGCACGACTTTGAACAGCGCGCCGCAGCCTACCGCCAGCGTCTTGAACAGGAATTGCGCATGATTGAAAAGACCGGTTTTGTGTCATACTTTCTTATCGTAGCGGATTTCGTGAATTATGCAAAAACCCACAACATACCGGTCGGGCCCGGTAGAGGCTCCGCAGCAGGAAGCCTGGTAGCCTATGCGCTGAAAATTACCGAGATAGACCCGCTGACCTACGGATTGCTTTTTGAACGTTTTTTGAATCCCGAGCGGGTGAGCCCACCGGACATTGACATTGACTTCTGCATGGACGGCAGAGACCGGGTTATTGAGTATGTAAGCGCCAAATACGGCACGGATAATGTTGCTCAGATCATAACCTTCGGCAAGATGCAGGCGCGCGCCGTGATCAGAGACGTGGGCCGGGCGCTTGACATGCCCTATAAGGATGTTGATCGCATTGCCAAGTTGATTCCCAATGTGTTGAATATCACGATTGATCAGGCGCTGATGCAGGAACCAAAACTCAAAGAGCTCATGGAGAAAGATCCGCAGGTGGACACCCTCATCAATCTTTCACGCGCTCTTGAGGGCCTGCCGCGCCACGCATCAACCCATGCCGCAGGGATTGTCATATCTGACGCCCCGCTGGTAAATTATCTTCCGCTCTATCGCGGCCAGAAGGGCGAAGTGATAACCCAGTTTCCCATGAACGAGGTGGGCAAAATCGGCCTCATTAAATTTGATTTTCTGGGCCTCAAGACCTTGACCGTTATTCACGAGGCGATCAAACTGATCAACGCAAAATATCCCGACGCGCCGCTGGACATCAACCGCCTGCCGCTTGACGACCAGAAGACCTACGAACTGTTGTGTTCGGGCGAAACCGATGGCATTTTTCAGCTTGAAAGCGCTGGCATGAAAGATCTCATCAAGCGGCTGCGTCCGGAAAATTTTGACGAAATCATCGCGCTGCTTGCGCTCTATCGGCCTGGCCCGCTGGGCAGCGGCATGGTAGATGAATTCATCCGCGGCAAACACGGCAAAGGATCCGTCAAGTATGAACTGCCGCAACTCAAAGAAATACTGGAAGATACTTACGGCGTTATCCTGTATCAGGAACAGGTCATGCAAATCGCCAGCACGCTGGCAAACTTTTCCCTGAGCGATGCCGATATTTTGCGCCGCGCCATGGGCAAGAAAAAATCAGAGGAGATGCTGAAACAGAGAGAGAAGTTTCTGGAAGGGACGAAAAAAAATAAAATCCCGCAGCATAAAGCCCAAACGATTTATGAGCGCATGGCAAAGTTTGCAGAATACGGTTTCAATAAATCGCACAGCGCCGCTTATGCGGCTATCGCCTATCAAACTGCCTATCTGAAAGCGCACTATCCGGTTGAATTCATGGCTGCCCTGTTGAGCTGTGAAATGGAAAACACTGACAAAGTGGTCAAACATATCGCAGAATGCAGAGAGCGCGGCATTGAAGTGCTGCCGCCAGACATCAATGCCAGCAGCCGCGATTTTTCGGTTGACGGTAACCGGATTCGCTTCGGTCTGGCAGCGGTAAAAAATGTCGGGGTCAGCGCGATTGAAGCAATCGCTGCGGTCAGGGAAGCATCAGGACCGTTTAATTCTTTGCTTGATTTTTGCAAGCGGGTTGATCTGCGCAAAGTAAATAAGAAGGTGGTGGAAAGCCTGATTAAATGCGGCGCGTTTGATTCGCTGGGAGTAAGGCGTTCACAATTGCTGGCGGTCATGGATGAAGCGATGGACAAAGCCCAGACCCTGCAGCGCGAAAATGCCAACAGCCAATTAAGCATTTTTTCCCGTCTCAAAGATAACGGAGGCGGCGATGAGATGGAACTCATCCGCTATCCGGACATTCCCGAGCTGGAAAAGCAAAAAAAACTCGCCTTTGAGAAAGAGTGCCTCGGCTTTTATATTTCCGGACATCCGCTTGACCATATGCTTGATATGCTGAAGCGGTTTACCACGATGGATAGCACTGAAGCACACACCACTGAGGAGGAAAAGGATGTGGTTATGGGCGGGGTGGTGCAAAGCCTGAAAGAGATCAAAACAAAAAAAGGCGACATTATGGCGTTTGTGACGCTGGAAGACCTCGCCGGCTCCATTGAGCTCACCATCTTTTCCGATCTCTACCGGAGCGCTGCGGCGCTGTTGAAAAGCGAAAAACCCCTGCTCATTAAAGGCAAGCTGACGATAGAGGGGGAAACAAAGCGCAATATTATCGTTAATGAAATTATACCCCTTGAGGAGGCGGGCGTTGCTTTGAGCGGCGATATTCATGTGAAATGTGTAATCAGCAAGATCGGCGCCGAGGAAATAGAGAAGCTCCAGACCATTGTTAAAAACAATCCCGGTAAATCCCAGGTTTTTATTCATATTATCATTCCCGACAGCAGCGAAACCGTTATCGGTCTCGGCAAAAACTATGGTATTAATCCTTCACAATTATGTATCAGAGAAATTGAATCGGTTTTGGGAAAAAATTGTGTTGTTTCGGTCTAACTGCTGCGGTTCGAGTGTATCACCACGGCACAGGCATACATGGTCTATGAGCCACGAACATACCGGCAGTATGCGAAAACTGAAGGCCTTGTTTCTTTCACCGTAGCTATAAAAGAGACCGACCTGTTTATAACCGCATCCCGCCATGCAGAGCGCGAAGCCCGAAAGGCGGTTCTGAATGCCCGGTTTGCCATAGAACAGTATGGACAGAATAAACCGGCGTTTATGACCAGCCTTGCGCCGCTGCCCCCGGATCAATTTGCGCCGGCTATTATCCAGGATATGCTGCGCGCTGCTGCAGAAGCCGGCGTGGGACCGATGGCTGCCGTGGCTGGCGCCGTTGCAGAATATACGGGAAAGCATATACTACGTACGTGCCGCGAAGTTATTGTGGAAAATGGGGGCGATATCTTTTTACAAGTAAGCCGGGAGGTCACGATTGGTATTTTTGCCGGCACCTCTCCTCTGAGCAACCGCATTGGAATTAAACTGTCGCGACGTGACCGTCCGACAGGTATCTGCACCTCATCAGGCACTGTGGGGCCGTCGCTCAGTTTCGGGACCGCGGATGCGGTAACGGTGATATCTCCCTGTGCCAGCCTCTCCGATGCAGCGGCAACCGCCGTCGGCAATCTGGTCAGACAAAGCGCCGACATCGGGCATGCAATTGACGCCGGGAAAAAAATTCCGGGCATTGAAGCAATTCTCATCATAAAGGACGACCATCTGGGTGCATGGGGAGACCTCAATTTAATTCAGCTTTAAGTTAATGCTGACGGCTGTCAGCTAACCGCTATGAGCATACACAGTGGGGTTGTTATGGAAACGTTATGGGCGCCGTGGAGAATTAAATACATACTCAACAAAAAACCGCGTTCCTGCATCTTCTGCTATAAAAAGACCAAAAACTATAAAAGGAAAAACCTTATCCTGTATGAAAGTACCCACGGTCTGGTTCTTATGAATAAATACCCATATGCCCCAGGCCATCTCATGGTGATACCAAAACGGCACTTGAAAGACCTCTCGGAACTGTCCCGCGATGAGATCGTTGATTTATTTGACCTGATTAAACTGGCAATGAATGCCCTGCGGAAAGCGCTGAAGCCACACGGGTTTAACCTCGGCGCCAATTTAGGTAAAATTGCCGGTGCGGGCGCTGAAGGACACCTTCACTTCCATATTGTCGCACGATGGAAGGGGGACGCCAACTTTATGCCGATAATTGGAAAAACTAATGTGATATCAGAGCATCTGGAAAAAACCTATGAGCGACTGTTGCCCCATTTCCCCACCCATACAGCCGGTGGGTAGTGTTGCCGCGCCGGCAGTTCATGTGAAATCAACCCGGGCACTATTTTATAGAGTTTGATGTTTCCCTCGGTGCGCATAATTCAGTCATTGCCGATCAGACCGCGCAAAAGCCGCGGCCAACATTTTCTCATCCATGAACAAACCGCGCGAAAAATTGTTTCCGCATGCAACATCACTGATCAGGATACGGTTGTTGAAGTCGGGGCTGGGTGCGGCGCGCTAACCGTCTTTTTGGCAGAAGTCGCAGGCACGGTCATCGCTGTTGAGATTGATGCGCGGCTGGCAGATTTTTTGCGCGCGCAGGCGTTGTCTCCAAACACCGTTCGCGTTGTTACGGCAGATATTTTAAGCCTGAATATTTCATCGTTGCTGGGGGAAAACACCAAAGCGATCCTGGTTGGCAATATCCCGTATGGGATCACCACGCCCCTTTTTATAAAAATTCTTGAGGAATCGGATTGCATCCAACACGCAGTGTTTATGGTGCAGAAAGATTTCTGCAGCCGTCTCACAGCGCAACCGGGCGACGATGCGTATGGTCTGCTTTCAATTTATATGCAAGCTTATGCTACCATTGACTTCTTATGTGATGTGCCGGCTGCGTACTTTTACCCGCAACCGATGGTTGACTCCACAGTGCTAAGGGTAAACCCAGTTCCTGAAAAATCATGGCATGATCCGCAGGAGAAGCTGTTCAGAGATCTGGCCGCTGCGGCACTGGCACCCCGGCGAAAAACCATATACAACTGCCTGAAAAAACTTGCCTCCCGTTGGGCTGTGCCGGAGGCACCGATGCAGGCTGCGCTTGGCGAGGCGGGCATTGCGGCTCAACGGCGGGGAGAAACGCTGTCAGTGCACGAATTTTACCGGCTTGCCGATGCTGTGGCGAAACGCTTGAGGTGCCGCGGGTATTACCGGAAATCCGCGTTATGAGATTTGTCTGCGACGCAATGTTGGGCAAACTTGCCGCCTACCTGCGCATGGCGGGTATTGACGCTGCCTATAGCCGGGGGCGGTCGCTGCCGCCGCTTATTGCAAAAGCACGCGCGGAGGGCCGTATAATATTGACCAGGCGCACAGAGATGCCCCGCGAAGCCTCTTCAGCAGGTGTCTATTTTGTAAAAAGCAATTATCCCGCTGAACAACTGCGGGACGTCTTAACTCATTTTGCCCTCAGGCTTGATCAGAAAAACTTTTTTTCTCGCTGCCTGCTCTGCAATGAACGCCTTGTCTCCATTGACAAAAGAGCGGCACAGGGGAACGTGCCTGAATATGTCTTAAACACCAGCGCTGAATTTTCACAATGCCCGTGCTGCAAAAAAATCTACTGGAAAGGGACGCACTATGCGCATATGCTGCGACAATTTAACAATCTTTTAACCGGTGCGGGCGGGGACGTTAATACGGTAAGCGAATAAGATGCGTTAATCTAATAGGATGGAAATCAATTTTGCAGAAAAGTACAGCGCAAAGCCCCCCAAAACGACCGCCGTTACCACCATCAGAATTTTTTCGGTCGTTTGTGGCGAAATGCCGGGGCTCTTCTTTTTTTGATGGAAATCCCATAATCTCTGTTTTTGCCGCGCCATATATCACCCTTGATGTGCTACTCGTGGACACACAATATTTTATCTGAAATAAGACATATTAAAATCTGACACATACTTGATTATTGAGGGAAGAAAAAAATAAAATATCACCACCAGTATCAGGATTGCTATAAGACATAATGTTTTATTGCTCATAGAACTCCCGGCAACTGATTAATCTGTAAGGGTATAGCCCGGCAGAGAATAAAGCCTCACTAATCCTCGCCTTCTTTTCGCTCATTGAATGGGGGACATTCAATGGACTTGCCCTGTTCATCATAACACGCTGCTGACACCAGTTTATCCTCTTTAAAAATCGCCTCTGCCTTTAGTTTCCCGTTCTCATAATATCCTCTGGTTACTCCGTGCAGCTTCCCCTGCTTATAACGCATTTCTGATTTGAGTTTTCCGCTGGGATAATATTGTTTTTTTACTTCTTCTGCAGAGCACCCCGCCATTAATACAATGAAACAAAACAATAATGCCTTTTTCATTCCTTCTCAACCAGCCAAGACAGGCAGTGTCAAGCATTCAACACTGGAAGTCCCGAAAATTCTCTTGCCAACTCTATGGCTTCATATTGTTAACCAGTTTTTCGTAGAAGCAGGAGACACGTGCAAAACGCTGCCAATAAACCAGAAGGTCACGGGAATTATTTATTTCAGCAAGGTGTCCTTATTGCGCGGTGAGCTATAGGTACCATAAAACGGCGCGCGATTCAATCATTCACATCATAGGACTTTTTTAACAATACTCTATTGATGCGAGTGGAGAATCACCCGGAGGTTTCTTTACCGCAAAAACATGCTCATCCGCTGATTATATTTTTTTTCAGTTTGCAAACCACTCGGCTTAATTTACTCAAATGCCGTTTGCCTCAATTTCATGGATAACTTTGAGGAAAGTCCAACAAATAGATGACTTGCATTTAATTTTAAATGTGCAATAATTATTACAGCCTCTTGTTGATGAATTACTCAGACTGGTCCCCTATTGAGTAATGTCCCCCTCTGTCAACAAGAGGCTATTTTTTCTAAAACCGAATATCCAGAAAAAATTACCTCAAATAGCCTTATTTAGCAATTTTATACTATATTATAGCAATTTAGATTATTGCTATATTTGTTTATTCATATATAATATAGGCACTTTTCAACTCCTTTGAAATGTTCCTGGTATTTGAAAGGGGGAGATTTAATTTTCATACCAGGAACTGCGTCCAAACCCCCGTGGCAAAACATCACCTCCGCAACCCCGGCCCCGGGGGTTTTTTCTTGTGTTACCCGTGTGTGAACGCTTGGATTTTCTTGAGCTTTTTCATGCGCAGGTAGCCCCATGGGTTATGGGGGTGGTTTTCAATAATCCTCTGATAACATTCCCGTGCCCGCCGGTAATTCCCTTCTTCAACATAAAAATCGCCTTCAAGCAAATCTGTGACCCAACAGTCCGCCCCGGCAACCAGACGATGCGCGGTGAAATCTTTTTCTTTATAGAGCGCTGCAACCTGGATGCGGCTTAGGTGGAGAATCAACTCGCTCATCCAGCGGGTCGCCTGTTGGTCGTTTCGCAGATAAATGCCGGGAGCCTTGACCTTAAACCATACATCATTGCTCATTGCTCCTCGTGCCACTTCCTGCTTATACAGAACGGTGCCGGGATACAGCGCGACGGGCGATACCATACCGTCGCACGGACGTATTTTTTTTATAAGCGCTTTGGTCATGGCAATGTCGCTGCGCCCCTCTCCTGCCATGCCGACCATGAGATAAACAGATAAATTCACGCCGACTTTTCTGGTAATTGCCGCCGTCTCTTCTATGCGTTTGAGCGAGGTGTATTTATTATAAAGCGCGAGGATTTTTTCTGATCCGGATTCAACCCCATACTGTATATGTTCAAGACCCGCGCGTTTCATGGCAATTAGCATTTCCTCGTCAACCGTGTCAATTCGCGCCTGGCAGTTCCACAGGAAGTAGAGACGCTGGCTCTGCAGCAAACGAGCAAATGCCAGCACGCGCCCGCGGTGCATGGTGAAATTATCATCCCGCAGGGAAAAGTAGATAATACCGTATTTCTTATGCAGAAGTTTCATTTCTTCTACTATGTGTTCGGGACTTCGGTATCTGACGCGTCTTTGCCAAAATTGCGGCGAGGAACAGAACACGCACTGGTGGGAACAGCCGCGTGAAGTGACAATAAAGCTGAACTGTTGTTTCGGGTCAATGCCCATGAGTTTACCGGAAAATTTTCCGGGAGCCGGCAGGCTGTCAAGGTTGTCAATAAGCTCTGAGGGTATGATCTTTGTCTTATCTCGTTTGCCCTGCGTTAGGCGTTGCACCAGGCGGGCAAATGCTTTCTCACCCTCGCCGGCTATAAGATAATCAATCTCGGGATAGCGCGCAATAATCTCATCGGCAAGAAATGTGGCATGGGGTCCGCCGACAGTAATAATGGTCTGAGGGCGGGCTTTTTTAAGCGCTCTGATTAATTGCAGGGTATCAATACGGTTATGAGAAAAAAGCGACAAGCCCAGCAGATCTGGTTTAATGCTGAGTATGGCATTGAGCGCTCGGCGGTGGCCAATCTGAGAATAGTTTGCCAGAGTAACATCATATCCCTGTTGTTCCAGATATGCTGCGAGGGACACCAAGCCTACGGGCATTTTTGATATGAAGTAATCGAAGCGGTCCTGATAATGGCACAGATAGGCAAGAAGTATTTTCATGAGGTTGAAATGTCGCCTCAAAAAAGCCTGAAAATGCGCGATTAAGGAAACATATTGTGCGGTTTTTAAATTGAGGATTTTTACCGGTATGTGCCCTGCACGTACCTGCCGTGTATAGTTAGTAGGCATCGGCACGAAACGAAATATCAATGCCAATTGCTGGGATGCCCTGTGCTGCGCGCGGGGAGCATCACCTTGCGCCGCAGCACTTTTTATACTTTTTGCCGCTGCCGCATGGGCAGGGATCATTTCTGCCTATTTTTTCCCCTTTTCGCACAACGGTCTTGCCTTTTGGCTCTTCATCTCCGCGATTCAGGACAAACTGCTGGGGCTGCCGCTGTCTGGGTATTTCTTCTTCACGGGCGATTTGCACCATGAACAGCTTTTCAATAAACTCCTGCCTGATCCTGTCAACCAGATCGGTAAAAAGGTCGTAAGCTTCTTTCTGATATTCCCGTAATGGATCCTGCTGCGCATAGCCCCTCAGGCCGATTCCTTCCTTTATGTGGTCAAGGTCAAGAAGGTGCTCCTTCCACCGCTCATCCAGCACGCGCAGATAAATCCATTTTTCCAGCCGATGCAGCATCTCCGGGGTAAACTCCTGGGCTTTGCGGTCATACAGTTTTTTGGCTTCATCAAGAATGAGCTGGATGGCATCATCCGGCGTTAGCTTCTTAACCTCCTCCGGCGACAGCCGCAGTGGTATGGAAAACTGCCGAAAAACTGCTTCTTTGAACCCTTTGACATCAATGTCGTCCGGGTGCACATCCGCAGGGATAAAGGAATCCACCAGCGCACCGGCAAGCTCTTCGGTATATTGAAACACCAGATCTTCTATGCTCTCGTCGTGAAGCGCCTTGTTGCGGAGTTCATAAATGATCTCGCGCTGTTTGTTCATGACATTGTCATATTCAAGCAGATGTTTTCTGATGTCAAAATTGTGCGCTTCAACGCGACCCTGCGCATTTTCTATTGCCCGGTTGATAAGAGGATGCTCAATCGGCTGATCCTCTTCCATACCAAAGCGCTCCATGATATGCGATATGCGCTCGCCGCCAAAAATCCTGAGCAGATCGTCTTCAAGCGACAGATAAAACCGGGATGACCCGGGGTCTCCCTGACGGCCGCTGCGCCCTCGAAGCTGGCGGTCTATACGGCGCGCTTCATGGCGCTCTGTGCCGATAATGTGCAATCCACAGGGAACGTTTTTAAAACATTCGGTCATTTTTTTGCCTTTTTTTTGCGGATCAGGACAGTTTTTGCAGCCCCCATTCTGTTCCGCTTCACAGATGATGCAGCACATGGTGTCGCACTTTACCACGCCGGGGCCGAGTTTAATGTCGGTGCCGCGACCTGCCATGTTGGTGGCGATGGTAACCGCGCCTTTTTGCCCGGCACGCGCCACTATCTCCGCCTCCTCCTTGTGCCGCTTTGCATTTAAGACAGAATGCGGGATGTTGCGTGGCAGCATCCTGCTCAATAGTTCCGAGGTTTCAACCGACACGGTGCCCACCAGAACCGGCCGCCCCATTTCATGCATCTGCTCTATTTCTCTGACCACGGCTTTAAATTTTTCTTTCTTGGTTTTATAGACCACATCCGGATAGTCAATGCGCCGCACCGGCTCATTGGTGGGAATAACGACTACTTTCAAATTATATATTTTCAAAAATTCGGGCGCCTCGGTCTCGGCAGTGCCCGTCATGCCGGCAAGTTTTTCATACATGCGAAAGTAGTTCTGGATGGTAATCGTTGCAAATGTCTGGGTTTCGCCTTCAATGCGCACGCCTTCTTTGGCTTCAATGGCCTGATGCAGACCATCACTGTAACGACGTCCGGGCAGAATTCTGCCGGTGAACTCATCAACAATAAGAACCTGCCCTTCGTGCACCACATAGTTAACATCTTTTTCAAACAGCGAGTAGGCCTTGAGAAGCTGGGTAACGGTTTGAATTTTTTCACTGGTTTCCTGAAACTGTCGTTCCAGCTTTACCAGTTTTTTTTGACGCTCTTCCTCAGTCAGACCGGTGTCATCTGCCATGCTGAGGTCGGGAAGAACAAAAAAGTTGGGATCGTTGGGGGACAGAAGCTGCCGGCCTTTTTCCGTGAGGTCAATAATATTGGATTTTTCATCAATGCTGAAAAAGAGCTCTTCATCAAGTTCTCCCAATCGTTTGTCGCGAATATAGTCCAGCTCTATCCGGTCAATCTCTTTTTTTATGCCCCCGTCTTTAATCATTTTAAGAAAGCGTTTATTTTTGGGCGCACCCCTTTTAACCTGCAAAAGCTTTATGCCTGCTTCATACTCGTTGCCGTCTTTGAGTAATTTTTCGGCTTCGTTCAGAAGCTGCGCCATA
>Ga0101944_10005162_pt1 | contig 15176 bp, 13 predicted proteins | sample DewCreD2012metaG_FD_75245 | JGI IMG/M metagenome (GOLD analysis project Ga0101944, IMG submission 75245) | Hot spring sediment bacterial and archeal communities from British Columbia, Canada, to study Microbial Dark Matter (Phase II) - Dewar... ...
CGGCGCCGTTGCCGTACTGGAGCGGGCCGGAGATCGGGCCGGTGATGGCCGGGCTCCAGGGCTGGAGCACGCCCTTGGCCTGGACCGCGCCGTTCACGCGGACGTTGTAGAGCTTGTCCGAGGGCACGGTGCTCTGGGCCACGCTGATCGCGCCCTCGGCCGTGGACGGCGAGCCGACGATGTACGGGCGGTCGCCGCTGTTGCCGGCCGAGACCACCACGACGGAGCCGTAGTAGGTGGCCAGGTTGGTGAAGTGGCTCAGGTCATCCTCCGGCTGGCCGTAGGGCGAGCCCAGGGACATGTTGACCACGTCGGCCGGGTCGTAGGTGGTGCACCAGTCGTCGGTCTCGGGGTCGCAGACGCCGTAGTCGGAGTCGTCCAGGTCCATGGCGTCGTCCAGGGCCAGCAGCAGGGCCAGGCCGTTGCAGGACGAGGACACGGCGGAGCAGGCCTTGAAGGCCCAGATGTTGACGCCCGGGGCCACGCCGGCGTCGCCGGCGCCGGGGGCCGACTCGAAGCCGCCGATGATGTCGGCGACGTGGGTGCCGTGGCCCTCAAAGTCGATCGGGTTCGGGTCCGGCGCGATGCTGCTGCTGAAGGTCGGCCACTTCTCGCCGACCCAGTCCCAGCCGCCCTTGACCTTGGGCGCGGCCGGGCCGAAGAGCGCCGGGTTGGCCGGCGCCGCCGCCGCCGCCAGACAGGCCGGGTCGGTGGGGTCGGGGGTGGCGGCCGGGTTGCCGCAGTAGGCCTGGGCGTAAGCCGCCGGGGTGCCGGGGCCGCCCATCTTGACGTGGGTGTAGTCGATGCCGGAGTCGATCACCGCCACGTCGATGCCCTGGCCGGTCATGGCATGCACGCCGGTGATGCCCATATCCTGCAGGCTGCCGGCCCCGATCCAGTCCACGGTCTCGGTCAGGTCGAGGGAGTAGTTGGCGACGCCGCGGACGCCGATCACGTTGGCCAGGCCGCGCAGTTCAGGCACGCGCGCCGCGTCGATGGTGACGGCCAGGCCGGTGGAAAGCTGGGCGAAGCGGCCGACGACCGTGCCGCCCAGGGCCGTGATCTGCGGCACGAGCCGGTCCTGCTCGGCCCGGATCTCGGCCACATAGTCGCGGCGCTGCTGGTGGGTCCAGTACTTGCCGACCATGGCCAGGGGGGCCTTGTTGACGTGAACAATCACCTGGACCGGCCCGGTCAGCGTGCTGCCCGGTTTCTGGGTCCAGGTCTGAGTGTTCGCGCCTTCAACCAGTTGCGCGTAGTCGGGCAGGTCCGGGCTGGTGGTGTCGGCCACCGCCGGGGCGCTGCTCCCTACGCCGACAACGCTCAGGGCGAGGGACAGGCCCACGATGCCCCGAGTGAGTTTGGCGATAAAGGCTCGCATTGAGAAGTCTCCTGAGAGTCAAACGTGTTTAGGTGCCACAACCCGCTCATCAGCGGCGGAGGGTCGGAAGTGTGATCGGTGGCGTGTTTCCCCGGCTGCTTGCGCCCGGCCTGCGACCGATCGAAAAGGCCGCTGGCGCCGCGAGGCGCATTGTCTGAGTGATTCGAGATAAAACGCAGCCCAAGCCAGGCGAGCCGGGGTGTTCGTCTCCTTTCGGGGCTAGCGCCCCAGCGCGCGCGCCTCGTAACGAACAACGCCGTCGTTCGGGGGCGACACACAGATATCGAAGTTGAAGACCCGGGCGCCGAAGATGCTGAACGGCGAACTCGGGGTGGCCTCGCCATAGTTGACGACGTTCCCGTCGGCGTCATACAGCACCGCCACCACGATCAGGCTTTCCTGCAGCCGCTCGCCCGGATTGCGCACCAGACCTCTCACGCAGTAACGACCGGAGTCGATCCGGTCGCTGACCTCCTCGGGCGGGAACTGGCGGATCGGGTTCAGGCTCTCCATCGCCTCCACGCGCAGGTCCCAGCGGGCCGCGCTCTGCAGGCCGTCGACCAGGATCTCAAACGGGACGCGCCCGCCGACGGGGACGAAGATCTGCGGCAGGAAATCCAGCGCGGCCGTTTCGTCGGCGACGAGCTGACCCTGGCTGTCGAAGAAATCGCCCGTGACCGTGATGATCTGCTGTTCCACGCCGGAGTTGTTCACCACCTCGCCGACCAGCCGGAAGCTGTTCTCGGTTTCATCGAAGTATCCGCGCACCCCCGCCAGGCTGAGCGTCGTGAGCGTCGGCGTCGCCGTCGGCGTGTTCCCGGCGGTGGCGGTCGCCGTGGCGGTCGCGGTGGGGGTGGCGGTGGCCGTCGCCGCGCCCGTCGCCGCCGGCGTGCCGTTGGTCGTAGGCGTGGCGGAGGGCGTGAACGGCGGCGTGGCCGTGGCTGTGCTGTCCGTCGCCGGCGGCCGGGTCTCGCTCGGGCGGGCCGTGGCGACGGTCGGGGAGGGCGCGGCCGTCGGTTCGCCGCCTTCATCGGGCTGAGGGGTGGGGGTGGCTGACGGCGCGACAGCGACGGCGGCCGCGGGTTCGCCGGTCGGCGCCGGCGTCGTCGGCGCGCCGGCGTCCGCCTCGATCGGCGACGCGGTCGCCGCCGGCGTCCACGTCGCGGTAGGGGCGGCCGTCTGGGAGACCATTCGGGTAAGCGTCATGATCGTCAGTATCACCACCGCCAGAAGGGGCGCCGCCAACGCCACGAGCACACCGATCACCATGGCGGCAGAAGAACTCCGGCGCCGACGAGCCGGCGAAGTTTTAGGACGAACGTTCATCAACATGTGTGACCAGAGATCCGGGCGGCCGACACGCAACAGGCCGAGGTGTATCTACACCCAGCTCTGGCCGTTAGGTCTGTAATTGAGTCGTGCTAATTGGACGTGCTATGCTCACCAGGCAATCTGGGTGTCCGGCGCCGGCAACCCGGGCACCTCATGGCGGACTGATGAGCACCGCTGGCTGGGCGAGGTAGGGCCCGCCCGCACAGCTTCCTTCACAAACTATCGCCGGCCTGAAACTCAGACACCCCGTCTCACACTAAAGGCATCTTAATCTCCTGCGCGCACGATTGTCAAGAAAACAAGGTCCTACCGGCGACCGTCTGGTACCAATTTACTAAGCGCGGCGCCGACATTTGCCAACCGAAGTGTTCTGGGCCAAATCAGTCCATTTTGGCCGGCCAGTAGGAATCAGGTTGATGGGGGGCTGGACTGCTGGCCGTATCCCGATGCCAGTGTCAACGCGTTGGGGCGCACGGCCGTGCGCCCCGGCTGGCGGGGAATTACACACAATTCGAAAAAACGACCCTGGCTCGCTCTGGCCGCTCAGTTGTCGGCCGTCAGGCGGGCCAACGCCTCGGCCAGAACATTGATGGCGCGCAGGTATTCGGACACCGGGATGTGCTCGTCCGGGGTGTGGTCGAGGGCGGAGTCGCCCGGGCCATAGGCCAGGATGGGCGTGCGCCAGACCGGGGCGACGATGTTCATGTCGGATGTGCCGCTCTTGACCGTGAACGACGGACTGCCGCCGGCGCCGCGAATGGCGGCCAGGAAGGCGCGGACCAGGGGCGTGTTCTTTTCGCCGCGATAAGCCGGGACGCCTTCCACGAATTCCAGTTCGGCATGGTCCACGAGCGCCTGTAACGCCGCCAGCAGCTCGGCCACGCCCAGGTCGGGCGGCAGCCGCACGCCGAACTTGAGCCGGGCCGTTTCGCTGAAGCCATCCGAGTCCGACGCCATGGCGCGCAGAGTCGGGCTGACCTGCTCGAACATCCGCGGGTTGTCGCCATTGCGTTCGGCCGCCCAGGCCGTGACGCGGTTCCAAAAGGCCACGGCCGCCTCGCACGCGCTCTCGGCCCGGGCCGACGTGTGCGCCAGGCTGCGCCGGACGCGGTAGTCGAACCAGGCGCTGCCTTTGTAGCCCAGCGTGACCTTCTCCCAACCGCTCGGCTCGCCGATGATGGTGAAGTCCGGCTGGTACTGACCTTTGACGAAGTGCGCGCCGCGGCTGTCGCCCTCCTCGCCGACCGCGCCGATCACGACCAGGCGCTTACCCGCCAGCTGCGCTTTGACGCGGGCCGCCGCCGCCACGAAACAGGCCAGCGGCCCCTTGGCGTCCACCGCGCCGCGCCCGTTCAGCCGGTCGCCGTCGCGGGTGACCGGGATGAAGCCCGGCACCGTGTCGATGTGGCCCAGCAGCATGATGGTGGTCGGCCCGGAACCGCACATGCCCACCGCATTGCCGGCCTCGTCCACGCGCGCGTCCAGGCCTGCCGCCCGCATCTGGGCCACCAGGTATTGCACGGCCTCGGCCTCCTGGCCGGTGGGGCTGTAGCGCTGCAGGAGTCCCTCGAGGAGCTGGACTTCGTCCATGGATGAAACGCCGTTCACCAAAGGCTGATGGCTGATCGCTAATCGCTCAGTGTGAGTGCCCCGATTCACAGCCGGCGGATAATGGCCCGGGTCATCGCGCGCGTGCCGGTCCGGCCGCCCAGGTCCTGGGTGAGCGCGCCGGCCTGCAGCGCCGCCCGCACCGCGGCGCGCACGCGCCCGGCCGCCGCCGCCTGGCCGAGGTGGTCGAGCAGCATGGCCGCCGCGAGGATCGCGCCGATGGGGTTCGCCACCCCCTGGCCGGCAATGTCGGGCGCGGAGCCGTGGACCGGCTCGAACACGGCCGTCTTCTCGCCCAGGTTGGCCGACGGCGCGACCCCCAGCCCGCCCATCAGGGCGCTGGCCTCGTCCGAGAGGATATCACCAAACAGGTTGGTGGTGACGATCACATTGAACCGCTCCGGGTCGCGGACCAGGCGCAGGGCCATGGCGTCCACCAGCATCTCCTCGACCTGGACCTCCGGATAGCGGGCCGCAACCTGCAGGCATTGCTCGCGAAACAGCCCATCGGTGAGCTTGAGGACATTGGCCTTGTGGACGATGGTGACCCGGGGTGGGGGGCCCCTGCGCCGGGCCTGCTCGAACGCCGCCCGGGCGATGCGCTCCGAGCCCCGGGCCGTGATGACGCGTTCGGCGATGGCCGTGTCGCCCTCGCGCCGTTCGCGGCCGGCGTACAGGCCCTCCGTGTTCTCGCGCACGATCAGCAGATCCACTCCCGGCCGCGAGAAGGAGCCGGGCAGTGAGAAGGTCGGGCGCAGATTGGCGTACAGGTCGAAGGTCTGGCGCAGCGCCAGGATCGGGCTGCGGTAGCCGGGCGCGACCGTGGCCGGCGACGAGGTCGCGCCGAAGAGGGCCAGGCCCGCCGCCGCCACCTCCGCCAGCGTCTCGTCCGGGAGGGCCTGCCCGGTCCGCCGGAAGTGCTCGAAGCCGGCCGGGGCCTCCACGAACTCCAGTCCCAGGCCGAGCGCAGCCAGCACCTCGGCCGCGGCCGGGATGACTTCCTGGCCGACGCCGTCGCCGGGGATGAGGACGAGGGTGGGCATGGGGGGGTCAGTCGTTGACGCGGACTTCCGCGGTGGAAGCGAGGCCGAGTTTGCGGCGCAGGTGCGGGACCAGGCCGCCGGCCTCCACGATGCTGAGCACCGACGGCGAGAGCGCCGGAAAGGTGTAGACGCGACCCTTCAGATGGATGGCGTGGCCCGGCAGGTCGAGGCTGAGCGTGTCGCCGCTCCGCGCGGCGTCCACGGCCTCCGGGCAAACGATGACCGGCAGGCCCTGGTTGAGGGCGTTGCGATAGTAGATGCGCGCAAACGACCTGGCCACCACGGCGGCGATGCCCCGATATTTCAGGCAGGTGACGGCCTGCTCGCGCGATGAGCCGTTGCCCCAGTTGCGGCCGGCCACGATGATGTCGCCGGGCTGAGCGCGGCGCGCGAACTCCGGGTCCAGGTCCTCCAGCGCGTGCGCGGCGATCTCGGCCGGCGCGCGCAGAGTGTAGGTGTATTTGCCGGGGAAGATGACGTCGGTATCGACGCCGTCGCCGTATTTCCAGACCTGGCCGGTAAGCATGGGGTCAATCCTGGAATACGCCATCCGCATTGCGCCGGAGCAGGGCGTAATCCGCATTGCGTGTGGCCGCTCACTCCAATTCGCGTGGATCCGTGATGACGCCCGTGATGGCGCTGGCGGCCACCACGGCCGGGCTGGCCAGATAGATCGCCGCCTCGGGCTGGCCCATCCGGCCCTTGAAATTGCGGTTGGCGGACGAGAGGCAGACCTCGCCCGGCGCCAGCACGCCCATGTGGTTGCCCATACATGGCCCGCAGCCGGGCGCGCCGAACACGGCGCCGGCCTCCAGCAGGGTCTGCACATAGCCGCGTTGCACCGCCTCCCGGTAGACCTCGGACGAGGCCGGCACGATGAGCAGGCGAATGCCGGGGGCGACGCGCCGGCCCTGCGCCACCGCGGCCGCGGCGGCCAGGTCCTCCAGCCGGCCGTTGGTGCAGGTGCCGATGAAGGCCTGGTGGATGCGCGTGCCCCGCACCGCCGCGAGCGGCCGGGTCGCGTCAACGGTGTGCGGGCAGGCGACGGTGAGCTCGATCGCGCCGGCGTCGATCTCGTGGACGGCGGCGTAGGCGGCGTCCGGGTCCGGGTACAGCGCGCCCGCCTCGATCTCGGCCCGCCACTCACTCAGGGACGAAGGACGAGAGACGAAGGACGAACGGGGCTGGCCGTCCGGCTTCCGTCCTTCGTCCGCCGTCTGCCGTCTCCACCGGCGGGCCGCCAGATACTCAAACACCTGATCATCCGGCGCCAGATACGCGTTCTTCACGCCGAACTCCGCCATCATGTTGGGGATGACCATCCGGCTTTCCAGCGGCAGACTCTCGATGGCCGGGCCGCTGAATTCGACCGACCGGTATAGCCCGCCGTCGGCGCCGAACTTCCCGATGAGGTGCAGGCACAGGTCCTTGGCCGTGATCCCGCGCCCCAGTCTGCCGGTCACCACGAACTTCAGGCTCTCCGGCACGCGCAGCCACAGCTCGCCCGTCGCCCACAGCGCCGCCACCTCGGTGCGCCCGATGCCGGCCCCGAACGCGCCCAGCCAGCCAAAGTGCGGGGTGTGCGAGTCCGCGCCCAGGATGAGCTGGCCGGGCAGGACCAGCGCTTCTTCGCTCAGCACCTGGTGGCAAATGCCGCGCCCGACGTCGAAGAAATGCCGCACGCCCTGCTCCCGGACGAAGGCGCGGACCTCGGCGTGGTTGCGCGCGTGCTGGGCGGTGGGCGCCGGCGCGGCATGATCCAGCGTGATGGCCAGTTTTTCGGGGATGGCGACGCGCTCCAGGCCGATGGTCTTGAAGATGGTGTAAATGGCGGCGGTGTTGTCGTGCGAGAGCACCACGTCGGGCCGCGCGTCCACCACCTGGCCGGCGACGGTCGCCGGCAGGCCGGCGGCGCGGGCCAGGGCCTTTTCGGCGAAGGTCGCTGGGGCGGGTTCCGGACCCCGCCGTGCTGACTCAGGCGGCATGGCGTCTCCCGTCCAGTGGGATGCCGCTCCGGGCGGCCGTCGTCGGCGAGTCCAGGCGCTGGACGATCCGGCTGCGCGTCTCGGGCAGCGCCAGGCGGGCCAGGCCGAACTCCTCGGCCAGGCCGATCAGCACCGCCTCGGGCGGGACATCGGGGGCCAGCTGGTAGACGCGTTCCTTGAACGCCGCCGCGATCGCGCGGGCCTGGCCCTCGTCGAGCTGGTAGTAGCGGATCTCTTTCAGGAAGTAGTGGATGATGTTCCAGCCGGAGAGCGGGCCGAGCAGGATCTCCGAGGCGGTCACGCCGAACTGGTCCAGCGGGTGGGCCTCGTAAGCCGACGCGCCGTTGAGCACGGCGCTCTGGTGGACGCCGGCCGTGTGCGTGCGGTTGGTCAGGCTCACCGGCTCACGCGGCGGCACCAGCATCTTGAGTTTATCGGCCACCAGCACGTTGAGCGGGTACAGGCCGCGCAGATGATAGCCCTCCAGCGCGTCGTATTCGCGCTCGAGGAACAGGTTGAAGAGCAGGGCCGTGAACGACGTGATGCCGGACCGCTCGCCGATGCCGAGCACGGTGGTGTTCAGGTAGCGCACGCCGCCCCGGCGGGCCTCCAGCGCGTTCACCAGCGCAAAACCGCGGTCCTCGTGAAAATGCCCCTCGAACTCCATCGCCGGGTAGCGCGCGCGCAGCGCGCGAACGCGCGCCGCGACGTCGGCGGGCGTCGCGACCCCGACCGTGTCCGGGAGCCCCAGCCGGTCCACCAGCGGCGCGAGGGCGTCGTAGACCCGGAACAGGTCGGCCTCGCGGGTGCGGAAGGCATCCTCGCCCGAAAACCGCAGGATCAGGCCGGGGTGGTGGCGGCGCACCTCCTCCAGCAGCGGCCGGGCGTGGGCCACGATGGCGTCCAGGTCGCGCCCGTGATTGAAGGCCCGCGACTGCTCCGAGGTGCCGAGGTAGAAGTTCAGGCCGTCGGCGCCGGCCCCGATGGCCGACTCCACGTCGCGCGGGTGGCAGCGGACGTGGGCCAGCAGGAACGTATAACCCTTCTGCGTGATCAGCGCGTCGCGCACCGCTTTCAGGGCGGCGAAATCGTCGCGCTCCTGGGGGCTGACGACGGGCGCAAACAACTCGACGAATTTGACGCCGCAGATGATCAGCGCGCGCAGAATCTCCTCTTTGTCGGCGCGCGTGAAGAAATACTTGTGGTGGTCGTGGAGCAGGGAGGTCTGCTGACCTTCGCGCAGCGTCGTGTCCACGATCTCCAGCGGGCGCGGGGTGTACTGCGAAAAGCGGGACATGGGGGGGCGACAGGGTGTCGAGGTGACGGGTGCCGGGTGAGGTCCACCGGATCACGCTCTCACCTCCTCAGCCTGTCATTCCGTCTCCTCGGCGGCGGTTTTCACCGGCCGGGTCAGCACCGCCTCCACGGCGTCGGCGGCGCGGGCCAGGTCGTCCTGGGCGATGACCAGCGGCGGCAGGAAGCGCATGACGGTCAGCCCGGCCGGCAGGGCCAGGACGCGGTGCTCGAGCATCAGGGCCTGCAAGTAGGGCGTGACCTTCTGCTTCAGCTCGATGCCGACCATCAGGCCGCGCCCGCGCACCTCGCGGATAAGCGGCGACCGGATCTGCTTCAGGCGCTCGAGGAACCAGGCGCCGAGCTCCGCCGCCCGGTCCGCCAGGCCCTCGGCCTCCAGGTAGCCGATGGCGGCCAGCGACGCGGCGCAGGCCAGCGGGTTGCCGCCGAACGTGCTGCCGTGCGTCTGCGGCGGCAACGGGCCGACGCGGTCGTTGAACAGCACGGCGCCCATCGGCAGGCCGCCGGCGATGGACTTGGCCAGGCAGAGCAGGTCGGGTTCCAGGCTGAAATGTTCGCACGCGAACATCGCGCCGGTGCGCCCGAAGCCGGTCTGGATCTCGTCCACGATCAGCAGCGCGCCGCGCTCGCGGCACAGGCGCCGGGCGGCGTGCAGGAAATCGGCCGTCCCCGGCCGCACGCCGCCCTCGCCCTGGATCACCTCCAGCACGACGGCCGCGGTTTTTTCGGAGACGGCGGCCTCCAGCGCCGCCGGATCGTTGTAGGCCACATGCGTGAAGTCGGGGACCAGCGGCTCGAAGGGCTCGCGGTACTTCTTCTCCCAGGTCGCCGAGAGCGCGCCCATCGTCCGGCCATGAAAGCCGCGCATGAAGGCCACGATCTCGCGCCGGCCGGTCCGGAGCCGCGCGAACTTGAAGGCCGCCTCGATCGCTTCGGCGCCGGAATTGCACAGGAAGGCGCGCGTCAGGCCCGGCGGCGCGATGGCCGTCAGTTTCTCCAGCAGCGCCGCGCGCCGGTCGTTGTAGAACATCTCCGGGCACGCGATCAGGGTGGCGGCCTGCCCGGCGATGGCGGCGGCGACCGCCGCATTGGCGTGGCCGACGTTGCCCGCGCCCTGGCCGCCGACGCAGTCGATGTACTCATGCCCGTCGCTGTCCCACAGCCGCGCGCCCTGTCCGCGCACAATGGCGATCGGGCGTTTGGTGTACAGGCCGCTGGTGTGTTGCGACTCGAGTTCTTGGATGTTCATCTGCTCTTGACGCCGTCACCGGGCGACGGGGTGACAACAGGAAGCCATCAGCCCAATCCTGGGTCGCCCTGTCACGCGATAACCGTCCCTTGCCCCGCCAGCGCCTTCGCCACCGGCTGCTCCACGCGCCCGTCGGCGAACACGACCCGGCCCACGCCCCGTTGCAGGGCTTCGCTGGCCCCGAGCACCTTCTTCTTCATCCGCCCCTCGGCGAACTCCAGCGAGGCCGCGACTCTGTCTTTGGCGATGTGCGCGATGAGCGTGCTCTCGTCCGGGAACTGGCGCAGCAGGCCGGGGACGTTGGTGAGCAGGATCAACTGCTCGGCCTGCACGGCGCCGGCGACCATCGCCGCCGCCCGGTCGGCGTCCACGTTCAGGGCGTCGCCCTCGGGCGAGATCGCCACCGGCGCGACCACGGGCGTGTAGCCGCGCTCCAGCAGCAGGCGCAGCAGGCCGCCGTCCACGCTCTCGATCTTGCCGGTGTAATCGTCGCGCAGCAGGCGCTGCTTGCCGGTAGCCGGGTCGAGGACGCGGATGGCCTCCTTGCGCTTCGCCACCATCAGCCGCCCGTCCACGCCCGAGAGCCCGAACGCGTTCACGCCCAGCTTCTGCAGCCGCTCGACGATGAGCGTGTTGATCTTGCCGCAGGTGACCATGGCGAAGATCTCCAGCGTCGGCCGGTCGGTGTAGCGCGAGGTGAAGCCGGACGGCGACGTGACCATCTGCGGCGGGTGGCCGAGCTGGGTCGAGATGGCGTTGGTCTCGCCTGAGCCGCCGTGGACGACCACGATCCGCCGGCCGGCCTGGACGTGCGCGGCGACGTCGGCCATGACTGCGTCGAAATTGACCCCGCTCGTTCCGCCGATCTTGATGACAAGCATAGAGGCCTAACCGCTCAGGGCGCGAGACTGCGAAGAACTCGCCAAGGCCCGGTCCGACACCTGGCGGTCCCTTTGCGTTCGGTGTGTTCTTCGCGGTTCAAATCCCCGACCGCTAAATCGGATGGAGGCCGGGAAATTCGAGCCCGGCCGTCTCGTCGAAACCGCACATGATGTTCATAGCCTGCACGGCGCTGCCGGAGGCGCCTTTCATCAGGTTGTCGATGGCGGCCAGGGCCACCACGCGGCCCGACTCCGGGTCGAGCTCAAAGCCGACGTCGGCGTAGTTCGAGCCGGCCAGGATCTTGGGGTCCGGGACCCGGTGCAGGCCGGCCCGGTCCTTGACGATGCGCACAAACGGCTCCTGGCTGTAGGCGGCCCGGTAGGCCTTCCACAGGTCCTTGTCGGTGACGCCGGGCCTGACGAAGACGTGGGCGGCGGCCAGCACCCCGCGGACGAGGTCCACCGCCGTCATGCTCAGATGGACGTCGTTCAGGCCGAGCTCCTGGATCACCTCGGCCGTGTGCCGATGCCCGGTCGGCGCGTAGGTCCGCACCGAATGGCTCTTCTCGGGATGGTGCGAGCCGGGGTTGACGGTCGCGCCGCCTTCCGAGGAGCCGGTCTTGATGTCCACCACGATGGGTCGGCCGGTGTCCAGCAGGCCGGCGCGCACCAGCGGCAGCAGGGCCAGGTTGGAGGCCGTGGCGTTGCAGCCGACGCCGCTGATGCACGTGGCCGTCCTCATGGCCTCGCGCTGCAGCTCCGGCAGGCCGTAGACGAACCGGCCCAGGTAGCCCGGCGCGCTGTGCTCGTGGCCATACCAGCGCCGGTAGAGCGCGGGGTCGCGCAGCCGGAAATCGGCCGAGAGGTCGATGATCCTGGGCGCCAGCTTCAGGTAGTGCTCGATCTTTTTCTGGCTCTCGCCGTGCGGCAGGCACAGGAAGAGCACGTCGCAGGGCTGCAGGGCCTGCTGGCTGACGAACTGGAGCTGGGTGCGCTTGCGCAGGTTGGGATGGTGCTGGTACAGATATTCGCCGGCCTTGCTCTCGGACGTGGCCTGGGCGACCTCGACGTGCGGATGAAAGAGCAGCAGCCGCAGCAGTTCGCCGCCGGTGTAACCGGACCCGCCGACGATGGAGACCTTGAGCCGGCTCATGCCTCGTCCCCAAATTCGCGCGGGACCGGCTGGTAGTGGGACCGAAACCGGTCCTTGTTCCGGCCGACCTCGAGGGTGTAGTCGATGATCAGGCCCGGAATGTCCACGCCCGTGGTCGGCACGGTGGTGTGGAACTCCATCGTGTGGTTGACCTCCAGCACCATCAGCCCGCGGTCGGGGTCCTCCAGCACGTCCACGGCCAGCACCCCCCCGCCGACGGCGCGGGCCGCCTGCTGGCAGATCGCGTCCAGCTCGGGCGTCACCGGGCAGACCGTGCCTTTCCCGCCGCGCGCGGTGTTGGTGATCCAGTGCGCGGAGGAGCGGTACATGGCCGTGATCGTCCGGTCACCGACGACGAAGGCGCGGATATCGCGCCCCGGCTTGCGGATGTACTGCTGGATGTAGAAGATGTTCTGCTGGTAGTTGCCGAGCGCCTCGCGGTGCTCAAGCACGGCCTCGGCGGCGTCCCGATCGTTGATCTTGGAGACCAGGCGCCCCCACGAGCCAATGACGGGCTTGAGGACCACGGGATAGCCCAGCGCCTCCATGGCCTCGAGCGCGCTCGCCGGCGTGAAGGCCACGCGCAGCTCGGGTTGGGGCACGCCGGCCTTCTTCAGGGCCGCCGACGTCCACAGCTTGTCGCCGCAGGTGTCGGCCACGCTGGCGGTGTTGACGGTGGGGATGCCCCAGGCGTTGAGGATCTTGCAGGCGTACAGGCCGCGGCCGTAGGAGATGCTGCGCTCCAGGACCACGTCGTACTGCGCCCAGGGACCGGGGTCGTCCAGCGCAAACTGGACCTCCCGGTCGTCGAGTCGGTCGTAGGCGACGCCGCGTTTGTCGAGGGCCTCAAACAGCCATTTCTCCTCGACGCGAACGCGGGAGTAGAGGACGCCGACTTTCACTATTCGCCCCAATCCTCGGCTTCCTGCGGGGCCAGCGCGAGCTGAACGGCCGGCTGGACCTCGGTCACTTCCAGGTCGACGCCGCAATCGGGGCAGACGACGATTTCACCCTGGATGACGTCGGCGAGGGACAGGGCGGCTTCACATTCAGGGCAGAGAGCGGACATGGTGATCTCCTCAGAAAAACAGAAGGCCTCTCGTCTGGACGAGAGGCCTTCGGGCTTACAGGTCAGGGCAGGCGGCGCGCTCAGCGTGGTCCCAAACCGAAAGAGCCGAAGACCTCTTCAGGCTTCGGGAGACGACGGGCGCGCTTCAGACCGCGGACGCACAACATTACGTCTGATTATCGCGAAAAACATTAAGCCGTCATCAGTCAATCCGCAAAGTATTTTTATCTGCGCTTTGGGCAGATTGCTGACGGCCCTTCAGCGGCTGCCGGGCGCACAGTCGAAGAGTTGTAGCGGGCCGCCGGGTCCGGCCGCGAGCGCGCCGCTGCTGCCGGGCGCCGGCTGCCAGGCGGCCGCCGGCACCGGGGCGCAGTGTTCGTTCACCCACAACCGCAGCTCACCCTGGCCGGCGGCCTGGCCCCGTCCAGCGGTCTGACCGGGGGCCGCCGGGGCGACCGGCAGCAGGAAGAAACGGACGGCGCCGGCGGCGATGGTCTCCGCTAACTCCGTGTCGGTCAGGATCGGGTCGTTGCCCGAGAAGCCGCCCAGCGCCATCACCGGCTGGCCGGTGGCCAGGATCAGGGGCGCGGCCGTGTTGGCGTTGAGCGTTGCGGCCAGATAGCGTGCGTCGCCGCGGTTGGCGGTCAGATATTCAATCAGGCGGAGGTTGCGTGCGGCCGTGGCCTCGGAATTCGGGCGCGGCGCCGCGCCCGCCGGGTTGGTGCGCGTAATCAGAGCCGGGCCTGCATACGGCAACGCCGCGTCCCCCCCGGCCCAGAGCGGCGTAGCCGACCACAGCGCCGGCGCCCGCCAAAAAGGTGGCCATCAGTTACTGGCATCCCTGGGGTGGCGACTACTGCGACTTTGCGCAGAAGGTCATCGACGATTTCAACGCCAGCCAGGACAAGATCACGGCCGAGAACGTCTGCCTCGGTGGCCAGAACTTTGACGAAAAGCTCATCACCGCCATCTCCGGCGGCAACCCGCCGGACATGGCCAACTCGTGGAGCCCCGCGCTCACCCTTGCCCAACAGGGCGCCCTGCTCGCCTTGGATGAGTACTACAAGGCCTCCGGCACGATCAAGGAAGAGGACTTTTACCCGGCCTCTTGGGCGAGCTGTGTGTTCAAGAACCAGATCTGGGCCATGCCTTCGGTCTCGGGTCCGAGCCTCATCTACTATGCCAAAAAGCTCTTCCGCGAGGCCGGTATCTCGGAGGATCCGAAGGACTTTCCGACCGACTGGGCTGGGGTGCGCGCGTTGGCAAAGAAACTGACCAAGAAAGACAGCTCCGGCAAGTACGTCCAGGTTGGTTACGCCCCGTGGAAGTATGGCGTTATCGATCTGTGCGTCTGGGCGGCGGGCAACGGCGTCATGCACTATGACACACAGGCCATGGTCTACCACTTTGACGACCCGGCGGTAGCGGACGTCCTGGTCGAATGGCGCAAGTATATCGACGAGATCTTTGAGGGCGACGCCGGCAAGGCCGACGACGTGTCGTGGACAGGCTGGAACTCGGGTGCTGCTCCAGACTCGGGGTGGATGCTGAACCAAGTCGGCATGGTCAACGGCGGCCACTGGGATGCGCGCGGCTACCACAGCTTTGATCCCGACTTCGAATTCGGCATGGCCAAGTACCCCATCGGCCCCAAGGGCACCAAGTCCTTCACCAAGTGGAGCCCCTGCTGGTGGATCCTGCCCCAGGGCTGCGCCCATCCTCAGGAGGGCTGGAACCTGATCGAGTACTGGGAGCTGGAGGGCCTCAAGACCTGGCAGCGTTTGTCCAGCGACATGAGTCCTCGCCTCGCAGACTTTGAAATCGTGCCAGACTCGATCGTCGAGCTCTTTGGCGACAAGGCAGCCGAGACCTGGCAGTGGTGGACGGAACTGGTGAAGGACGCCGTCAGCTATGCCATCGAGCCCAACGCCGCCTACATGGGCGAGACGGTTCAGGCAGCCATCGACGCGGTCATCCTGGACAACAAGGATCCCGTGGCCGAGCTCAAGATCGCCCAGGAAAAGGTCACGCAGAATCTGCAAGAGGTTCTCGGAGGCTAGGGGCATCCAACAGTCACTGTCGAGCGTGTTGGCACGGCCGTAGGGCGCTGCCAGGCAGTCCACAAGCACTTTGAAGCTTGCCCGCCGAGCGCCTATGGGCG
>Ga0101944_10005164_pt1 | contig 15175 bp, 13 predicted proteins | sample DewCreD2012metaG_FD_75245 | JGI IMG/M metagenome (GOLD analysis project Ga0101944, IMG submission 75245) | Hot spring sediment bacterial and archeal communities from British Columbia, Canada, to study Microbial Dark Matter (Phase II) - Dewar... ...
GGCAGAGCCATGTGCTGCCCTGCCCCTCCGTCGTCCCCCCGTCACGGCGCTCGGGTCGCTCCCCAGCGTTGCCCTATCCTCCGGGCGGGCAGGGCGAGCCTATCACAAGGGCCATCTCGCAAGCAACGATGGCTCCAGAGGATTCCGGCCATGGCATGTGCAACTCGCTGGCAGGGAGAACCTTAAACCGCTCGATCAATCTTACTTATTTTCGACCACTTTTGGTCTAGACTTTGGGGCTCACCTCACTTCTCGAAGAAGAACTTGACGCCGCTCACGGCAATGCGCAAAGTGGCGGACGACCACTTGTCAACGTTCCTCCGACGCAGGAAGCAGTCTTCCAGCTCGGGCTCCGTGATCCGGTCGGGGGCCTTTCCGTAGAAGTCCACGAGCAGGCGTACTGAGCGGGTGTAGGCCTGCTGGGTTCGTTCACTCATTCCCGCTAGCTGCAGGGCTCTCATGGATTGCTGATAGTAATCCTGGGACATGGTGACTCTCCTTTCTCGTTAAATGATCAATGGGATCAAATGGTTGAGGAAAGGAGAGTTACCACACAAACTCGGAAGCCGAGAATGGTTGGCTGAGGGGAATCAGACGCTGGGCAGAATAGCGCCGCACAGCAGTCGATCTGCCGCGCAGCGGCTTACTTGAACATATTCATAGTTCTAGGCATCCAGATTCGGGAAGACTCTGTGTGAAATGCGTTGGCTTATGCGATTAACGCTTTACAATCATTTCGACAGCCCGATGCCTAGCTGTCGCGGAGACGCTAAAGCGGCCATACCAGGAGAATCATGGGCACTCCGACGGCGAGGACGATCATCTGAAGAGGCAGGCCCAGGGGCCAGTAATCGCCGAAGCGGAAGCCCCCCGGCCCGAGGATCAAGGTGTTGTTCTGATGCGCTATGGGCGTCAGGAATGAGCACGAGGAGCCCACCGCCACCGCCATGAGAAATGGGTCGGCACTGGCTCCCAGGTTGAAAGCGGTGCTGATGGCTATGGGGCACATGACGGCCGCGGCCGCGGCATTGTTCAGGAAGCTGGTCAGCGTCATGGTGGCGAGGAGAATCAGGACTATGCTGAGAACCGCATGGCCCCGAGCCAGGCCCTCCACAAGGGCGCGGGCAATGAGGGCGGCCGTGCCGGTGCTCGCCACGGCATGGGCTACCGGAAAGAGGGCTCCCAACAGGACAATGACGGACCAGTCGACGGCATGGTAGACCCGGCGGGTGGGGATCAGCTTCAGGAGCACGCACGCCAGGGCCGCTCCCACGAAGGAAATGGCCGCTGGGACCAGGCCGAAGGCCGCGGCACCCACGCCCACCGCCATCACGGTGCCGGCCAGCACGGTTTCACGCTTTCGGGGCAGTTTCAGGGGCCGTTCCGCCAGGGGAGCGCAGCCGAACTGCAGCGAGAAATCGTTGAGGGCCTCGGGCTCTCCCTGCAGCAGGAGGACGTCGCCGGCAGCGAGCCGCATGGAGCGCAATCGCGCCAGCGTCCGCTGTCCCTGGCGCGACACCGCCAGCAGGTTGATGCCGTAGCGCGTGCGCAGCCGGACATCGGCGACGGTGCGCCCGTTGAGGCTCGAGTCTGAAAACAAGACCATCTCCGCAAGCGCCACCTCCGGGGACTGCACGGCGTCTTCCATCTTGGCGCAGTGAGCCGCTTCGCTTTCGGGATCCCGCGTACACTGGAGATGTGTGTCCTCTTCGAGCTTGAGGCCAAGCACCGACAGGGATTCCCGCAGGGCCGGGGGGTCGGCCTCGATGACCAGGATGTCTCCGGCGTGTATCCGGCGCTTCGGGTTGGGTGCCGGGATGGGAGCATCGTTGCGGATGATGCCGACGATCTGCGCGTCGGCATCCCGTAATGCGGATTCGAGCTCAAAAAGCGCCATCCCGTCGGCCTTGGACTTATTGGGCACGCGGGCCTCGGTGAGGTAGGCTCCGATCTCGAAGCCCTGGGCGCCGGCCTCCTTGCGCACGGGAACGAGGCGCCAGCCGAACACGGCGATGAAAAGAATTCCGGCTGCGGACACTATCACCCCCACGGGGCTGAAGTCGAACATGGCGAACGATCCGGCTCCGCTTTCCGCCCGGAACCCCGAGACGATCAGGTTGGGCGGAGTGCCGATCAGGGTCGTCATTCCCCCGAGGATGGAGCCGAAGGCCAGTGGCATGAGCAGGCGGCCGGGCGGCAGGTTCTGGCGGTTGGAAATCTGGATGGCCATGGGCATGAGCAGCGCCAGGGTGCCCACATTGTTCATGAAGGCCGACATGGCGGCGGCAAGGGTCACCAGCACGGCGATGGTGACGGTAGGGCCGGCGGACCGCGGCATCATGGCTCGCATGAGGGCGTCGGCAACACCGGTGGATTCGAGGACACCGCTCAGAATCAGCACGCCCGCCACGGTGATGACCGCCGGGTGGCCCAGGCCGTTGAAGGCGTGCGCCGCAGGCACGAGCCCCGCCAGCACACAGGCCAGGAGGGCCGCTATGGCCACAATGTCATGGCGCCAGCGATCCCAGATGAAAAGCGCGATCATGCAGACGAGAATACCCATGATGGTGATCTGCTCTACGCTCATACCCGGGCTCTCCTCAACGGGACATCGCCATTCTTCATCCGTCCGCTCTCGGGAGCACCAGATCATATGGTGCTCCCTCTAAAAATGCATGTCTCATTACCACTCCCCGCGTTTCCCCGCGATATTTTAACCATGATAAGGACAACTGTGAACCACATGCCCTGTATCATCTCAAGTGGGTGATCTCGACACGCTTCCGCTTTTCAAGGAGGTATTCAGCCACGATGCGCCGGTGGCACTGATCGGGTGTCTCTTCACTGCACCGGAGGCGTCCGAATGGGATGATGGACTGGGAGACGGCGCTTTCGACCCATCGGTGCGAGAAGAGTTTTCTGAATTCCCCTTCATACCTGGTCCACCCAGTCTTGCTCTTCCGATACGCGTCCAGGATCTCCTGCGTTGGCGAGATCTTCAGGCCTTGAGCGTCACAGGCCCTGTGCATCAAGTTCCCCATGGTGTCGAGCAGCCGGAGCTGAGGCATTTTGAGCGCCCGCAGCAGGCCCAGTTCGGACTCACGCAGGCTCTCGACCTTCCCGTCTTCGAGGATAGGTGTGATTTCCATGGGCTGTGAACGGAGAGCGCGACAGACGAGAATCATCCGATGGCAGGTGATGGCTCTCCCGCCGCAACACTCCATGGGTTTTCGGCATTCATGGGAAACCGAACCAGGGAGAAAAGGAAGTCAGGCCCGCCGAGTCTGTTTCACCCTTGGACAGCGGCCTTCGCACCGGCATGCTTGGGCATGTCGCGACCCAAGTTGACGAAGCCCAGGGCACCGATGATGCCGAAAATGAAGGCTGTGACGAAGTTGACTTCGGGACTGATCCGCCAGAGAAAGGCGCCGCCCAGGGCCGGCATGGAAACGATGACGTCGCGGAGCAGGTAGTATGGTCGGAACATGCCTGCGTTGCACTGGTCCGGCGCCAAGTCCATGATGAGAGACCTGCGGATCGGTTTGCCAAAAACTTTCAGGCCCCTGCCGATCAAGGCCACCACCGGCCTCTCGCAGGATCAGGTCATCCATTTCATGCCTTGCCTCCTTGTCGGACTCGTGGCGGCTCATGAGCCAACAGTATGTCACCCATCGAATTCCATTTGAATCGAGTGTTATTGAATCCCTCGTCCCCCGACGGGTGCTTGCCTGCAGACGTCGCCCGTATCCTCGCGAAAAGCGAAAGTCAAGTCCATCGTCGAGAAAATGTCGTTGCCTTATTGACAATCATTTGTTAGTCAAGGACAGAATTCAAAATGAGAAATATAAAGTTAAATTATATAGTTAAGTAGAATGGCATAGTGGTTATCAGGAATCGTTGTTTTTACCTAATAGCCCGGAGACGATCCGGCCCCGCATTGGCGGGGCCTTCGCACATTGAGGAGGTCAAGGACCCACACTCGAGCAAGGAGGTGAAGGCTCTGGTCGAACAAGATGGACTTAAAGGCGCCGCCAGCGATGTATCAGACCCTGCGGGGAAATCGCATGCCGGCTTACCGTAAGCGAACGTCAACTTGGAGGAACGAATGGAAGTCGATAGAATGGAGCTCATCCGGAGGCTGCTGCCATGGCTGGTGGCGGCCGCCTTTTCGGTGGCCTGGGGTGCTGCGGCCGCGCTGGCGGAAGATGGACTGCAGTCCATTTCCATCTCCGGCCCGGAATCGGTCCACGACGGGTCGTCGATTCAGCTCAAAGCGAACGCTGTAATCGATGGTGAAACCTCGGATATCACCCGGAGCAGAACCACGCGGTGGTCCCTGAGCAGCAGAAAGCATGCATCCATAAGCCGCGGCAGAATCTTCGCAAGGTCGGTTCCGAACTGCGGCGATCAGAGGGTCACCGTGAGCGTCCGCCACTCCAAGAAGGGAATAACCCGCACGGCAACCCACGATATCGCCATCGTCGACGACGAATGTTCGGTATCGTCATCGGTTCTCTTAAGCATTTCCATTGGTGGCCCTACATCGGTCGACGCGGGCTCGACGACAATCTTTCCGGTCATTGCCACCATGAGCGACGGCACCACGAAAACGGTCACCGCCATCCTGAGCGAGGATTCGCCCCACGCGACATTCAGCGGCAACAAGCTCACAACCAGCGCCGTCACGGACAGCCAGACCGTGATGATTGGCGCCAAGTATTCCGAGAACGGAGTCACCAGGACGGTCAGCAAGCGGATCACCATTGCGGCTTCAGGAACCCAGCCCGCCGCACCCAGCTCTGAAGGTTCCCATGCGGGCCGATTCACTTCATATGACGGTGCCGCCACCTGCATCGCCTGCCATCGGACACAGGCGGTTCAGGTCTATAATTCCAATCACTACCAATGGTCGGGGAAGTTCGGGGCCATCAACGACTTCTGCATCTACCCGGACATCAACACCGTCGGAAAGCTCACCAATGTCTACGGCACTGAGGTGGATGGCGGGTGCCTGAAGTGCCATCCGGGACTTGGAGCCAAGCCGACAAAGACGGCGACCCCCACCGATGCCGACCTGGCCAACATCGATTGCCTGGTGTGTCATGCGCCCAGCTACAAGCGGACGGTGGACCCCGTCACCAAGGCCAAGTTCATTCCCGACGAGACGGCCATGGGCATGACCATTCTCGAGGCCGCCGCCGATATCAGGCCCACGAGCCGTGACACTTGCCTCAACTGCCATGCCAGGTCAGGAGGCGGCGACAACTTCAAGCGCGGCGACATCGAGGAGCATCACCGCAACCCGGCCACCCGTGAATTCGATGTGCACATGTCGCCCGTTGCCCTCGGCGGCGCCGACATGCACTGCACCCGGTGCCATGCCGTTTCAGCCCACAAGATATCAGGGCGCGGCGTCGATCTTCGTGTCGAGGAGGGCGTGAAACCGGACTGCGTCTCCTGCCACACAACAACTCCACCCCACAAGAACTCCGCCATCAACAGCACCCACGTCAATCGGGTGCACTGTACAACCTGCCACATTCCGGCTTTCGCCAAGTCGGCGCCAACGGACATGTTCAGGGATTGGTCCGCATTCGGCGAACTGAACACGGACACTGGACTCTACGATCCGGCACGCACCATGGAAGCCAACGTCGTGCCTCGATACAGCTTTTGGGACGGGCAATCCCGGTTTTACACATTCGGGGCCGCAGCCAGTCCCGAAGCCAATGGGAACGTGCTCATGGCGGGGCCCATTGCGACCTCTCCAGGCGCGTCGGGTGCGAAAATCCATCCTTTCAAGGTACATACCGCTCTCCAGCCCGTGGATACGGCGACGGGTCGACTGCTTCCGTTGAAGATGGGCAGGTTCTACATGGAGGGTGATTTGGTGAACGCCGTTCCGCTGGGTCAGGATGGTGTCGGCTGGCCCAGAAACGCTTACGGCTTTCAGAGCACCGAGCGATGGATGGGGCTGTTCCATGAAGTGGCTCCAAAGGAGCAGGCCCTGGGCTACAACAACTCATGCACCACCTGCCATGGAGGAGGTTCCACACGCATGGATTTGAAGAGCATCGGATATGCGGCCAAGAAGCCGACAAGCGGTCTCTGCGGTGAATGCCATGGCTCCAAGTCCTACTCGTTCGGTTCTGTTCACCCACGCCACACGAACAAGGGAATCGACTGCTCCACCTGCCATGACTTCGCGCGGGCCAGGTAGCCACGAAAGACCAGGCGACAGCGGGGCGGGGAGACCGGCCTTCGATCTCTCCGCTGCCACATCCCTCCCTCGATCTTGATGGAAGAAGAGATGCCTGACATTCCAGGAATGGGAGGCAAGCAAAAAAGCCCGAACTTCGGTAGTTCGGGCACCAGCCGGTAGTGAACGAGCCACAACGAGCCATCCCCTGCAGCACTGAAGCCGTGTTGCAGGGGAATGGCACTAGTTTTTCACCCTGGTCAGCCGATCGTTTTCCTCGATGATTTTTTTGCCGGTCTCATCGTCGACCGTCTGGCCGGGCTGAAGACTCAGCATCTTCATGACTTCCGGGAGCACCGCAACCTTGACCGTCCCGGACACCAGCACCGTATCGAGCTTCTGTACCACAGCACCGTAAGGCATTTCCATAACCTCCAAACCAGACGAGTGACTCCTTCTCAAAACTCCCAGTCTCCAATTCAAAAAGGATAACAGAAACGTTGAGGCCAATCCAGTCCAATGAAGGCGGGGAATGCTCCCATGGATGGGGCGCCGTCGTGAAGACTCGTCACGGCGCCGATGGATCGAAATCCGGGAGATCGCGGGGCGGGACGCCGTCGAGTGTTGGAAGGGCCAGATCTTTTTCGGAGACCATGGGCGTGCCCGCAGGCCATTGTATGGCGAGTCGGGGGCAATTCCAGCGAATACCGCGCTCCTGGGGAGGTGAGTAGTAGTCGGAGCACTTGTAGAGCACGGTTGCGGTTTCGCTGAGGACATAAAAGCCGTGGGCAAACCCCTTGGGGACGAACAGCTGGGCGTAGTCTTCCGATGACAGGATCACCGTGGTCCAGCGGCCGAAACGGGGAGAACCCCTCCGGATGTCCACCGCCACATCGAAAATCCGGCCGCTCAACACGACGATCAACTTGTCCTGGGGCTGCCCCAGCTGATAGTGAAGTCCACGCAGGACGCCCCGGGTGGAAAAGGAGAGATTGTCCTGCACGAATTCCCGGGAGACTCCCCAGGCGGCATAGCGTTGATGCTGATAGATCTCGAGGAAGTGGCCGCGCTGATCATGAAAGAGCCTGGGGTGGATCAGGAGGACTTCGGGCAGATCCGTGGAGACAACGTCCATATCACCTCCAATGTTCTGAAATTCATCCATCGTGCTTCCCGGGGAAGCGACAATACCCGTCCATTCCCCCGGGAGTCAAGGGGGCGCCACGAATCCTTTTGACTCCAGGCCGCCTTTTCGCTAGGGATGAAGGGGTGGTTGGATCGATCGCACGGCCTGCAAGGAGGGAGAAGCCCATGACTGCTCTGGAAGGAGAAATCGCGAGCACCTGGAAGAATGAACTGGAAGCCGCCTGGCGCGTCATTCCCCGGGGCTTCCGCAATGACCACTCGGTAAGGCATACCCTGAGGTGCCATTTGTTTGGGCTCTTCAGCAGGGCCGGTTACGACGTGGTAGCCGACTATATGCCGCCGAGGGTCCAGGATCGAGCGGTGGACCTGATTGCCATGAATTCCCAGGGCCGGATTCTTTACGCCATATGCTTCGAGACCCTGGTGTCCCTTGCGGCCGTAAAGAGTCTCGGCAGCTTCGAGGCGACACACAAAATCATCTTCACGACGGGGCTTCTGGAAAAGAAGGTGAAGGAAAGCCGCTTCTTTTTGAAGCCGGGGATCGATCACATCCACCTGGACGCGCCGGAACGGCTGGGGTGATCGAAATGTGTGCGCGAGGCGTTGCGGATCGACGGTCTTCGGGCTTTTGCTCGGGCTTTTAATCAGAAATACGGGGCACCTGTGATGCTTCGACGGATTGAACGGCTGCTGCGGTGGGGGCCATGAAGGGTTCAGGGGTTTGTGCATTTCGTAACAATATAAAATCAATAACAAATCGCCTTGACACGGTCAGGGGAGGCGTGGCATAAGGAAGATAAGCATTGTGCACAGGTGGGGTATGAGGGGGATTACTGAGCATCCGAAGTTGGGTTTTCGGCAACCTGGAGAACCCGGAAAGGAGGTGAGCCCATCATTTAGACTGCATCCAAGCACAAGAGTCATCAGCTCCATAACATGACCGTTTGAAGCGCTTCCTACACAGAATTTTCCATTCCAAGCTGGCAGTTGTTCCATACTCCAACTCCATTCCGAACGACCACTCTCAGCTTGTGGCTCAACGCACTGATTGAAAGTTCCTGTAACAGATCTCATTTTACTAATTTATTGCGAAGTTATTCGAGTGCATTCATTTGTCGATGGGGGGTCCCGGTGCCCGCTCTGGTCATATCAAAACCTTAGTGGGCAGTTGGGAAAGATTAAAGCAATCCTTAACTCATAACACTAGGCAACGCTTTTAAAAGGAGTGAAAGATGGCAGGTCCGATCGACAAAGTTCCAACAAAAGCGTGGGTGGTTACATTCGCCGGCACGGCAGTGAACCTATGCCTTGGTATCCTTTACGCTTGGAGTGTGTGGAAAGCTGCTCTCTTGTACAAACCCGATCATCCTGCCGGGAGCCCCATGACCGGCATCAACGAGGGATGGGTTTACCTCACGGATGCGCAGGCCACCTGGGCCTACGCCATCTGCGGTATTGTCTTCGCCTGTTTCATGATTCCCGGAGGCCGAATTCAAGACAAATACGGCCCCAAGGTCGGCGCCACGACGGGCGGGCTCCTGCTGGCGGCCGGCTGCATCATTTCGGGCTTGATGAAAAGCTACACCGGCCTGGTGATCGGCTTCGGCATCCTCGGCGGCATGGGAATGGGCATTGGCTACGCGGCCCCCACTCCGGCGGCCGTGAAATGGTTCGGACCCCACAAACGAGGCCTCATCGTGGGCCTGGTGGTTGGAGGCTACGGCGGCGCCGCACTTTACATCTCGCCGCTCGCCAAATGGCTGATTGGAGCCTACGGTATTTCCGGCAGCTTCATCGCCTTGGGGATTCTGTTCGCCATCGTTGTCATCATCGCGGGGCAATTGCTGGCGTGGCCGGAGCCCGGCTATGTGCCGCCTGCTCCTCCAACTCCCGTGAAGGTGGCGGCCGGTGCGCCGGTGAAAACCACCCTGACCGCCGTGGACTGGGAAGCTCGCGACATGATGAAGACGGTGCAATTCTACGCACTGGTCTTCATGTTCATCGGCACGTCGCAGTCGGGTCTCCTGGTCATTGCCAACGCCACCCCGATGCTCAACAAGACAGCCGCCACCATCGCGTTCTTCGCGGCCAACGCGTGGCTTCTGGCCTCGTTCGGCGGCTTGGTCAACGCCAGCGGCCGTGTCGGAACGGGCCTTTATTCGGATAAGATCGGGCGTGCAAACGCCTACGTGCTCAACGGCATCATTTCGGCCATCTGCCTTTTCCTGATGCCCAACATCATGGCGTCGGGCAACGTCTTCCTGCTCTTCCTGGCCGTGGGTATCGCTTACTGGCAGTATGGCGGCGGGCTCGCCCTCATGCCGGCATTCACCGCCGACTTCTTCGGTCCCAAGAACCTTGGGTTCAACTATGGCCTGGTGTTCATGGGCTGGGGCATCGCCTTCTTCGTGCCTCAGGTGGCCGGCTACATCAAGGATGCCACGGGGAGCCTTGATTATGCCTTCTACCTCTCGGGCGCCATACTGGTCGCATCCACCATCGTGGCCTACGTGGTCAAGCGACCCGTTACGGCCTCGGAGACTCAACAGGCCCGCCAGACGGCCTAGAAACCGGGAGGACCTTTGAGCTTTGACAGCTCGAAGGATGTAATTCAAAAGGGCGGAAAGATGCTTTCCGCCCTTTTTTTCATTGAAGGATTGAGTCAGCTCCGGTGAGCGACTCCTGCAGATCAGAGGGTTTGGAATGCCTACGCCGAGCGTGCTTCTCATAAGACTCCAGGACGATGAAGTCCTGCAGATCAAGGAGCTGCTCCAGCAATGCGAGCCCGAGGTCAAGACCTGGATCGTGCAGAGCATCCAGGAAGCGGAGGAAATCCTTGGCCGCGGTAATCTGCTCCTCATCGTGGTGCGTGTGGACGAGCGCCGCAAAAGGCCTGACCAGGACCTCAAGCGCATCCGGCGGCTGGTGAAATACCGGACGCCGGTTTTGCTGCTCGTCACCGCGGATTGCGCCATCAAGGTCAAGGAGGTCATGCGGGCCGGGGCCGACGAATACTGGATCCTCCCCATCGATTCCCAGGCTTTTCCTTCACGGTTCTATGTGCTGCTCGAGTGGGGCCAGTCGATCCTGACCCAGGAGTGGTCGGGGAAGCGCGATGGGAGCCTGTGGGCTGCCATCGCACAGGGACTCAAGGAGAGAGCCCGGAATGTCCTGCAGCGCCTGGCAGGCATGCTTGGCCGACGTCCTGAAGCCTCAGGCGACATCTCGGAGCGGGTGGGCGGGAAATGGGAGAAGCTCCATCGCCTGGGCTTTGGAAGCTATGGGGAGGTTTGGCTTGTCAAGGAACCTGCGAGCTCAGACCTTGCCGTTGCCAAGATCCCTCACTCGCCCAAAATGAACACGCGATTCCTGCGGGAGGCTGCCATCCTGAGGAGGCTCGGCGATCATCCCAACTCGGTGCATCTTAAGGAAGTCGTGAAGCAGGATGGCAAAGTGATCATCATCCAGGAGTATGTGGAGGGCAGCACGCTGCAGGATTTGCTCGGGCAGGCGATGGACCCCGCGGCCAAGGAGAATGCATTCCTGCAACTGCTCGAGATTGTCGCCAGGGCCCATTCCGACAAGATCATGCATCGGGACATCAAGCCCGAGAACATCATCATCACGCGCCACGGCACCCTGAAGCTGCTGGATTTCGGGACGGGAAAGGACCTGACGCGGCGCAGCATCAGCAACACGATCATCGGCTCCAGGCCTTTCATGGCTCCGGAGCAGATCATGGGAAACAGCCGCCTGGCCAGCGACGTCTGGGCGCTCGGGGTGATTCTTTATGCCCTTGCCACAGGGTGCCTCCCCTTCTACGACGAGAACGAGAAGACCCTCATGGACATCATCCTGGAGTCTGAGCCGGAGAGGCCCAGGAATCTCGAGCCCGACCTTTCGGAGGAGCTGGAGTTCGTGATTTTGAAGTGCCTCGAAAAAGACTGGAACCGCCGCTACCGGAATGCGGTGGAATTGAAGGCAGATCTTCTGGAGCGGCTCCCGCTCATGGGGCGCGGGGAGATCCTCACGGGGGCATGATTGACCGCACCGAGTGGGCGGTGCGGCGGGCCTTCACCGGCAGGCGCTCTCGCGCCATCGCTTGTCGAAAAATGCTGGAATGTCGCAGACCATGATCAAAACATCTACGTTCTGATCGCGAAGGTCCTTCACCATGCCCTCGATGACGGCCTTGCACACGAAACCCGCATTTCTGCAGGCGCGTATGGCTCCCGGTGAGTCCAGGGGGATCTCCGCCCAGAGCTTCTCGAGACCCAGCTCATGTCCGAGGGTCACCAGTTCGTTGAGCATGAGGGTCGCCAGGCCCAGCTTCTGATACGCAGGCGACACCACCACGCGGACGCGACCGATGTGGCGTTTCCAGCCATGGGAGACCCGGTGCAGCGAGGCATCGCCGATGATCTTCTCGTCCTTGAGGGCCAGAAGCGGCAAGACCCGAGTATAGTTGAGCCGCTCCGCCCAGTCCCGGATCACGGCCCTGTCCTTGACGTTGTGGCGGATGAAAAGGGTGAGCTCATCCGGCAGTTCCTGGAAAAAACTGAACAGGCCTTCCTCGTCCTCCTTGACCATGGGACGCAGGGTCACGATGGTTCCGTCTTTGAGCTTGTTTTGCTTGCTCCCAAACATGGCGGTCTCCTTCGGTTCCAATGAAAGCCTCCAACTGTGGAATGGGGTTGAGAAGCGCCTCTCTGGTTGCCTGACGAACCCGACAACGACAAGGTTGCCGACTTCACGTGAATTTCGCGAGCCGGAAGGAGAGAGAGTCAAATGCCGTCCTGGAGCCTGAGTGCAAGATAATCGGGAAGCTTGGCCTTCCGAATCTTCTCCTGCGCTTTTCGAACGTCGTAGGCAATGGCTCGAGGCATCAGTACCTCACGGTCTGTGTCGAACAGCAGGTAGCGGGCGCGATTGTCCTTTTGCCTTGGTTGTCCGACGCTTCCGGGGTTGATGAGGTAGATGTGCTCCGCCTCCAGTGACAGCGAATCGCCGGAGCAGGCTGGGGAAAGCACCTTTCCGCGTGGATCGCTGGCCCACACATGCTGCATGTGGGTATGACCGAAAAAACAGACACGAACGCCCGAATAGTGCCGGCCAAGAAGGTTGAAGATGCGCTTGGCCTGAAAGATGTTCATGATGTAGGTTTCCAGGCTTTCCGGGGACCCGTGGCAGATCATGTAGCGGTCCCAGAGCACTTCGGTTCTGGGCATGCCGAGGAGAAATTGACGATCCTGCTGGGTCAGTTGGCGAATCGAGTAGCTCAAGGCCTGGAAAGCCAGGACATTGAAGTTGTCGGCCGAATCCGGCTCGAGCACCGCGTGATCATGATTGCCCAGGATCGAGATGACATGCCTCTGCTGGAGCAGTTGAAGGCATTCGCGGGGATTGGCGTTATAGCCCACCAGGTCCCCCAGGTGGACGATGTATTGCGCTCCATCCGTTTCGATGGCTTTCAGGACGGCCTCGAGGGCCTCAAGGTTGCCGTGAATATCGGAAATGATCGCGATCCGGGGCATCTTGAGCTCCACTCGATTTCATCGATCCACATTGAGAGCGGCGGATTCCATTCCTTTGACTCACGCGCGAACGACCGATCGGGCACATGGAGTCTTGGGCCGAGGATCGGTCAAACCAGCACCGGCTCACGCAGAATCCGATCGATGGCGTTTCGGGCGGACGCGGACAGGCGCGGATGGGTGTCGGACAGCGCTTCGATTTGCCTCAGGTGATCCGCAGTCCTCAGGATCACCATGGCCAAGTCCCCCTCGTCCATGCCGGAAATCTGGTGGAGTTCTTCCCAGGTAGTCCCCCTGGCCCAATAATAAAGGGTGACGACGGTCCAGAAGGGCATGGGAGGTGTGCCGAATCCCTCGTTTTGCAGATGCTCTCGCAGGGCTTTCAGGCTTTGAAGCATTTTAAAGAAAGGGGCTGCCACGTTCTGATGTCGCCAGATCAGGGAGGAGAGCTGCTGATCTCCCGGCCGGTCGCGATCCATGACGAAAGGAGCGATGAGCGCGGCCAGGACCTCCGGCTCGTCCTCGGGGAATATCCCCTTTCGAATGCACTCGGAGATCAGGATCGGCTGGTCGAGCCTGAGCTTTGAAGCCCAGAGTCCGTCTTCCGTCAGATGACCCTCCTCGTCGATGTATCCCTCGGCCTGGAGGAACCGGTAGTGCTTGAGGAAGTCCCACCAGAGCCGGTCTCGGATGGTCTTGATCCGTGCATGCTGCTCGAAGTATCTTTGCAGAAACTCCGCAAACGGGTGCGATGTGGACTTCTGACAGGGTCCATACAGCGCGCAGCGTCGGCAAGGGAGCGCGTCGAGCTGTGACGCCAGGCGATTGAGCTCATCGGCGCTTTGCTCCTTTGGCTTCAAGACCCCGAGATCCACGGGGCGGCCCAGATCCGACGAGGCTTCCTCTCCTTCCCCTTCGGCACGGGACCGCGGGGCCGCGAGCTTCATGGCCAAGTCCCTCCAGACCTCCCTCTCTTCGAGGGGCGGCATGATATGGAGCACCTGGCAAAACCCCCTGATTCGATGGAAACCCACGCGAAACGATCGGATGCGCCCCTTTCGAAAGCGCAGCGGAAACCCGAGCCTCACGGCTTCGACCGTCCGGTGCTCCATGTCGGGCTCGGCGACGGCCATGTAGGGAGTGCCCCGGTTGCTGCGAAATATGCGACCCGGGACGAGGAGCCCCTTGAAAAGACTCATGGCTCCCTGGCGCTTCCAGAATTTACGGGTCTTCCGAAATTGCTCCTTGAGCTGTGCGAATTGGGGGCGGACCTCGGCCAGACGGTCCATGGAGCCGCACTCCATCTGCGGGAGCCATGGATCGAGCTCTCTTTCCAGGGCCTCGAACTGTTTGTGGACCCCCATCTCCTGGGTGAGGTTCTGATGCGTGGCCAGGGAGTCGGAGAAGAGGTCCCGGACCTCTTCCACGGGGACGTTGATGGCCGGACCCACGATGTGGAAGGGGGGCCGGTGGAGCTGCTGGGCGATGAATTCGCCCAGGTCCGTTTCCCAGACCTCGACGCCGCTTTCCTCCAGCATTTCGTTGAGCGAAGTCTCCTCGGTGACCATGGACTTCCCCTTGGTCACGTACCGGATGCCCCTTTCCTTGGCCAGTTTGACGATGAAGTCGTTGGCCTCCTTGCCGTCCCTGGCCCAGACGACTTTCATCCCGTTCGCCGTGGCGTTCCTCTCGAATTCCTCCAGGAGCTCGGGCAGCCGGGCGATGGCCTCCCCCCGGATCGCGGCCCCGTAGGCCATGGCGGCGGGGATGTCGGGAAGGGTGTCGTAGCCGGCCTCCCGCTTCATGCGCATGATCGGGGGGATCACTTTGAGGAAGTGGCGGTGGCGCTCGTTGCCCAGCTCCTTTCGGGCCAGTTCCTTGAACTGCTCGGTCTTAATTTCCATATTCGGACTCCTTGCCGTCGGTGGCCAGGAAGGCGGCCAGGTGCATGACTTTCTTGCCCGGGTGGTTTCGGTTCAGGTACCCGCCGATGTTCAGGAAGCAGCCCGGCTCGTTGAGGATCAGGAGGTCGGCGCCGCTCTCCAGGAAGTCCGCCGTCTTGTCCCGCACCATGGATTCGGAGATATCGGGGAAGTCGTTGGCGAACTCCCCGCCGAAGCCGCAGCAGGAGTCGGCGTTGTTGAGGGGGATGAGCTGGGCCCCTTTCACCGCCCGGAGCAGCTTCTTGGGCTGCTCGGAAACCCCCAGGCCCCGGAGGATGTGGCAGGATTCGTGGTAGGTGACCTTGCCCGCGAAGGAGGCGCCCACGTCCTCCACCTTGAGCACGTCCACCAGG
>Ga0101944_10005165_pt1 | contig 15172 bp, 16 predicted proteins | sample DewCreD2012metaG_FD_75245 | JGI IMG/M metagenome (GOLD analysis project Ga0101944, IMG submission 75245) | Hot spring sediment bacterial and archeal communities from British Columbia, Canada, to study Microbial Dark Matter (Phase II) - Dewar... ...
GTAGAATATTTTGGTGAAGGAACAAACTCAATCTCCTGTACAGGTAAAGCAACTATCTGTAATATGGGCGCAGAAATCGGAGCAACAACTTCTGTATTTCCTTTTGATGAAAAAATGTCTTCTTATTTAAGAATTACAAAACGAGCTGATGTTGCCGCTTTGGCAGAAGGTCTTGCAGATGAATTGTGCGCTGATAAGGAAGTATTAGAACATCCTGAAAAATATTATGACCAGATTGTTGAAATTAATCTCGATGAACTTGAACCTCATCTAAACGGACCATTCACGCCGGATAAAGCATGGCCAATTTCTAAAATGAAGGAAGCCGTAAAGAAAGAAAATTATCCTGATAATATTTCAGTTGCACTTATTGGAAGTTGCACCAACTCCAGTTATGAAGATATTGATAGAAGTGCAAGCATTGCAAAACAAGCTTTGGCAAAAGGACTTAAGGCAAAATCTCAGTTTACGATTACTCCTGGCTCTGAACAAGTTAGAGCAACAATTGAAAGAGATGGGCAGCTAAAAGTATTAACAGATATTGGCGGTTTGATTCTGGCAAATGCCTGTGGTCCTTGTATCGGAATGTGGAAAAGGATGGATATAAAAACCGGTGAACGAAATACAATCGTTACATCATTCAACAGAAACTTTGCAAAAAGAAACGATGGTAATCCGGAAACGCTCGCATTTGTTGCTTCACCTGAAATCACTACTGCACTTGCGATAGCAGGAAAGTTGTCTTTCAATCCGCTTACAGATGAATTGGTAAATGAGAAAGGTGAAAAAGTAAAACTTGATCCTCCTGTTGGTGAAGAACTTCCGCCAAACGGATTTGATGAAGGAAGCAGCGGATTCATTCCACCAGCTGAGGATGGGAGCTCGATTGAAGTAAAAGTTGATCCAAAGAGTGATCGTTTACAATTGCTTCAACCATTTGAACCCTGGGATGGGAAAGACTTTGTTGATTTACCAATATTATTAAAAGTTTCAGGTAAATGTACAACGGATCATATTTCGATGGCTGGTCCTTGGTTAAAATATCGCGGACATCTCGACAATATCTCAAACAACATGTTCCTTGGTGCTGTTAACGCATTCACTGGCGATGCCGGTAAAACAAAAAATATTTTCACAGGCGAACATAAATCTGTTCCAGAAGTTGCCCGTGAGTATAAAGCAAAAGGAATTGGCTGGGTTGTAATTGGTGATGAAAATTATGGCGAAGGTTCTTCCCGTGAACATGCTGCAATGGAACCAAGATATCTTGGTGGTAAAGCAATTATTGTAAAAAGCTTTGCGCGAATTCACGAAACAAATCTGAAGAAACAGGGAATGCTTCCTCTTACTTTTGCTGATCCAAAAGATTATGATAAAATTAAAGAAGACGACAGAGTCACAATATTCGTTTCTCAACTTGCACCGGAAAAGCCAGTTAAAATGCTTGTAAAACATTCGGATGGTACTCAGGATGAAATATGGCTCAACCATACAATGAATGCTTCACAAATTGAATGGTTTAAGGCAGGAAGCGCTTTGAATCTGATAGCTCAAAGTCAACAACAATAAAATTAAAAGAACTACCTTTAATGAATATTCAAATTGAATTGTAAATTAGAGGTAGTTCCTAACTTTAATTTAGTCGTAAAACTATAATTCCAGTGTGCTTCTTACTTTTTTTGACGTAATCAGAAAGTGTATCAGTTGTGATTTGAACATAACTTCCAACTTGAGGAGCGTGAAGGAAATAGGTTTTGTTATCATCCCCTTTTACAGCAAAACCAACGTGACCAATGTCTAAACCTTTCTGATTAGTTGTTAAAGCAATAAAATCTCCATCCTGAATTTTATTTTCAACTGTAAAAATTTTATCTGACGGGATATAAAAATAAGTTCGGTTTGAAATTTCTTTTTCCTGTTTTTTAATCATAGAAATAAAATCAGGATTATTTTTCAGATGTTTATAAAGATGTGGATTCTTACTCATAAAATTAACATTAAATTTTACCTGCTCGCCTCCAAGTTCCTTTGTAACATCTTTTATCAATTGCTTTCTTTGATTGTCATATATCCAATCTGAAAAATAATGTAAGCGTGAAGGATAATCTTTAATTAGTCCCTCCCGATATCTAATCTGCTTTAGAAAATATTGAAAATCTTCAAAAGATGTTTTTTCATTTTTAACACAAAGAGAAAGAGCAAATGTTGTTTCCAGAAAAGTAGTGCAGTCTAATTGACGAAAATTAATTACTAATTCTTCCTCATCAGAAATTTCTAATGTGTGAGCTTCGTAAGGAGTTGAAATAAAAGATTTACCTATTTCTGAAATAATTTTATTAAAAGGAAGTTTTTTTAAATTTCTTTCTTGTGCAAATTGAATTTTGGAATTAAATATTTCTAAATCCTTCTCTGAAAAAACTTGTGAGAAAAAATTTGTAGTTATTGTAAAAAATAATATAAATAATGATTTCATAATTATCACTTAAATTACATCCTCTTCAGAAATTTGAGTGTACTCAGCAATTTGGCGGGCGTGAGCTAAGTTTTCAAAACGAGCATACTCTTTTATAAAAGCTAATCTGACTTTTCCAGTTGGACCATTTCTTTGTTTTCCAATAATCACTTCCGCAATACCTTCTGTTGAATTGTCTTCTTCATCTTTTAACAAACCATAAACTTCGGGACGATTTAGAAAGATCACCACATCAGCATCTTGTTCAATAGAGCCGGACTCTCTCAAATCAGAGAGCATTGGTCTTTTATCCGACCTTGTTTCAACTGCTCTGTTCAACTGAGCAAGAGCAATAACAGGAATATTCAATTCTTTTGCAAGAGATTTTAATGACCGAGATATATGCGAAATTTCTTTCTCTCTATTTTCTGCTTTGGGAGGTCCCTGCATTAGTTGAAGATAATCAATCATTATCATTCCAATTTTCTTCTCTGCTTTCAATCTTCTTGCTTTTGCTCTGATTTCTAAAACTGTTTGAGCAGGTGTATCATCAACATAAATTGGTGCTTTAATCAATCTATGAACGTTTTTACTAAGTTTAGCACCATCCTCGTGAGGAAGTTTTCCGGTTCGCACAAGATGGGCATTTAATCTTCCTTCTGCACAAAGTAAACGAATAGTTAATTGCATAGTTGACATTTCCAGACTAAAAATTCCAACAGGTATATTGTGATCAATTGCTGCATTTCTTGCTACAGATAAAGCAAAAGCTGTTTTTCCCATAGAAGGTCTTGCTGCAACAATTATCAAATCAGACCTTTGGAATCCTCCAAGTAATTGATCAAGCTCATAAAATCCGGAAGGAACTGCAAAAGTGTGATAACTCTGAGAGTGAATAGCTTCAATATATTCAATCGCATTTTTAACAGCTATATCCATTCCCTGATAATTACGCTTTATTTGCATTTCAGAAATTTCAAAAATTCTTCTTTCTGCATCGTCAAGAATATCAAAAGCATCTTTTGAACCTTCGTAAGCGTCCTTTTCTATCAAGTGAGCATTAGTAATAAGTGACCGAAGAATTTGTTTCTCAACTACAATTTTGGAGTGAAATTCTATCATAGCAGGAGAAGAAACGTTTTGAGCAAGTTGACTCAAATATGCAGCTCCACCAACATTTTCAATCTGATTTCTTTTTTTTAGTTCTTCATACACTGAAACAGTATCAACCGGTTCATTAGATTCAAATAATGAAACCATTGCTTCAAAAATCATTTGATGGGCTGGCAAATAAAAACTATCCACACTCATTATGCTCAGCACTTTAGCAATTGCTTCTTTATCAATTAACATTGCTCCTAAAATTGCTGCTTCAACTTCCGGAGCTGATGGAGGTACATTTGTTGCCGGAACTATTTTATCACTGTTTGTTTTTCGTATTGTTTTAGCCATCTTAATAAAATCTATTTTTATTTTTAATTATTTATAATTTCTTCATACAATTTTCTGAATTCTTGTACATCTTTCCAACAATCTTTTTTCCAGTTAGGATTTCTAAGTAATGCAGCAGGATGGAAAGTTACCATTACTTTAATTGAGTTGCGATAATTAAAAACTTTTCCTCTCAATGCTGTTAAAGATTCTTTCTTTTTCAGCAATCCTTTAGCTGCTGTCAATCCTAAACAAAGTATAAGTTTTGGTTTAATTAATTCAATCTGCTTTTCAAGATAAGGGAAACAAGTTTCCATTTCATCTTGAAAAGGTGTTCTATTTTCCGGAGGTCTGCATTTTACAATGTTGGCAATATAGACTTCATCTCTTGAAAATTTAATAGATTTTAATATTTCTGTAAGCAACTGCCCTGCTCTGCCAACAAAAGGCAATCCTTGCTTATCTTCTTCTGCTCCGGGTCCTTCCCCAATTACCATTACATCTGCATTTGGATTACCAGAACCGAATACAAAATTAGTACGATTTTTATGCAAAGAACATTTTGTACAGTTTTTAATTTTTGTAAATAATTCATTCAGGTCTTTTGAATCTGACCAATCATTATTTTCAGAAGAGAAAATAGAGTTTTCTTTTTGCTCTGAAACTATTAAAACCTGATTCTCAGAATTGTAATTTGAGTTTAACTTATTTTTGAACAATTCCTCTTTAGATATAAATAGGTCATTACCAAATATTTCCATCTGGTCTAAAAGTACACTAATATAATTCTGTTTCTCTTTCAAAACTGAGATAAATGATTTTTATAAAAATAAAAATGCGGAGAGATAATAAAAGCTCTCCGCATTTTAAGTATTCAGTTGAAATTATTTGTTTTTATATCGGTACTGGATTTTATTCTCCAATAATTCCTCTAAAGCCTGCAGATGAGGTTTTTCGCGTTTTTCAAAATCAAGAGCCATCCTTAATTGATCCTGATTAGTAACATCCTCTGAGTCATCATCCATTCCTGATTGAGGAATGGTTTCTAATAATGCTTTAAATTCTATTTTGTTTTCATCGTTAATAGAACGAGCTCGTTTTGCGGCAACAATAATGGCTTCATAAACATTTGCAGCGCGGCTTTCAATTATTTTTAAATCCACTGGATTAATATTCATTTCACTTCTCCTTATTTAATATATTTTTTAATAGATTTATTACCTGGTTTGTTACTTCATTCAAATCTTTGTTAACGAAAATATAATCAAATTTATCCTTATAACTCAATTCCATTTTAGCTCTTTCTATTCTTTTTTTAAAGTCAGTCTCTGATTCAGTATTTCTAATCTGAAGTCTTTTAACTAACTCTTCGAAAGATGGAACATCAATAAAAATAATTATTGAATCAGGATAAAGTTTTTTTACACTTAAAGCACCTTTTACATCTAACTCCAATAAAATAGATTTATTGCTTTTAAGAGTATTGTTTACAAGTTCTTTTGGAGTCCCATAATAATAATCATAAAATCTTTCCCACTCAATAAATTCATCTCTTTGAATTTTTTCTAAAAATTGTTCCTCAGATATAAAATAATAATCAACGCCATCAATTTCATTGTTTCGTTTGGGTCGTGTAGTTGCTGAAATTGAAAATACAATCTCCGGAAATTCTTTAAGAACATTCTTAACAATTGATGTTTTGCCACCACCACTGGGGGAAGAGATTACAATAATTTTTGAATTACTTTTTTCTTGATTATTCAACATTCTGAATCTGCTCTCTGATTCTTTCAATTTCCTCTTTAATTTCAATTGCCTTATGCGTAATCTCTAATGATAAAGACTTGGCAGATATTGTGTTTGCTTCTCTGTTCATCTCTTGACAAAGAAAGTTGAGTTTTCTTCCGGGCTCATTTTCTTTTTTCATAGTTTCTAAAAAGAATTTCAAGTGACTTTTTAACCTTACACATTCTTCAGAAATATCCGATTTCTCTGCTAATAAAGCAAGTTCAAATTTTAATCTGTCATCGTACAATTCTGCTGATTTTTCATTTAATAACTGAAGAACTTTTGATTTATAATTTTCAAAATGTTCGTTTATACTAACAGAAGTTATTGCCTCAATTTCCTGAACTTTGGTTTCAATATTTTTTAAGCGTTGAATCAAATCTTTTTCGAGCTCTAATCCTTCTTTCTTTTTCATTTTAATAAGATCATCGGAAGCTTTTAAAATGGCAACTTTGAGTTTCTCAAATTCTTCTTCAGGCAAATCTTCAATAGAAGATGAGAAAATATCTCTGTTTGCAAGTATATGTTCGAGCTTAATTTTTTCTTTTAACTTAACCTGCTTTTTTATTTCTTTAATTAACGATAAATAATTTTTCAATTTGTTTGAATCAAAAGCAGATATTTCGTTACTTCCATTACCATTTTTTTTTGTAACAATTAAACTCAATTTGCCTCTATTAAATTTTGATTTGATAATTTCTCTCAATTCATATTCTTTATTTGAAACGGACTGAGGGACTTTTATTAAGATATCAAAATATCTGCTATTAATACTTTTAATTTCTATTTCAAAAACAGAATTGTTACAAGTAGTTGTAGCTCTTCCGAAACCTGTCATACTTACTAACATATAAATTCCTTCAATGAAGTTGCAAAAATAAATATCATATAGATGTAAGCCAAGATTTAGAAAGCCTCCCCGATGCCAAAATGAAACTCTATATTGTTAAAAAATTTCTTCGAGAAAACAAATGATTTATTTTGTGGGTCATATAATCTGACTCCAAAATCAATGCGAAAAGGTGCAATTGGTGAATAATATCTGAAACCAAGTCCTGTTGCTAAAGCAAATTGATTAAAAGCGATTTTTTTGTAACCATTCCAAACATTACCGTAATCAAAGAATAAAGCAAAACCAAAATCTTCTAAAAATTTTCTTCTGAATTCGAATGAACCCTCGACCAGAAATGTACCGCCACGAGGCGAATTATCCCCTTTCCTTGTAATTCCAAAATATTCAATCTCATCCTGAGGAAGCAAATCTCTTGAGCGCCATCCTCTTACAGAATTGCTACCTCCACTAAAAAAAGTACGATTAGGAGGAATTAAATCATAAATACCGTAAATTGATTGGATATAACCAACTTTAAATTTCCAACCGAAAGCACCATTATTATCTCTGGAGACCGAGAAAAATTGTGAAAAAGAAGATTGAATTTTCCAAAACCAACCCGTCTGGCTAACTTCTGCAGTTGTATCCGCTTGATTGATGTTAACATCTGTTCTCGCTTGAAATATTTCCGGATACAGGTACAAATTGAATCCTGAAAGCGGGAAAAAAAGATTGTCAGTTTTGTAAGAACCTAATTCCACACCTAATGCAGGAGTAAGACTTCTGGCATTTATAGATATATCAAGTGAAGAAAAGTCGAGATCAAATTGTGTCTGCTCCAATGAAAACTGAGGCTTTAATAGAGTTATAAAAGTGTATTCGGGCATCTCAAAATCAAAACTCTGACTAACTCCAATAAGTTGTTCAGAATCAGTCTTAAATTTTGAGGAGCGATAATATGCTTTTGTGGAAGTGAGTATCGGTTTACCAAATAAATATGGTTGTTCAATGCCCAACTCTAAATCTACAACTCCCTGATATGTTGTATCCCGGCTGGCATTGGACTTAAATATATTTCTGAAATCAAAGTTTAATACATCAACTAATCTGAAAGAAGATGACAAGCTTAATTTTCTGGCATTACCCAAAAAATTTTTTCTGATAAGATTAATACCAAGACCTGTATTAAATGAATTAAAGTCATTATCAACTTTGATTTCAGGAGATATTTCATTCAATGTACCAACCTGAGCAACAATTTCAATAGGCACAAAATAATTTTCTATATCTTTAATTACAGGATTAACTGAAATTGAATTAAAAAGTCCTGTTCTCAACAATCTTATCTCACTTCTTTCTAATCTTGATTGGTCATAGTTTATGCCTGAATTAAGCGCAACGATATCTTTTATTAAATCCTCACTAATATCTGATGAACCCGGACCAGTTTTGACAATTGAAATACCATTTACAAAGTGTTTAACGCCAGTATTAAAATAGATACTAACATCAGCTTTAAAGTAAACTGTATCTTTGGAAACAACAGCACTATCATATTGAGCAAACAGATAGCCATTATTGGTAAGAAATCTTAAGACATCATTTATACTTTTTTCAATTTCATTTTGTTTGAAAGGTCTTCCTTCTGAAAGGTTTGAAAATCTGTTAAAGACGTACTGTTTTTCGTTGTCCAGTAAACGTTCAACACCATAAATATTCAACTTTCCGAAAGTTGAAAGTTTTCCTTCTTCAATAATATAAGTTATTATCGCATAGTTGGCTGATGAGTCTAATTCGACGAAATGATTTACTTTGGTTAAAAAAAAACCGTTTGTTAAGTAAAAATCTGTCAATGCTTTTTCATCAACGGGAATGTTAAGTGAATCAAAGAATTTTTTTTCACTACCTAATGGAGTGAATGATTTCAGGAATTTCCAAAACCACCAGGGAGTTTTTTTGCTCTCCAATTGTGCAGTCAATTCGGATTCAGAAAACGAATTATTCCCCTGAAATTTAATATCTAAAAGTTCATATCTAAGATTATCTTGAGCTTTAATTTCAAAAACTGAGGAGATAGGACTCAAAATAATAATGCAAAAAATTAAGTATTTTTTTGTAAGATATTTAATCAAGTTTAATTTCTTTATCAACAATTTTTAAGTTTGGATAATCTCTCTTAAAGTTCGAAATAATAAAATTCCTTAGTTTTAAGTCTTTTGTATTTTCAGAAATAAATAAAGAAGAAGGATAATCAACATCATTTACAAAATGTGCATAAAATAATTGTTTATCATTAAAGTCAATTATGTAGGAATAAATTTCACCTCCACCTGTTCCCATAAAAAAATTCATTGAATTATAATACATTAACTCGTAAGGTTTATCAGCAATTTTAATTTTATCAATCATACTTTCTTTTAATGAACCAATTAAAATATCCGTTTCATATTCACAATCAATTTGACTATTTGTTTGAATTAGATGATAAAATTTAATTCCCCAGTTGATACTATCCATTTTTTCAGCACAAGCAACAACGCTGAGGGAATTATTGTCATTAAAATTTCCTATGAAAACCAAACTAATATCTTTATCAAAATGATTCTTAACAGTTTCAAGAATTTGATTTTTATCTTCAAAATTGAATTTAGGAATTGGCTTCTCTTTTTTTTCAGAACAGTTAAAAAAAAGCATTAACGCTGCAGCTAAAATGATGCTAATAATTTTATTTGATAACAACTTTAGTCCCTTTAGATATTACTGAGAAAATTTCATCTATGTGTTCATCATTAAGAGCAATAGACCCGTTAGTCCAGTTAAATACGAATGGAAGATTTTTTAGGAAAAAATTAAATCTTCCAATTCCGTGAATACCAATATAACCTCCTAAAGAAGTTCTATGAGTTGGACATTTGCCATTTTGTAAGTTATCCATTAACAACTTAAATTCATTTTGAGTTATTTGACCATTTCTCAGAGCATCAGTTGCATCTGATTCATTTGGATAATTCAATCTGAAAAATTTATGATATTTATGATTTGGGATTATTTCGCAAATAGAGTAAACTCCTACAGGAGTAGCTCCATCATTTAATAATTTCTTTTTATCTCTGAGGTTTTTTCCAAAACTAACTCTATATTTTTTTATCAAAGTTGAATCAGAATATAGATAAAGTGTAAATAATTTTCTATCAATAACTAAATTAACATTCTCAAGATTTCCTAATCCAGATTTGATAATAGATTCACTTAAAGGGACATCTCTAAGATTCAATATCATTCCATAAAGAACAATACCAATCAAAAATAAAGTAATTGTTATAATGGTAAATATAACATTCTTTAATAGATTAAATTTTTCAGGTAAGATACTATTATCAGAATATTTTTCAATATCGTTTTCCATTCAAAATCATTAATTCTCGAATAAATCAACAAAAAACCCAACTCGTTTTAATGAGTTGGGTAAGTTTATCTGATTAAGATTATTCAAACTTCCATTATTTCGGTTTCTTTGTGCTTCAGAATATCATCTATAAGTTTAATATGCTGGTCTGTAAGTTTTTGAACCTCATTCTCTGCAATTTTGAGTTCATCTTCTGACATCTTCTTATCTTTTTGTTCTTTTTTAAGATGTTCATTAGCATCCCGCCTGATATTTCTGATAGCAACTTTAGAATCTTCACCAAATTTTTTAACTAACTTTACAAAATCCTTTCGTCTCTCTTCAGTTAATGGAGGAACAGGAATTTTAATATTTGTTCCATCAGAAATAGGATTGAATCCTAAGTTAGCTTCTAAAATTGCTTTTTCAATAACTGGAACTAAAGATTTGTCCCAAGGGGTGATTGATAAAGTATGAACATCTAAGACTGTTACATTACCAACCTGGTTCAAGGGAGTAACTGAACCATAGTAGTCTATTTTAATACCATCGAGAAGAGCGGTTGTTGCTTTTCCTGTTCTGACCTTTGCAAGTTCATTTCTCAAAGCCTCAATTGTTTTATCCATTCTGTTTTTTGCGTCTTTAATTAAGGGGTGCATATTAACTCCACTAAATATCTTAATTTTTAGATAAACTAGTTTCTTCGTTATTTATGATAGTCCCAATATTTTCACCGGAAACTAATTTCAAGAGATTGTCCGGAACATCCATATTAAAAACCATCATAGGCAGATTATTTTCCTGACAAAGACTAACAGCAGTTAAATCCATAACTCTCAAATTATTTTTCAGAATGTCGAGATAAGAAATATTTTCGAACATAATTGCTTCAGGATTTTTCTCAGGATCAGAATCATAGACACCATTAACACGAGTGCCTTTCAAGATAACATCAGCTTTAATTTCAACTGCGCGGAGTGAAGCAGCTGTATCAGTTGAAAAATAAGGATGTCCTGTCCCTGCTCCGAAAATTACGACTCTGCCTTTTTCTAAATGTCGGATTGCTCTTCTTCGAATATAAGGTTCTGCTATTTCTTCCATTTTCAGAGCGCTCATCAAGCGAGTAAAAATTCCTTTTTTCTCTAAAGCATTTTGTAATGCCAAAGAGTTAATCATAGTTGCGAGCATACCCATCTGATCTCCAGTCGCTCTATCTATGCCTTGTGAAGAGGCACTTAATCCGCGATAAATATTACCTCCGCCTATTACGATTCCAATCTGAACCCCAATAGAATGTACCTTTCTGATTTCTTCTGCAAAAAAATCAAGTACATCTGAGGAAATGCCGAAACCTTTTTGCCCCATCAATGATTCGCCGCTTAATTTAAGCAGTATTCTTTTAAATCTTAGGTTATCCACGAAAACTCTTTTTTTGTTAGCAAATATAAAAAAAAGGTCTTAACTAAGTTAAGACCTTTTAGAATACTTATTTTTTTTCATCACCCAAATGGAAACGCTTAAATTCAGAAATCTTAATTTCTGCATTGTTCTTCTTATTATATTCAGAGATTAAATCGTTAATAGATTTTGAATTATCTTTAACAAAAGTCTGCTCAGCTAAACAATTTTCCTGATAAAATTTATTTATTCTGCCTTGAGCAATTTTTTCTAAAATATTTTCTGGTTTACCTTCTTTGCGAGCTAATTCTTTGTAAATCTCCATCTCTTTCTCAATCAAATCACTTGGAACTTGCTCTCTGTAAACACAAATCGGATTCATTGCAGCAATCTGCATTGAGATATCTTTTGCTAAAGATGCTAAATCAGAATTTGCTGAACTAACATTTTCGAATTTTAATAGCACACCAAGTTTTGAACCCATATGGATGTAATCAAATACAAAACCGTTATCAACTTTATAAGCAGCTAATCTTCGTATCTCGGTTTTCTCTCCGACTTTTCCCATAACATCATTAACAAGATTATTAACATCAGGATTTTTCTCTAATAATTCATCAATACTCATAACTTTCGAATCAAAAGCCTTATTTACAACTTGATTAACAAGGTTGACAAAGTCCTCACTTTTAGCTACAAAATCAGTTTCACAATTTACTTCAACAATTAATCCATATTTATTATCATCAGAAACTTTTGTTGCAATTACTCCTTCGTTAGCTGTTTTTTCTGCTCTTTTTGCAGCAATTGCAGCACCTTTTTTACGAAGGAATTCTATAGCTTTTTCAAAGTCACCGTTAGACTCTTCTAATGCCTTTTTACAATCCATCATTCCGGCACCAGTTTTCTTTCTTAATTCATTTACTTGAGCAGCACTTATTGACATAAAACTTCCTTTCTTAAAAAAAATTATTCTTATTCTTGTATTTGTTTTTCAAGATTAGTATCAGCTTCTTTTTTCTTATCTTTAGTTTCAGCTTTTCTTTTAGCTTCTTTTTCCTTTTTAATTCTTTCTTTTTCAGCTACTTCTTCAGCTTTCTTTTCTTTGAATTTAGCTTCACCTTCTATAATTGCATCAGCAATTTCTTTTGTAATAATTTCAATTGTCTTAACAGCATCGTCATTTGCAGGGATAATATAATCAATTGGATCAGGGTCGCAATTAGTATCAACGATTGCGAAAACAGGAATGTTCAATCTCTTAGCTTCTTTTACAGCTATATCTTCTTTTTTAATATCAACTACAAATAAAGCTCCGGGAAGCTTTGAAAGAGTTTCAACCCCGCCAAGTACTTTTTTAAGTTTATCTTTTTCACGACTTAAAAACAATCTTTCTTTCTTAGTGATTTTATCAAATGTTCCATCAGTTTCCTGTTTTTCAATTGTATTAAGTCGTTTAATACTTTTTCGTATGGTACTAAAATTTGTCAACATACCACCGAGCCATCTTTCGCTAACCCAGTTTTGATTACATCTTCTTGCTTCGGTTTCAATTATGTTTTTAGCTTGCTTTTTAGTACCGACAAAAAGAATTTTTTTCCCTTCTGAAGAAATTTTGGATATTTCTTCACAAATCTCTGTTATTGCTGCTTGTGTTTTCTTTAAATCAATTATGTGAATCCCGTTCTTTTCCATAAAAATATATGGTTTCATTTTGGGATTCCAACGACGTGTTAAATGACCGAAATGCGCTCCAGCTTCTATAAGCTGAGTTAATTCAACTTTATGCATATTTTCTCCTGTTTTTCTTCTACTTTCTTCATCTTTACCTTCCATCCCATTAGTTTAGGGACACAGGGGGTAAATCTGAAAGTATGATTGATTGATTTTTTTTGATTTAGCGTTTTAGTTAAAGTTTAAGTTAAACTTGTAAAAAACTACCTCTTAGAAAACTGAAATCTTTTTCTTGCTTTTGGTCTACCGTATTTCTTTCTTTCGACCATTCTTGGATCACGGCTTAAAAATCCCTGAGCTTTTAAAGCTGTTCTAAATTCAGGATTTATATCTATCAAAGCTCTTGAAATGCCTAATCTGATAGCTTCAGCCTGACCCGAAGTTCCGCCACCTTTTACGTTAACAAAAACATCATAATTCCCGATTGTTTGCGTAAGTTTAAGTGGAGCTAAAATATCTTCCCTACTCAGTAATTGCGGGAAATAAGAATCAAAATCTTTATCATTTATAGTTACATTTCCATTACCACTCCTGAGAATAACTCTTGCGGTAGAGGTCTTTCTTCTTCCAACGAAAATTTTATCTGCCATTCAATTACTCCATAAAACTAATTGGTTCAGGTTTCTGAGCTTGATGAGGATGATTATCACCTACATAAACTTTAAGTTTTTTAATTAATCTTTTTCCTAATCTATTTTTAGGAAGCATTCCCTTGACTGCATTTTCGACAATAAACTCTGGCTTGGAAGACCTTAAAGTTTTTATCGAAGTTATTTTTTGTCCACCGGGATAACCAGAGTGACGAATATATTGTTTTAACTCAGGTCTTTTACCGGTTAAAACTACTTTATCAGCATTAATGACAACCACAAAATCACCAGTATCCATATTCGGGGTGAAAGTTGGTTTATTTTTACCTCGAATAATTTTGGCAACTTCTGAAGCTAAACGTCCCAAAACTTTGTCTTTAGCATCAACTAAAAACCATTTTTTTTCAGCATCTTCAGATTTAATAAATTTTGTTAATTTCTCTTGTTTCACAAATATTTTCCTCCAAAATACAAAAAACCATTATTAAAGAGTTTCAAAACTAAGGTTTTATTTGAGAAAAGTCAAGAAAATTATGCGGGTAACTTCATTAAAAAACCTCGAAATAATCCTCAGAAAACCTCAATGACCTTATTATAGCATAAAATTTTGGCTGAAATGAACGGAATTGTTCTTCGCCAACCATAATAACCTTTATAATAAAATCTTCTTCCGTTTCAGTTCGGATATAAATTTCCTGAGATATTTGACCTTCAAGATTTACGGGGTCATTAAAATACCACTCACAATTAAATTGCTTTGCTTTATACTTAAATCTGTTGGGATTGAAAATGTATTTTTCTACTACTTCAAGATGAATATAAGGAGGTGGATTATAAATTCCCTCAACAGACCAGAATGTTACTCCGTCAAGTTTATTTTTTTTGTTTTGATCAATATAAGTCCATCCTCGTGGATATTTGATTGAAAGATTTAATGTTTTCTCAGCATAAACCTGATCAAGATTTGTTGTGTCTGCAATTATTTCTTCGGGATTGATGACTACGGTGTTATTTAACTCTGATTTATTTTCCTGAATTGGTTGCTCTAGTTGTTGAGAGTTATCAGAAATATTTTCTTCAACTGGTTCTAAATCCGATTGATTTTCAGACTGAAGTGATTCGAGAGTAATTAACTGCCGGTTAATTTTCGGTAATTGATTGCTGCTTATTCCAGAAATAATTATCAATGCAAAAAAAATCAAATGCAGAGCAATTGAAGTAGCAAAACTAATGATTTTCCTTCTATTTTCTTTAGTTACTTTTTTCATAGAAAATTAACAGCCAATAAAATTGTAAGCCGCTGGCGAAATTACTAATTTTGTGCGCTAAATTTTTAACAAACTTCGGAGAAAAATGAAATACCTAATCACGGGAGGTTCCGGATTTCTTGGGATCAATCTGATTCGCTTTTTACATCAAAAAGGTCACGAAATTGTATCATTGGATATTGCTGACTTCACTTATCCAGATATGAAAGATAAAATTAAAATTATCAAAGGAGATATTCGCGATAGAAAAATTGTTGATGAAGCAGTAAAAGGAATTGATATCGTTGTGCATAC
>Ga0101944_10005166_pt1 | contig 15171 bp, 11 predicted proteins | sample DewCreD2012metaG_FD_75245 | JGI IMG/M metagenome (GOLD analysis project Ga0101944, IMG submission 75245) | Hot spring sediment bacterial and archeal communities from British Columbia, Canada, to study Microbial Dark Matter (Phase II) - Dewar... ...
CGGAGGCGATCGAGTGGAACTACCCGCCGATCTCGGAGCGGGCGCTGGGCGAGTCGTGGGACTTCGACCCGCCGACCTGGGACGTCTCGGCCGCCCGGTTCCAGCCGCAGGAAGGATGCGAACTGATTTCGCTGACGGGGACCGAGGATCCTCCGCCGTGGCCCGGCTGGCCGCCGACCGCTTCCACCTGGGTCACCGACCGCTACGTCGCGCTGCAGGACTTGGTCACACGATGTGTCGATGGCTGGCCGGCGAGAGCAGAGGCTGTGTTTCTCTTGGACACCACAGCCTGGAGGATGGCGCTGATTTACGTGCAGCATCCGTCTTCGGAACTCGGTCCAGCCAGGATGGCGGTACTTGAGGAAGGGATGGTCTTCACCGTCAGTTGGCAACATGCGTCCGGCGAGGATTCCGAGAGTCGGGAGTTCGAAACGCTGGAACGTGCCGTCGTCTACTACTCCGCCGGCCGGCAGCGCCAAAAGGTAGTGAAGCGGTACGACGGGTCGCGAGGGACGTTGTCGCTGCACTCGTCGGGCGGCCTGGTACTTCAGCAGTTCGGCACGGAGGACTCGTCCTTCTTCCTGTTCGACACGGAGACGGAGGCGTGGTCGCCGCTGGCGACGTTCGGGGGTCGCGGGATCGGCGGCGTCTGGCGCGTGGTCTTCTCGGGCGAGCGCGCGGTTTGGGACGTCGGGAGCGGCGGTGGGATCATGACCGCGGTGGCCTCGCGCCCCGAGGAGACGTCGGGGATCGGGTACACCGGCGCCGCGCAGTGGGGCCCGGCACTCTCCGATGAGCTCGTCTGCTGGAACGAACGGCCCGCGGGCGAGGTCTGCGGCTGCCTGTGCGGACCCACGGCTTGTCCGGGCAAGGAGATCCGATGCGCCGACCTGCGCACCAACGAAACCTTCGGCCTGTCCGGAGAGATACCGCCCGACTCGTGTCTGTGCCAGGACACGCCGATCAACTCGTACGTCTCGGCCTCCGGACCCTGGATCCTGTTCCACGTGCAGCCGTGCGACCTGCCGAGCCCACGGCCGAGCCGGGCCTTGCTGTATCACCGCCGACTGGGGCGCAGTTTCCCGTTCGTCTTCGCGGGAAGGCCCCGCGGAGCGTTGCTGTTGACGGGCGACCACATCGTGACCGGCTACTTCCCCCGCAGCGGCGAGGAGCCGCAGATGCCGACCGGGTACTACCGCTGCGACCTGCGGGTGCTGTTCCCGGAGGCGTACGCGGCGCCGCCGCCGCCGGATGCACCGGCGGATGGGGGAGAGGACTGATGCGGTCAGGGAGGTGGCGTCTCGTTTCCGTCCGTTCGCCTTTGTCGGCGGCCGGCGCGGTCGTCGCCATGGCGGCGTTGGCGGCGGCCTGTCGCTGTACGGGCGGCGGCGGCGTCCCGGAAGCGGGGCTGGACGCGGGCGAGGCGGCCGCTGGCGGGTGCGACGCCGCGTGGTGCACCTCCGCCTGCCTCGCGTCCGGGGCAGAGTGCGGGCGCTGCGTGGAGGACGTGGGCTGCCGGTGTAACGCCGACTGCATGGAGCCCGAGAACCACTGCCCGCCGGAGGCGATCGAGTGGAACTACCCGCCGATCTCGGAGCGGGCGCTGGGCGAGTCGTGGGACTTCGACCCGCCGACCTGGGACGTCTCGGCCGCCCGGTTCCAGCCGCAGGAAGGATGCGAGCGGATCTCGCTCGCCGTGAATCCGCGGGCAATGCCTGGAAACAACCCGGCGGACTCCACTTGGGTCGGTGGGCGGTATGTCGCGCTGCACGACCTTGTCACGCGTTGCATCGATGGTCGGCCCGTCGAGGTCAAGGCGGTTTCCCTGCTCGATACGACGACCTGGATGCTGTCCGTCGTGTATGCGGCCGACCTGAACCCGGGCGCAGACCGGGGACCGATGGCGGTATTCGACGGCGGCATGATCTTTACGGTCACTTGGGATGAGCCCTGTGTTGGCGACTGCGGAGGCTGGGACCCCGGCACGGGTTCAGCGGTCGGTGGTCCTGTATTCCACCCGTCAGCGGCGTCAGAAAGTGATCCAGAAGTATGATGGGTCGCGGGCCACCTTGTCGCTGCACTCGTCCGGCCACCTGGTGCTTCATCAGTTCGGCTGGGAGAACTCATCCTTCTTCCTGTTCGACACGGAGACGGAGGCGTGGTCGCCGCTGGCGACGTTCGGAGGTCGCGGGATCGGCGGCGTGTGGCACGTCGACTTCTCCGGAGAGCGGGCGGTCTGGGACGTCGCGAGCGGCGGTGGGATCATGACCGCGGTGGCCTCGCGCCCCGAGGAGACGTCGCGGATCGGGTACACCGGAGCGGAGGAGTGGTCTCCCGGCATCTCCGGCGACGTCGTGTGCTGGAACGAGCGGCCCCGGGGCTGCGCGGATGTGAGACGAGGTTGTCCCGGCGAAGCGATCCGTTGCGTCGATCTCGGGACCGGCGAGGGATTCGTCGCCTCCGCGGACTTGCCACCCGAGTACTGCCTGATCCTGGATGGTCCCGGTCAGAGCGTTGTTTCCGTCTCCGGGCCGTGGGTGCTGTACCACGCGATCCGGTGCGACGAGGACCTGGGAGCGGTGTACTGGGATCGTGCTCCTTCCTCGATCCACTCCCGGCTGTTCCACCGCGGCCTCGGGCGGAGTTTCCCGCTCACGGTGCTCGATGCGCCGGTCGGGGCGTACGTGGTGACGGGCGACCATGTCGCCATCGGCTACTATCCGTGGTGGGACGGCGCCGTGATGCCCAAGGGTTTGTATCGTTGCGACCTGCGGGTGCTGTTCCCGGAGGCGTACGCGGCGCCGCCGCCGGACGCACCGGCGGATGGGGGAGAGGACTGATGCGGTCAGGGAGGTCGCGTTTCGTTTCCGTCCCTTCGCCTTTGTCGGCGGCCGGCGCCGTCGTCGCCATGGCGGCGGTGGCGCGGCCGGGCAGGACCGACCGAAGCTCCGCGGGGTCGGCCTCGCGCGGAGACATCAGCGGGTAGCGCTCGTGGACCGCAAACGGGCAGGCGCGGGCCAGCGAAAGCCGGCCATCGAGGCGCGCCATCGACGTCCGGGCATTCGTCCACGGGCACCCGACCTCGGCGTGGACGGGCGAGGAACAGGCAGCGGGAAACCGGCAACCGGCAACAGGAAACCGGCGGCAGGCAATCATCGATGCGCGCCGGCGGAGCGCCATCGGTTGGCGGTTGCCCATCGCCCGTCGTTCGTTGCCGGTTGCCCCGGCTGGCGGGCACGGTCCTGCCCGACGTGCCGATCCGGCAGTGGGTCCTGTCGCTGCCGTTCGATCTCCGTCGGCTCGCGGTGGCTCGGGTCGCGCCGGCGAATTCGAGGTGCGGGCGGCGTTGTGGACGCGAGACCTTCCGCATACAATGACGTTGTGGACCAGGGGCTGCCGGCGCTTACGAAGGATCTGTCGCACGACGAGCTTCGGGCGGACTTCCTGTCGGATCTCAACCTCACGATCGGCGAGGTGAAGCGGCGGCTGCGCGAAGGGCCGGAGCCGCAGCGCATCGATCTGCTGGCCCAGATCCTCCGGGAGGCACGGACCGACGAGGTCTGGCAGTTCACGACGCCGCACGAGGTGGCGCGGCTGTGGGACCGGCTCGCGGCACGGCTGGGACGGCGGCGGGCGCACTGGCAGTTCCTGCTCGACGGCTGGAGGCGCCTTGGACTCCTCCCGTAGCCGGCTCGGCCCGCTGCAGCGAGAGCTGCTCCAGGCCTTGCGTCCGGTGTCGCGCCGGTTCTACGTGTCCGGCGGTGCGGCGCTGGGCGGGTTCCACCTGGGTCACCGGTTCTCGGTTGACATCGACCTCTTCGTCCGCACCAGCGAGGACCTGCGGATCGTCGGCGGCGAGGTCGAGCGCGCGTGCGCGGCGGCGGGGTGGCGGTGCGAGATCCGCCAGGACGCTCCGGGCTTCCGGCGCTACGCGGTCGAGGATGCACACGGCGGACAGACACTGGTCGACGTGGTGCTAGACACCACGGAGCCGGTCGAACCCGACAAGCGGGAGGTCGACGGCATCCGGGTCGACGGCTTGCCCGACCTCGTCGTGAACAAGCTGTGCGCGCTGCTCGGCCGCAGCTCGGTCAAGGACCTGGTCGATCTGTGCTTCCTGGCCCGGGCCGGCATCGATCCCGTCGCGTGGATCGAGCGGGCCAGGGCCAAGGACGGGGGGATGGACCCGGCCGTGCTGGCCCGGGTGGCGGCGGAGACCGACGTCGATCCGTCGCCGCTGGTCCTCGTGGAGCCGGTCACCGAGGCCGAGCTGCGCGCGTTCCGCGACGAGCTCGTGAATCGCCTCCTGCGCCTGACGTGGCCGGGACCGCGGTCGGAAACGACATGACCGGGCCACCGTGAGCGGGTGGAGCCGGGCCGGCCCGAAGCGCAGCCGAGCCGCGGAACCGTGGTCGCGGTGCCATCCTCGATGCGCGCCGGCGGACCGCCATCGGTTGCTCGTTCCCCGTTGCCGGTTGCCCGTCGCGCGTCGCCCGTTGCCGGCCCGTCCACTCCCGGGTGTGCCCCCAGTTCCGCCGTAGCGATTTGGCCGCCGGCCGATTTCGCCGTCGTCGTCATGGTCGTCGTCGTGGTCGGGGCACGGGCAGGGATCACCATCCGGGTGACTGTGCGATGCCGCCGATCACGACCACGTCTACGACAATGACCACGCGGCAACCTGGCGACGGCGCGATCCGGGGTGCCGCGAGACGCTTGATCTGGCGGGGGCGGATCGTGTCATATCGCGCGCCGGAGCGGAGCCGCGCGGGGACGCGGGGGAGAGGGTGCGAGATGATCCTGGACCAGACGGAGTTCGGATTCCTCGAACAGTTGTTGCGGCTGCGGACGACGCACGAGCCGGAGCATGCGGCGGAGCACGAGCGGTGCCGGGAGCTGGTGGTGCGGGAGGCGGAGCGTCGCGGGCTCCGGACGCGGACGGTCGCGTCGGACCCGTTCCCGTCGCTGCTGGTGGGGACGAAGCCGGAGGAGAAGGCGCCGCGCGTGCTGCTCGCGGCGCACCTGGACGTCGTGCCGGCGGGGGAGCAGCAGTTCGCCCCGCGGGTGGAGGGGAGCCGGCTCAAGGCGCGGGGGGCGAGCGACATGAAGTTCGCGGCGCCGCTGTTCCTCAAGGCGCTGGCCGATCTGGCGCCGGGGGAGCGGGACGGGGTGTTGGTCGCCTTCACGTTCGACGAGGAGATCGGCGGCAACCGCGGCACGCGTTTCCTGCTCGACGACGATGGTTTGCGGCCGGGCGTGGCGTTCATCCCGGACGGCGGCGACAACTTCCAGCTCGAGGCGGACGAAAAGGGGGTGTTGCAGTTCCGGGTGCGGACCACGGGGAAGGCGGCCCACGGCTCGCGGCCGTGGCTGGGCGAGAACGCGATCGACAAGTTTCTGGCGATCTACGCCGATCTGCGGCGGGAGTTCCCGGTCGTCGACGGTCCCGGGACGTGGGGTCCGACGCTCAATCTGGGCAAGATGACGGCCGGCGCGGCGGCGAACCAGGTTCCGGACGCCTGCGAGGCGCTGCTGGACGTGCGGTTCGTGGAGACGACGACGCTGGCGGAGACGACGGCGCAGGTGGAGCGGATCGTCGGTGGCCGCGGGGAGTTCGCGCCGATCGTGGCCGGCGACCTGTTCCATCTCGACCGCGACGGCGCGGTGTGCCGTCGCATCCAGGCCGCCTCGCGCAAGCACCGCGACGGCCGGGAACTGGCGTACTACCGCAGCGAGGGCGCCTCGGACGCCCGGTTCTTCACCAAGTACGGGATCCCCGTGGTGCTGACCAAGCCGGTCTGCGCGGGGCACCATTCGGTGGACGAATGGATCGACCTGGAGAGCCTGGAACCGTACTACCGGATGATGCTGGAGTTCGTGCGGGCCTCGCTGGAAGGAAGGGAGTGAAGCCGATGACGAGCGGGCACGAAGCGAAGACGGTCGCCCTCCCCTTGCTGGACCAGACGCTGGAGGAGTTGGCGCGGGTGGAGGCACGGTACCCGGACGAGGTACGGCAGCGCGAGACGCGGAAGGTGCTGGAGGCGAACGAGCGGTTCGCGCGGGACCGGGCGCGGGTCGAGGCGTACCTGCGGTACCTCGGCGACAAGGACATGTTCATCCCGATCTACGGGCTGGGGAACACGCCGAACGGGCTGCCGATCGCCCTGCCCCGCTACCTGATCGAGCTGATGGACGCCTCGGCGCGGGTGCTCTACGCGCTGATGCGAAGGGATCTGCGCGAACGGGGTCCGCAGCTGCTGATCGACCGCATGCCGGCCGGGTGGTTGTCGGCGGAGATGGCGGAGCGGCTGCACGGGTACTACCTGACGACCGAGCCGGACATGGCGTTCGACGTGCTGGTGTTCGGGCGCAAGTCGTGGCGGGGGATGTCGTTCGAGGAGTTCAAGGCGAGCGGCGACATCCTGGACGCGCGGTTGCTCGAGGCGCAGAGCGTCGACACGTACTGGGGCTGGGTGCGGGAGTTCGTGCGCGGCGCGCGGCTCGCCGGGCTGACGGGCGGCTGCACGTTCACGCTGGCGCGGGACGCCCAGGGTCGCCTGCACACCGACGAGTCGCTCGACCGCGAGGTGCTCGACACCTACCGCTGGCCGCTCGGGGCCGAAACCGAGAGCGTGTTGATCCTGGAGATCGAGCCGCCGAAGCAGGCGACGAAGCAGAACCTGTGGTTCATCGCCGACGCGATGTGCGGGGGCGACCGCGCCCGCCGCCCCGCGATCCTCGACGTCGCCGACCTGGAGATCCGCGACGGCCGGCTGTACGGGAAGGTCGATGGGGTGGAGCGCGAGATCAAGAAGGTCAACTCGCGGATCGTGGACGCCGACCTCCAGGCCTACATCAAGGCGCGGAAGGCGGCGGGCGAGGAGCACGTCGTCGAGCGGCTGCGGCAGGTGTACCAGATGCCGCACGTATGGCCCGACCTGTCGAAGCACCTGATGGGGTTCTACCTGATCGACAAGAGTTCGCTGACCGGTCTCAGCCTGCTGGGCAGCGTGCGGCTGGCGCCGCGCACGGAGTTGATCACGCCGCAGCACGTCGAACGGTGGCGCAAGAACCCGTCGGAACTGAAGAAGATCGCGATCAAGCCGCTGCACGGGATGAGCGCCAAGGGGGTGTACGTCGGCCCGACGCTGGAGCAGGTCGAGCAGGCGACGGCGCAGGAACCGATGCTGGCGCAGGAGATCCTGTGGGCCACGCCGATCCTGCCCAACGTGATGCCGGACATCCGCGACCCGGACGTGCAGGCGGGGATCTGCTCCGAGGCGCGGCTGGTGCTCCAGGCCGGGACGCCGGCGGTGCCGCACGAGCCGCACCGGGCGCGGATGGTCGCCGGACTGACGCGCAACCACTTCCAGAGCCGCGACCCCGAGCGGAAGATCAAGGACGACCCGAAGGGCCGCGGGTGGTATTCGAACATGGGCGCGATCCTGGCGGTCAAGGGCGAGCTGGGGATCAAGGAGCGCGACGACGCGGGCATCGGGATGGCGCCGATCTACTGGTTGGACTGAGCGGTCGGCCGGACCGTTCCGGGCGACCCGGCAGGAGCCGCGATGCAACCCACCGAACTGATCTACAGTTCCCACGACCGTTGCGAGCACATCCACCGCGACTGGATCGTCGAGCGGGCGCTGGCGAGCTGGACGAACAAGACGCTGCTCTACCTGCCGATCTCGTCGCCGTCGCGGGGCGACCAGGAGTACAGCTGGGGTACCTTTTCCTGGTACCTCGACCGCTTCCGTGTCTGGGGTCTCGAGCCGCGGGTCTTTTTCTGGGACGAAAACCTCACCCGCGAGGACGTCGACCTGTTCTTCACCTGGCTGTACCACTCGCAGGTCGTGATTCTCGGCGGCGGCCGGACCGACACGGGGCTGGCGCGGTACTGGGAGTTGGGGGCGCGGTGGCACGGGGAGGGGGACAAGTTCCGGCGGGTGTTGCGGGAGCGGCAGGAGCGCGGGCTGCTCACCGCGGGTTTCTCGGCCGGCGCGGACCAGCTTGCCCAATACAGTTGCGACGGTCTCGGCCCGTGTCTCGGGCAGGTGCGCAACGTGATCGTCCAGCTCCACTACGACCATTCCCGTGCCGGCCACCTGGAGTGGCTGGCCCGCCAGAAGCCGGACTGTCACGTCTTCGGCCTGCCCAACGATTCGGGGCTCGCCGTGAACCAGGGCTGGACGGCCCGCGGCAACTGCTGGCAGATGATCCGCTTCGTCGTCGACGCCTCGTGGGACCGCGCGGAGGACCAGCATCACATCAAGACGCGCCAGGGGCTCAAGATCGTGCACCGCTACGCGGACGGCCGGGAGTGGGTCTACAACGGCGGCGACGCGTTGTTGCGGGTGATCTTCCCCGACGGCATCCACCAGCGCGCGTGGATCGGCTCGCCGCACCACCCCAGCCTGGTCGACTACTGGACGCAGGAGCCGACGGAGCTGCACTCGTTCGACGAGGTGCTGGCACGATGGTGAGGCGGCCGCGGATCGGGCTCAACCACGGTCTGGAGCATCGGAAGGCGTCGCGACCGGGGGAGCGGGACCCGGACCCGCCGGACCCGACGCTGCATCTGCCGCTGCGCTACACGCGCTGCGTGGAGGACGCGGGCGGGTTGCCGCTGGGCTTCCCGATCGTCGGCCCGGAGGCGCTGGGCGCGATCCTGGACGAGCTGGACGGCGTGGTGTTGATCGGGGGGCCGGACGTACCGCCGTCGGAGTACGGGGAGGAAGTGAACGGTTCGTGGACCCTGATGTTGCCCGAGCGGGTCGCGTTCGACAAGGCGTTGATCGCGGCGCTGGAGGAGCGGCCGGACAAGCCGGTGCTGGCGATCTGCGCCGGGCACCAGCAGCTCCACGTCGCGCGGGGCGGGACGCTGGTGCAGCACGTCCCCGCCGTCTACGGCACGGCGGTGCGCCACCGGCGCGAGCCCGACGCCCTGCGCGCGCCGCTGCACGAGGTACGGGTGGAGGCGGATTCGCGACTGGCGCGGATCCTGGGCGGGACGCGCTTCGAGACGGCGAGCGCGCACCACCAGGCGGTCAAGACGCCGGGGCGCGGCCTGCGGTCGGCGGCCTGGGCGCCGGACGGGGTGCTCGAGGCGTCCGAGGATCCGTCGCGCCGGTTCCTGATCTCGGTGCAGTGGCATCCGGAGATGACGCGCGAGGCGGAGACGACGCGCCGCCTGTTCGCCGCCTTCGTCGACGCCTGTCGGGCGGGTTGAATCCCCAGGCCCGTCCCGCGAGAAGCGGGGCAGCGCGAAGGTCAGTCGCCCAGGGCGCGGGCGAGGATCTCGAGGCCGTGTTCCAGGCAGGCGTCGTCGACGGACCACGAGAGGCGCATCGTCCCGGGCGCTTCGAAGAATGCGCCGGGGGCGAAGAGCAGGCCGTGTTCGGTGCGCAGCCGTTCGGCGAGGGCCGGCAGGTCGGGCGGGTCGGCCACGCGGATCAGGCCGAACAGGCCGGCGCCGGGTTCGACCCACGACAGCCGGGGGTGGGCGGCGACCCAGGCGGCGACCTTGCGGCGTTTCTCCGGCGAGGCGTGGGCGAGGGCGCGGCGCGCCAGTTCCGGGCGCCGGAGAGCGACCGTCGCCCAGGCGGCGCTGGCCGGCGCCAGGACGGAGAGGGTCACCTGCGCGTCGGCCGCCTTCTCGATCACGTCGGGCGGCGCGGCGAGCCAGCCGCCGCGGGCCCAGCCGAGCCCTTCGAACTTGGTGACGCTGTCGGCGACGACGATCTCGCGGTCGAGCCGGCGGGCGGACGGCGTTCCGTGGAAGCGGTGGTACACCTCGTTCAGCAGGAGTCGGGCGCCAGCCCGGCGCACCGCCTCGGCGGTCGCGCGGATCGCCTCGGGCGGGGAGAGCACACCGGTCGGGTTGTTCGGTTCGGCGGCCAGCACCAGTCGGGTTCCGGGCCGGATCGCGCGCTCGACGACGTCCGGTTCCAGCGTCCAGCCGGCCTCCGGCCGGCGGTCGAAGCGGTCGACGACGGCGCCGAAAGCGGCGGGGATGTGGACGAGCGGCTCGTAGGTCGGCCGCTCGACAAGCACCCGGTCGCCGGGGCCGACGAGGGCGGCGCAGGCGAGGGTCACGGCGCCGGTGGCGCCCGCGGCGGCCCGCACCTCACCGGCGTCCCACCCTTCCCGTTCGGCGACGTGCCGAGCCAGTTCATCCCAGGCGGCGAACGAATCGATCCCCGGCGGCGGCGGGCCCAGCGCGACGGCGGGCACCGGGGGCGTGCCGCTCGAGGCGAGGTCGCAGGCCAGGTCGTGGTAGCGGGCGATGGCCCAGCGGAGGTACTCGGTGCGCGCGACGGTCATGGCCGCAACGTTCCGCGCCCGGGGTGCCGGAGTCAACCCCCGGCAGGCGGCGACGACCTGCGCCGCTCGTCGCGAGCGATTGTCCTTGATCCCGGGACCGCAATGCACCACGCTATGGCAGGTCGACCGGTCGCCATCGAGGTTGGAAACGGCGGTCTGATTCCACCCGGTGTCTTCTCGGGCGAGCAGCGGAGCACGCGGAGGAATGGGCGACGAGGCCACCCTGCGAACGATGCGCCTGCTGGCGTGGACCGACGCCGGCGGGGCGCGGCGGCTCGCCGAGTTGACGGCGGGAGCGGGGGTGGAGACGACCCGCGTCGAGGAATCGGCCGAAGCGCTGGCCCGCGCGGTCGCCTCTCCCTTCGACGTGATCCTGATCGACGCGGGCCTGCCGGAACTGGACGTTCTCGACGTGTTGGGCCGGATTCGGGTTGCGGCGCCCGGCGCGGCGGTGGTGGTGCTGACGACGGAGGAGGACGAGGCGATCGGGCGGGCGGCGCTGCATGCCGGCGCGCAGGACTACCTGGTGCGGGGACGGCTCGACCGCGGGACCGTCCTCCGGTCGTTGCGCCACGCGGTCGAGCGGCACGCGGCGCGCCGGCAGCTCGACCACATCAACGGCGTGCTGCGGGCGATTCGCAACGTCAACCAGCTCATCACGCAGGAGAAGGACCCCGAGCGGCTGCTGGCGCGGGCGAGCCGCCTGCTGCTCGAGGTTCGCGGCTACTCCGCGGCCTGGATCGGGGCCGCGGACCGCGCCGGGCGGGTGGTGTTCGGCGCGGCCGGATGGGGCGAGGCGTTCGCGCCGTTCGGGGAGCGGCTGCGCGGCGGTTGGCGGCCCGCGTGCTGGGAGGCGGCGCGGACGGTGCCGACCGGCGTGACGATGCGCGTGCCGGGGCGGGACTGCGCGAGCTGTCCGTTGGCGGCCGACGCGGCCTATTTCGCGTCGGCCGTGGTGCCGGTGCGCCACGCCGGCAGCGACCTCGGCCTGCTGGTCATCTCCGTCCCGGAGGCGAAGCCGCCGGACGCGGACGAGACTTCCCTGCTGATCGAGGTGGCGGGGGATCTGGGTCTCGCGCTGCACACCATCGAACTGGAGGGACGGTCCCGGCAGTACGCACGGATGGTCGCCGCGACCCGCGACGCGATGGCGCTCGTCGGACGGGACCACCGCTACGTCGAAGTCAACGCGAGCTACGGCCGGCTGGCCGGGAGGCGTGCGGAGGACTTGCGGGGCGTCCACGTCTCCGAGGTGCTGGGAGAGGAGGTGTACGCGAACACGGCCCGGCCGGCCCTGGAGGAGTGCCTGGCCGGCCGGGAGACGAGCGTCGAGGCGGTGGTGGAGCGGCCGGGACTCGGGAGACGGGCGTTCGAGACGCACCATTCGCCCAGCCTCGCGCCAGACGGTTCGGTCGAGGCGGTGGTCGTCTCGATCCGCGACGTGACGGCCCGGCGGCAGGCGGAGGAGGAGCGGCGGCGTGTCGAGGAGCGGCTCCGGCTGTCGCAACGCATGGAGCCGCTCGGGACGCTGGCCGGCGGTGTGGCGCACGACTTCAACAACATCCTGTCGGTGATTCTGAACTGCACCGAGTTCGCGCTGGAAACGCTCGGTCCCGGCCATCCGGCCCGCGCGGACCTGCTGGACGTGAAGAAGGCCGCGCAGCGGGCCGAAGCGCTGACGCGCCAGTTGCTGGCCTTCGGCCGGCGGCAGGTGCTGCGGCCCGTTCCGATCGACCTGAACGAAGTGATACTCGGCCTGGAGCCGCTGCTGCGCCGGGTGCTCGGGGAGGGCAGCGACCTCGTGCTCCGTCTCGCGCCGGGGCTCGGCGTCGTGCGCGCGGACGTCGGCCAGCTCGAGCAGGTGCTGGTGAATCTCGCGATCAACGCCCGGGACGCGATGCCGCGGGAGGGCCGTCTGACCATCGAGACGCGCAACGCGAACCTCACCGGCGAGGAGTTCGGCGACGGGGCGGGCGAGTTCCCGCCGGGCCCCTGGGTCGAGCTGATCGTCTCCGATACCGGCGTGGGGATGGACGAGGCGACGAGGCTGCGGCTGTTCGAGCCGTTCTTCACCACGAAGGCGCGGACGGGGGGGCACGGCCTGGGACTCTCCTCGGTCTACGGCATCGTCGAGCAGAGCGGGGGGCACATCCGGGTGGAGAGCGAGGTCGGCCGGGGGTCGGCGTTCCACATCGTGCTGCCGCGCGTCGGGGAGGCGGCGGAGCCGGTCGCGCGTCCAGCTCCGGACGCGGCGGCGCCGCCGGCCGGCACGGAGCTGGTCTTGGTCGTCGAGGACGAGCCGGCGTTGCGGGACGTGATGCGGCGCATCCTGGCCGGGGCCGGCTACCGGACGGTGACGGCGGCCGACGGCGGCGAGGCGATCGCGGTGGCGGAGCGCCTGTCCGACGAGATCCATCTGCTGCTGACGGACGTCGTGATGCCGCAGATGGGCGGGAGGGAGTTGGCCGAGCGCCTGCGGCGGACCCGACCCGGCCTCCGGGTGCTGTTCGTGTCCGGGCATTCGGAGGAGGCGACGAGGCGTCAGGGGGTGCCGGCGGAGCACTCGGAACTGGTCGCCAAGCCGTTCACGCCGGCGGTCCTGCTGCGTCATGTCCGCCGGGTGCTCGACGGGCCCCCGGCGGCGCCGGGCGCGTCCGCGGGAGGTCGACGGGCTGACGGAGGAGGCGTTCGGGGGTAGGCTCGCGCCGTGGAGCGCCTGCCGATCGACGAGCAGCTGCCGGAGATCGCGGCCCGGGTCGCGGGCGCGGGGGCGCTGGTGCTGGTCGCCGAGCCGGGGGCGGGGAAGACGACGCGCGTGCCGCGCGCGCTGCTCGGGGAGGACGCCGCGGATTCGGGCGAGGTGCTGGTGCTGGAGCCCCGGCGGCTCGCCGCCCGGCTGGCGGCGCGCCGGGTGGCCGCGGAGCTGGGCGAGGAGCCCGGTGGGCTGGTCGGCTGGCAGGTCCGTTTCGAGGACGTCGGTTCGGCGCGGACGCGCCTGCGCTTCGTCACCGAGGGGATCCTGGTCCGGCGGCTGGTCGACGACCCGCTGCTCCGCGGCGTCTCGACGGTGGTGCTCGACGAGTTCCACGAGCGGCATCTGACCGGCGATCTCGCGCTGGCGCTGCTCGGCCGGTTGCGCCGCACGCGCCGGCCGGACCTGCGGCTGGTGGTGACGAGCGCGACGCTGGAGGCGGAGCCGGTGGCGCGGTTCCTGGAGGCGCCCTTGCTGGCGGTGCCGGGGCGGGCGCACCCGGTGGAGATCGAATACGCCGAGCGCGGGTCGCTCGAACCGTCGTCCTCCCCTTCCGAGGTGGCGGGGCGGGTCGCGGCGGCGGTGGCGCGGGAACTCGCCGGCGCGGACGGCGGCGGCGAGGCCGGCGACGTGCTGGTGTTTCTCGCGGGCGCGGCCGAGATCCGCCGGGCGCTGGAGGCGTGCCGGGCGGCGGTCGAGCGTCTCCGGTCCGATCTCGGCGCCTGGCGCGACGAGCCCGTCTACGCCTACGGCTTCGGAGACCTCACCGGCGTGGAGTGGGCGCTCCTCGAAGCCCTCTCGGCCCGAACCGATGTCATCGTCTCGATTCCCTACGAGCCCGGACGCGCGGCCTTCGCGGTCTCGGAGCGGACGGTGTCCGATCTGACGCGACTGGCTCGCGGTGACGTCGTCGAGCTGCCGCGACCGACCGATCGGCCCGTGCCGCGCGCGCTCGCTCACGTCGAGCGCTTCCTGTTCGCGGAACCGCCCGCAGAGCGGCCCGATCTCGACGGCTCCGTCCGCTTCCTCGAAGGAGCCGGCCAGCGCGGCACCGCCGAGCTGGTCGGGAAAGAGCTCCAAGACATCCTCCTCCGAGGCGTCCCCGCCGAGCGCGTCGGAGTGGTCTGCGACGCCCCGGAGCGGTGGCGCTCCGTCCTCTCGACCGCGCTCGATCCCCTCGGGATCCCGTACGAGATCGAGCATCCGCGGCGGCTGGGGGAGACCCCGCTCGGACGCGCCCTGCTCGCGCTCCTCCGTTTCGAGTGGCTCGGCGGTGGGCGGGCCGAGCTGTTCTCCTTCCTGCGCTCGCCGTACTCCGGGCTCGAGCGACGATCCGTCGACTACGTCGAGGGGCGCCTGCGCGGTCGCGCGATCGCCGAGCCCGCGCGAGTCGAGGGGGAGACGGAGCGGCTTCGCGGCGCGCCCGTTCCGGCGCTCGTCGATCTCCGCAGCGCCGCCGCCTCGACGGACGCGGTGCGCAGCCTCGTGCGAACGATGGTGCGGAACGCCTGGGGGCTCGAGTCGCCGCCGGTCGAGCACGACGCGCGCGAGGACGCGCGCGCCGCGCAGGCGGTGACGCAGGTGCTCGACGAGCTCGACGCGGTTCTGGTGGCGAGCGGTGGCGTCGCCCGCGAGGAGCTCGTCTCCGCGCTCGAGCGCACGCGCGTGCGGCCGACCTCGGCCGGCGAGCGCGGCCGGGTCGCCGTGGTGGACTACGCGCGGGCGCGGACGCGCACCTTCGACGTCGTGTTCCTGCTCACCGAGGGCGGGCCCGGAACGTCGACGGAGACGATCGCCGTCTATGTCTACCGGTTGGCCTTCCAGTACTTCAGGACCAGCCAGAGCGCGGCGCTCGCCTACATCATCCTGTTCATCGTGATCGTCCTGACCAATCTCTATCTCTACTTCGTCAACCGGCGGGCGCGGGAGGCCTGAGATGGCGGCGCACCGCAGGCCGATCGGCGAGGCGGGCTGGGGCCGGACCCTCGGCGCCGGCATCGTCGCCTTCGTGTACTTCTTCCCGGTGCTGTGGATCATCCTGACGGCCTTCAAGACCTACAGCGACGCGCTGGCCATCCCGCCGGTCTGGCTCTTCACCC
>Ga0101944_10005167_pt1 | contig 15169 bp, 14 predicted proteins | sample DewCreD2012metaG_FD_75245 | JGI IMG/M metagenome (GOLD analysis project Ga0101944, IMG submission 75245) | Hot spring sediment bacterial and archeal communities from British Columbia, Canada, to study Microbial Dark Matter (Phase II) - Dewar... ...
CGGACGACTTTTGCACGCAGCAGTTCTTTGCGACGGAAGCGGCGTTTCTGGCGGTGGTGGCGACCTTCAACCTGTTGAGCTTGTTCCAGCAGGCTGGCGGGCAGGGAGCGTATCGCCAGCCAGCCACCTTGCGGGCGCAGGTCTTTTTGTGTGGGGCGGTGTTGGGCCGGCACGGGCGGCAGCCGGTGCTGTATCTGTCGCTGAGTTGGGGTGGGCTGGAGCGGCGCCAGCCGTTGCGGGAAGCCATCTTGCAATGGCGAAAACCAACTGCGGAGAAGTTGGATTCCGGCGGCTCCATCTTGAGCCTCTCGACCTGAGTGGATGCCCCTCCAACCCCTATGAAAACCACCTCAACTTAGTTTTTCGGGCTGAACCGCTACTGTTCAGAGAGTCCGTCCCTCCGGCCGACCGCTGGTTGGATGCCGTCACCGAATCGAGCCAGCCGATTCCACAACACCACCATTCGCTCCCCGTCGGACCGGGTGCGGCAATTCCTGGGGCAGGCTGGTTGGGCAAAACGGCTATTCCACCTTGCGCACGGCGTTTTCGGAGCCGTACGGGTTCGGCACCCGCAGCGTGCATTCGGGGTCGTCCCGCCATTCGCCGTCCACCATGAAGCGGTAATGGTACGTGCCGGGGGACAGGGAGACCTGGGCCTTCCACACCCCGCCGCCCACTGGTTTCATGGCGATGGGTTTTTCCTGCCAATGGGTGAAGTCGCCGACGAGTGCCACGCGCGTGGCGCCGGGCGCCTTGATGGCGAATTCTTGCGGTTTGAGGTTCGCGGCTTTGCTCATGATCGTCTCCGCTCCGGGGTTAAGTGTTCAGCGGCCTGCTTCGTGTAAGTTAAGCAAATCCGTCCCACTTGCCAACCCGGTTTATCATGCCCGTCCCCGGCCGGTGTTGGTGCCGGCGCTCAACGATTTTGTGGGGTTGGCCTGTTGCCAACGCCCAGCCAGGCGTCCAATCGCCCGCGCAACTCGCGCGCACTGGGTGCCCCCGCCAGGGCCCCTTCCACCTTGCCAGTACGGAACAACATCAGCGTGGGCACGGCTGAAACCTGGTATTTTTCAGCGAGCGAGCGCGCGCGGTCCACGTCCACCTTCACGAACTTGACGCGGCCGGCGTAATCGGCTGCCACTTCGACCAACACCGGCGCGAGCCGTTTGCAGGGTCCGCACCAGGTCGCATAGAAATCCACCAGCACCGGCGTGGTCGCTTGCAAGACCTCCGTCTCGAAGTCGGCTTCGCGAACCGGCTGTACCGGGCCGTCGGCGCGGCTGAGCTCGCGGCTGCCGGCCAGGTCCCGCGCCGAACTGGCGTAAAACAGCAGCCCGCACAAGCCACCGAAGATCGCCCCGCGCCACCACGTCGCCGTGAGCGGACAGGTGCCGGAGGCACACTGGCCGAAATACCCGAGGGCTGCGCCCACGCTGGCGCCGATCCCGAGGCTGAGAATCAACGACAGCATGAGCTCTTGCTCTCACCCACGCCCAGCCGGCGCAGGAAGATTTCCGGGGGACAAAAGCCGGTGAGGGCCGACTGGATCAGGTTCACACCCACAAAGGCGGTCAGGAGCAACCACCACGGGCTGAGGAACTGGGCCAGGGCCAGGCTCAGCAACACCATGCTGCCGGCCAGAACGCGGATGACGGACTCGATGCTCATGCTGGAATTGTCGTTCGTTGAGTCTCGGTTTAGAGCCGCGAACTTCGGGAAGGTTACAATGCACGTGTCGCGTTGTCGTTCAAAGCTTCCGCAAACACCACGGCGCCCGGCTCACGTCGGGGGCGGATGTGCGCCTTGATCTCCTCCGCGGGAATACCGCTCAGCCGCGGACCGGCAGGTCGGTGATGGCGAGCAGGCGGCGCTCGAATTCAGCGCGGAAGTGCTCACGCGCGACGTTGTCCAGTTCGCGCGGCACCTCCAGCGGTTCGCCGAACCGCGTGCGGCATCGTGAAAAGGGCAGGGGAATCAGAAAGCCATCCCAGCTCCGCAACTGACGGCGCCAGCCGAGGTCGTAGCTCACCGGGATGAGCGGCAGCCCGCTCAGTGCGGCCAGATCCACTGCGCCTTCCTGGACGCGGTAACGCGGTCCGCGCGGGCCATCCGGAGTGATGGCCAGGTCGTAGCCGCGTTCGGCCCAAGAGGTCATTTCCAGCAAAGCCTGGGCGCCGCGGCGGCTGCTTGATCCGCGCACCGGCTGCACGCCGAACGCCCGCAGCGTGTGCGCCAGCAATCCGCCGTCGCGGCTGGCGCTGACCATGGCCGCGAGCCGACGCGGCGGCGCATGGGGTTGGATAAAGCGCGCATAGACGCGCAGGCTAAGTGCCAGGCGGTTGTGCCACACGGCGAAGATGGCCCGCCCTTGGCCCAAGGCGGCCAGCGCCGCCGGCGCCATGTCGAGGTCGTACTGTAATGTGGCGTCCACGCCCTGCACCGTGAGCCAGATCAGGCGTGCCGCCAGCCGGCCGGCGACGCCGGGTTGTTCCGGGACCACGACCCCGGAGCGACGCCGGGCGGTTCGCGGCGGACGATCTGGGGAAGGCGGGGCTTCGGCCATGGCGCTCAACGTTTCAAGGCGGTCCGAACGAGCTCCTCGACCGTCGCGTTTTCGCCCAACAAGGCTTGCGCGGCCCGTACCGCCTCGTGCGCCTCCGGCGGTTTGAAATCCAGCGCGATCAACGCCAGCACCGCGTCGTTGACACGCTGATCGGCCGGGGATAGCGCCCGTTGTGCGCTCGCTGCCTCCCAGGTTCCGGCGGCCCCGACCTTGTCGCGGAGTTCGACCACCAGCCGCTCGGCGGTCTTGCGGCCCACACCGGAGATGCGCGAGAGTGCCTTCACGTCGCCCGCGGCCACAGCGCCCCGAAAGGCCGCCGGCGTCATGCCGCTGAGGATGTTCAAGGCGAGTTTCGGGCCGATGCCGCTGACGGTGTTCACCAGCAGTCGGAACAGGTCACGCTCGGCAGCGGTGGCAAAGCCGTACAGCACGTGCGCGTCCTCTCGGACCGCCAGGTGGGTGAGCAGCCTCACGGTGTGGCCGGGCGCGGGCAACGCCTCGAAGGACGAGAGCGGAATGAGCACTTCATAGCCGACGTCGTGCACATCCACCACCACCTGGGTGGGCAGGGCTTCCACGAGGCGACCTTCCAGAAAGGCAATCATGTCAAAGGCGTTTGGGAGATGAGAGCGCCGGATGACCTTGCTCCTGGGCGAATGTCACGGCCAGGGCGAGCGCGTCGGCGGCGTCCGGTGGCGGCAACTCCGTCAGGGCCAGCATCCGCTGAATCATCTTGGCCACGGCGAGTTTCTGGGCGGCGCCGTACCCGACCACGGCTTGCTTCACGCGGCGCGGCGCCAGTTCGTAAATGGCGAGCCCCGCCTCGGCCACGGCCACGAGGCTCGCGCCGCGAGCTTCGCCGAGGATGAGCGCGGTCTGAAAATTCTGGGCGTGGAACAGGCTTTCAATCACGCACACCGTGGGCTGGAGGCGGCGGGTCACCTCGCGCACCGTCTCGGTGATCTTGAGCAGGCAGCGCGAGCGTTCCCAGCCCGGCGGGCAGCGGATCACGTCATGCTCGAGCGCCTCGATTCGGCCCCGGCTGGCGTGGATCACTCCGTAGCCCGTGCCCCGCAGTGAGGGGTCTATGCCCAGGATGAGGTGGTGGCGCGGTTGGCCGCCGGCTTCGCTGGTGGTGAAGACGGCGGCCGGGCGGCGCGCGGGTGCCTCGAGGCGCTGCCGGAGTTGCTCGAACTGGCGGGGCGAAATGCCCATGCCGGAACTCTCGCAAACCGGAAGGTGTGCTGTCGAGTCGTCAAAGACCCTTAAGGCGCGGTTCCAGCGGGCGCTTGCATTGTGGACGGTTGGCGCCCATTCTGCCCCGGTTAACAACCGCCGGCGGCGGTGTGCCGGGGGCCTTTAAGACCATGAGCAATTCGTCCGAGTTCGAACTCGATCAAGACCTGCAATTCTTGCCGGCTTGGGCCCGGCAGCCTTCCTCGGTCAATCGTTACGCCAATTACCGGGGAGGCGGGGAGGAGGAGCCCCGTGAACGCCGTCGCGGCGACCGGCCGTTCCGCCGCGAGCGGGGCCGGGACGAGCAGCGCGGGGCCGGCCGTCCGGCGCCCCGCCGGGAGGCTCGGCCGGAGAATCGGACCGAGCGCAGACCGCCAGACCGGCCGGGCGAGCGGCATCCCGAGCCGCCCCGCGAGCCGGAGGTGCCGTTGCCGGAGGTGCTGGTCAACCTGATCCCCGAGAAGCACGGCGTGGAGATGCTCGCCCGTCAGATCCGATTGACGGGCCGGGCGTATCCGTTGTTCCAGATTGCCAGCTTGATCTTGAAACGGCCGGACCGTTTCGAGGTGCAGTTCCACGTCAAGAAGGGTGCCGAGGGCCAGGTGTTGCAGCCGTTGTATGTCTGTTCCCTGGACGACACCGTCTGGCTGAGCGAAGAGGAGGTGGCGCAGCACGTCCTGCGGCATCACTTCGACGCGTTCTACCAGACCGAGAAGGTGGCCACCGAACCCCCCAAGGGCACGTACACGTTGGTGGCGCAATGCGGCATGAGCGGTGTGATCCTCGGCCCGCCGAACTACCACGATTACCAGAACAAGTTGCGCAAGCTGCACAGCGAGCGCTTCAGCCACCTGCCGTTCGAGGCCTATAAGGCGCGGGTCAAGATCGTCCGCGACGAGGCGGTGGTGAAGCAATGGCTCGAGGAGCAAAGCTGGAAGGCTGAGTACATCGGCCTGAACCTGCCCGAGCCGGTGCGTTTCCCGGACCGGGAGCGGGCGGAGCAACATTTCCGCGAAACCCACCTGCCCAACCTGTTCAAGTCCGTCGAGTCCCACACCCTGACCACGCCGGAAAGTCAGCGGCACATGTCGCGCGGTCTGCGGGCGTTGTTGCGGCACGCGGTCGAGGAGCAGCGCCGTTTTCCGCTCAAGCTGGCCACGCACCTCAGCCAGCAACTCGCCGGCCACGGCCTTCAGTTCTTCAAGGTCAACAAGACGATCACCCACGTGTGCGTGGCCCGCCCGCATCACCTCGATCTCAAAACCGCGATGGTGTCCGACCGCGTCCGGCGCATCATCGAATTCATCGAGGCGAATCCCGGCTGCAGCCGGCGCAACTTGATTGACGCCCTGGCGCCGGCGCCGCCGCCGGCTCCACCTCTACCCGCACCGCCGCCCGCGGCCGAGCCTGCGGCAGCCGAGGGCTCCGCGCCCGCCGTTCCCCCGGAGCCGGGTCCTACGCCCGAACAAACCGCGGTGATCACCGACCTGCACTGGCTGATCCATCAAGGTCACGTGATCGAGTTCACCGACGGCCGGATGGAAACGGCCAAGCCGCCCAAGCCCAAACCGCCGCCGCCCCCCAAACCCACGCCGGCGACTCCGGACAAGCCCGGCGAGACCTCTGCGGCGGCGGCTCCCGCGACGGAAGTTCACGGAGACGAAGTGGCGTCCGGCGTCGAGGCGGCGGCTTCGCCACCTGCAGTCGAGCAACCTGCAGGCCCGGCGGGCGCGGAGGTAGCCGCTACACCGGCCATAAGGCCCTTGGAATCGGAAGCGTCCAAGCCGGAAGCGCCGCCGGCCGACGCCGAACTGGCCGCCGCGCTAAGGCCGGAAGAAAAGCCGCCGGCCTGATTTTGCCCCCGCTTACTTGTTGACTTTGTTCAGTTCGTGACTGGCAGCCCGGCACGGGCTGCCAGTTTCGTTTTGGCCAGCCTCGGGCAGGTGTAGTAGCCACCGCCGCAGTTTCAAGTCGCCTCGCTCCCTGCAAAACAAAAAACCCGCCCGGTTGAACTCCGGACGGGATGTGAATCGAAACAGCCAGCTCGCTGACGATCAACCGCGTCGGCCGCTGCGATCGCGGCGCGGCCCGCGGTCGCGGCGTTCGCCGCCCCGATCGCCGCTGTGATGATGCGTGCGGTGGTGGCCCTCGGGCCGTTCCTCCGCGACTGCCGCCACGGCCTCGCCCGCCGGCCGTTCTTCGGCGGGTTGTTCGCCCGGGGCGCCCGGCGCCTCACCGCCCGTTGCCGCAGCGTCCTTGCCCCGTTCGGCGCGGTCGCGTTCCTCCATGGCCGCGCGGCGCGAAAGCCGCACGCGCCCCTTCTCGTCCACCCCGAGGCATTTCACCCAGATTTCATCGCCCAGCTTGACGATGTCCTCGACCCGCTTGACACGGAAGCCGGCGAGTTCGCTGACATGCACGAGACCGTCCTTGCCGGGGAGAACCTCGACGAAGGCGCCGAATTCCTTGATCGTGACCACCTTGCCCCGGTAGATCTTGCCCACCTCGATCTCGGCGCTGAGCGCCTCGACCTCGCGCCGGGCAATCTCCATGCCCTCGGCGCTACGCGAGTAAATCTGCACGGTGCCGTCGTCCTCGATGTTGATCTCGCAGCCGGATTCGTCGCAGATGCGCTTGATGTTCTTGCCACCGGGTCCGATGAGGGCGCCGATTTTCTCGGGGTTGATCTTGAGGGTGAGAATGCGCGGGGCGTACGGGCTGAGCTCCTGACGCGGGGTGGCCAGCGTCTGGTTCATGGTCTCAAGAATCTTCAGCCGCGCCACGCGCGCACGTTCGACGGCTTCCGCAATGATCGAATGCGGCAGGCCCTTGAGCTTGAGGTCGAGCTGGAAGCCGGTGATGCCACGCTCCGTCCCGGCGATCTTGCAGTCCATGTCGCCAAAGTGGTCCTCCCAACCAAGGATGTCGGTCAGGAGCAGGTGCCGGGCAATGCTGCCGTGCGGTCCGGGTTCGGTGCAAAGACCTATGCTGATGCCGGCCACGGGTCGTGTGAGCGGCACCCCGGCGTCCATGAGCGCCAGGCTGCCGGCGCAAACGGTGGCCATCGAAGTGGAGCCGTTGGACTCCATGATCTCGCTGGTGACGCGCACCGCGTAGGGGAAGTCCTTGAGCGGTACCATCGGTTCGATGGAGCGCTCGGCCAGCGCGCCGTGACCGATCTCGCGCCGACCCGGGCCGGAGATGCGGCCGGTCTCGCCGACGGAGAAGTTCGGGAAGTTGTAGTGCAGGATGAACTGCTTCTCGCTTTCGCCGCCGGTGTAGGCGTCCAATTCCTGGGCGTCTTCGGTGGTGCCGAGCGTGACCAGGCACAGCGCCTGGGTCTCGCCGCGGCTGAACAGCGCCGAGCCGTGCGCGCGCGGCAGCAGACCCACGGCGCACGAAATTGGCCGCAGATCCTCCGGGCCCCGACCGTCCAGACGTTTACCCTGATCCATGATAAGCGAGCGCACGGCCTCCTGCTGGACATGATGGAGTGCGTCCTTGATGATGAAAGGTGTCACCTTGTCGGCGCCGAACTTCTCGGTGAGTTTGGCGCTGACCTCCTCGGACACCGCGCGCCAGGCGGCCTCGCGGGCGAGCTTGCCGGGCGTCAGCAACGCTTGCACCCCGCGGTCGCCCACCAGGGCGTGCGTTTCGGCGAGGATTTCCTCCGGTACGACGTTGACCTGGATGGCGCGTTTGGGTTTGCCCACCCGGGCCGCAAGTTCCCTCTGGGCGGTGATGAGCGGCTGGCAGCATGCGTGGCCAAACTGGAGCGCGGCGGCGAATTCCGCTTCGCTGATCTCCTTGGCCGAGCCCTCGAACATGACCAGTTCGGTCTCGCTGCCCACGTACACCAGGTCCAGATCGCTCTCGGCCAACTGCGTGTGGGTGGGATTGGCCACAAACTGGCCGCCCACACGACCCACCCGCACTGCGCCGAGCGGTCCGGCCCAGGGAATGTCGCTCACCATCAGGGCCGCCGAGGCGCCGATGATGCTGAGGATGTCCGGGTCATTCTCGCCGTCGGCACTGAGCAGGATGCTCTGCACCTGCACCTCGTTGAACCACCCCTTGGGAAAGAGCGGCCGGATGGGCCGGTCCGTCATGCGGCAGGTGAGGATTTCCTTTTCCGTGGGGCGGCCTTCGCGCTTGAAGTAGCCGCCGGGGAAGCGTCCCACCGCGGCGGCCTTCTCCCGGTAATCCACCGTGAGCGGGAAGAAGTCCTGGCCCTCGCGGGGCGTCACCGCGGCCACGGCGGCGACCACGACGATCGTGTCGCCGAGTCGCACTGTGACCGAGCCGTCCGCCTGTTTGGCAAGATGGCCGGTTTCGATTTGTATGTCCTGAGTTCCAACTTTAACTGTTACTTTGTCTGGCATAACTGACTGCATTGGAACCCGTCGGCCTTGAGGAACTTCAGTCAACCGCTCGGGGCGAGAAGCTGAGTGAAATTTCCCTTAGCCAACGGGTCCGGTTTCTCTGGCGTGTCGGGTTTGTGGCCGCCGCGGAGTGGTGCACGCCGGTCCCACTCCTGCCGCCGGTTGCACCGGCGGGCTGGCGGCGCTGGTTTTCGAACTTGAACGCGAGCGGAAGCGCCGCGGGGAATGCCGCTTATTTGCGCAGGTTCAACTTGCGGGTCACCGCCTGGTACCGCTCAAAATCCGTGGTGCGGAGGTAATCCAGGAGGCGACGTCGCTGCCCCACCATCATGAGCAAGCCGCGGCGGGAGCTGTGGTCCTTGGTGTTCTTCTGCAGGTGTTCTGTCAAATGGTTGATGCGCTGGGTCAGCAGCGCCACCTGCACGTCCGCCGACCCCGTGTCCTTTTCGTGGATGCGGAAGTCTGCGATCGTTTTGCTCTTCGATTCCATACCGTTCGAGTCAACTTCGAATAGAAAGCGCGACAGTAGAAGCCATTCACGGGGGTGTAAAGCACATTCCCGAAATCAAACAGGTGCCAGGCATATCTCGTTTGCCGGTAAACCGGGCTCAGCCGACGCGGCTTGCACCTGTGGGCCCGACTTCCAGCTTTTGGTCGGGCACGGATTTCCCAACCCGCGGTGGCGGTCCAGCCGGGCGACCGGCGCACCGTCTTCGGCGTGACCGTTCCCGCCAACCTCCTCCGGCGCCTGGCGGAAAGCGCGTGCCTTGGCCCGGCGGCTTGGTAGTTTGCCGGCGTGATCGCGCATCTCTGTCGTTTCGTGCCGCGCCGCGGACTGCTCAAAGGCGAATTCGCGCTGCCGGCAGGTGTGGGTTTGGCACTCCCGCAAGAGAACCGCGTGCTCGACCTCGGGCCGGCCGGCGTGGGTTCGCTCGACTGGCTGCTCAACCAGTCTGACCTGCCCTCCAGGCTGGAGCAGGTAAGCCGGGCCGCCCTGCCCAGCCATGCCTTGGACGCGGTGCGGTTGTTGGCGCCGGTGGAACGCCAGGAGGTCTGGGCTGCGGGCGTGACATACTTGCGCAGCAAAGCCGCGCGCATGGAGGAATCCGCCTTTAGTGCCAGCGCGTACGATCGCGTGTACGCCGCCGATCGTCCGGAGCTGTTCTTCAAGGCGCTGCCGGAAAAGGTGGCCGGCCCCGGCGATGCAGTCGGCGTGCGTCGTGACTCACGCTGGACCGTGCCGGAGCCGGAACTGGCGCTGGTGATCAACGCCCGCGGTCAGATTGTCGGCTACACCGTCGGCAACGACCTGAGTGCCCGTGACATTGAAGGCGAAAACCTGCTCTACCTGCCCCAAGCCAAAATCTACGTCGGCTCCTGCGCGCTCGGGCCGTGGATCGTGCTCGGACCGGATGAGCCGGCCGCGCGGAACTGGACGATCAGCGTCAAAATTTGCCGGAATGGCGCCGAAGTTTTTGCCGGCCAGACGGAAGTCGGGCGCATCAAACGCGACTTCAGTGAACTCGTGAACTGGCTTTTCCGCTCGCAGCAATTTCCCCATGGCGTCGTGTTGCTGACCGGCACTGGCATCGTCCCGCCGGACGATTTCTCCCTGCGCGCAGGCGACGAGGTCGAAATTACGGTGTCCGGCATCGGCAAGCTGGGGAATCCCGTGGCGGAGGTCTGATCCTCGCCGGCCTGACCGGCGCGGCGTCGGACCAACCGTGTCGCAAGTTCACGAGGGTTTGCCGGCCCGGCGGTAGGCGATACCGCAGATGCCCGACGGGCGCGGCACCGGCGGCGGATTTTGAGGCCACAGTCCCCTCGTAGCGAAGCACCCGCTCGGGTTTCGCAATCTCGGCCGCCGGCTGACTGTAAGAAGTTACAATGCGCCCCGTTTCGGGTAAGATCGTACAGGCGCGTCACTCCACGGCCGGAAAATGATTGAGCGCCCCGCTTGGGGCATGCTTAGGATGCCCGCCGACTTGACGCATGAAAGTCACCCTGAACTGGCTCAAGCAGTACGTGGATTTCGACTGGTCGCCCGACGAATTGACCGAGCGCCTCACCATGCTCGGCCTCGAAGTAGAGAGCGTGAAAAAGCTCGGCGGCGAGTTCGAGGGCATCGTGGTGGCCCAGGTCCTCACCCGCGAGAAGCACCCCAACGCCGACAAGCTCACCGTCTGCCGCGTTCACGACGGCCGCGGCGAGCGCCAGATCGTCTGCGGTGCCACCAACTTCCAGCCCGGCGACAAGGTGCCGCTCATCCTGCCCGGCGCGTCGCTGCCCGCGAAACCGGGCGAGGCGCCCTTCACCATCAAGGTCGGCAAGATTCGCGGCATCGAAAGCCACGGCATGATGTGTTCGCCCAAGGAATTGGGCCTGGCCGAGGACGCCAGCGGGCTGATGATCCTGCCCGCGGATGCAAAGGTCGGCCAGCCGTTCGCCGAGTTTCTTGGCCGCAGCGGCGGTGATGTCGTCTTCGATCTCGAGGTCACTCCGAACCGGCCCGACCTCAACAGCGTCATCGGCATCGCCCGCGAAATCGCCGCCGTCACCGGCCACCCGCTGCGCCTGCCGGAAGTCCGGCTCACCGAGGCCGCCGAGCTGGCGGGAGACCTCGTGGCCGTGCGGCTCGACGACCCCGATCTTTGCCCGCGTTACACCGCGCGCGTGGTGCGCGGCGTGAAGGTCGGTCCCAGCCCGGCCTGGTTACGCGCGACGCTGGAAAAGGTCGGCTTGCGCGCCATCAACAACGTGGTGGACGTGACCAATTACGTCATGCTCGAGTGCGGCCAGCCGCTGCACGCGTTCGATTATCACCTCCTGGCCCGGGACGCGGACGGCAGGCCGACGATCATTGTCCGCCGGGCCCGGGACGGCGAATTGTTCGTCACACTCGACGGGCAGAAACACACCTTGACGCACGAGCACCTGCTGATCGCTGACACGGAAAAAGGCATCGCGCTGGCCGGGGTGATGGGCGGCCTCAACTCGGAGATCAACGAGCGCACCGTGGACGTGCTGATCGAGAGCGCGTACTTCCAGCCCACCAACATCCGCCGCACAAGTAAAGCGCTGGGCCTGCGCACCGACGCCAGCTACCGCTTCGAGCGCGGCGCGGACATCGGGTTGACGGACTGGGCCAGCCGGCGCTGCGCGCAGCTCATCCTCGACACCGCCGGCGGCCAGCTCGCAGCGGGCGTGGTGGACGCCCATCCGTCGCCGGTCGAGCCGCGCCAGATCACGCTCCGCCACGCGAAGGTGAACGAACTGCTCGGCATCCCGCTCCAGCCGGAGGCCATTGACTATTACCTGGGTCAACTCGGCCTGAAATCCGTCGGCCGCAAGCCCCGGCCGGTGGACGCGCCGGCCGCGCCCGAGCCGGTCACCTGGCTCATCCCCACCTGGCGCGTGGACCTCAAGCGCGAGGCCGACCTCATCGAAGAGGTCTGCCGTTTGCACGGCGTGGACAAGATTCCCGCCACGCCTCCCCGCGGCGCCCTCGGCACGAACGAGTACGATGCCGTGCACGACCAGCTCGCCGAGGTGCGCCGCCTGCTCACCGGGCTGGGCCTCCACGAGGCGCAAGGCCAGACGCTCATCAACGCCACCGCGGCGGAGCGGGCTGCGTCCGCCGACAGCGTCGTCCGGCTGGCCAACCCGCTCAGCAGCGACATGAACGTGCTGCGCCCCAGTCTGCTGCCCGGTCTGCTCGATTCGCTCCAGCACAACGTGGGCCGCCGCGAGTGCGACCTGGCGCTGTTTGAAATCGGCCGCGTGTTTGCCCGGGCCGAAGGCAGTCCCCGCGAATCCCGGCGGCTGGCGCTCGCGCTGACCGGCCGGCGCCAGCCCGTGTTCTGGAGCGGCGCCGACCGCGAGGCGAACTACGACCTGGCCGATCTCAAAGGTGTGCTGGAGGAGTTTTTCGACCACTTCGGGCTGCGCGGCGTCATTTACGTGCCGCGCGAGGCGGACACGTCGCTGTTCGTGGAATCCGCGGCCATCACCCTGGGCGGTCGTGTGCCATTGGGCGAGTTGGGCCAGTTGACGCCCGCGCTGGCCCGGGAGCACGACCTGCGCGCCGCCGTATGGCTGGCGGAGCTGGACCTCGATCAACTGCTCGCCCGCCGGCAGGGCGACAGGACGTTCAAACCGCTGCCGCAGTTCCCGGCCATCCGCCGCGACGCGGCATTACTGGTGGCGGAAAGCATCACCCACGATGCGGTGCTAGCGGCCGTGCGGCAGGCGCGCGTGCCCGGCTTGGAACAGGTCGAACTGTTCGACGTGTTCCGGGGGCAAAACGTACCCGCCGGGCAGAAGAGTGTGGCCTACGCGTTCACGTACCGCGCGGCGGAGCGCACCCTTACCGACGACGAGGTGAACAGGGCCCACACCGGCCTGTTGGAACACCTCAAGCGCAGCCTGGGCGCCGCGGTGCGCGAGGCCTGAGCCGTGCGGCGCGCGATTTGCGGCGTGAGTTCGGCCGCGGGTTGCCGTAAACCGCCGGCGTGCATCTGGCACACCTCAGACTCCGGGACTTCCGCAACTATGCGCGACTGGATGCGGACTTCGTCCCCGGCTTTCACCTCCTGTTGGGCGACAACGCCCAGGGCAAGACCAACCTGCTCGAGGCCATTTACCTGCTGGCCACGTTGCGGTCGTTTCGCGGCGTGGGCGGTACCCAGATGGTCCGGCACGGGGCGCCGGGCTATTTTGTGGGCGCGCGGGTGACTGCGGCGGGCAACAGCGACATCCGGCTGCATTGGTCCGCCACGTCACGCAGTCTCACCCTCAACAACCGGCCGGTGCGGCGGCTGACCGATTACCTGGGCACCCTGCGGGTGGTTGTGTTTTGCACGGAAGATTTGCAGCTCATCAAAGGTCTCGCCGGCCGGCGGCGGCGGTTTTTGGACCTGCTGCTCACGCAAACGCACCCCACGTACCTGCCCCTGCTCCAGCGTTACCTCCGGGCGGTGCGCTCGCGCAACGCGCTGCTCAAGGCCCGGCCGGTGGACGAGGCGGCGGTGGCGAGTTTCACGGAGGAACTGGTCGCCGCCGGTAACCAGCTCATGACGTTGCGTCGCGAACTCGTCCCGCGGCTCTCTGCGCTCACCCGGCTGGCATACCGTCGGATCGCGCACGACGCCGAGGAACTGCGGCTCGATTACGCGCCCAGCGTGAAATCGCACTTTACCGTCGAACTGGAACAGGCGCGACCGCGCGAACGAGCGATGCGCGCGACCTTGATTGGTCCACACCGCGACGAATTGCGGCTGCTGCTGGACGAACGGCCGGCCGCGCAGTTCGCCAGCGAAGGTCAGAAGCGCACCCTCGCGCTCGCGCTCAAAATGGCCCAGGCCGAATACCTCACCGGCCTGCACGGCTCGCCGCCCATCCTGCTGATTGACGACGTGATGGGCGAACTGGATGCCTCGCGCCGGGCGGGTCTCATGCCCTTGCTCGAGCGGGCGCACCACGCCAGCGGCCAGGTGTTCATGACCTGCACGGAGGAACATTGGCCGCAGGAATTGGGCCGGCGCCTGCAACGCTGGCAGGTCCGCGCCGGTACGCTCAAGCCCTTGCCGGGCCTTTGACAGGTCGGAGGGCTCCGTCGAACCCTGCAATTTGGCTTCGGGGCTCGGGGGCCTCGCTGGACAACGCCGGGCGAGCGCCCTGCCTCCGCACCGCCCGCCCGGCGCATTCGGCAAACCCGGCGCACGCCTTGGCTCGCGGCGGCGGGCAAAGCGGCGTTGACACTGGTGGGGGCGAGAATTAGGTTGCACGCGGTTCGCACGCTTAACGCTTTGGTACCATGCTCCTGCGCATCAGTTTGATCGTTGCCATCGTGGCCGGCATCGCCACGTTTGTCGTCAGTCACATCCAGGTCGCCGGCCGCATCAGCGGGTTGGAGACGGACCTGACCAACACTCAGGCGCAACTGGCCGCCTCGCAGGAGGCGGAGGCCAAGGCCAAAAAAGCGGCCGAAGACGCCAACGCGCGTGCCGACCAGCTCGACCGCGAACTGGCCAGTACGAAAGAGCAACTGGAAGCCCAGACCGCCCGCGCCAACACCCAGCAGGCCCGCGCCGATCGCAACGAGGCGGAACTGGAGAAGACCCGCACCGAACTCACCGAAGCCAACCGCAACCTCGCCGCCTGGCGGGCGCTCACCATCCCGGTGGAGCAGGTCCGCGAGCGGCTGGCCCAATTGGAACGAGCCCGCGAGGAGATCAAGACGTTGACCAGCGAAAACCAGGTGTTGTTCAGCAAACTCACCCAGACCGAGACCCGGCTCCGCGTCTATGAAGGCGACAAGGAAGTGCCGCCGGACATGAAGCTGACCCGCAACGGCAAGGTGCTCGAGGTGGACCCACAATGGGATTTTGTGGTGCTGGATTTGGGCCGCAATGAAGGGGCCGTCGAGCGGGGCGAACTGCTGGTGAACCGCGATGGCAAGCTGGTGGCCAAGGTGCGCATCTCGCGGGTCGAAGACTCCCGCAGCGTGGCCAACATCCTGCCGGAATGGAAGCAGGTGGACGTGCTGGTGGGCGACCAGGTGCTGAGATAGCATGAACGACCGGGTACGGACAATTCTGCGCGGTTTGCAGGCGGCACTGGCGGCGGTCTTCGTTGGCCTGCTCGTCGGCTGCGCCTCGACGGAGGATTCCGCCAATCTCTCCGAACGTCCTTGGAACGCGCCCAAAAGCTGGGAGCACGGCATGCCCGCCGGGATGTTCGAAGGCCGCTAGGAGTCTGTCGGACTTAGCTCGAGGGCGGGGTGCGCCGGTATCGGTAGTAGTTGGAGTGGCCGGGATGATGAGGTGGGGCCCGCGAGGCCAGGACAAACTCGCCGGTTCCGGGGTGCCGGCGCGTGCCGGTGTTGGCCGCCGCTGCCGGTTTCGAGCCGGCGGAACTCGCCGTCAGCCCGCCGTCGCCCCTTTCAGCCCCGCCCCCAGCCGGTGCAGCCGCCTCAGGTTGTAGGCCA
>Ga0101944_10005168_pt1 | contig 15167 bp, 10 predicted proteins | sample DewCreD2012metaG_FD_75245 | JGI IMG/M metagenome (GOLD analysis project Ga0101944, IMG submission 75245) | Hot spring sediment bacterial and archeal communities from British Columbia, Canada, to study Microbial Dark Matter (Phase II) - Dewar... ...
ATGGTCACGCGGATGGACTTCTCGAACGGGATGGGGTCCTGGATGTGGAACCGGTACGCAGAGATGCGCGCCCGCGCCCAGTTCTTGACAGTGAGACCGTGGAACGGGGCGCTGAAGGTTCCTTTGTTGAAATACCAGCCCGCATTGAAATAATCCTCGGTGCCGGTGCCATGCACGGCGGGCGGGTGCCCCTCGCCGTCCACATAGATCATTTCGTCGCCTTCAAGGAACCACAGTGAAAACGGCACGCGGCCCTGCATACTCATCACACAGCCGGCATAGTGGCCCCGTCCCTCGGCTTCGAGCAGGGTGTAATTCTCTCCGGGCCGTGTTTCGTCATGCCGCCACAGGGCATGGAAATAAGCGGTGTCCTTTTCAAGTTTATCCAACTTGTGATATGTAATGTTGTAATAAAATGCGTAGATTTTTTTGTTTCCCTGATTTTCAATCTCGATGCGAGCGCGTTTGGCGAAAGGCATGGGCAGGTAGCAATAGTAGCCGCCGGAAGACATGCCCATGGGCAGGGCCGTGTAATGCTTGTACTGGCCGAAGCCAACGCCGAAGAAATCGCCGAGAGGGGCTTCAACGCTCGGGGACGCTTCGTTGTCCCAAAACATGCGGATGACGCATGTGCGGCGCACATAGGTGTCGGGGGAAGCCACGGTGACCCAGATGCGGCTGATCTGGCCTGGCCCGTCCACATCGCAGATCACGGCCTTGTCGCCGGGTTCGATGCTCACGAAGTCTTCGTTGCCGCCCGTGCGGTCATAGCTGCTCTCCTGCGCAGTTTTGAATTTCTGAAGTCTGATGAGATTGTCCAGCATGGAGGGGCCTGTCATCATGGCGCGCTCACGCTCCCCGAATGCATGAAATGTGCTGCGCCCATTATAGCATAAACAGCGGAGCGCTTATTGAACCTGCACGGAAGCGCGGGAAAGCTCGGTGGCCGGGAAGGGTGCGGCGTCCGGCCCATACACCCAGGCGTTGATGCGCTGGTTGTAACGGCGGTACATGCATCGCGCGGTGATGGTCACGGGTTTCCGGGCATCGCCGGGCAGGGGAATGCGGTAAGAAAAATCGAGCTTGCCGCCGGGCGGAATAATGGCCTTGTCGCGCACGCCGCGCGCGTCCCAGAACCGGTGTTTTTCCACGGGATTGCCGGCTATGTCCACGGGCACGCCGCCCAGCAAAGTGCAGCCGTCCGGCGTCTGGCCCGGCCCTTGAGGCGGGCAGTTTCTGAACAGGGTCTTTCCGCGCGCGTCCCGGGCCGTGACTTCCACCCACGACTCCATGAGATCGAGCGGGCTTGCCGGGAAATTGTGCACGAGCGTCATGTTCTCGAGGGAAACTTGGGCCTTGATGCTTTCACTCGCGGGGGCGGCGCTCACGGACACGCGCACCGTGCCCGGCTTGTCCAGGAGTTTCCTGTAAGCGTCGTATTTGTTGTGCAGGGACAGGCGCAGGTACCAGACTTCGAAGCGCGGCACGGGCAGCTTGCCCTGGAGCCACAACTCCGTTCCCCTGTCGAAATTCGCGATGTCCTCCGCGGGCGCAAAGCCCTGCGGGGCCAGGCGCGCCATGGCCTGGTTGATGCCCCAGAAGCGGTGGTCGGGGCGCGCGTGAATGGGCGAGGAATGCGTGGTCAGCGGCATGTGGCAGTCCGTGCATGAAAGTCCAACCTGTTTTTCGAGCAGTTTCCACGGCGTGTATGTGTCGCCCAGGATCAACTCGTGGCCATCGGTGAACCGATGGGGCATGTTCACGCGGTGGCAGGAGCCGCACCACTGTCCGCGGGGGATAGCGGAGCGGTAATAGTCGCGGCGGTGGCGCGTGAGGTCCCAAATGGTGAAGCGCCAGGCCGTGTCCCTGTCGTGAGGCCGTTTGTCAACCAACGGGGGAGGGTGGCCGGGCATGAGCCTTCCGCGCGCGTTTCCGTTGCCCGCCTCGGGATCCGTATGCGCGATGGCGTGGCAGAACTGGCATGAAACGCCCTCGGCGCGAAGGCGGTCCGCAAGGGGATCTCCGGGCCGGTCCACGATCCCGTATATCGAGGCCAGCGGATTGTGGCAGTTGGCGCAGAAGTTTGTGGCTTCCCACCCGAACCGCTCTGCGAACTCTTCGAGTATTTTCCGGTACGGCGGAGTCATGGCGGCCATGCTGTGCGAGGACGCGCGCCACTGCTCGTAGATGTCCGGGTGGCAGCGCGGGTCTCCGCACGATTCGGAATCCTGGACGAACGGCTCCGGGCCGCGGATGGGCTGACGCAGACGCGCGCCGGATTTAATGACGAAGTCATAGCCCTTGCGGAGTTCTGCGGCCGGATATTTCAGGCGTCTGTTTTCCTTGTAAGTGTTGATTGCGCCCGCGGCCAGGGGCAGCCCGGCGAGCGCGACCAAAGCCGCTGCGAACTGGATCTTCAAACGCGCGGGGTCTGTGAGTGCCCGGTTGCGCCGCACCGCGCGCATGGCAAAAGGCAGCCACAGCAAATATGCCGCGGTTCCGGCTATGTGCGCCCAGTAGAAGAAATTGCTGCGCAGGGTTTGCGCGTAAGCCAGGCCGAAGGCCATGGGGCCTGCAATGTATATGCCCGTGCCCGCGAGAATTGTGAAAATCAGGGCGGGCGCCCAGAATTTTCTGTGCGCGCGCGCTGTGAGCGCTGCCCAGGCGATCAGGCTCAAGGCGAACACGGGTTTGAACGGGATTTCGGCGCGGGGCAGGGCGATCATGAGGAGCAGGGGCAGGGGCCAGAGCAGGGGACGCCTCCCGCCCGCCTCCCGCATGAATGCGTGCAGACACATGCCCGCGAACACGATGTCAAGAAACCCGATGACAACATGCCATTGCAACAGGTAATAGCGCGCGAAATCGCGCGTCTCCCGCACGAACAGCAACGCGCCGGTCGCCAGGCAGAAACCGGACGCGGCAACGAAGCACGCGAAATACCAGGTGTTGGGGAATTTCCATTTGTGATCGGAATCTGTCATGGCTCACCGCGGGGCTGCGCCCCGGTGATCACATGATAGATACAATCGGGCCGGGCTGTCAAAGCCCTGCGGGGGTTGTCAGAACGCCTGTTCGAGAATGCGCAGGGCGTCCGCGGCCGTGACATGCTCTGGGTTGTAGGTGAGCGCGCCATCGTTGATCGAGGCCTTTGCTATGGCTTCGAGTTTGTCCCTTGCCACACCCGCGTCCGAGAGCTTGAGGGGCAGCCCGCAGAGCTTGTTGAGTTTTGCGGTCATATCGCGCACGGCCTGAATGGCCGCCTGGGCGCGCTGCGCGTCGCCGCCCTGGGCCGGAACGCTGCACAGATGCGGGGCGAGTTCGGCGATGACCCCGGCGCGCATGTCCAGGTTGTTCTCCATGCCGTAGGGCAGGAGAATGGCGTTGGCCACGCCGTGGGGCACATGGCAGATGCCGCCGGTGGCGTGGGCGAGCGCGTGCACCACGCCCACCATGGAATTGGAAAACGCCATGCCGGCCGCGAGCGCGCCGTTGGCCATGTCCAGGCGCGCATTCTCGTCCTTGCCGTTTTCCACGCATTTAATCAGGCTGCGCATAATCAACCGGATGGCGGTGAGGGCGAGAGAGTCGGAGATGGGATTTTTCTGCAGGCAGTAGTAGGCTTCGATGGCGTGGGTGAGGGCGTCCATGCCCGTGGCGGCTGTGATTTTGGGCGGGCAGGTGAGGGTCATGCGCGGGTCAATGAAGGCGGCCGTGGGGCACAGGCGCGGGGAGGTGAATGCCATTTTGACCCCCGCTTCCGTGTTGTTGATCACGGCCACAAGGGTGACCTCGGAGCCTGTGCCCGCGGTGGTGGGAGCCACGAAAAGGGGGCGCGTGGGCTTTGTGAGCCGGTCCGCGCCGCGGAACTTCATGAGGTCGTCGGTATCCTCGGAGACCACGATGTTGGCGGCCTTGGCCGTGTCAATGCAAGAGCCGCCGCCAACGGCCACGAAGCAGTCGCATTTGTGCTCGCGGTAGAGCTGCGCCACCTGGTTCACCGTGGTGTGCGCGGAGTCGGGCGGGGTTTCGTCGTAGATGCACCCGATGTCGCAGCCCGAGCCGTCGAAGGCGTTTTCGAGAATGCTGATCAGCCCCGCGCCCTTGACCCCGGCGTCGGTGACCACCATGGCGCGCGTTACGCCCGCGGACCGCATTTCATAGGGCAGGCTGGACAGGGCCAATGCGCCGCTGATGATTTTGACCGGGCAGTAGAATTCGAACAGGCTGGTATTCATGGCCGAAGCCCCCCAGATGCGCGCCGTGCGCGCGAATGTGTTATTTCACCGCATTGAAAATCAGGCCCGCGGGCAATTCGAGCATGGCGCCTGTTTTCAGAAGCTGTTCCTTGAATCCCATTTTGGGCGGGCGCTTGAACAGCGGCCCGTGCATGAAGCCGGGCATGAGATACGCCACCACGATGTCCATGGCGCGCACCATCTGCATGGCGTGCACCAGGTCGCCGTGGATGGCTGTGCGGCACTGGATGGCCGCAGTGTGCGCCCCAATCTGGCCGGTGAACACCAGAAGGGCCGAATCAATGTTCTTGAAATAAATCGCCACATCCGGGTCCTTGACGCCGCGGCCTATGTGCTTGACCTCGGTCCCGGTGTACTCGAATGTGGCCGCGGGACCGTCCGGCAGAACGCCCAGGGTGAAGCGCCGGCCCGGATTCCAGTCCGACAGCTCGGCTTTCATTTCCGGGCACCGGCGGCTCAATTTGCGGAACATTACGCCCACGGCCGCCAGCGAAATCTCCACGATTTTCTTTTTGACTTTGTAATCCAGAAGGAACAGCTTCTCCATAATCACACCGCTCCCGGTTGCAATGAGGCGTCACGATTCTGTATTGTTTCATAATATGCAAAAGCAACATCGCTGCACAAGTGAAAAAAGAAAAGCTCCCGGGGAGGCTCAAGCATGATTGACGAAAAATACAAGCCCATGATCGCGCAAATTGAAGGCGCGATATCCATTCTCCAGAACATGGGGGTCGCCATAACCGCCATGCGGGACGGGTATGCGAAGATCATGATGCCCATCGAGCCGAACCGCAGCCACATAAATACCGTGTACGCGGGTTCCCTGTTTTCGCTGGCGGAATTTTCGGGAGGCGTAATTTTCTTCGCAGCGTTTGACCATACCCGGTACTACCCCATCGCCAAGGCAATGAGCATTCAGTACCGCAAGCCCGCCACGGGCGATGTGAGCCTGGAAGTCTCGCTCACGCGGGAGCAGGCCGCAGCCATATCCGCGGAAGCCGACGAAAAGGGCAAGGCGGATTTTTCAATGAATTTGGAGATCAAAAATGAAGATGGCGCCGTGGCGTGCACTGCCCAGGGCGTGTGGCAAATCCGGAAATGGCCCGGCAAATAACGAATAGGCCCCGGCGAGCGCCGGGACCGGGAAAATTGTCTGTTACTCGTTCTCGAATGCCGTGACCATGTACCACAGGTTGTCAAACATGAGCAGCGCCATGGTGAGATCTTCGGCGTCGGCTTTGACGCGAATGCCCGCGCAGGCCTGCAAATCCTGCTCGATGCCCGCGTTCACCAAGGAATCATGGGAAGCGGCGATGGTGCCGACCATGAGGCCATGCTCGGCGAGTATTTCAAACATGTCGTCGCAATCCACGGTTTCCGGCTCGCTCCATGCGCATTTCTTCACGGGATCATTGCCAAAATAATCCGCGCCCGCGCCCTCTTCGAGCATGCCGCTGTCTTCCAGAGTCATGTCAATCATGTCGTCAATTGTCATGCCCGCGGCGTTGGCCATGTCATACAGTTCGTCCTCGCCGCCCGCTTCGGAGGACAGAGCGATGCGCATGACATATCGCAGGGGCAGCACATCCATCAGCCCCGCGGGGCTGGCCTTCATGATGTCGCAGATTTCATTGCCGAATGCGGTGATGGACTGCGGCTTGTCCTCGGCCAGGGCGCGGCCAGGCGCAAAAACCGCGGCGCAGAACAGAAGCGCAGCCGCCATAAAGACTCTTTTCATGTTGTATTTCCTCCCGGAAATGAATGATGTGTCCGCGCTGTGCGCGGACATTAGGATTCATTGGCCGCGTATCTGTCAGCCGAGACCCTTTCAACTCAAATTATAAACTGCCCTGCGGAGGGCTGACAGCAAGGCTGCAAAAATATCGCCGTGACTTTGCTCACATGCAACGCGCCTTGCCGCCGCGCATGGGGCGTGTTGTGCCGCATCGGGCGTGTATGGTATACTGCGGTTCAAGCGATGGTGTTGAAAGCGCCCGGCATCCACTCAATCCGGGTCGGGCCGGGAAACTCCCGTTTCAGCATCCGCTTGACACATTACATTCTGTTTCCGCCAGTCTGGTTGGCGGCACGAAAGACACGGTGTTTTGAAGCAAACCGGGCGCTCAATCCCTCTTTTCCTTATTGTAATTCTGTGCGCATGCGCGGCGTTGTGGACAAGCTCGTGCAAGCGGCCGCCGAAAAAGCCGCCCGCGCCCCCTGCGGACGATTCTGATGCCGCGGATCAGCCCAAGCTTGCGTCACCTGACGATGTGGCGATTTGCGTGTGGGACGACGCCGCTCTGGTGGAACTGGATCAGGCCTGGCCTCTTCCTTATGACTGGCAGGCGCTGCTGTTCCGGAATCTGCATGCTGCCGGCGCCGTGGTGATTGCGCCGCTGTTCTCACTGGACAGCCCGGGCGCGGACCCCGAAGGGGGCGAGCGTCTCGCGGGCGTGATCGGCGCGCTCGCCCACGCTGCGGCCCCGGCCCGCGTCGTGATCCCCGCCCAGCCCCAGGCCGCCATTCTCCACCACTGGCCCCCGCTCGCGCTTCGCAACGACGATGTGCTGGCCGTGTGGGCTTCCATGTTTCCGGCGCTGCCCGAGGGCGAGGAGCCTGTGCGCTACGGCCCGCTTCTGCCCGCAAACCCGCAGGATCAGGACAACCTGTCCGTGGAAGCCGCAGCCGCAGCAGCGTTCTTGGGCCTGAACCCGCGCCTGCTGCGCGAACAGTGGGGCAAGCTGGCGGCGCGACACGAGCCATTCCCGGAACTTCCACTCGGAGGCAAGCGCATCCCGGCCGCGCTCACAGGCGATTTTTATGTTTTCGGACTGCGCCCCTACCAAAGCAGAGACGGATTTCCGGAATTTTCATGCCGCGATGCGTTGCTCATGAACCTGGATCCGTCGCCGGCCGTGGCCGCCATTCCCGAGGGCGCGTCCCGCCCGCCCAACGCGGACACCATCTACTGGCTGCGCGATGTGCAGACAGGAGCATATCCGCCGCGCGCGCTCGGCGCCTTCACTCTGGGCGGCATCGTGCCCACCACGGCGTTCACCATTTATGAAAAAGACCGCCCCGCGCAACTCGTGATCGGAGGCATCAATCGAGAGGACAAATCCGGCGCCGCGATAATGTTCCCTCTGGACAACCCCGAAGCCGAAACCCTCGAAGGAACCTTGCGCAAGCTCGATTACATTCCTCTGGCCATGTCCATGAACAGGGATCGGAAGACAGCCACCGTGCTGGACGGCAGGAAACGCGCCGTGCTCACCGTGGACGCCTCCACCCTGCGCGAAGTCAAGGCGTATCCGCTCAAAGACGAATTCAAACTTCTGGCCGATCCCGGACCTTACGCCGCCGAAGCGCGAGGCGTGCCAGCCTTCCCCATCCAGATGGCCATGTCCCCGGCCACGGATACGGCGTACATGCTTGTGCCTTACACGGATTCTCTGCTGCGCTTCGACCCCCACGCCACGCCGTCCGTGTCGTTGAAAAAATTGCCGGAAAAAGCTTTTCACATGGAGCTGACGGACGACGCGCAGTACATTTACCTGCTGGGCAGCGAAGGGCGGGTGCTCTCCGGTCTCACGGCCAACCTGGCCTTTTCTAAAATGGCGTTCCCGGACGCCGGGGTGTCCTGGTCCGCACCCGCGGCATTCCATTTCAAATCCATGGCCGCGCCATCCGCTGAATCCGCCAGGCAGGCCCAAGCCACGCCCGCGCCCGCGGGAAAAGCCCCGGCCGACTATCGCACCCTGTTCACCATAGACGCAAAAAGCAAACAGGTTTTCACCATAGATTCCGCAGGTCTCACGAAGCCCCTTCGCCTCTATGCATCTCCGGCGCAGATCAGGCACGATATCGCCAAAACCGCGGATGTGGTCATCGAGCCGGTGTCTCTGATTCACACACTCGAGGACTCCCGCCTGTTCGTGCTTCTGCGCGTGGTGCGCGACAGCACAGGCAAGCTGCCGCCTCATTATCTCGGAATCATTGATCCTTATTCCCGCAACTGGCTCACCAGCGTAACGCCCGTGAACCTGTCAGGCATGATTGTCCCGTTCGTGGCTGAAGATCTCATCGTGTTCATTGCATCGGGACCGGATGGAGTCAAGGGCGTGGCCATAGACACGGGCGCGACGCTGCGGGGATTGCGGCGGGACATGGCCGGGGCGCTCAAGGGCAAAGCCGTGCTTGTGGCGAGAAATTACGGCGGCAAAGCCCTTCGCCGGCCCATCGCCGGGGTAGACAGCGCCAATCCCTGGCCTCCGCACCAGATCTCCGCAAATATCATCCAGAACATCATTAACGGCGAATTCGCGCCCGTGCGCTAATTCCCGCCAATCAGTTTACCGCCTGTGGACGGCTCTTCCCGTGTATAATGTTGCTATAATGTTATGAAACAGACGGCGCACGCCGGGAGGGGCAACATTGCATGGTGCGGATTGATTTTACCGAACCATTCCCATGCGCCGCGCAAAACGCCTACAGCGCGGCCACCATGGAATATCCGGGCATCATCGCTTATGTGCCCAACCTGCAGAGCCTTGTCACTCTGGAGCGCGAGACTCTCGAGGACGGCCGTGAGCGGGGCCTCTACGAGTTTCGCGCAAAAAGTCCGTTGCCCCCGGTTCTTGCAAGCATCATCCGCCCGGAAATGCTTACCTGGAAGCAAACGCTGATTTATGATCCGCGGCTGCTGCGCATTGACTGGACCGTGCATCCTTCATTCTTTCCCAACCATATCCACTGCCATGGGCTGACCGAGTTTCTGGACACGGCCCCTGGCCGCAGCCGGGTTCGCGTCACCGGCGAGTTCTGGATTGACACCCTGCCCATTCCCGCGTTTCCCAATGCATTCCTGGTCAAGGCGAGCGCCCTGCTCGAAGCCGTGGCGGGCAGACTCATCGAGCCGAACCTGCGGCAGTTTTACAGGGCCATCAAAAAATTTGGCGCGGACAACGGGCTTCTCTGACCCGGCTGGCGCGGCATGTCATTTGGGGAACTTTTCCAGAAGCGCTTCGAATTTGTTGTGCAGGAAATCCCGGTCGAACTCGTGGAAATCCGTGAGCATGGCGTCGAGTTCGCCCGAAGACAGATATTTGGCGGCTGAAGGGAAGAAATAGGTTTCCTCGCGGGCAATGTGCTGGCGGTAAAAGGCCACGGAGTCGCGCAGTTCGCGGATAAGCTCTCCGAGGGCGCCAGGCTCGGACTGGCGGCAGCGCTCGCGCAACGCGCCAAGGCGCGAGGCCAAGTCCCGGCTGGCCTGGTGCTGCGAAACAAACTCTTCAATCATGTGCCGGTGGTCCACAGCGATTTCCTTGCGGTTCAGCGCCGCGAACAGAATCTTTTCTTCTTTGGCGTGATGGGCTTCTTCCATATATATTTCCGCAAAATCAATGGCGGCATCCAGAAAATCCAGGTCCGGAGCGGCGCCGTTCTTGAGATCTTCGAGTTCCTGCTCCATGCGGTTGGCCAGCCTGCGGATCAGACGGTGTTCTCGAAACAGCGGTTCCATGGCATCCATGAGCGCCTCGTTTTACTGGTATGGTGCAATCCCGGAAAGTATAACCCGGAAACGCGCAAGAAAAAACCGCAAACTGCAAGCGCAAAAAAAAGGGACGAAAGCATGCAGATTTATGCCAACGCAAAGCCGGATCCAGTGAAAGCCATGATTTTGTCTTCGTGCTGGCAGGAAATCAATCCCGGGCTGATGAAGCGCCGGACGCATGATTCACGATTAACGCAGTTCCGCACTTCTCGCAATGCGCATCTGCATCCAATTCATCGTTGAACAACTCATGGAGTTGTCCGCATGCCGGGCATGCGCATTCCACGGCGCGGAGCATCTTGAAATTCGCGTGTTCGCCGCATCCGTTCAGAGACACAGGGCTTCCTCCCCATCCGTGCAGTTCCAGCTTCACGATAGTTTAATTATCGCGGACGCGCGCGGCAAGGCCGGATTGTGCCGCTAAGGCTCGCAACCGAATCTCGTGGTCCACAACAGGCTTGACGCAATCCTGATGGTTGCTGTTCGGCAATTCACAAGTATTTGGAAGTTTTCCACACATGATTGTGGATAAGTGGAAAAAAAGCGGCTGGCAGCTTGATTTTTGTTTTCGCGATTTCCACACGCCCCGAATGCACGACATTCGCGCACGAATGCGAACAATGGCGCATTGGTTAAATATAGAAGCCGCGAATGCAGGTTTTTGAATTCCGTAATCGCGCACAAAAAGGCCTGTGTTTTCAAGCAGAGGCCGCCATGGATGACAGAACTCGTTTCATGTGCGGCATGCCGGAGTGAAAGTTAAAACTGGATGCGAAGCGAGCTTTCGAGAAGGTAGCCGTCATAGGATGAATCTGCGCGAATCTTGTCGCTGTAATCCGATTTGCGGTAACGCAAATCCCAGCTGAACAGGTCCGTGAGCTTGTAATCGAGGCCGAATTCCAGAGTGCTCTGGGAGTAGCTTTGAGTGCCGCCGTAATTGTTGCGGTTGAACAGGAGCCAGTGAGAGCGTCCTTTGACGGGCTTGTGGCGCAGTTGCAGATTCAGTTTGTCCAGGTTTTTGCCCGGAACGCCGGAGGTTGAGGACTCTGTTTCATTCTCCAGCGCCGCAGTGAATGCCCAGACCGGGTTGGGGTTGTATCCGAATTCGAGCTTGCTGCGCCCGGTGTTGAAAAAGCTGCTGGAGGTGAGGCTTCTGGAGGACCGCTCTCCTTTGTCAATGCTATACGCTGCGTTGTAGGGTCTCCCGGGCGGGCGGTATTCGAGTTTGTATGTGGTGTTTGTGTTTTCGTTTTGTGAAGTGGAGCCATAGGAAGAGCTTGTGTTGATGTAGCTGGGGGAGAAATCAATGGCTCGTGTGACAGCCAGAGAGGCGCTGAAGCTCTCGGATTGTGTGGAGCTTGACGGCGTGTTGATGGATGGCCGGTCGTTTTTGGTGAGCACAATGCCGATGAAGTGCACACGGCCAAAAGGCGCGGTGTCCAGACGAATGAGAGTGTTGTTGATGGTGGAGCCTTCAGCGGAGGGGCGCGAATCGGTTTTTGACTGCTTGTCAATTTTCGCGCCCAGGGTGACGAGTCGCGTGGGTTTCCATGTGGAGGTGATGGCGTTGGCGCGGGTCGTTGAGGTAAATGGCTCGGCCGCGCCGCCGGAGCTGTCCAGCGCGGATTCGGAGAAACTGCCGTTGAAGGAAAGGTTCTGGGACGGTTTCCAGTTGATGCCCAGGTCGCGGCGCGTATTGGCGGTATTGGCGGCGCCCTGCTTGTTGTCGTTCACGGACTGGCGCATGAAACCGAAGTCCATGGTGGCGTTCTTCAGCAGGGGCATGGGCGCGCCCAGGGAGAACCGTGTGGCCTTTTCGCTGCTGTCGGTCTGGGCCGGGGAGAAGTCGTCGCTCTGGTCCCTTGTGGCCAGGCCCGCGCTGATTTTGATTTTCTTGTCCGGCAGGCTCCAGTCCACATCGAAGGCGTGTTGCTGCTGTGTGGTTGTATGGGCCTGCTCCAAGTCCGATGCGGTGTCTACGGACAGCCCGCGCGCGCCGATTTTGAGGTTCGGCCCCAGCGCGTGGGTGAGGTTCCAGTTCATGCGCGCGGTTTCCATATTGGCCTCGCCGCCCACGGGCGCGAAGGTGGTGTCCGCGCCTTTGAGGGACAGGGCGAACTGCGTGGCGCTGTCACGGTACGCGCCGTCAAACTGCCAGATATTGCCGGTCTCCAGCCCTTCGGGCCGGTCCGGATAGTAGCGGTAATCCGCCAGGATCACGGTGCCTGCGGGGATGTCCTTGCGAATTTCCACGGCGCCCTGATCCGTATCAACAATGTAGTCGCTGTATGGCGTGAGGATGTTCTCGCGGGTCACCCTGTCGTTGAAATACATGACCACGGAGTTGTCCACAAGCCCTTTGTTGCTGAAGCGGAATTTGCAACCGGCGTTGAGCGCCGCGCCGGAACACGCCAGGTCCTGGGTCACGAACGCCACGGTTTCATTCAGTTGCTGGATGGGCTTGCTGGAAATGTCGGACTGGCTGCGCGCGAATTCCGCTTTGACCTTCACGGCCTTGCTTACATCGTATTCCAGACTCAATCCGTCCACGGTGTGGTCGTACTGCGTGGATTCCACGCCCCCGAGCAGGGGGTAGTAGTTGTAATCAATGGCCAGGTGATCGTCCGGTGCGATGTAGTTGTAGAGAATGATTCTGTTTTGCGATTCCTCAATGATGTAGTCCGTGCCCCGGTTCAGGACGAGGCCCGTGTACACGGTGCAGGTCTGGTCCGTGCACTGGCGCACGGTTTCCGAGCCGTAGTAGATGGTCTGCTGCTGCAGGGTGTACACGGCGTTCAAGTGGCTGATGTATTCGTTTTCCTGGCGCTGCACCACATCGTCAGGATAATAGGCGTAGGAAATTGTATAGACCGCGTTCGTGTCGAAAGGCGCCTTGAGCTTGAACTTGCCCTGGGCGTAGAAAGCCATTTTCTGGCTCAAGTCCACGGCGTTGTAATCCACGCCCGGCTCGAGCGTGGTGTCGAGGCCGGCCACGGACTTGATGATGGTTTCCGAGCCGGATTCCTGGGTGCGTGCGATGAACCCGTGCGCGGCCTGGAGCACGCCGTCGGCATCTGGAACCACGGTTTCCCCGGACACGGTCTTTTTCACGGTCTGGGCGCCTCTGTTGGCCTCCTGCACCAGATGCGACACGCCGTAGCGCGCGCGGCCCGCGTTGAATCCCGCGGCAAGCCCGGACAGGCCGCCCGCATCCAGCCCCCCGCGAAGGCGTTGCTCAAAGGTGACTGTAATCACATCGCTGGAGGTGAGAATTTCATAAAAAGTGATTTCGCCAAGAAACGCGTCGAGGATGTATTCGTCCCCGCCGAGCACGGTCTGGTTCAGCTTGACCGTGACCCGGTCCGGGATCAGGTCGTTGGCGCCCAGATCGTAGGGGCCTTTGATGTTGCGGCCGGTGAAGGTGCGCGTCTGGGTCTGGCTTTTGGACTGGGAGGTGAACATTTGCAAAAAGGTTTTTTTTGTGTTGTACCCAACTTCAAATCCCGTGATTTTTTTGGAGAAAGGCGTGAAACTGCCGCCCTTGAAAGCGAGCACGATGTCGCCAAAGCGCAGATTGTACAGTCCCGCGCCCAGGGCCACTTCCATCTCGCGGTCCTGGCGCGGCATTTCATAGAAGCTGGCGGTGAGGGCGTAGCGATCGCGCGATGCCGTGAGCGACATATCCGTGCCCTGTTCGAAAGCGCTTCCATACGCGAACAGGCCCATGGCGGACTCGAATCGCGTGGAGTTGCCGGCGCTTCCGTAACGGCGCATGCGCAGGTAGCGGTAGCCCTGCACATCCACCTGCCAGCCGTCTCCGCCGCCTTTGGGTTTTTGCGCTTGCGGCGGCGGCTGTTGCGCTCCTGGGTCAGGCTGGGATTTCGTCTCTGGTTTTGGAAGCTCGTAAAGGCTGAAGCCGGGGCGGTCCGGCAGGCGGAACTCCGGCTCCGGCCACTTGCCCGAGCGGAAATCCGGAGCGCGGTTGTCGTGAAGCGGCGGCACCCAGGCGCAAGCGGGCGCAGCCAGCAGCACAAGAAATGCAAGGCAGAAAACCGCGAATATGGCGCGGAAGGGCGTGATTGTGACTCGGCTCAAATCTCTGGTGCTCATAGCGCGTTTCAATAATCTCCGGAGTCTACGCATATTACAACCATTTGCTGTCCCGCTTTTGCGCAGGCCCGCTTCCAGACGCACACCGTAATCAAAAATTTTAGCACGATTCCGCAATCGCCGTCCACAACCGCGCATGCGCGCCACAGCGGCTTGCCGGATTCGCGCGAATCCCATTTTCCGGCGTTTGGGAGAGGTTTCAGCCGCACTGTGCGCAATATGATATTAGCTGATGGCGTGATTTTAATATGTTTTTTTGATAAAAATATGAATTAGCATAATTACATTGATATTCCATGTTTTCCGTGCAACATGCCAATTCATCCGCCGCAAGGGTCATCTTCCCGAACGAGGCGTAATCCTGCGGACTACGCGATCAATGGCGGCAAGGCTACGCAGCGTTGTTTTTGTTTTTTATCCGCGCGAAATTTTGTTTGCGGCCAAATTGCCGCGCGCGGGGCGCCAGTTTTACCAGCGTTCGATATTCGCTTGAAAATTGCCTGTTGATTGTGTTATGCTCCTTCGATTCTGAAATCGGGAGAATTAGGAGGAAACGGAAAAATTATGCCAAAACACAAGCATATCAACAAAGTAATGATCATCGGGTCCGGGCCTATCGTGATCGGCCAGGCATGCGAGTTCGACTATTCGGGCACGCAGGCGTGCAAGGCGCTGCGGCAGCTCGGGTACAAAATCGTGCTGGTGAACTCGAACCCGGCCACAATCATGACGGATCCGGGAATGGCCGACCGCACTTACATCGAGCCGCTGAATGTGGAGACCATGGAGAAGATCATCGCCCGGGAGCGGCCGGACGCGTTGCTGCCCAACCTGGGCGGCCAGACCGGGCTGAACCTGTCTTCGGAGCTGTCCCGCAAAGGAATTCTCGAGAAGTACGGAGTCGAGATCATCGGGGTCAAGGAAGACGCCATCATGCGCGGCGAGGACCGGACCGAGTTCAAAAACACCATGACCCGGCTTGGCATAGACATGCCGCGCTCCGAAACCACGACCACGGTGGAGGGGGCCGAGAAAATCGCCGAGTCACTGGGTTACCCCGTGGTGGTGCGGCCCGCATACACCATGGGCGGCACGGGCGGCGGCCTGGTGTGGAATGTGGAGGAGTTGCGCGTAATCGCGGCGCGGGGCCTGGCCGCGAGCCTGGTGGGTCAGGTGCTGATCGAGGAATCAGTTCTCGGTTGGGAGGAGCTTGAACTCGAAGTGGTGCGGGATTCCAAAAA